>OJOA01000006.1_pt1 | contig 154186 bp, 134 predicted proteins | sample 1597991 | NCBI WGS metagenome assembly OJOA01 (sample SAMN01915207, study PRJEB22387) | human gut metagenome | isolation source: stool | host: Homo sapiens | place: USA | reverse complement strand
TGTCGTCAGCTCGTGCCGTGAGGTGTCGGCTTAAGTGCCATAACGAGCGCAACCCTTGCTGACAGTTGCCATCAGGTGATGCTGGGGACTCTGTCGGGACTGCCACCGTAAGGTGTGAGGAAGGGGGGGATGACGTCAAATCAGCACGGCCCTTATGTCCGGGGCGACACACGTGTTACAATGGTGGGTACAGCGGGTAGCTACACGGCGACGTGATGCCAATCTCGAAAACCCATCCCAGTTCGGATCGGAGTCTGCAACCCGACTCCGTGAAGTTGGATTCGCTAGTAATCGCGCATCAGCCATGGCGCGGTGAATACGTTCCCGGGCCTTGTACACACCGCCCGTCAAGCCATGGAAGCCGGGGGTGCCTGAAGTCCGTTACCGCGAGGATCGGCCTAGGGCAAAACTGGTAACTGGGGCTAAGTCGTAACAAGGTAGCCGTACCGGAAGGTGTGGCTGGAACACCTCCTTTTTGGAGCTTTCCGATCGGTTAGAGATTATTGCTCTCCTTTTTCACCCGGATGCTATTATTTTTTATGTATATTATTCAGTCCCGTAGCTCAGTTGGTTAGAGCACTACACTGATAATGTAGGGGTCAGCGGTTCAAGTCCGCTCGGGACTACGTTATTCGGTGCATGAGGGCTGAATAAATTATGGGGGACTAGCTCAGTTGGCTAGAGCGCCTGCCTTGCAAGCAGGAGGTCAAGGGTTCGACTCCCTTGTTCTCCACATCGGACAAGAGACTGTGTCAAAATAGGCGCAGTCTCTTTTTTTTGCATCAACGGTCTCAGGATCACCAGTAAAAGTATGTGTTTAGTTCCAAAATGGTAACTTTGCAAAAAAAGGTTGCCGGTCATGAGCCGAATCTTGCCCCAAGAGCTTGGAACGGCGCTCTTTCAGACCTGAAAAACAAGGCGTCTTCCTGCAAACGGCTGCAAGCCGAACACATATCCGGATGCCCTATTGCAGCTTCTGAAACCGGGACATCACTCATGGAACACGCATACGTATTGTAACTGACTTATAGTAACCGTCATAAAGGTTATATATCGTCGTATAAGGCCCCGCGACATAAAAATGTCTGACTATCGGAGCCAGTATCTCATTACTCCCCTTCGACAGGCCGCTCTGTGGCAGATTCTCCATCCGGCCCCACACCACCATCCGGCCACCACCATAACGGCAGCGTTTCCCGCGATCCGGTGCCGGTGTGGCAGACGGACCGTGAGGAGGAGATCGCGTCCCGGGTACTTGCGCCTCATGCGCAGCCATTTTGCAATGTCCAGCATATCTCCAAAATTCATCCTGCTTATTATCAAGGATATACGTTCTGACAACTTGCTGGACTCGGCATATTCCGCCACCAAACGGCCATTCTGCCCCATATTCTCACAAGTCCAGCAGATGTCTTTTCCCAGAGCATTTGATTATCAAGTATTTCCACAAGCGCACTTTGTTGGACGTGAGGTACACATCAACGCCTGAAGTATGGCTTGCTTGAAATCAACAGGACTTTCCCTGTTGTGTCCGTAATTTTACAGTAACAGTATGCATATCCTACTGAAAATCGACTGACACCTCTTTCATCAATGCAGCCTGTCCGAGGACAGGTCGATTACAGATATTTGAAAATAATTTGTGCCGTCTCCGGGCAAGAGACGGCACAAGTTCGAAGTATCCTGCCTTATAGTGCATTATCGAGCCACAACCGGGCGCGGTGAACAATTTTGTCAAGAAGATTGTCAATAAAGATGTACGTTAGGTATGAAAAAAATCCTATATTTGCCTGTAGAAACAAAAATGTGCCGTCTCTTGCCCGGAGACGGCACATCCTAAGAATGGAAAACTGTGGGTGGTTTCCTTGTAATTAGCTGGTAGACTTAAACTTATTGGTCTTTCGGTGTCCCCTTGTATTGACTTTATAATAGAAAGCGGATGGAAGACATTGAAAAAAGCTCGAAAGATGACAGGCAATGGTACGTCATGCGTGTCACCTATCAGAGAGAGGTCAGCGCGAAAATGAAGCTGGATGAGCTCAGTGTCGAGAACTTCCTACCTATGAGAACCGAAAGAAGGCGGCGACCGAACGGACGGTTCTGTAAGTCACTTATCCCATTGATCCATAATTATCTGTTTGTAAGGTCCAACCGGGAAGTCCTCGATGGGATCAAGGCATTCAGTCTGCCGTATTTGCGCTATGCTACGTGTGTGAGAGACGGACGGCGTGAGATAATGATTGTACCTGAATCTCAGATGAGAAGTTTTATTGCTGTTGTGGAGAGAGGAGATTCCAAGGCGGTTTTTCTGGATCCGGCGTCCATCGATCTGAATGAAGGTGACAAGGTCAGGATAATAGAAGGCCCGTTTGCAGGCGTTGAGGGTACATTCATGCGGCTTCAGGGCGGACGTGGAAAGCGGGTGATAGTCAAGATTGAATCTGTGGCGGCTGTCGCTACAACTGAGATATCGCCGCGTTTCGTAGAAAAAATACAACAATAAATCCGGATATATGAGTATGCATGGCAATATTCCGTATCATGGTCTTTTGGATGATGTGGCGTCTTTGGTGACTGACTGGCGTGACGGAGCGGTGAGGTGTTTTGACGGGAATGCGTCCCTTGTCCGGGAACTTCAGGAACGCAGGGACAGGATCTTTGATTCGCTGCAGGAAGAGTTGTCTATGACTGATGATTTGCAGGGGCGTTGCGAGCTGCTTTCGGGAATGTTTGCAGTGGCTGTCGATGCTTCGTCCGTGCCTGACCCTGAGAAGGAGGATCTCTGTCGAGAACTTGCCGAGCAGACTCTATTTTCGCCTGAATGTGGAGAATATTTACAGCAGGCGATGACTACGCAGCCATCATCAAGTGACAGCAGGGTCGTTGCCGCTGTCCGTAAACTTGCTGAAGATTTTGCCTGGCCGGACGAGCCGGCAGATCTCATTACCCTGACATGATGTGATAATTAAAATAGTTATGAGACCGTACCGCATAGCAGTAGCCGGCACCGGCTACGTGGGGCTCAGCCTCGCAACGCTCCTGGCGCAGCACAATTACGTCACGGCTGTGGACGTCATCCCCGGGAAGGTTGACCTGATAAACAGCCGGAAGTCGCCCATACAGGACGAGTACATCGAGAAATACCTGGCGGAGAAGCCTCTCGACCTGACGGCGACGCTGGACGGAAGGAAGGCCTACTCCGACGCGGAGTTCGTCATCATCGCCGCACCGACCAACTACGACCCCGTGCGCAACTACTTCGACACCTCGCACGTGGAGGAGGTCATCGACCTCGTGCTGGCTGTCAATCCGAACGCGGTGATGGTCATCAAGTCCACCATCCCCGTAGGCTACTGCCGCAGCCTCTACGTGAAGTACTGGAGGCAGGGCGTGAAGCGGCTTAACCTGCTGTTCGCCCCGGAGTTCCTGCGCGAGAGCAAGGCCCTGTACGACAACCTCTATCCTAGCCGGATCATTGTCGGAGTGCCGAAGATGATTGACAACCCTGAGTTTGAGGAGGAGAACCGCGCCCTGGAAGCCATTGCGGACATACCGCACCTCGAGCAGGCGGCACGCACCTTCGCCACACTGCTGCAGGAGGGCGCCGTCAAGCAGGACATCCCGACCCTGTTCATGGGCCTGAAGGAGGCCGAGGCGGTCAAACTCTTCGCGAACACGTACCTGGCCCTGCGCGTCAGCTATTTCAACGAGCTGGACACCTACGCCGAGGTCAAGGGGCTGGACACCCGTGCCATCATCGACGGGGTGTGCCTGGACCCGCGCATCGGCACCCACTACAACAACCCCTCGTTCGGCTACGGCGGCTACTGCCTCCCCAAGGACACCAAGCAGCTCCTGGCCAATTATGCCGACGTGCCGCAGAACATGATGAGCGCGATTGTGGAGAGCAACCGGACGCGGAAGGACTTCATCGCCTCGCAGGTGCTGAGGATGGCCGGGGCGCACGAGTACGACGGGGGCTGGGATGTCTCGAAGGAGGGCGAGACCGTCATCGGCGTGTACCGCCTGACGATGAAGACCGGCAGCGACAACTTCCGCCAGAGCAGCATACAGGGCGTGATGAAGCGCATCCGGGCCAAGGGCGCCACTATCATTATCTACGAGCCCACCCTGGAGAACGGCAGCACGTTCTTCGGCAGCGTGGTCGTGAACGACCTGGCGGAGTTCAAGCGCAGGGCGGGGGCCATCATCGCCAACAGATATGACGAATGTCTGGATGATGTGAAGGGGAAGGTGTATACCAGGGATTTGTTCGGGAGGGACTGAAAGATATTTATTTTGAAACTTTTGCCGGAATAGTCAGGCAACCGCATCAAATTTTTGCGTACAGCAACAAGTTGAAGAGATAGTCATGATAGATACAAATAACAAGACAATGCACAGGGGTAAGATACATTCTCTCAAGTACTGGAACCAGTAATAGAAAAATTATTATATTTGCTGAAACAAAAGGACAAGTGAGATGGATAAGAATATTACAATCAGTGAGGTAAAATGCAAGCAGGATGTAAAAAGATTCCTGCAGCAGTTTGTGGACAGAAAGGCAGCGGTGGTAAATTGTATTCGTGACGGACGTCCTTTATCGGAACTTGAATCACAAGGAATTATCGTAGCAAAAATTCGGGAACTTTTCAATTAATCATTGATGGGTTCCTGTTATGTTGTATTCATTGAATAACATCAATACCTCGTCACCATATTTTGTTTCCGAATATGATGAAAGGTCTGTGTGCTTTCAAACAGACAACGGGGCATGCTATCAGGTCAGCTTTATCATAGATGAGAATTTGAGCATATTAAATACGTTCCAACTGGTAATTGCGAATAATTCCCATAACGTATTTTCAGGAATAGATCCCAAGATAGGACAGACCGTAGCATCCATTCTCAAATCTTTTTTCGAATCCAATCAAGAGCATGTGCTGCATTCAGATCGTATATTAAGGAGTTGAAGTCCAAGTAAGGCGTACCATAAAAAGGGCATGCAGTTTTTGAATGTCAGGAAATTCTACCCGGATCAGAGCAGGTATACCGAAGCGGGGATACGGCATCATGCTCAGCATTGATTCCAAGGATGGAGCAGTGGATGCACAATCATAACTCTCAGGAAAGAATCCAAAGCGGATTGCAATAGGCAAAAGTATAAAAGGCGTAGAAAAACTCTCTGATAGAAAACGGCTGCCTTAATACCCTGAAATAGACTGGAAAGGACAATGGGAATCAGGGATATCATCGACCACCACTATTTCGATCTGGACGCGGAAATTTTATATAATGTCGTGAAGCAGAATCTTCCGGATATGCTCGTCTCGATAGAAAGAATCTTACATAAGATAGCACCGCAATCGTCTGCAATGTACGAATTGCAGGTCAAGGCATGAAAATGCTGTACTTGGACATCTGATGTTAACAATTTCTACAAGAACTTTCAGGTAGTGAATGCACATTATCTATAACATTTGTACATCCTTTATCTAAAGCTATACTGAAAACAGTCCATGTGCGGCACTCAATTGAGGTGCAAAAATGCAATGTTTGATACTAATAAATATAGCTTTCCTTTAAGAAAAACGCAGTGCCCATGCTTACGTAAAAATTTATGTGCGTAGAATTAAGTATACATCCACAGTTATGCAGACTAGAATAAATTATAGGACTTGAAAATATGGTAAATTTAAGAAGTAAATTAGGTAATTCATTCCGTAATGTCTTAGGCCATCTTAGTCCTAAGATGTTGTGTTCATATTTATACTACAGAACATTCCATCAAAAAATAAATTGGAAAGATCCTCAAACGTTCAACGAGTGGGTATGTTGGCTCGAATTTTATTCAGATACATCTTTGTGGACCGTATTAGCTGATAAATATAAAGTAAGGGAGTGGATTAGAAACAAGGGACTTGAGGAACATCTGCCCATACTATATGGAGTATATGATAGTGAGAATGATATAGACTTCAATACGCTACCTGAAAAATTTGTCATCAAGGCAAATAACGGTTGTGCACAATTGATCATTGTTAAGGACAAAAACACAATCAATGTAGATGAGGTAAAAAAGAAATGTAAAAAATGGCTGGAAACAACTTTTGGGTATCAAAGTGCCGAACCTCATTATATTAAAATTCCAAGAAAGATAATAATCGAGGAACTTCTGGAGGATCCAAATAATACATCTCTTATTGACTATAAGTGGTTTTGTTTTGATGGAAAACCATTATACGCCCAAGTCGTATCGGAAAGAGATTTCTCCAAGGCGCATAAATTTAAAATTCAAGTATATGACACTGATTGGAATCCACATACAGAATTTTTAAATAGGCCTGAGCTAAAAAATAATGTGAATAGACCTGTTATGTTGAATCGTCAACTGGAAATTTGCAACCTGTTATCCAAAGGATTTCCCCAAATGAGGGTTGATTTATACGAAGTAAACAATAAGGTGTATATAGGAGAAATCACAATGACTAATGCTGCTGGCAGAGATGTCGATTTTTCGTATGAGTTTGACCATATATTAGGAGCTGAAATAAAAAAACTTAAGTGCTCTGGGCTGAAACGATGAATGCATCCAATAGAATAATAATAAACACTGTTGCACAATATATAAGGACCATATTTAATATCTTATTATCACTATGGTCTTCGCGTCTGATTCTTGCAGCATTAGGAGAGAGTGACTATGGTATTTATTCTTTAGTGGCAGGCATAGTGTCGATGCTTTCATTCATGGTAAATGCCCTAACGAATTCAACTCAAAGATATGTGTCTTTTTATCAAGGTAAAAACAATATCAATTATCTAATACATGTATTCAACAACAGTCTGATTATACATCTTGTTATAGGCGTTTTTTTAATTGCAGTATTTGAAACGATCAGTTTTTTCTTATTTGATGGATTTTTGAATATACCGGCCGAAAGACTCTACGCAGCAAAAACAGTATACCACCTAGTAGTATCAATGCTGTTTATTTCTGTACTGTCAGCACCGTTCAAGGCACTTTTGATATCACATGAAAATATTGTGTATATTTCTATCATAGAGGTAGTAGATGGCACCCTTAAACTCGTATTAGCATTTGTCCTTGCATATATCAATTATGACAAATTAATTATATATGGCATATTGATGTTGATTATCCAATGTTTTAATTTACTATCTTTTGCAATATTTGATTTTATAAAGTACAAAGAATGTCGGATAACTGGATTCCGTTCATTTGATTTGAAGTACATCAAAGAAATGGTTTCTTTTACAGGCTGGATTATATATCATTCTATGTGCGTGGTTGGAAGAACGCAGGGAGTAGCAGTAGTTTTAAACAAATTCTATGGTACAGTATTGAATGCAGCATATGGGATAGGAATGCAAGTATCAGGAGCGGTGAATTTTGTAAGTTCATCTCTAGGCAATGCAATAAATCCACAACTCGTTAAGTTAGAGGGTGCGAATAACAGGGAGCATGTATGGAATTTGGCAAGGCTTCAATGTAAATATTCTTTTTTATTACTAAGTGCTGTCACTATTCCCATCCTGTTTGAAATGAACAACATACTAAGTGTATGGCTCAAAGTTGTTCCTGAAAAAGCAGGCTTTTTCGCTTCAATGATTCTAATAGCGGCATTAATCAATCAGTTGACAGATGGATTAGGTTCGGCAAAACACGCAATAGGCAATATTAAAACTTTTGTTCTTATTACTTCAACGCCTAAGTTACTAGTCATCCCGACAGTAATACTCTGCTTATATTATGGGGCTCCTTTTTACTCCTTAGCACTCTGCTATATCGGAGCCGAAGCATTATCCGCTTTTATTAGACTGCCTTTGCTTAAACACACAGATTGCCTGGACATTCAAAAATATATTAAAGAAGTTATATATAAATGTTTTCTTCCTGTACTATTAACAGTTTTTGCCTGTTCCATTGTTGTTATATTCGTAAACTTACACCTTAGATTTCTATTCACATTCATTACGTCTGTAATTGTACTTTTCACAAGTACATATTTTTTTTCAATGAACAGCACAGAGAAGAATAAAGTAAAAAGTATATTCCTTTTTATCATTGGATTCTTCCAAAAACATATATGCAGACATTAATAAAGAATTATAATTTATCAATTGCTGCTAAAATTATTTTGTTTGGAGCTTTCTTTATTACCATTGCCAGCGGATGTTTTCAATTGGAACACGTATTGCCTTTTATGATACCGGTTCTAAGCCTGCTGTCAAAAGTAGTATTTATATTAAGTTTCATTATACATGTTATAATTTGCATTAAGAAAAAAAAAGCTGTTATTACAAAATATGACTGCATTCTGCTTGTTTTCTTTGCATGGCTGATTATTTCTTCGATTTTAAATGGAAACAGTTGGCTTTCTCACTTTCCTATTATTATGAAAACATTAGCCATAAGATGGCTGTTGTCATTGAGTATAATATATCAGAAAAAACAAGTTGCTGCAGTTTTGGCATTCACATTCTCTTTTATAATATACCTGAATTTCTTCTTTATATTATTTTTACCAGGATTTTTCGGCTATTATGAAGGGACAGAGGTCTATCTCCTATCAACGAATTACAATCAATTTGGAGCAATATTTGTTCCAGCTATTTTTATCAATTTAATAGCTCTTTTCAGTAAAAAAGGCAAAATCAGCAGTATCATCCCTCTTTTATCAGTTTGCTTTTTGTCGGTGGCACTTGAAGGCTCAGTAACGGCCAGTGTAGGCTTTGCCTTAATCTTAATTGTTGCTATTTTTGTTAAAAATCCTAAATTAATTAAGCTCGGAAGTATTTCTCTCTTTATCGGCATTATATTATTCTTTATAACATTCGTCATTCCTTTTTTCTCCGTTCTTGATATCCCTATAGTCAGTCAAATTGTAGAAAGTTTCGGGAAAGACATGACATTCTCATCAAGAACGAGAGTTTGGCTATATGCCGACTTTCAGATATCACACAGCCCGATCATTGGATATGGAGTCTGCGATAAAGAATCATATGAACTATTATTAAACGGCTTTGTTAACCCCCACAATATTATTCTACATATACTATTAAATGGAGGTTTAGTCGGATTTGTGATATTCGTAATTTTTGTTATAGCTGGGATCAATCAGATCAAGTCCATTGCAAATCTTTATCAAAGACAAATGTTGATATTCACATCCGCAGTATTCCTTCTTATGTCCCAATTTGAGGTTTACAACAACATGTTTATATATCTGTTCCTGCTTTTCATGTATATATCAAAAGACTATCTAAGTCAACATGCTGATTTCAAGCCTCTTTTTCGTATTGCACAAGGTTAAATTCAAAAAAACATCTGACACAATGGACAACGGTATTGTTATTTCTGAAATCGTTAATTTACTCTCGGGAAATGGATATAAAGTAAAAGCAGAGGGAAATCTGTCTTCTTCCATTAATGGTTTTTCCAGTTTATCCAACTACAAGAATGGCACAATAACCTGGGTGCGGAACGAAAACTACCTTATAGCCGCTAACATAACTGAAAACCAACAATTTTCATGTATTGTAACACCTAATTGTCTTCAAAGCATACCAAATGCTGTATGCCAATTGAAAACAGATGACCCAAAAGCCGTTTTCTTTTTCATTCTTGATCATTATTGGAAAGAAGATACAATTGAGACCCTCTCAGAAAAAGCCTTTATCGAAGAAGGCGCTAAAATCGGACCCGGCACATCCGTCGGCCCTTTTTCGCATATATCTTCAAAAGCCGTAATTGGTAAGAACTGTCACATTGGCTCTAACGTTGTCATCAAAGGTAAAGTCAGGATAGGTGACAACTGCGTAATACAAAGCGGTGCAATATTAGGAGAATGCGGATATCAATACATAGAAGAAAAAGGGAAATTGATACCAGTACCACATTATGGAGGTGTTACACTGGGGAATAACGTATTGATCGGGTCCTGTACGTGCGTTTGTAGAGGAACCATTGACGACACAATTATAGGTGATTATTCTAAAATAGACAATTTATGTCATATTGCCCACAATATTGTCATCGGAAAAAGAGTACGAGTTATAGCCGGCTCAACAATAATGGGAAGTGTACATATTGGAGATGACAGCTGGGTTGCAACAAGCATGATTCGCGATCAAAGAAAAGTCGGCAGCAGAAGTGTCGTGGGGATGGGTGCCGTAGTTGTTAAAGATGTCAGGGATAATGTTACAGTTGCAGGAATACCTGCTAAAGAAATAATCAGAAACGAAAAAATATGAAAAGGATCCTTGTTATTGCAGCACATCCTGATGATGAATTACTTGGATGCGGTGGAACCGTCATTCGTCATACAGACAACGGTGATGAGGTAAGAAGTATAATTGTCTGCGAAGGAGAATCACTCCGCTACAAGAAAGAACAATACAACCAAAAGGACTATACGGAACGTGCAGCTAAATTAATGGGTGTTTCCCAAATATACAGACTAGGATACCCTGATCAACGCCTGGATACAATTTCTTTGGTTGATTTGAATATTTCGCTGGAAAAAATCATCAGTGACTATTGTCCACAAAGAATATACATACAGCATGGAGGTGATTTGAATAGAGACCATCGGATTGTTTTTGAATCAGCTAACGTGGCTTTAAGACCGACTGCTGAATTTGTTGAAGAAATTTTCGCTTTTTATACAGTGGGAAGTACAGAACTTGGCTACACAATGCCTTTTATTCCTACATACTGGGTTGATATTACAAATCAGTTAGAAAGAAAAATCAAGGCTTTTGAATGTTATATAAGTGAAATAAGAGAGTATCCTCACCCACGTTCATCCCAGTCATTAAGAAATTTAGCACTATTTACAGGCAATCAGTGCTGCATGGAGGCCGCAGAATCTTTTGTGACAATCAGAAAAATTGACAGATGAAAAATATAATGGTAATGGGAGCAGCCATTGAGCAACTTCCGGGAATTATCGCTGCAAAAGAAATGGGTTATAATGTAGGAGTAATTGATTATAACCCACATGCTATAGGTATCCACTATGCTGATAAGTATTTCAATGTAAGTACAACCGATGAAGAAGGTGTCTTTAATGCCGCAAAACATTTTGGTGCAGATGGGTTCCTGACTCTTGCAACGGATATGCCTATGCGTGCAGTCGCCAAGGCATGTGAAAAACTGGGACTAGTCGGAATTAGCTATGAGACGGCTGTGAGGGCTACAGATAAGGCTATAATGATAGAGACATTCAAGAGTCACAATATTGAATCCCCATGGTATAAAATCGTCCAATCGCAAAACGAATTTGAACAGATTGTAAACACTATAACATATCCTTGTATTATCAAGCCTACAGACAATGCTGCCAGCAGAGGTGTCGTTTTCGTTGATTCCGCAGATAAAATACGTTCCGCATATAATTACAGTCTTAAACAATCAAAATCGGGTAACGTAATTATAGAAGAGTTTATGAGCGGAAAGGAAGTGAGTGTTGAGACACTTACTTATAATGGCAAGACACATGTTCTCCAAGTGACAGACAAAACCACAACTGGTGCTCCACATTTTGTAGAAACAGGACACAATCAACCATCAACTCTTTCTTCGCAGATTGTAGAAAATATAAAAGATTTGGCTGTTCGTGCTGTCGAAGCGATTGGAATTAATATTGGACCGGCTCATGTCGAAATTATGGTCACTGAAAACGGACCTAAATTAATCGAATTAGGAGCACGACTTGGAGGAGATTGCATAACCTCGCATCTCGTAAGACTTTCTACAGGAATAGATATGCTGAAAGAAACTATCAAAACCCTTTGTGGAGAAGAGCCTGATCTAACCGGAAAATATAGTAAATGTTCTGCAATTCGCTTCCTAATGCCAGAGAAAAAAGGTGTTTTCCTAGGGATTGATGGAATTAATGAGGCAATATCTATTCAGGATATACGAGAAATCAGTTTAATCCTGAATAAAGGAGATATTTTATCTGGAATTCACAGTAGTGATGATAGAATAGCATACGTCATCGCGCAATCTGATACCGTCAATTCCGCCATTTCTTCATGCTTAAAAGCAATATCAAAAATGACAGTAAAAATCGGTTAAGAAAAGACAAACTATATGTACACTCGTTTTTTTAAAAGACTATTGGATATCATTGGCTCATTATTGGCACTACCCTTTGTCGCTTTAGAAATATTATTTATTGCACCAATAATTTGGTTAACAGACAAAGGACCTGTTTTTTACATTGCGACAAGGGCCGGGAAAAATTACAAACCGTTCAAGATGTTCAAATTTAGATCGATGTATGTAAATTCTCCTGATTTAAAAAGTCCTGACGGTTCGACATACAGTAGTGATAATGACCCGCGTGTAACACCTATAGGACATTTCTTGCGGAAAACCAGCCTGGACGAATTCCCTCAATTTCTGAATGTATTTTTAGGAAACATGAGTTTTGTCGGACCAAGGCCCAAGTTATACAACAAGGATGTCATTCTTGAAAATCTAACGGAAGTGCATCGTAAGAGCTATAGCGTAAAACCTGGAATTACAGGCTACACACAAGCCTACTTTCGCAACAGCGTCACACAAGAAGATAAATTTAAATGGGATGCATATTATGCTGATAATTTGACATTTTTGATGGATATCAAAGTAATCTTCAAGACCGTTTACACGGTAATAACCCGCAAAAATGTCAATAATGCATAAAATCTCATTACGGATACTTAAAAAATTGCATTACTATGGCTTTACAAGGTAAAAAATTATTGGTTTTGGGAGGAACATCCGCTTCTTATGATTTAGTAAGAATTGCTAAATCTATGGGAGTGCATGTCGTAATTACAGATGATTCAACCCAGACAAGTCCGACAAAGCAACTGGCAGACGATGTTGAACACATCAGTACTTCAGACATACCTGGACTTGTGAAATTGGTAAGGCGAAAAAATATCGATGGAGCATTTTGTGGGCCCAGTGAGTTCAATATCAGTAATCTGGTAAAGTTATGCAAGGAAGCGGAACTTCCATGCTATTGCACACCTGAGCAATGGGAACTTTGTTCCAATAAAAAAACTTTCAAGGAGTACTGTCTTAGAAATGATGTTCCGACAGCTGCTGAATATAGGATTGAATCTTTTCTGACAGAGGACGGAGATAGCCATGTGGAATATCCAGTCATTGTAAAACCTGTTGACGGATGCAGTTCCAAGGGTATATCTATCTGTAAAAATAGATATGAAGTCCGTAAAGCATACGAAACCGCATTAGCTGCTTCAGTATGCAAACATGCTATTATTGAACAATATATAGACAACGGAGGGTCTATTTTCAGTTTCAGGTATATTCTTGACAATGGAAACTATTATCCATATCTTGCTTTTGACACCTACATTGTAGATCCAATAGACAGAAAATATCTTATAAGTGCTTTCACTTATTATCCTTCTAGAATAATAAGCACATTTAGAAGTGATCTAGATCTTAATATACGCCGGATGTTTGCGGATATGGGTCTTAAAAACGGAGTGGCATTTATTCAGTCCATTCCATATAAAGGCAAAATATATTGCCATGAAATGGGATACCGTTTAAGCGGAGGAATGATTTACAAGATTACGCAGTCGATAATGCAGATTAATGATATGGAAATGATGATTCGATTTGCGTTGGGAGAGCCTCTTATTTCTAAAGAAGAAATTAGTAGGATTGAAAATGCAAAATCAGATGTATCAATTGCGCAATTGATGATTCCGTTAAACTGTGGAACAATTATGTCGATAGAAGGACTTGATGAGATTAAAAATATGAAAGGTGTGGATGACTTCTTGCAGTACTATCACATAGGCGACACAGTAGAAAAAAAATATTTAGGAACATTAGCCCAACATTTCGGTAGGTTCACATTAAGCTCGCAGAGTAAGGAAGGCATAATTGAATTAGTCAATCAGATACAAAGCAAGTTGAAAATTATTGACACCAAAGGCAATAACATGTATACGATGTTATTCGACACTGCGAGATTGAATCATAATAGATACTAGTGATGGAGAGCCCTTATTTCAGTATCATTATCCCGGTTTATAAAATCCGCGAGGATTTTTTGAAGACTTGCATAGAAAGTATTATTTGCCAGCCATTCCACGATATAGAAGTAATTATTGTCGATGATGGTAGTCCAGATGACTGTGGTGTATTATGTGATGATTATGCGAAAAAAGATAAAAGAATCAAAGTTACACATCAAATCAATCAAGGAGTTTCTGTGGCACGGAATACTGGCATTGACAATGCTGCTGGTAAATGGATTATGTTCGCTGACCCTGATGATTGGATTAAGGAAAATTCTTATGAAGAACTATACAAGCACCTGTCAAATTGCGATCTTGACATTTTGATGTTCCGTCACTTTAAAATCAGTGAAAACAAACAGGAGATATTAAAATTTGACTTAAATCCTAATTTCATCTATGATACTTCTGATGTTTGCATAAAAGAAAAATTATATAGACTTGGAATGAGACCCAAAAAGCCTGGGTTTTATGGTTTTCAATATTGTTGGGACAAAGTTTACCGTAGATCTTTTTTAATTAAGCATGGCATCAGATTTCCGGCAGGAATACCTAAAAGTCAAGATAAAGTATTTATTCTTCGTTGTTTGGAGAAAGTCAATAAGTTTCAGTTCATAGATAAACCTATCTACTGTTACCGACAGAACGCTGACAGCGTATGCTACAGATACTCAGAAAATGCAGACATTAACAGGAAGAAATTAGCAGACATCCTTATACCCATATCTCACCGCATGGATGACGAGATTGGACAAATTAAAGGATATTCCAAGGGGGAATACAATATTATTTACCAAGACTGTATTAATTTCTTATTTTTCATTATTACTGATATCTTATTTCTTAAATTTTTTCATCCGGATAATCCTGACAATGCTAAAAAGCGGTTTCATCAAGCAAGGCACTTTATAAAAAGCGAACCATTTAGAAGTGTCATTAAACAAGTCAAATATAAAGAATTGTCCAATGCCAGAAAATTAAAAAAGATTTTATTGATTACAGGCTCTGTAAGAATCTTCTACATTCTTTTTAAAATAAGACCATTTTAAATTTATGCAGTTTAAATCCAATGCATAAATAAAGATAATTTGCCACAATTAACTTTGTATAGCTACGCTAATTGATTGTCAATAGTTAATCTCTCTAACTGCCTCATAGAACAAATTCAAAAGACTAAAAAACGGAGTATTTTGAGTACTCTAACTTACTATTAATATGCAGAGTAACGGGAATGATAGTTGCCGTATATTGTGCGAATACGCAAAACAGCTGTCTTATAAGGACTTGCCGGACAATGTAATTGAACATACAAAGATGTTCATAGCTGATTACTATGCGGCAAGCATTGCCGGATACAGAATTAATACAGAGTTCAACAGAATCGTCCTTGACATCATAAAAGAAGAAGGAGGTACCAGACAAGCATCGATATTGCTTGACAAAAGAAAATATCCGTCATCTCAGGCTGCATTCATAAATGCTCTCTATGCCCATGGTGCTGATATGGATGACGGCAACAAAAAATCCGCCGGACATATAGGGGCCCATGTCATTTCATCAGTATTTGCGCTGGCGGAATACGAAAAAAGCAGATGGAGTGATATAATTCCGGCAATAATTGTCGGATATGATTTCTTCAACAGAATAGCCGGAGCCTCCCAACCCAGTCTGTACAACAAAGGGTTCCACTCTACGGGAGTCGCGGGGTCTCTGGCCTGTGCCGCAGCATGCGCCAAACTGCTTAATCTAGATGCCGACGGCATTTACAATAGTGTGTCCATAGCGGCAGTCCAGTCCAGCGGCCTCATTATAATTGACGAAAGTGCCCAGCACTGCAAACCTATTAATGCGGCAAATGCCGCTAAGATAGGAGTAATTTCCGCCTTAATGGCCGAAAAAGGTTTAGATGCCCCTGTTTATCCATTAGAAAGTCCGAAGGGCTGGTTCAACGCTTATGCGGGCGAAGTGAACAGGCATGTGCTGCTGGACAATCTCGGCAAAGTTTTTACCATAGAGGAGAGCTACCTGAAACTATATCCCTCATGCCGACATACTCATGCCTGCATAGATGCGGCCAGGTCTATCCGTGAGGAATTTGTATGTCTCGGATATACGTGCTGCGATATAGCGGAAGTACATATTGAGGTTTATCCTAATGCTATCCGGTCAGCAGGGAGGATTTCTCATCCCAAAACGTCCGGCGAAGCCAAATTCTCAATCCACTACGCCGTGGCAAAGGCACTCCTTAACGGAAATTTCACGTTGGATGATCTTAAGATCGAAGTCAATAAAGATGTAGAGCAGATTATCAACAGGACGGTCATTACAGTTGATGAGTCTTTGGAAAATCGGATGTCAGGTATACGAGGAGCAAGGGTACGTGTAGTATTCAAGGACGGAACGATAAAAGAAGATACTGTTCCGGTACCTAAGGGCGAGGGAGACAACTCCTTGGACTGGAAGGATTTGGAAGATAAAATGATATCCTGCTCGTCGAGCATACTGTCAATTGAAGAAGCAAAAGACATAATCAGGCAGTGTCGTGAAATAGACGTGGACAAAACATACGAACATATTAAAATCAAACAAATATGAACAAAGGAATAAACCTGATCCTCGGGACGATGACGTTCGGGGAGCAGCTTTTCGAGAACGATGTGACAGACATCATGAGGTTCTACCTTGAGTCGGGTCATGACGAGATAGACACGGCGTACGTGTACAACAACGGCCGGAGTGAGGAACTCATAGGCCTATGTCTCAGGCAGCTCAGACCGAAAAGTGTTAGGATCGCGACCAAGATCAACCCCCGCATCACGGGCCGCCTTGACGGGGATGCCGTCCGTATGCAGTTCCCGGAGTCCCTTCGCAGGATGGGGGTGGATAGGGTCGACACACTGTACCTTCATTTCCCTGACAGGAACACACCAGTGGAATCTGCCCTGGAGGCGTGCGACGAATTTTACCGCAAGGGTAAATTCCACGAATTGGGCCTAAGCAACTTCCCTGCGTGGCTGGTGTCCTACGTCTACCATGTGAGCAAAGAGCGCGGCTGGGTCCTCCCCACGGTATACGAGGGCCTGTACAATCCGCTGAGCCGCAACGCAGAGAGAGAACTCAAAGAGTGCCTGAATGCCTACAGCATGCGGTTCAACGCCTATAATCCCCTGGCCGGCGGTCTCCTGACAGACAAGTACAAGAATTACGAGGACACTCCCGTTTACGGTCGTTTCACCAACCGCCCCAACTATCAGGGCCGCTACTGGAAAAAGTCCTATTTCGACGGCATCGCCACAGTAAGGGAGGCCTGCAACAGAGAAGGGATAGGAATAACCGCCGCATCCTACCGCTGGCTGGCCTACCACTCAATGCTCAGCTCTGTCCGGGGTGACGGCCTGATCATGGGCTTCTCCAGACTGTCGCAGCTACAGCAGAACATCACGGCAATAAACCAGGGTCCTCTTCCGGAAAGCGTTGTGGAGGCTTTCTCTAAGGCATGGGAGCTGTGCCGCAGCGATGCTCCTGAATACTTCACATACTACAAAGGCAAATAATCCGCAGCATGAACATAGAACATTTCGTATCGGAGCTTGCCGGGAACGGCCTTACGTTCTTCACCGGTGTTCCGGACTCATATCTCAACGGTCTGAACAACTTTCTGAAAGCCAATATACCTCCGGAGCGCAACATCATCACAGCCAACGAGGGAAACGCCATAGCCCTGGCATCAGGATACTATTTCGCCACAGGGAACATTCCTGTTGTATACATGCAGAACTCTGGCCTTGGCAACTGCGTCAACCCCCTGCTTTCTCTTGCCGACAGACATGTGTACTCGGTTCCCATGCTGCTGATAATCGGCTGGAGGGGCGAGCCCGGCACCAAGGACGGAGAGCGCGAGCAGCACGTCATGCAGGGCCTGGTCAGCGGTCGGATGCTGGATCTCATGGACATCCCCTGGAGAGTTCTATCTGAAGAGACGGCTTCAGGGGACATCGCGTACTTGACATCCCTGGCCAGGAAAAACAGCTCTCCCACTGCATTCCTGGTTCCCAGTGGCGTATTGACCGAGAAGAAAAAGAACCCACGCGAGGGTGCTTACGCGATGAGTCGCGAGGACGCGATATCCATAATCCTTGACAATATACCCCAAGGCACAGTCTGCTGCGCGACTACAGGCCGTGCCACCCGCGAGCTGTACGCCCAACGTGATATCCGTGGGGAGTCACATACCTTCGATTTCCTGAATATTGGCTCAATGGGTCATGCCTCGTCAGTGGCCATGGGTATTGCCCTGTCCAGACCTGACAGGCACGTGGTGTGCCTGGACGGCGATGCCGCCGCGATAATGCACATGGGAGCCATGACATCAGTATCCAAACAGCACCTTCCCAATTTTCTCCACGTTGTCCTGAACAACGGAGCCCACGAGTCGGTAGGCGGCCAGCCCTCTGCCGGGCATCGGATAAGCTTCACGGAGATAGCGGAGGGCTGTGGATACTATACCACCGGTCACCCGGTGGAGACCGCGCAGGAATTGGCGGCCGCCGTCAGGCAGTGCCTTGACTCCGGCCGTGCATCATTCATCGATATCCGCATACACAGCGGTATCAGGTCGGATCTGCCGTCCATAGACATGTCCAGTCATGAAATGATAAACCTCTTCAAACAAGAACTGAGCAAATAACATAAAAAGTGATAGAAATTATGGAAAAGACAAGAGAATTCCTCAGATCGATAGGTCTGCCGGGAGGGGATGCGTATGACCTTCCCACATCGGACAAGAGATTCCCGGACGGAGCACAGTACCGCTTCGAGGTACCCGGTATCCAAGGCCCCAAGGTAATGGCCGCCCTTCTGGCCGAAATGGACCGCTACGGCATCAACCTTCACCGCGTGACCCAGACCAAGGGTATCATGATGCTTACAGACAACGAAATCATCGAGATGGTCAGGCTTGCCGGGGAGGCTCAGACCGACCTCATCCTGGCCATCGGTCCCAGGGCCACTACGGACACCAGTGCCTCCGTCCATACCGAGGAGGGAGTCAGGATGGGTTATCGCCTGCGCGGTCAGGAACAGATAGTCAGGGCCATCGAGGATGTCAAGAGAGCTACCGCTTTCGGCTGTCATTCCTTTTTAGTGTATGACGAAGGATGCCTGTGGGTGCTGAACGAGATGAAAAAGGCCGGAGAACTGCCTCCCGAGACTCATTTCAAGGTATCAGCCCACGCCGGACACGGCAACCCGTGCTCGGCCAGGCTGCTGGAGCTCATAGGAGCCAGTTCGATCAATCCAGTAAGGGACATCCAGTTGCAGATGCTGGCCGCCATGCGTCAGGCCGTCAGCATCCCCATCGACATTCATACCGAGAACCCCAAGTCCACCGGAGGCTTCATCCGCCACTACGAAGTGCCTGAAATGATCAGGGTGGCGGCCCCCATCTATCTGAAGACCGGCGGCTCCGTAGCAGCCACTCACAGCTGGGACAGCACCGAGCAGGATGCCAAGAAGAGGGCCAAGCAGGTGTCCCTGGTCAAGAGGATGATCGACTGCTACTATCCCGAGGCCATAGTGTCACCCAAAGGCTCCATCCGCTGACAATGAGACATCACAGGTACAACCCGGACTTCCGGTTCGTCGTGGAACCCGAGGAGTTCAACAAGTATTCCGACAAGGAACTGCTTCAGTACTGTCTCGGTGCGACGATGTACATGCCCGGTACGAAGGACTTCTCCTCCAAGATACTGAACAGGGAGCTGCCGGGTCTGACATCCATGGTCTTCTGCTTCGAGGATGCCTGCCCGGAGGAACTCGTCCCCGAGGCGGAGCGCAATGTTCTGCATCTGCTGGACGTGCTCAGCTCGGCACTGGACAGCGGAGCCCTCACCTATGACGACCTTCCGCTCATCTTCTGCAGGGTCCGCAGTCAGGAGCAGTTCGAGCACTTCGCCGAACAGCTGACACCAAGCAGCATCAGGCCGCTTACTGGATTCAACTTCCCGAAGTTCAACGCCCACAACGCCGAAGTATATCTCTATTACCTGAGCAAGCTCAACGACCGCTTCGGTGAGACCATCTACGGAATGCCCATCATCGAGGACCCGGAGGTGGCTTACCGCGAGACGAGAACGGGCGAGCTGGTGGGCATAAAGAAGATCCTGGACAAATACAAGGACATCATACTTCAGGTCAGGGTGGGTGCTACGGACTTCTCCTCCTGCTTCGGTGTCAGGCGCGGAGTGGACTACTCCATATATGACATCATGACCGTGCGCGAGATATTGGCCGACATAGTGAACATCTTCGGACGCTCCAACGACTACGTCATATCGGGACCTGTATGGGAATATTTCCGTGCCAGCAAGCGCATGATGTTCGAGAGCCTTCCTTCGGACCACATCGAGGACTGCCTGCTCAAGCGTATCCCCATCGTCAACCATGAGATCGACGGCCTTCTCCGCGAGGTCATCCTGGACAAGGCCAACGGCTTTGTCGGCAGGACGGTCATCCATCCCTCGCATATCAAGTACGTCAACGCCCTCCAGGCCGTTACCCGGGAGGAGTACACCGACGCGGTCAATATCCTTAAAAATGACCGGGGCGGGGTGTTCAAGGGCGAGAGCGGGAACAAGATGAACGAGGTCAAACCGCACACCAACTGGGCAAGGAAGATCTACATGCGCTCCCGTGCATACGGTGTGATCGAGAACGAGAATGACTACATAAAACTGTTTTCAGTAGAATGACGGCAATAATCACACCCATAGACAACGGGACAGCAAAAGGGCTTCAGGTCGGTGACCGTATCCTGATTTCCGGCAGAATATACTGCGGTCGTGATGCAGTGCTGCCCAGGATATGCCGGCTTATCGGGACAGGAGAACTGGACCGCTGCGGCATTGACTTGCGCGGAGCGGTTATATTCCACACCGCAGTGAGTCAGGCAGGAGTCGGACCCACATCCAGCAACAAACTGGAGATAGAGCAGAGCTTCGGCCCTCTTTCCAGAGCCGGTGTCAAACTGCATCTTGGGAAAGGGAAAATCAGTGACAGCACGGTCCGTATCCTAGAGGAGAATAACTCAGTATATGCCGTGATACCTCCGGTCACTGCCCTTCTGGAGAATAATACAATGGAAAGGAGGCTGGTAGCCTTCCCCGAGCTCGGCATGGAGGCGTTTTACGAACTGACAGTGAGGGAATATCCGGCAATCATCGCTGCTGCTCAAGGCGCGAGCATATACTAATTAAACATTCAGCAATGGAATACGATAAGACAATTGTCGACAGAATCTGCGACACCGTCGTAAGGGCCGGATCGACATTTCTTCCTGACAAGAAGAACGCCTACAGGCTGGCCATCGGCAGGGAAACAAATGTTCAGGCGAAGTGGGTGCTGAGTACGGTTCTTGAGAATGCCGTGATTGCTGAGAGGAACCGCTGCCCTCTGTGCGACGATACCGGCATTCCACATGTACTGGTGGAGGTCGGTCCTGATGCCGTACTGACAGGCCGCACCCTCGAATCGATAAAGGAGGGAATCCGTCAGGGCCTGAGGCAGCTTCCCGGCCGGCCCATGGCCGTCAGGGGGAACGACACCCAGCGGATAGCCCAGTCCGAGGGGCTGTATGAGGATCCGGGAATGCTGGAGCCAGCCCCGATACTGATAAGGAATACGGAAGACAGCGTCTTGAGGGTGCACATCCTCATGTTCGGCGGCGGTCCTGCCATCAGGGCTCACACACACCGTGTTTTCCACAAGCACAAGGTGGAAACTGTTGTGGACCAGATAGTGGAATGGGCCCGGGAGTCCACAGCCCAGCTGGGCTGTACTCCCTCGACACTTGCAGTAGGCGTAGGACGCTCGCATTACGAAGCGGCATCCCTTATGCTCCAGGCACTGGTGGACGGCACCTATGAGAGGCAGTCCGACCTTGAGCGTGAGATAACCGAGCGTGTCAATGAGTCCCACGTCGGTGCCCTCGGACTCGGCGGAGACACGACTGTCCTGGCGACATTCATGAAAGTCGGTCCCCAGAGGGCCAGCGGTGTCAGGATTGTGTGCATGAGGCCCTGCTGCTGTTTCGAGCCTAGGATCGCAAATTGCACTTTATAAATTTAACTATATGAAATTAAAACGTTTGAAAAATCTTCTTTTTCTTCATCTCGCAAGATTGCCGATGAGAGGAATGATGAGGGCTAAATTATTGAAAATAGGGGGGGTAGCTATTAATGACCCCTCAGATAATATTTTTATTGGAGAGCATGTGCTCTTTGATACAAACCACCCAGAACTAATATCTATAGATAGAGGAGTGTGGATTACGAACGGATGTGTCATATTATCCCATTTTTTAGAAACTAGTGCGGGCGAGGAAGGAGACAGATACAAACATAGGTTCCGTTTGGGAAATGTACGTATAAAAGAAAATGCGTTCATAGGCTGCAACACTGTAATCTGCAATGCAGTTACAATTGGTAAAAATGCAATTGTCGGTGCCAGTTCTGTTGTAACAAAGGATATTCCTGATAATGAAGTGTGGGCAGGCAATCCGGCTAAATTCATAAAGAAGCGTCAATTTATGTAATAATGCTGCCTACCACACCTTCATCAATTTGTATATTTATGAGTATTAGAGGGTAACCCCTTGATTATTACAACATATCTAATGTAAATTATAATCATTATGCGGAACATACCATTCTCGCCTCCCGACATGTCGGAGGCGGAAGCCTCCATGGTTGCGGAGGTGCTGGGCTCGGGATGGATTACTACCGGGCCGAAGACTAAGGAGTTTGAACATCTGATAGCGATGTGCTGCGGTACTTCCAGGGCTGTGTGCCTCAATTCGGCGACGGCTTGCATGGAGATGGCGCTGCGCATCATCGGTGTGGGACCGGGTGACGAGGTCATTGTCCCGGCCTACACATATACGGCTACGGCAAGTGCGGTATGCCATGTGGGCGCGCGTCCTGTGATGGTGGACTGCGCTCCCGGCTCCTATCAGATGGACTACGGCAAGATGGCCGGTGCCATTACTGAAAGAACCAAGGCAGTGATGCCGGTCGACCTGGGCGGAGTGGTCTGCGACTACGACCGGATATTCGAGGCCGTCGAGGCTGCGAAAGGGCTGTACAGACCATCCAACGACATCCAGAGGGCCTTCGGGCGGGTCATTGTCATAGCTGATGCGGCTCATGCATTCGGAGCCAGATGGCACGGGAAAATGTGCGGGGATATCGCCGATTTCACCTCATTCTCCTTCCATGCCGTGAAGAATCTGACTACTGCCGAGGGAGGTGCTCTTACCTGGCGTCCTCACGACGGGCTCGACGGTGAGGCCATCTACAAGCAGCTGCAGCTGTTGTCCCTGCACGGTCAGAGCAAGGATGCTCTCGCCAAGACCAAGCTCGGCGCATGGGAGTACGATATCGTCGCTCCGTACTACAAATGCAACATGACCGACATCATGGCCGGCATCGGACTGGCGCAGCTGAAGCGGTATCCGGAGCTGATGCACCGCCGCAGGCAGATTATCGGTGCTTACAATGCGGCACTTGGGGTTGCGGAAACCTCTGGGAAAAATGAGGGAGGAAGGTCTGCGAAGGGAACTGCCGGAGAAGGATGCACATCCGGAGCTGCCGGGAAGTCCGCGACAGAGGCGGCTGCCGGCTGCAGATACGGCAAAGTTGGCGGCGTGCAGGTCCAGGTCCTGGACCATTACGGCCCTGAACATTCCTCCTCAGGCCATCTCTATCCGGTCAGGATGGAAGGATTTGACGTTGAAGAACGCAACGAAGTGATAGTCAAGATGGCCGAGCGGGGCATAGCCTGCAACGTACACTACAAGCCCCTGCCCATGATGACTGCATACAAGGCTCTCGGCTACGACATCAAGGATTTTCCCAATGCCTACGACCAGTACCGCAACGAGATAACCCTGCCCCTGCACACCCATCTGAGCGATGAAGATGTACAGTACGTCATGGACAATTTCACTGAAATCCTGTCAAGCCTAAAGAAGTGAAAAGGACATTAAAATCATCCTCATGACAATCAAGGCCGTAGTCTCTGAATAGCCCGGAGCACACGATCCACACCTGAGAATAAATCCCGTCTACCCATTTGGAGTGAGGCGGGATTTTCATTTTTCCGATTCAATGATTAACTTTGCTGAGCAAATCATTCACAAACTGAGGAGGAGCAGCCATGCTGAAATATCCGATAGGAATCCAGACATTCGAGGACATCCGCAACGGCGGATACGTGTACATCGACAAGACGGCGCAGGTGTTCCGTCTGGCCAGTGAAGGGAAATACTATTTCCTGAGCCGTCCGCGCAGGTTCGGCAAGAGTCTGCTGCTGTCCACTCTGGAGGCTTATTTCCAGGGACGGAGGGAGCTGTTCCAAGGGCTGGCAATCGAGGCTTTGGAGAAGGAATGGACGGAATATCCGGTGCTCAGGCTGGATCTCGGAGGGGAGGTCTACAATGCCATGGATGTTCTGGAGAACAAGTTGGGCCAGACTCTTGAAGTATGGGAACAGATGTACGGCATAGGGAAAATACCACCTTCCGTTTCCTCAAGATTCACGGAGGTTATCTCGGCCGCTGTCAGAAAGACCGGCCGCAAGGTAGTGGTGCTGGTAGACGAGTACGAGAAGCCCATTGTGGACAATTTAGGCAATAAAGAGCTCAAGGAGCATTTCCGCAGCACTCTGCAGGGTTTCTACAGTGTAATCAAGTCCCAGGACTCCAACCTCCGTTTCGCCTTCCTGACCGGAGTCTCCCGTATCGGACACATGAGCATCTTCAGCGGGCTCAACAATCTCAATGACATCTCCATGGATGCTCCGTACGCGGACATCTGCGGCATTTCAGAGAAGGAACTCAGGGACTTTCTGGATGACGGAGTTAGAGCAATGGCTGCGGCCAACGGCATTTCCACAGAAGAGTGCTACGAAAGGCTGAAGCGGATGTACGACGGCTACCACTTCTGCCACGGCTCCATAGGAGTCTACAACCCGTTCAGCCTGCTTCTGGCCATGAGCAAGAAGGAGTTCGGCGAGTACTGGTACTCCACCGCCACCCCCTCATTCTTAGTGTCGTTCCTGATGCAGGAGAATGTCAACCTCAACGACCTCACCCTCGACCACGTCCGTCCGAGGATACTCACCGGCACCAATGCGGAGATCATCTCCCCCGTAACCCTGCTCTACCAGACAGGATACCTCACCATCAGGGAATATTTCCCCGACACCAACGAATACCTCCTCGGCTGGCCCAACAGGGAGGTGGAGAGCGGATTCACCGAGAGCCTCGCCCAACTCTACATCCCGAAGGAGGAGGAGGTCTCGGAATTCTCCGTCAACAGATTCTCCCAGGACCTGAGGAACGGAGATCCGGAGATGTTCATGCAGCGCCTGAAGGCCTTCATGGCTGACAACGACTACCATGTGCAGGGAAAGGCGGAGCTGTACATGCAGAACACCATGTACGTCTTCCTGAAGCTACTCGGACAGAGGGTGGAAGTGGAGCGGCACACTGCCAACGGACGCATAGACATCCTTATACAGACCGACAGGTTTGTCTACATCATCGAACTGAAAAGGGACAAGGACCCCGGCAACGCACTCGACCAGATAGAGACTAAGGGCTACGAATGGCCCTTCCAGGCCGACAGCCGCAAGCTCTTCCGCATCGGAGTCAGTTTCTCCACGAAGACACGGCGCATCGAGGAGTGGAAAGTAGAGGAGTGACAATTCAGTGTAATACGGAGTCGGACAGACTGTGAAGCGGGAAATTCCGCCGCTGTCGCCAAACATTAGTAGGCTACAGCGGCGGAATCCCTATTTATAGCGATTGTGTTCCTTTTCCGCTGCCTGTACTTTTGCGGTCAAATTTGAAATTTTAAAAGCAATTATAAAATGAGACTCGCAAAATTAGTATTATTGACGGCGACAGCAATTTCCCTTGCCGCATCATGTAATCCTGATGATAACGTAGACACTGCAAAGGCAGTGGCCGGCACATACACCGGATATGCTACGGCTTCTTTCATGTATTCACCGACACCGATGGTGTCCGCTGGCCAGACTCTGACGGTTACCGAAGAGGCGGCCGGGACTGTATCGGTCAGCTATACTTCCGACATGTGGGGCACGTTCAGCATATCTGACGTGAAAGTGACGGAGACTGACGGGGTGTACACTCTTGACGGAAACGGCAAGACTGTCATGGGTATGTCGGCAGATACACAGAGTGAATATGACTGCAGTCTGACGGCTGTTGTATCCGGAACCGATGATTTTTCCTTTGAGTTCGATGTACCGGCAGTAATGGGAGGTCTCAAGATAACCTTGCTTCCCGGAAACCCTCCGGCTGATCTGGTCGTAAGTGGTACTTATACCGGAACTCTGACCATGTCGGTGATGGGGTCTGCCATGGATCCTTTGGAGGATGCGGCCGTGACTGTAGTGGCTGATGGTGACAAGGCTGTCCTTACGCTCCCGGCAATGGGGATGGGCTCCATGACCATTGGTGAGATATCCGTGGAGGCGGAACTTGCCGAGGCCGCGGACGGAGGCTACGCGCTGACAGCCTCCAGTATCGACACTATGGCAGGAGAACTCAGTGTCACCGGAAGTCTTGCCGGGACAGTGAGTGCTGACGGATCGCTCCTTACAGTCAATGCCGAAATCACTCCCGGAGCAATGCCTATGGCAATAAGTATAACATATGAGGGCACGAAATAGATGAAAAAAATCCCAAAGCCAATAATCATGCTGTTGTACGTGGGGGCGGTATTGCCGGCAGTGATGTCGCTCCCGTCGTGCAACGGTATGTTCGACGGCATCTATGACGAGCCGGTGGAGGCATCTGAGTACGGATTCATAAAGGTGGAGCAGGCTACGTCTTCCGGAACGGTGTTCATCGATGCCACTTCCTACACAAAATGGACCTATATCGATTTCGATACCTTCACCATAGATACGACTGTCATTGCCGGAGACGGATCCGAGACTGGAGAGGTCATGGATGGCTGGGACCTGGCCGTCCACCGCTACGATACCAAGACAAACGGAGGTTCGGTTATAGAGACCGTATTCTCTTCGTTGGATGAGTTCATGGCATCAGGGGTTATTCCTGACGGGGAGTATGTGGAGGATATATGGACGGAGGACAGGATAACCATAGATATGTCCGGCATGATGGACGGAATTATTCTATATGCGCCATCGTATTATAATCCGGAGTTGTCCAAATGGCTCAATGTCGATACCTCCACTATGCCTCCGGTGTACACCATGTCTGGAAAAGTGTACGTGCTTGCCACCAAGGAAGGGAAGTATGCAGCTGTCATGCTCTCCAATTATATGAATGACAGTAAGGTGAAAGGTTTCATGACCATAGACTACATTTATCCTGTAGAATTTTGAATATGAGGAGTGTTGCAGTATTTCTGACGATTTTCCTGACAGGGATCGTACTGTATGCGGAAGGGTACGGGAAAATTACAGGTACTGTCAGGAACACTAAGGGAGAGCCTATGGCCGGAGTGGAGATAGTGCTCGTGGATGACAACCGTATCTACACATCCACTGATGATGACGGCCGGTATTCCATAGTTGTTCCCGATACGGGCAGGTCCGTACTTCGTTTCTACATGATGGGATTTCTCTCTTGTGATATGGATCTTTCTGAACATAAGGGCAGTACACTCGATGTGGTCATGGAGGAGGACTATATGAATCTGGAGACAGTTGTAGTTACCGGAACCAGGACTCCAAGGCAGTTGAAGGACAGCCCCATACTGACGCGTGTGATAACCAGTGCGGATATCCGGAGAGTTGATGCCCTCGACATAGGAGACCTGCTCGAGGCAGAGCTTCCCGGTATAGAGTTTTCCTATGCAATGGACCAGCAGGTGACTCTCAACATGCAGGGCTTCGGAGGCAATTCGGTCCTGTTTCTGGTGGACGGGGAGCGTGTGGCAGGGGAGACCCTGGACAATATCGACTACAGCCGTCTCAATCTGGACAATGTGCAGAGAGTGGAGGTCATCAAGGGTGCAGCTTCGTCTCTGTATGGCTCCAATGCCGTAGGCGGGGTGGTCAATCTGATCAGTGCAGGGGCCACGGAACCATGGCAGGTCAATGTCAATGCCCGTTACGGGGCGCATAACGAGCAGCGTTACGGCGGCTCTGTGGGTTTTATCGCTGGCAAGTTCAACAGTCTGACCAATGCCCAGTATACCAGCATAGACTCTTACGCCATGCCTTCGGAGGGTGACTACAGCACGTTCTACGGCGGATACAACTGGAGCGTGAAGGAACGTCTGCAGTACGAGCCGCTGCGGGGACTGCGGTTCACGGCCCGTGCCGGCTATTTTTTCCGGGAAAGAGACCTGCAGAGTGACACCCGGGACCGTTACCGGGATTTCAGCGGAGGTCTGAAAGGGGAGTGGAATGTCAATGACCGGAACAGGGTGGAGCTTTCATATGGCTTCGATCAGTACGACAAGAGCGACTGGTTGCTTTTCAACCAGACGGATGTCCGTGACTACAGCAACGTGCAGCATACTGTCCGCGGTATCTATACATACGATCTGACTGCGGACGGCAGGAACACCATGATCATCGGCGGGGACTATATGCGCGATTACCTGATGTCCTATCAATTCGAGGACAACGGCTACTATGTCCAGCATACTGCGGATGTATTCGCCCAGATAGAGACCAATATCAACGAGCACTGGAATCTCATCGGCGGTTTGCGCTACGACTTCTTCTCGCAGAAGCGTCTCAGCCATTTCTCCCCGAAGCTCAGTATCATGTACCGTACCGGCGGCTGGTCCTTCAGAGGCTCCTATTCCGGCGGTTTCCGTGCCCCGACCCTCAAGGAGATGTACATGTCCTTCGACATGGCCAGTATCTTCATGATCTACGGCAATCCGGACCTGTCTCCCGAGTCCAGCGAAAATCTCTCGGTGTCTGCCGAATACAACTGGAAGTACTTGAGCGCGTCTGTCTCGGGTTTCTACAATTTCGTGGACAACCGCATCACCACTGTCTGGAACGAGGAACTTGGAGGCATGATGTACACCAACATGAGTCCGATGCAGGTACGCGGGGTGGATGTATCCGTGTCTACCCGCCTGCCGTTCGGTCTGGGTGCCCGTCTTGCCTACACCTTCACCAACGAGGCCATACGTGCCGGAGAGCCACTGCTCTCCCAGACCAGACCGCATTCGGCCACGGCCCGTGTGGAGTATGGCAGGTCATGGAAGAACTACGGCTTCAACGTGGCTCTCAGCGGAAGAGTGCTTTCTGCCGTGACCACCGAGGTCTATACTTCCGCTACCGACTATGAGGATACGGAACTGCAGACTTATCCAGCCTACACGATCTGGAAACTCACCGTCTCTCAGGACATCTGGAGGGGCATCCGGCTCAACGTGATAGTGGACAATCTGTTCAACTACCGGCCCAGATATTATTACAGCAGTACTCCCAGCACTACCGGTACAACCGTGGCAGTGGCCCTTTCGGTGGATATTGAGAAATTTTTTCAGAAAAAATAAGAAATATAAAAACGCGCATGATTCAAAAAACAGCAAAAATCATAATATATATCGTGGTTTCCATTCTGGCAGTCCTCATTCTATGGGGACTCTGGGCGTATATGGCATCTCCCACCAGGGTGGCATTTCTCAACTATCAGGTACTTCAGCTCGGCCAGATATCCAGGGCCAATGACAATCCGTCCGTCAGACTGTACGAACTCTCTCCCGAGGACGCTTCCAAGGCAGGGCATTACGACATCTTGCTGATCAACGGAATGGGGCTGAGAATCACGGAGGAACAGCGTGCGGAGATTCAGCGTGCCGCTGAGCGGGGCCTGCCCGTGCTCTCCACTATGGTGACCAATCCAGCCAATGACATCAATACGGTGGATTCGGTCCTTGCACCTCAGCTCCGGGCCTATCTCTCCAACGGCGGTCCGGCCAACTACCGCAATATGCTCTCATTCATCCGCCGCAATATAGACGGAAAGCGCTTCCGTGCCCAGGAACCGGCTCCTGCAGAGGAATATACGGTTGAGAACATCTACCATCCTGCGCTGACGGAAAAAGACGGAGGCGAGGACGGCTTCCGCTCCATTGCCGCTTACAACTCCTATCTCCGGAGCAACGGCCTGTGGAAGGAAGACTCTCCCCGCATTATTGTCACCGGACAGATGGGCGATCCTACGGACCTTATCGCTTCCCTCGAAGCTACCGGCAACGTGGTATATCCTGTCCGCAGTACCCGTCCCATGCTGGACAACGGGCAACTGGACTCCATAGCCCCTTCGGCGGTGATCAACATGGCCCACGGCCGCCTTGGGGACGAGACCGTGGAGTTTCTCAGGAAGTACAACATACCCCTCTTCTCGCCTCTGAATGTCAATACCCTCGTTTCCGACTGGGAGGCGGATGAGATGGGCATGGTCGGGGGATTCCTCTCCCAGAGCGTGGTGACGCCGGAGATAGACGGGGCCATCCGGCCGTTTGTACTTTTCGGACATTACGAGGACGGGGACGGGCTGCAGCGGTTAGAGACCATTCCCGAGCGGTTAGAGGAATTTACCGAGACAGTGAACCGCTATCTGGAACTCAAGCGCAAGCCCGAAAGCCAGAAGAAGATAGCCATATTCTACTACAAAGGGGCGGGACAGAATGCCCTGACAGCCTCCGGGATGGAGGTGGTGCCCTCGCTGTACAATTTCCTGACGGCCCTGCGCTCGGCGGGGTACAATGTTTCCGGCCTGCCCTCCTCTCCGGAGGCTTTAGCGGAGCTGATCCAGAGCAGGGGCGCGGTGTTCGGCTCGTATGCCGAGGGAGCCGCATCGCGGTTCATGGATGAGGGTCAGCCTGAGTGGGTGGATGCTCCGACATACGCGGAATGGAGTACGAAGGCCCTGCCGCAGAGACTTTGCGACGAGGTGGCGGCCCTGAACGGGGATTTTCCCGGGCCCTATATGTCCCGCGACGGGCGTCTGGCTCTGGCCCGGATAGAATTAGGCAATGTGGTGCTGCTGCCCCAGCCTGCTGCGGGTGGCGGTCAGAACGATTTCCAGATGGTGCATGGCACCCATGCCGCGCCTCCATACAACTATATTGCGGCCTACCTCTATGCCCGCTACGGTTTCGGGGCCGATGCGATGATTCACTTCGGTACCCACGGCAGCTTAGAGTTCACTCCCCGCAAGCAGGTGGCCCTGAGCCAGTACGACTGGCCTGACCGTCTGGTGGGCACTGTCCCGCATTTCTACCTGTACACCATCTCCAACGTGGGGGAGGGAGTCATGGCCAAGCGGAGGGCATACGCGGGACTGCAGTCCTACCTCACCGCTCCTTTCATGGAAAGCAATGTGAGGGGAATCTACCGCGACCTTTCCCGGGAGCTTTCGCGCTACGACGAGGCTGTGTACGGGGAGTCGCCTGATGCAGCCGGAGCGGAGAAGATAGCCTTGAATATCAAGAAACTGACAATAGAGATGGGCATTGCCTCGGACCTCGGGCTGGACACCCTTTCGAAAGATGAGCCCTACACGGGGGAGGAAATCCTGCGCATCGGGAATTTTGCCGAGGAACTGGCTTCCGAGAAAGTCACCGGCCGTCTCTACGTGATGGGCGAGCCTTATCAGCCGGCCCAGATAGAGTCTACCGTCTACGCCATGAGCACCGAACCGGTGGCCTACGGGCTGCTCGGCATAGACCGGGCCAAGGGCAAGGACGTTGAGGGAGTGGAGAAGCAGCTGTCGGTGTTCAACCGGAAATATGTGGCTCCGGCTAAGAGGATTGTGGCCCGGCTGCTGGCCCAGGGCCGTCCGGCGGATGACCGACAGCTCTGCTCGATTGCGGGTATCTCCATGCAGGAACTGGAGCATGCCAGGACGGTGGCAAAGTCCCTGGAGGCTCCGCCGGACATGATGACCATGATGGCCCGTATGTCGGAGCAGATGAGCCGTAAACGTCCGGATGGCAGTTCCGGTGACGGAACCGGACATCCTGGTCGGAATGGGGCAGGAGGCATGAGTGAGATGATGTCCATGATAGGCCGGCAGATGGGTGCGGGAAAGGCTATTCGCAGGAGGAGATAGATTTTGCCCGGGCGGTGAAGGAGATAGAGCAGGCCGTGCTCAATGTGCACAACTACCGCAATGCTCTGATGGAGAGCCCTTCCGTCGAGATGCGCAGTATGCTCAATGCCCTCGACGGCGGCTATACCGCACCTTCGCCCGGAGGAGATCCGGTCGCCAATCCCAACACACTGCCCACCGGACGCAACCTTTTCGCGGTCAACGCCGAGGCGACCCCGACCCGCAGTGCCTGGGAAAAGGGTGTGGCCTTAGCCGAGAACACCCTGCGGCTCTACCGCGAGCGGCATTGCGACTCATTGCCCCGCAAGGTCAGCTATACCCTCTGGAGCAGCGAGTTCATCGAGACGGAGGGAGCGACCATTGCCCAGATATTCTATATGCTCGGAGTGGAACCGGTCTACGACAGTTTCGGCCGTGTGACCGATATCCGGCTGATACCCTCTGAGAAACTGGGCCGTCCGAGGATAGACGTGGTGGTGCAGACCAGCGGCCAGCTCAGGGATATTGCCGCCTCTCGTCTTTTCCTGATAGACAGGGCTGTCCGTATGGCAGCGGAGGCCAAGGACGACGGATATGTGAACAATGTGGCCGAGGGCATCCGGGAGACCGAGCGGATACTCACCGAGAAGGGAGTGACTCCGGCGGATGCCCGGCGGATGTCCTCCTACAGGGTCTTCGGAGGGGTGAACGGCAATTACGGTACCGGCATTCAGGGGATGGTGACCGCCTCTGACCGCTGGACCTCCTCCTCGGAGATAGCGCAGGTCTATATGAACAATATGGGAGCCTACTACGGCAGCGAGGAGGGCTGGGAGGAATTTGCCCGGTACGCCTTCGAGGCCGCGCTTTCCCGTACCGACGCGGTGGTGCAGCCCCGTCAGAGCAATACCTGGGGTGCCCTGAGCCTGGACCATGTGTACGAGTTCATGGGCGGGCTCAACCTTGCAGTCAGGGAAGTGACCGGCAAGGATCCGGACGCTTACCTCAGCGACTACCGCAACCGCAACAAGGTGAGGATGCAGGAGCTGAAGGAGGCGATAGGGGTCGAGAGCCGTTCCACCATATTCAACCCTTCCTACATCTCCGAGAAGATGAAGGGCGGGGCAGGGGATGCATCGGCCATCGCGGAGACCGTCACCAATACCTTCGGATGGAATGTGATGAAGCCGGAGGCCATCGATGACCGCGTGTGGGACGAGATCTATGAGGTGTATGTCAAGGACAAATTCGGACTGGGTGTGCAGGAACATTTCAGGGAGGTCAATCCGGCTGCCCTTGAAGAGGTTACGGCGGTCATGCTGGAGTCGGTGCGCAAGGGGCTCTGGGAGGCCTCGCCCGAGCAGGTGGCGGATATCGCGGAGCTGCATACCGGCCTGATTGAGGAGTTTGCTCCATCGTGCTCCGGCTTCGTGTGCGACAATCCGGCCCTGCAGGACTACATCGCCTCCGCACTGCCTGAGGCCTCGGCTTCAGAGTACCGTGGGGCTATCCGGCAGATAAGGGAGGCTTCGGTCAGCGACGCCTCCGACGGGATGGTGCTCAAGAAAGACCGGCTGCAGGGCGAGACAGAGAAAGAGACGACCTTGGTGAGCAATATTGCCGTGGCAGTGCTGATTGTCGCCCTGTTCATCGGAGGCGGACTGCTGATAAGGCGCCGCCGCAAGTCTAGTGGAATCTGATCTAAGGAGGCTCTGCACATGTACAGTTTAGTCGTAATCCTGATGGTGCTGGTCTGCTTCAACTTCGTGCTGAAGCAGTCCTGGCACAAATGGTGGTCGGTGCTGGCTCATGCCGCAGCTGCCGCGCTTTTCACCGGACTGATGTGGCCTGTGGCCGTCCGGCAGTCCCGCTCCCAGATAGATGAGTGGCTTTCCAACCCTGGTCTGATGCTGGATACCTCGGTGATAATCACCCTGGAAGTTATCCTGCAGATAGCCTTTTGCCTGCTCTCGGTGCATCTGATGAGCTCGGGCAGGCTGAAGAGGTCAGTCATCTGGGGCTACCGCATTCTGCGCTGGTTCCCCGGGGTGCTGATATTCGGGGTGCTCTTCAGCTTTTTAGTCTATCTCATTTTTGCTTTTCCGGGTGTGTCCTTCCCCTTGGTGGCCTGGAGTGCCGCCGCTGTGGTCTTCGCGGTCATAGCCGGAGGGGCCTGGCTCATGCGCCGGATTTTCCCGGACAAGGAGAGCCGCTTAGAGATGTTCTTCCTGACCAATGCCCTTACGGGGATAGTGGCGGTGATAGCCACTGTCAACGGCCAGACAGCCGTGGCGGGAGTGAGCGAGGTGGACTGGACAGCCATGGCGGGAGTGCTCGGCCTCGTTGTAGCCGGGGTGCTTGCCGGGTCTTTCGTGAGGACTGCCCGTCCCTTTAGAAAAATTTTAAAAAATCAATAGCTTTTAAAACTTATGAACTACATTTCCGATGTCCTCTTCTGGATTTCCAACGGACTGCTCGTACCGGTAGTGGTCCTGCTTATATTGTTTTTCCTACGCTCGCTGCTGCTGATCGGCAATTTTTTCGGGCAGTACCTGCAGATACGCAAGGTGGACCGCCTCTTCATGGACAAGGTGGAGGCCCTGACGCCTGAGACTGCCGGGGAACTGCGGGCCTCCATTCCTGCCGGCTCCAAGTCGCCTCTGCTGTGCTGTCTGGCCGGTCTGCTGGATGCTTCGAAGGACAAGGCTCACAGGCAGCTGTTGCTCTCGGACTATGAGATAGCGGCAGATAAGGACTTGGGTACTTCCAAGACCCTGTCCAAGATGGGGCCTATGCTGGGTCTGATGGGTACGCTCATCCCTATGGGACCGGCTCTGGTGGGCCTGTCTACTGGAGACATAGGCTCGATGGCCTACAACATGCAGGTGGCCTTTGCCACGACCGTGGTGGGACTGTTCTCCGCTGCAATAGGCTTCATCACGCAGCAGGTCAAGCAGAGATGGTACACCCGGGATCTGAACCGGCTGGAGTTCGTGTCCGAGGTGCTGGACGGCTGTGCCGGATTTGCCAGAGAGAAGTCAGTAAAAGCAGGTGAGGAGGTGCTATGAGAAGGAGAAGACTGCTTGGAGGCGACGAGGAGAACGACCCGATGAGTGTTGTCGGCAACTTGTTCGATGTGGCCATGGTGTTCGCCGTGGCCCTGATGGTCGCCCTTGTCACCCGCTACAACATGACAGAGATGCTCTCCCCGGAGGATTTTACGATGGTAAAGAACCCGGGCAAGGAGGATATGGAGATCATCGTCAAGCAGGGACAGACCATCGACCGCTATACCCCCTCCGAGGACCAGTCCAGGTCCGGCCAGAAAGGCAAGCGCGTCGGCATAGCCTACGAGCTGGAGAACGGCGAGATAATCTATGTCCCGGAGCAGTAACTGAAGCCAGGATATATGAATTGACAAAAACAGGAGAGGCCGTACTTGTTATGCACAGCCTTTCCTGCTTTTATGTGAGTTTGACAGCCTATTTGTTGCCTGTCCCGGAGCTGTGGCTGTATCCGGCGGCCAGTGCCGCTATGTTCTTGGCCACGATCTCCTCGCCTTTGCGGGCGAATACCTTGGCAGCTGCGTCTCGTATGGTCTCGAAACTTAGGCCGAGCATGGGTATTGCAGCTCCGAGCAGTACCATATTGGCAGCCTGTGCTGGGGCTCCGGCTTCCTTGGCGTACTGCTCCACGTTCAGCATCACTGTATGGGGCATTGAATTGAGGTGTCTGTATATCTCCTCCTTGTCAGGATAGTTGTCAATGTTGATGAAAGGTACGGAGGAGGTTACGATCCAGCCATCTTTTGAGAGCTCATGTACGTATCTGAGTGCCTCCATGGGCTCGAGGGACATGATCATATCCACCTTTCCGGACGGTATGAGGTCGCTGGCTATAGGCTCGGATGAGATGCGCAGGTTGCTCTGCACGTCTCCTCCGCGCTGGCTCATGCCGTGTACTTCGGCCTGTTTGATATGGAGACCGTTGGTCAGAGCGGCTTCTCCGAGGACTGTTGCGATGGAGAGGATACCCTGTCCTCCCACACCTGCTAAGATGATATCTTGTTTCATATTGGAGTTTCAGTTTAATGTCCGTTATTTCTTTTTCTCTCTGGCGTGACGCTTGAAGGTCTGGATGCACTCCCTGCGGGGAATGACTACTGACACACCGTTGTATTCCACTTCCTCGCGGAGAGTGTTCTTGATTTCCTCCATGTTCTTCGGCAGCGGCACTACGACTCTGATGTGGGCGGGATCTACTCCTACGCCCGCGCATATGCTTTCGAGCTTGCCTGTTCCGGCAGAGTCCTGGCCACCGGTCATGCCGGTAGTAAGGTTGTCGGATATGATGATCACTACGTTGGCGTTGCTGTTGACGCAGTCAAGCAGGCCGGTTATGCCCGAATGAGTGAATGTGGAGTCTCCAATGACGGCGAAAGAAGGGAACTGTCCGGCATCGGCGGCACCTTTGGCCATGGTTATGGATGCACCCATGTCGACGCATGTGTTGATGGCTCTGAACGGAGGCAGCGCACCGAGGGTGTAGCAGCCTATGTCGCTGAATACACGTGAGTGCTCGTATTCTGCAGCCACTTCGTTAAGTGCGGCATACATGTCCCTGTGTCCGCATCCCTGACATAGTGCAGGCGGTCTGGGAACGACAATGTCGTCTTTCGGGAACGTCTTGTGTGGAGCGAGTCTTACAGCAGCGCGCACGCTGTCCGGAGTAAGTTCGCCGGTGCGGGGCAGGACGCCTGTAAGCCTTCCGTCGACCTGTATGTCAGAACTTATCATGCCTTTGATGCTCTCTTCTATGAACGGCTGTCCTTCTTCCATTACAATGACCCTGCTGACACCTTCGCTCTCCATTTCCTTCACAAGCTTGCGGGGAACAGGGTATCTGGATATCTTGAGGACTCCGCAGGGTACTCCGTTGGGGAAATTCTCCATGAGGTAGTTGTACGCAATGCCGCATGTGACGATCGCAAGGTTCTTGTCCTCGCCAGGAATGAATCTGTTGCGCCTGTCGTTGAGAGAATCCTCCTCAAAGTCTTCCTGTTCCTGTACTAGCTGCTCGTTGCGGATCTTGGAGTTGGCGGGGAGAAGCACCCACTGCTTGGGGTTTTCCGGATATGATATCTGTTTCTGGGGAAGAATGCATTCGCTGCCGTCCGGATTGGTTTTCGTCTTGACCTCGGCTCTTGAATGTGCCATACGTGTGGTTATTCTCAGGAGTACGGGTATCCTGCGCCTTTCGGAAAAATCAAAGGCGTCGCGGACCATGTCGTAGGCTTCCTGCTGTGACGAGGGCTCGAAAACAGGTATCATCGCGAACTTGCCGTAGAAACGGGAGTCCTGTTCATTCTGGGACGAGTGCATGGACGGGTCGTCTGCAGCGACAACTACCAGACCGCCGTTGGTTCCGGTCATGGCCGAGTTGACAAATGCGTCCGCCGCCACGTTCATACCCACATGCTTCATGCATACGAGGGCGCGCTTGCCCATGTAGGACATACCGAGTGCCGCCTCCATGGCGGTCTTCTCGTTTGTACACCATTTGCAGAATATGCGTTCCGATTCCGGATCCGCTTTCTGGCGGTTCTGAATGTATTCGGTGATCTCAGTGGAGGGTGTGCCGGGATAGGCGTAGACTCCGGAAATGCCCGAATGTATGGCCGCCAAAGCTATGGCTTCATCGCCGAGTAATAGTAATCTCATAAAATATTGATTTATTCTACCAAATTTAAAGGAAAGTACATCTTTTGATTCAAAATTATAATTAATTATTCTAAAAGGCAAAAAAAATTCCGTCAAATTGCATAAAGTCATTGAAAATACCTATGTTTGTCGCCTATTTTGATTACGGCTATGAAGGTAGTTAAAACATTGGCGGATTTTGAATCTGCCCGTAAATCGCTGGCTGACAAATCGGTCGGCTTGGTGCCCACGATGGGGGCCCTGCATGAGGGGCATGCTTCGCTTATCAGAAAGGCTGTCTCGGAATGCGGATCGGTAGTGGTGTCGGATTTCGTGAATCCGACGCAGTTCAACAATCAGAATGATTTCGCCACATATCCGCGCCGTATCGACGAGGACTGTGCGTTCGTGGAACCGTTGGGCGTGTCGGTGCTCTTTGCTCCAGGTGTCGGGGATATCTATCCGGAGGGGACTGACTATGATAAAAAGGTATTCGATCTTGGCGGTCTGGACAGATATGGGGAGGGGCCGCGCAGACCAGGGCATTTCAACGGTATGGCCCAGGTGGTGACCCGTCTGTTCGACATAGTCCGTCCGGACAGGGCCTATTTTGGGGAAAAGGATTTCCAGCAGCTGGCCATTGTGGAGTATTTCGTAAGGAATTTGGGATACAATATAGATATAGTGCGGTGTCCGATCGCCAGGGCGGAGGACGGTCTCGCGCTCAGTTCCAGAAACAAACTGCTGACACCAGAGCAAAGGGCGGCTGCCCCGCACATCTATCATTCCATAATGAAGGCACGCGGCATGGTTGGCCGTATGCCGGTGACGGAAGCAGTGAAGAGCCTGACGGCCCTTATCGATCAGGAACCTTGTCTCAGGACCGAATATGTGGAAATAATAAATTCATTAACTTTGTGCCCGGTGACTGACTGGAACGAGGCCGCTCATCTCAGGCTGACATGTGCGGTGTATGCCGGCCAGGTCCGTCTCATAGACAACATAGAATTGAGGTAGAATGTACATAGAGGTAATCAAGTCCAAGATACACAGGGTGACGGTCACGAGAGCCAATATAGACTATATCGGCAGTGTGACGGTGGACAGGGCCCTCATGAGGGCCGCAGGACTTTTCGAAGGAGAGAAGGTATCTGTAGTCAATGTCACAAACGGCAACAGGGTCGAGACTTACGTCATCCCAGGTGAGGAGGGGAGCGGGTGCATCGAGCTAAACGGAGCTGCCGCTCATCTGTTTTCGGTGGGAGACGTGGCGATAATCATGTCCTACGCCGTTGTGACGCCAGAGGAGGCGGCGTCTTTCAAGCCGTCGGTGGTGTTCCCTGATACCAGAACCAACAAATTGGTGAAATGAGCATGTCCTCAAGGTGGAAGAAGGTCATACAGTGGACGGTGATGCTGCTTGTGGCGGCCGTTCTGCTGTATTTCGCCTTCAGGGGAGTCAAGTGGGAGGATTTCGTGTCAGGGGTCAGGAGCTGCAACTTCCATTGGATCATAGTGTCCATGTTGGCAAGCGTGATTGCTTTCTTTGTCAGGGGTGTCAGATGGAGGCTTATAATGCTTCCGCTCAACAATACAATAACGGTACGGGAGGCTTATGACGGAGTCACTGTCGCATATCTGACCAATTTCGCCCTGCCGAGGGCGGGGGAGTTTGCCAGATGCGGTGTCATATCCGCCGGCGGCAAGGCGTCTTTCGAGTCCGTGCTCGGCACAGTGGTCCTGGAGCGGAGCTGGGACATGATTTCCTATGCGGTCATTCTTCTGCTTGTGCTTATGGCGGGAGAAAGTTCGTTCAGGCAGTTCGTGTCCGAAGAGGTGTGGGAACCGGCTGTCCGCACCATGTCGTTCAATGTGCTTTGGCTTGTCGCGGCGGCTGTCATTCTGGCTGCGGCAGGCTGTGTCATTGTCTACAGGATGAGACACCGTTTGCGCAGGTTCAGGTTTATGGACAAGCTGTTCAGGGTTGTTGAGGGACTTGTGAACGGTCTCAGGGCCGGATTGCGGATGAAGGGCAAATGGCTGTTTCTTCTTTATACCGTGATGCTGTGGTTCTGCTACTGGCTTATGAGCTACACTACCATATTGGCGTTTCCGCAGGTAAGCGGACTGAACTGGGCTGATGCTCTTTTTCTGATGGTCGTAGGCGGTCTGGGATGGATTGTACCGGTGCAGGGAGGTATCGGTGCCTATCATTTCATACTTTCGCTTGCCATGGCCTCCATATACTCGATCCCCAAGACATCGGGCGTGATTTTTGCAACGATATCACATGAAAGCCAGGCTCTGACCATGGTGCTTTGCGGAGCGTTGTCCCTTGCAGGCATCTATTTCAGGAAACGGAAGGCTGAAAGAATACAAAAACTGAAACATGAATAGAGTGAAACATTTCATTGTCCTTGCGGCGTCTGTTATATGGATGCCGGCGGTATCCAGTGCGCAGAAGAACATGGTGCGGGACGCCGATTACTTTCCCCGCAGTGAAGTGTACGTCCAGTACGGCACTCCATCGGTGATCGAGTTGTCCACGACGCTGAACTCCGAATACAAGTCGGTCGGATATGACGGGGACTCACGCAATTTCAAATTCTCCGGAATCGCTGCATTCGGGTACAGTTTCTTTATACTGCCCAATTTTTCCGTAGGTGTGGACGGCGGGTTCGGTTATGCCAGTGCGGATATGTACATAACTGATTCAGAGCTTGTCCCCATATCCGATCCTGTATTTGTATGTCGTTCGGAGATCAAGAGTTGGTCAGCCCATCTGTCGGCTTCATACACCTACTGGCAGCAAGGTCCGATGGAATGTTCCGGAGCCCTGTATCTTGGTATAACCTATCAGGACGAGACCATAGTGGACGGCGACACCGGGTATTTTGTCCCTGAACCAAACGACAGGCTGAGATTCTCATATCATATAACGGCAGTGAAGTTCAGATACGGAGAGACGGTAGGCGGATTCGCGGAGTTGGGTTTCGGCTACCGGGGTCTTCTCAACATAGGGCTTTCCATCAAGATATGATGCGGGCCAGGCCGTCTGTCATCAGAAAAGGCCGAACAGTCTTGCGTCTATCTGGTCTACGATGGATCTGAAATCCTCCTTGCGGTCTTCGAACTTGCAGTTGTCCACATCTATGATCATCAGTTCCCCCTTATAATTCCCTGTCCATTTCTCATACCTGTCATTGAGGCCTTTAAGGTAGTCGATGCGGATGCTGTTCTCGTATTCGCGCCCGCGTTTCTGAATCTGCTCCACCAGGTTGGGGATCGAAGACCTCAGATAGATGAGCAGGTCGGGATACCTTACCATCTTCTGCATAAGTTCGAAGAGGGATGTGTAGTTGTCGAAGTCGCGGCTGTCCATCAGGCCCATGTCATGCAGGTTGGGGGCGAATATCATTGCGTCCTCATAGATGGTCCTGTCCTGGATGACATTCCGTCCTGATTCCTGGAACTCGCTGATATCCTTTAGTCTTCTGTTGAGGAAATATACCTGCAGGTTGAAGGACCACCTGCGCATATCCTCGTAGAAGTCTACGAGATAGGGGTTGAATTCCACAGACTCGTAATGGGGTTCCCATCCGTAATGGCTGGCGAGCAGACCCGTTAGTGTCGTCTTACCGCTGCCTATGTTTCCTGCTACTGCTATATGCATGATATCTTGGCTTAATCTTTGTGCAAAAATAAGAAGAATTGCGTATTTTTGCTTTATGATACAGACGTTTTATTTCAATGACCTTCGCACCTGCTGCTATGTGCTCTATGACGGGACAGGCGAGTGCGCGATAATAGATCCAGGCTGCATCAGGCAGTCGGAACGGGACAGGCTTGTGAAGTTCATCACGGACAATTCTCTCAGGCCAAAGATGATAATACAGACACACGGTCATTTCGACCATGTCATGGGCAATGCATTCGTGACTTCGGTGTGGCATGTGCCTACATATCTTGCGGCGGCTGATATGGGACAGATGCGCAGGGCGAGACCGTATGCAGGCTATTTCGGCTACGATATTGAAGAGCCGTCAGGGGAGATCATCGACATGAAGGACGGGGATGTACTCGAGATAGGCGGCATAAGGCTTGAAGTGTTGGAAACACCGGGCCATACTCCCGGAGGAGTCATGCTCTATGACCGGGAGGGAGGATACGTTTTTACAGGAGACACAGTTTTCTGCGGAAGCATAGGCCGTACGGATCTTCCTGGTGGAGATTATGACCAGCTTAAGGAAAGCATAAGGACGAAGTTCCTGCCTTTGCCGTCCGATACGGTAGTGTATCCCGGACATGGCCCGTCCACCGATGTCGGGCGCGAGAGGATGACCAACCCGTTCATAGAGGACATCGTTGCGGGAGGTCCTTGTGCGGAGGAACTGCAGTCTTGAGTTCATGGAGGATAGCGGGTACATAGATATTTGCCGGGCTTCTGTCCATAATCTGAAGGACATATCCCTCCGTATTCCGCGTCACGCCCTGGTGGTTGTCACCGGACTCAGCGGCAGCGGCAAGTCGTCGTTGGCTTTCGATACCGTGTACGCGGAGGCCCGCCGCCGGTATATGGATACCCTGTCGGCTTATGCGAGACATTATATAGGTGTGATGGAGCGTCCGGAGGTAGAGAGTATAGAAGGATTAAGCCCGACGATTGCGATAGAGCAGAAGAGCACCAACAGGAATCCCAGGTCTACTGTCGGTACGGTCACGGAGATATCGGATTTCCTCAGACTGTTGTACGCCAGGGCATCTACTGCATACTCTCCTGTGACCGGGAAGCCGATGGTCAAGTATACCGATTCCGATATAGTGGAACTGATCATGAGGGAGTACGAGGGACGCAGGTGTGTCATTCTCGCACCTGTGGTCAAAGGACGTAAGGGACATTACCGGGAGTTGTTCGACAGTCTGCTCAGGAAGGGACTCACTTCGGTACGTGTGGACGGTGAAATCCGACAGCTCGGAGATATGGTCTCCGGTGTGGACCGTTATAAGGTGCACTTCATCGAGGCCGTGATAGACAAGGTTGTTCCTAAGAAGGAGGACGGCAAGCGCATAAGGGCGTCGGTCATGTCGGCCCTGTCTCAGGGCAAGGGGTCATTGATGGTATTGGATGCGGCCACAGGTGAGGTGCGTCATTTCAGCAAGCATTTCATATGTCCTGACAGTGGAATATCCTTTCCGGAGCCGGCGCCTCATACATTTTCGTTCAACTCACCGGCGGGAGCGTGCCCTGTGTGCGGAGGTCTCGGCACGGTGCGGGAGGTGGATATGGCTAAGATAGTGCCGGACAACAGTCTGTCCATAGCCGAGGGCGGTATAGTGCCTCTTGGGAAAAAGAGGGACAATGCCGTGTTCGTCGTGCTCGAGGCAGTGGCCCGCAAATACGGTTTTTCTGTTTACGAGCCGATAAGGGACATTCCCAAGGAGAAGATGGACATAGTGTTCAACGGCTGCGACGACCTGGTGCGTGTGGACACTCATGGAGGGCTGTCGGAGATGGTCACTTTCCCGGGACTGCTGGCCGGATTTGACAGTGATGATGACGGGGAATGTGGCAGATCAGCAATGTATTCCACGAGTGTGCCTTGTCCTGAGTGTCACGGAAAGCGTCTCAGGAAGGAATCTCTGTGTTTCAAGATAGACGCTAAGGATATTGCGGAAGTTTCGGACATGGATGTCAGTATGCTGTACGAATGGGTTGGCGGTCTTGACGGATGCCTTGATCCAAGAGGCAGGGCTGTCGCTTCGGAGATCGTGAAGGAACTCAGGGAACGTATCGGTTTCCTTGTGGACGTGGGCTTGCCGTATCTGTCACTGAGCCGCAGTGCAATGTCTCTCAGCGGTGGTGAAAGCCAGCGGATCAGGCTGGCGACCCAGATAGGTTCCAGGCTTGTCAATGTGCTTTACATTCTGGATGAGCCGAGCATAGGACTGCACCAGTCGGACAATATGAAACTGATCAGCTCGCTCAAGCGTCTGCGTGACGAGGGCAATACGGTGATGGTGGTAGAGCATGACGAGGAGATGATGCGTAACGCGGACTGGATTGTGGATATCGGTCCTGGTGCAGGAGAGAAAGGGGGAGAGGTCCTTTTCTCGGGTCCGCCGCAGCTTAAGCTGGATCCTTCGTACCGTATGCCTGAAGGACTTCCGGTGATAGACAGGGAAGGCGACGGAGGGTGTACTTTTGATTATCTGAAAGGAGTCCGCACCATAGCCGTGCCAGAGTGCCGTCGTCCTGGAAACGGAAAGTTCATCATGCTCAGAGGTGCCTCAGGCAATAATCTGAAGAATGTGGATATCCGTATTCCGCTCGGATGTATAGTGGGTGTAGGAGGTGTCAGCGGCAGCGGCAAGTCCTCTCTTGTCAATGATACGCTAATGCCTGTCATCAGCAACAGGCTGTACAGATCGAAATATTCCGGACTGCCCTATGATTCGGTTGAGGGTCTGGAGAATATCGACAAGCTTGTGGAGATAGACCAGTCTCCCGTCGGCCGTTCTCCGCGATCCAATCCGGCTACCTATACAGGTGTGCTGACATTCATCCGCAGGCTTTTCGAGGAGACGCCAGATGCCAAGATCCGGGGATTCAAGTCCAACAAGTTCTCGTTCAATGTCAAGGGCGGTCGCTGTGAGGCTTGTAAAGGGGCAGGAGTGGAGGTCATTGAGATGAATTTCCTCCCGTCGGTGACAGTTACATGCAAGGAGTGCCACGGCAAGCGCTTCAACCCTGATGTGCTGGCAGTGAAATACAAGGGCAAGAGTATCAGTGATGTTCTGGAAATGACTATTTCCCAGGCAGTTGAATTCTTCGCTCCTGTACCTGCCATTGCACGGAAGCTGCGGACTTTGGAGGAGGTCGGACTTGGATATATCCGTCTCGGCCAGTCGTCCCTGACATTGAGCGGAGGTGAGAACCAGAGGGTGAAACTGGCGGCTGAGTTGTCGCGCAAGGATACGGGCAGGACTCTCTACATACTTGACGAGCCTACCACCGGCCTTCATTCCGAGGACATAGCTGTGCTTATGGGCGTGCTTCAGAGACTGGCCGAGGGAGGCAATACTGTGATTATTATCGAGCACAATCTGGATGTGCTGAAGTCAGTGGACTGGCTTTTCGACATGGGACCGTCCGGAGGCCGTGGCGGAGGCAGGATAGTAGCACAGGGGACTCCCGAGGAGGTCGCAGCCAATCCGGACTCAGTCACCGGTCCGTATCTGAGACCATTGTTGAGAAAGGACATATAACAGACAAAAAGAAAGGAATGATATGATAACGCTCTATTGTGACAGCCTGAAAGGATTTTATGACTGCGCTCCCGGAACGACGCTGGGAGAACTGGCCGGGATGGTGGATACGGGATGCAGGTATCCTGTGGTGGCCGCCCTGGTTGACAATATGCTCAAGGAACTCTCATATCCCATTTACGAGCCTCATACAGTCAAATTCTTGGATTATACGCATATAGACGGACGAAGGACGTATGCCCGCTCTCTTTCGTTTATCCTGCAGAAAGCAGCTGTGGATCTTTATCCTGAATATAGCCTGTTCATGGACTATACTCTTCCCAACGGACTGTACGGCGAACTTCGTGAGAAGTCGGGAGACGGTATGTATGAGGCGGTACCGGCAGGAGCTGACAGGGTGACATCTCTTCGCAGGCGTATGGAGGAGATAGTCAAGGCGGATATTCCGTTTACGAAGACCAAGATGCCGAATGAGGAGGCAGTCTCCCTGTTCCGGCGTAACGGACGGGAGGAGAAGGCCTCCCTTGTGGCTGATATGGAGAAATTCTTTGTCTCTGTATACTGGCTGGACGGTTATCCTGATACTTTCTACGGGCCGCTGCTCAGAAGAACCGGTGAGATAAGTCTGTTTGATCTGATTCCGTACGGTGACGGCTTTTGCCTGCAGTCTCCGTCTGGAACGGATCCGGAGGTCATTGCCCCGTACAAGTATCAGGACAAGCTGAGCAGTGTGTTCAAGGAGTATTCGAGATGGTGCTCCATTCTCGGTGCGCACGGCATAGGCTCAGTCAACGAGGCTGTTAAAAAGGGTAAGGCAGGAGAGCTGATTGCTGTGGCCGAGTCTCTTCACGAGCGCAAGTATGTGGAGATAGCCGATATGATCCACGAGCGCAGGGACAAGGTCAAGCTTGTGCTTATCGCAGGGCCGTCCAGCAGCGGAAAGACTACTACGTCCAAGAGGATATCCCTTCAGTGCCGGGTACTCGGCATGCGTCCGCTGGTTATAGGAATGGATGACTATTTCCTTGACAGAGAGCAGACACCTCGGGACGAAAACGGAGAATATGACTTCGAGAGCATCCATGCACTTGACCTTCCTTTCCTCGGATCCCAACTCAACGATCTTTTTGACGGCAAGGAGGTGGAGCTGCCGAAATACGACTTTGTGACCGGTGAGCGCCGTTTTGGAGGACACAGGATACGTATGAAGGAAGGGGATGTGCTGATAATGGAAGGAATCCATGCCCTCAATCCGGAACTTACCAAGCATTTGGACGGGGCGAGGGTGTTCAGGGTGTTCGCCTCGGCTCTGACATCTTTGTCGGTTGATGAGAACAACTATATATCCACAGCCGACAACCGTCTGCTGCGCAGGATAGTAAGGGACAATTTCTCGCGTGGCATCACTCCCGAGGAGACAATTCTGAGATGGAAGAGTGTGAGAGCGGGGGAGGAGAAGAACATTTTCCCGTATCAGGAGAACGCGGATGTCATGTTCAACTCTGCCCTTCTGTTCGAGCTGCCTATGCTGCGTTACTATGCGGAGCCTCTGCTGGAGAGAATTCCTCCTCTCTCCGAAGCTTATGCCGAGAGTGTGAGACTGCTCAAGTTCCTGTCCTACATAACGCCGCTGACACCGGACGAGATTGCCGGCATCCCTCCTACATCGGTCATGAGGGAGTTCATAGGCGGAAGCACTTTCGAATATTGACGCCTTATCTCAGCCAGCTCTCGGGATTCTGCTTTGCTGTCCCTTTCCAGAGCTGGAAATGTAGTTCGGCGTTGCCGTCGTCGTTGGTGCTTATCTGGCCGATCCTGTCGCCTGTCCTGAGTTTGTCACCGGTCTTTACGTAGACGCGTTTCAGTTTGCAGTAGAATGTGAAATACTCGCCGTGCTGCACCAGTACGCACTGGTCGTACCCAGGCATGACAAGCACCTGCTTTACTATACCGTCGAACACTGATGTGGCATTGCTGCCTGCAGACGCGGATATGTTGATTCCGTTGTTGTAAGGCAGTTTGAGATTCTTGAATACCGGATGGTATGTCTGGCCGAATTTCTGGATCACGACGCCGTTCCTGACTGGCCACGGCAGCTTCCCCTTGTTTTCCCCGAACTTGGCTGAGAGGGCGTAATCCATTTCCGTGGCATTTTCTTTCTGTTGTCTGACGGCTTCTGCGAGGATACGTTCGATCTCCTTGTTAAGTTTCTCTACCTCCTTCTGCTTTTTCTGCAGATCCCTCTTCATGGATTTCTCTTCCCTGGACAATTGGGCTACCATGGAGTTGATGCGTTTTTCTTCAGCGGTGAGTTCCGCCTTCTCTTTTTCTCTTTCAGCCTTTGCCAGCATGGACTCGGATTTCAGCTGCTCCAGTCTGGATTTCTCCTGCTGCAAGTCGGCCTCGGTGGACCTTATCTCGTCTGCCTGCTTTTTCACGGCATTGGACAGATTCTTGAGGTACGACCATCTTCTGAGCCCCTGGTTTACATCCTTGCTGGAAAGGATATACATGAACCAGATTCTGCTGTCCCTGGTTTTATAGGCACCCTGGACGAGTCTCGTATGGTATTTGCGGAGTGTGTCGAGCCTGGAGTTCAAACGTGTGATCTGCAGTTCTGCATCAGATATGGAATTGTCGTAGTTTCTGATGTCCTCGTCTATTCCGGCTATCAGCTTCTCGCGGGCGTCTCTCTTTTTTCTGGTCAGGATTAGTGTGTTGATACTCTGCTTTCTCTTGTCCCTGTTGGCCCCGAGCTGTTCGTCTATGCGGCTTATCTCTGCTTCCAGCTGTTCTTTCCGCTCTTTCTGTCTGCTGATATCCTGCGCCCGGACCGGCATTACGAGCAATACAGCCGCGAATATGATAACTATACGCTTCATTGTTTTTTCCTGCTTTCAGCCCTGCGTTCCTCTATCTTCTTGCTGAGTCCGAGTTCTGGATCTATCCTGTCGGCGTTGTTCCAGTAAAGGAACGCCAGATTGTATTCTTTCAACGCGAACAGGGTCTCGGCATAATGGTCGAGTATCACGGCACTTTCCTTTCCGCTGTAGTCGGCGGCTTTCTTGAGATACTTTCTGGCCTCCTCGTAGTCGCCGGTAAGGTACAACAGCCACCCGTAAGTGTCCAGGTAAGTGGAGTTCTCAGGCTCGTTGAGGACAGCCTTGCGGCTCATCTCCAGTGCCTTGTTCAACTTGCGTCCGTCCTCGCTGAGGAAATATGCGTAGTTGTTTAGTATAGGACTGTAGTTGTCGTCTATGCTTAGTCCTTTCTCGTAGCAGGAGTAAGCTTTCCTGTTGTTGCCGGCCTCATGATACAGGTCGCCGAGAGAGCCGTAGCACTGCAGCAGCATGGGATGGTCTTTCGGGATGGTACTGAGTATGTCCTCATAGCGCTTGATGGCTTTGCTGATGTTTCCTTTCTGCCAGTATGCTATGGCCAGCAGTTCGGCCAGCGTCAAATCGTCCGGGAACATACTTACGGTCTCTTCCGCAACAGGTATGAGAGTGTCCCACATCTGATTGTAGTAAAGCTGGCCCATGTATGCCGTTCTGGCGGACCTGACACCCGGATTGAACTCCACATTGCGCCTGAGCAGTCCAAGACCTTTTTCGACGCTGTCAAGAGCGGAGTAGTAGGAGCCGGCCATGATGAGTACCGCCGTATCTGTCGGACTGGCGTTCAGTGTATTTTCCACGAGGGTATCCACCTGCGGCCTGAACACCTGCACCATGCCGGACGGGAATATGATTTCCTGCATGTACTGTGCCTTCATTTCCGGACTCATCTGGGGACTTGCCATGAATTTGTTCATGCATTTGAAGAAACTGAAGAAGTCCCTGTTCATGCGGTAGACTTCAGCGAGCCCGAAGTATGCCGGAATGAACTCAGGGTCCAGTTCCAGAGCCTTCTTGTAGTAAATCAGAGCGGTGCTGTCATTGTATCTGGCTTTGTACAGATCTCCGAGTATCAGAGCTGTTCTGGCCGACGGATATTCTTCGTCCATTTTCCTGACTACGGTTTCCGCCTCGTCGTACCGTCCCTGCCTCATGAGTATCTCGTATTTGGCGTTGGATGTGATTTCGCTGCTTCCCCGCAGTTGCTCTATCCTGCCGATTGTCTCAAGGGCTTCGTCCATCTTTCCGTTCCTTACCAGCAGGTCCGCCAGTTCGAAATAGTAGTCGCTCTTTTCCGGATTGTCCTCTATCAGTATGTTGTATATGCTGATGGCCATGTCCAGTTCACCTATGCTTGTATACAGTCTGGCTTCTGCGAGCCTGTACCACTGGTTTTCAGGAGAGAGTTCCGATGCGGTGTTGAGGTAGAGCAGGGCCTTGTCAGTATCGCCTGCGGCCAGTCTTGTCACAGCGAGGTAATAGTAGGCTGCGTCATTCTCAGGATCCGCCCCGACGCATCTGCCGAGAAGGGTCTCGGCTTTCCCGTATTCTCCCGCACAGTATTCCATAACCCCTTCTATGAAGTAGTCTTTTGAACTTATGGAGTCCTTGTCTGTCCCGTATGCGTTGGCGGCCACGGACATAAGTGCGGCAGCAATCATTGTGGCCTTGAAAAGTACGTGTTTCATAATTAATGAAATATCAAGACAAATATACAATATTCAAGCCGAAGATGCAGCAAATTGAATTATTTTTGCATCTATTAAAAAGCAGGCAGAATGTCATCAGGCACTTTTGACACTTTGAGTGAGAAGGTACTGGTCCATGGTTGTCAGAAGCAGGACCGGAAGGCCCAGAGGGCTTTGTACGAGAAGTATTCTTCCCGTATGTATGTCGTTTGCCTGAGGTATGCGAGAGACAGTGATGAGGCGAAGGACCTGCTGCAGGAAGGCTTTATGACGGTCTTCTCGAAGATAGGATCCTTCAATGCGTCAGGATCTCTGGAGGGCTGGATGCGCAGGATATTCGTGAATACCGCGCTCATGAAACTCAGGAAAGGGGATGTGTTGAGGGATGCCTCCGATGTCGAGGAAGCCAGGACAGTTGAAAGCGATGACGATATCCTGTCCGGTATCGGAAGCAGGGATATTGTCAGACTTATAGCGGAAATGCCGGATGGATTCCGTGTAGTGTTCAACATGAGTGTAATCGAGGGATATACTCACAGTGAGATATCCCGTGAACTCGGAATATCCGAAAGTACGTCACGCTCGCAGTTGAGCAGGGCAAGGGCATGGCTTCAGGAAAAACTGCATGAAAGAATGAAAGGAAGATGAAAGACGAACTGTTTGATAGGAAAATCAGGGAATTGGCGGACTCCTGCACCGAGACACCTGACGTAGATGTATGGAGCGGTATAGAGTCCGGTCTGCGGCGCAGGAGAACAGCTTTTCTGTGGAGGAAGGTGTTGTATGGTTCCGCTGCCGCTGTCGCTGTATTCGGACTTCTTCTTACGGTTTTGCACACCAATGATGCAGATATGGTCGGGAATACTGTTGTGGCAGTTGCGGAACAGCCTGTCGCTCAGAACAGCCTGTCAGAAACGCATATAATCGGACGGGTATCTCCCTTAAGAAATGTTCCGGCCGTGACGGCCGGTGTCACGTATTCGGGCCGGACTGTGCCTGTTCCGGTGACGGACAGACCGGTAACCGTATCCGTGCCAAAAGAGGAAAAGGAAGAAGTGGAGAAGGCTGAGGATATTGTGTTGTCGGACCGGCTTTCCATATACGATCCGGAGGTTCAGCACGATTATATAGCCATGGTTTCGGACAGGTCTTCGGACATGCTTGAGAGAGATGCTGGCAGGCGTCCTTCGTTCTCCATTTCGGCAAGCGGCAGGATGTCTCCCACAAATGCCGTTGGAAATGTGGATTTGTCGCATCCGAGCTACAGTTGGGGCCAGAACATTATATCCGGAGGATATGGGGTGATGCCGGTCTATGACATACATCACTATTTCCCGGTGGCTTTGGGGCTTGAACTGAAGTATTCATTCCTAAAAGACCGTCTCGGAGTCGGGATAGGCGTGAACTATACATTCCTGATAAGTACGTATGAGGCTTTGATCGGCATGGCGGACGGTGAGGCATATCAAGGTTCCGTCAAGCAGTCCATACATTATATAGGAGTTCCTCTCAGATTCTATTTCAACATACTGTCAGGGGATCGCATTACCTTCTATGCTGACGCAGGGTGTATGTTGGAGAGGGCAGTGAGGATGTCTTATGATATCACCGACCTGTATTCTGTCAGGTATCGAAAGGATGTTGATCCGTCAGGAGTACAGTGGTCCGTCAATGTCGGTTTAGGTTTCGAGTACCGCTTCTTGGATTTCATGGGTCTGTATGTGGATCCGCGTCTGACCTATTTCTTCGATTGCGGGCAACCTTATTCCGTACGTACAGAGCAGCCGCTGCAGTTCAATCTGGAATTGGGCTTCCGTTTCCATATCTGAGTTTGAGTTCTTTTGCCATTCTGGAGGCGAATATGAAGTCTTCCAGTTCTTTATTGTCTGATATGAGGATGTCCTTGTTGGAACCTTCCCATGTCTTCCGTCCTTGATGTATGAACATCACTTTGTCGCCTATCTCCATTACGGAGTTCATGTCGTGAGTGTTTATCACGGTCGTTATGCCGTATTCCTGTGTGATCTCCTGGATGAGTCTGTCAATCAGAACAGATGTCTGGGGATCCAGTCCGGAGTTCGGTTCGTCGCAGAACAGGTATTTGGGATTGAGTACGATCGCTCTTGCGATGCCTACCCTTTTCTGCATGCCTCCTGACAGTTCGGACGGGTACTTATGATTTACGTTTTCCAGTCCCACGCGTTTGAGGCAGAAAGCTGCCCTTTCCCTTTTTTCGCTTCTGCTGATGTCGGAGAAGAAATCAAGAGGGAACATCACATTCTCCTCAGCCGTTGCAAAATCGAACAGGGCGCTTCCCTGGAACAGCATGCCTATCATGCTTCTGGTTTTCTTCTTTTCCTTGAACGGAAGCTTGTTGTATACTGTGTCGCCGAACAGGACTTCCCCGCCGTCAGGCTCAATAAGTCCCACTACCGATTTGAGCAGCACGGTTTTCCCTGAGCCGCTTGCGCCTATTACAAGGGAACATTGCCCCGGTAGGTACTGTGCGGATATGTCTTCTATCGCCGGACGGCCGTCGAAATATTTTGTAAGATGTCTTAAAGTTATCATTACAGCATTATCCTTGTCAGTATGAGGTTGAGAATGAGGATCAGCGCACTTGCCGTGACGATGGCTTTCGTAGAGGATCTGCCTACTCCGAGCGAGCCGCCTTTGGCGTAATAACCGTAGAACGAGGATATCGAGCTTATGATGAAACTGAATACGGCGGTCTTCACGAGGCTGTACGTGATGTAGAAACCGTTGAACGCGAAGCGTATTCCTGAAATGTAGTCAGATATCCTTATCATTCCAGTGAGATCTATGATAAGGTAGCCGCCCAGCAGTCCCATGATTATGCTCATGAGCGTGAGAAGCGGGTTCAGGAGCGTTGTGGACACGATTTTGGGCAATACCAGAAAGTTCGCAGAGTTGACACCCATCATCTCCATGGCGTCTATCTGCTCGGTTATTCTCATGGTTCCTGTCTCTGATGCGATGTTGGAGCCTATTTTCCCTGCAAGTATGAGACAGACCATGGTCGAGCAGAACTCAAGTACGAGAGATTCCCTTGCCATGTATCCGATATACATCTTGGGCAGGAATGGTGAGGTCATGTTGTTGGATGTCTGTATCACCAGAACGGCCCCTATAAATACCGAAATGAGGGCTATGAGTGGTATTGAATTGATTACCAGCTTGTCAGCTTCCACGATGAACTGCCTGAGCGACAGTCTCCATTTTTCAGGCTTCTTGAAGACTAATCTCAGGAACAGCAGATATCTGCCAGTCTCTTGTAAGAAATTCCTTATCAAACTACTGATGATGATTAGAAAGTGACTTCAAAGGTACGAATTTTAAGTATTTTGTTTATACATTTGCCGACAAATTTTGATATCAGTGCGCCTGCTTTACAATATAGGGATATATCTTTATTTCTTCGCTGCGTCAGTGGCCGGTCTTTTCAACCGGAAGGCTTTCCTGCTGGTGTCCGGCCGGAAAGGTCTTATAAAGTCGCTCAGGCAGAAGATGGCGGCGGCAAAAGGTCGTGATGTGCTTTGGTTCCATTGCTCTTCCGTAGGGGAGTTCGAGCAGGCGCGGCCTTTGATAGAACGGTTCAGGAAAGAGGAGCCGGACAAGTTCATTCTGATAACCTTCTTCTCGCCCTCTGGCTATGAATTGAGGAAAAACTTCGGGTCAGCCGATGTGGTTTCATATCTACCGATGGATACGGTACGCAATGTCAGGCGTTTTCTTGATGTGGTCCGTCCCTCCACGGCCATATTCGTGAAATACGAATTCTGGTACAATTATCTGAACGGACTGAGGAAACGGGCAGTGCCTACGTACATTGTCTCGGCTATCTTCCGTCGGGATCAGATATTTTTCCGCTGGTACGGCTCTTTCATGCGCAAGGCGCTGAAGTGCTATACCATGCTCTTCGTCCAGAACGAGGAGTCACGCAGGTTGCTGTCACGTATGGGTATAGAAAATGCAGTCATAGCCGGAGACACCAGATTTGACAGGGTCATGTCCATTTGCAGGGCCAACAATATGCGCAATGAGGTGATCGAGACATTTGTCGGAGACGGAAAGACCTGGGTGGCGGGAAGTACGTGGGAGGATGACGAGCGTCTTATTGCAAAGGCTCTCAAGGAAGTGTCGGGTTCAAGACTGATACTGGTCCCGCACGAAGTGGAGCCTGCACGCATATCCGCTGTGCGTAGGATATTCCGCGGGTTCAGGACGATATTGTACTCCGAGTGCCAGGGACTGGATGTCGGTGAGTACCGTGAACGAGCCTGTGCTGCGGATATCCTCATTATAGACTGTGTCGGGATTCTGCCGACCATATATAAATACGGGATGTTCGCGTATGTGGGGGGCGGATTCTCCAGCAGCGGTATTCATAATATTCTTGAAGCGGCCATATACGGCAGTCCTGTGATTTTCGGTCCGTGCTACCACAAGTTCCAGGAAGCAGTGGATCTGGTAGCAATAGGCGGGGCATTCAGTGTATCTTCGTCCGTTGAACTCATACGGCTTCTGCAGCGCTGGCTTAATGTGCCGGGTAGTGTGGAGCGTCCGTCTCAGGTCTGTTCCCAATATGTGGAAAGCCATCTTGGCGCATCGGACAGGATTGTGGAGTGTATACTGGGCCGTACATGATTTTAAAAACGTAAAATCTTTTTTTAAGATTACCATGACTGTACATGAATCGTGCCTTCCCGTTTGCTCTTGAGAATGTGTCCTGGTAAATTCGCCTCCGTAAATTTCAACGTGATGATGGAAAGCGGATCTTTGTACAGGACATACTGTGCCACCTGTGTGGGAATGGATGTGGTCAAGGTGACCGTGGAGGTGTCGATAAGCCCCGGGGTGGGGATTTTTCTGATAGGGCTTCCAGACAATGCGGTAAGAGAGTCTCTTCTAAGGGTGACTACGGCTATGCAGCGTAACGGCTATGTCATACCTGGCAGGAAGACGGTGGTCAATATGGCTCCGGCCGATATCAGGAAAGTCGGGTCAGGCTACGACGCAGCCATTGCAGTAGCCATGCTGGCTTCATCGGGACAGATATTTTTCCCTGATCCTGAGAGTTGTCTCATAATGGGTGAGATGTCTCTGGACGGACAGATGCGGCCTGTACGCGGGGCCCTGCCTATTGCCGCCAGAGCCGCAGAGATGGGTTTCAGACATGTGGTATGCCCGGCAGTGTCGGCTGCGGAGGCATCCTGGGCTGAAGGGGTCATAGTCTATGGTGTCTCCAATCTCAGGGAACTTGCCGAGGTCATAGGAGGAGGTCCGCAGGCCGGATCGTATGTTGTGCGCCGAAAGGAATATGTGCCCTCAAGTGACAGTGGCGGATATGACCTGTCGGGTGTGGCTGGTCAGCATTTTGCGAGGAGGGGACTTGAGATAGCTGCGTCAGGTGGACATAATATACTGCTCTATGGCCCGCCTGGTTCGGGGAAGAGCTTGATGGCCAAGTGTCTTCCGTCGATTCTTCCTCCAATGAGCCGTGGGGAGGCAGTAGAGACCAGCATGATCTATTCTGTTGCCGGAATGCTGGACAGCGGTACCGGACTTTTACAGAACCGTCCTTTCAGAGCTCCTCATCATACTGCCAGTGTCGTATCCTTGACAGGTGGAGGGCCGCGGGCCATGCCGGGGGAGGTGTCTCTGGCTCATAACGGAGTGCTTTATCTTGACGAGATAGCACAGTTTTCCTCATCCGCTCTTGAGGTTCTGCGTCAGCCTTTGGAAGAGCGCAGTATAACCATTTCAAGATCAGGCTATAAGGTAGGGTATCCGTCGTCATTCATGCTGGTGGCGTCGATGAATCCGTGTCCTTGCGGATATGCCGGTGACGGAACGGGGCGCTGTACATGCTCTCCGTCTGCCGTATACAGGTACAGATCCAGGTTGTCCGGACCTTTGATTGACCGTATGGATCTTAATATCAGGGTGAAGGCTGTGGACAGCGGTTCCATGTCGGCGACGCCTGAGGGGGAACGAAGTTCATCCGTGGCCGCACGGGTGGCTGCTGCCAGGGAGGTGCAGCGGAAAAGGCTGGAAAGCTACGGGATATTTACCAACGCGGAGATGCTTCCCGTGCATATCGCGAGATTCTGTGCCGTGGACAGCAGTGGGGAGAGTCTGCTTCGGAGGCTCATGGACAGCTACCGTCTCTCGGCCAGGGGGTATGTCCGGATACTGAAGGTCGCGCGTACTTTAGCAGATATGGAGGGTTCGGAGACAATCAGGTCATGTCATATATCCGAGGCGGTCCAGTACCGTTTCCCGGGAGATGCATGATCCTGCATATTGGTACCTGAATGCCGCGATATTTTCAATGAGCGGATTTCCGTAAGGAAAATTTCGTAACTTTGAGTCAAAGTTGTAAATTCAGGAGATGGGGAAAATCATTATTGATGGCATTAAGGACCTGGATCGGGCTGCCGGGGAGTTCCTGCGGCAGACCGAAGGAGTGTCGGTGTACGCTTTCTACGGCTCCATGGGCGCCGGGAAGACCACATTCATATCTGCGTTGTGCAGGAAACTTGGGGTAGGGGACGAAGTGGCGAGTCCTACATTCACAATTGTCAATGAGTACCGTGCGTCAGACGGCAGGGCTGTCTATCATTTTGACTTCTATCGGACAGGCAGTGTACAGGAGGCTCTTGATATAGGTTTCGAGGAGTATATGGACAGTGATGGACTGTGTTTTATCGAGTGGCCGGAAAAGATAGACCAGATTCTTCCGGACGATGTTCTGAGAGTCAGAATAGCAGAAGATCGCAACGGCTCCAGATCGGTCGTTTTTTAAATGTCCGCCAATCTTTCCTAAGCTGTTTTTGGATTTTGGCCAGGGTTTCTTAAATTTGTAAAATTTTACTTCTGATTCTAAAATGTGGAAATATTTGGTAATCGGCAGTGGCCTGGCCGGTCTGTATGCGGCGCACAAGGCTTCATCGCTGGGTCCTGTACTGGTAGTGACGAAACGTGCCATAAGGGACAGTAATTCTTATAACGCCCAGGGTGGCATAGCTGCGGTTACGGACATTGAGGACGATCCTGAGATACATTTTACTGATACTGTGGTGGCTGGACGCGGATTGTGTGAGAACAAGGCAGTGGATGTGCTTGTAGAGGAAGGACCGCAGCGGATAAAGGAGATCATAGCCGAGGGCATGAAGTTCGATACCGAGAACGGGAAACTCTCGCTTGGTCTTGAAGGCGGGCATCACCGCAGGCGCATACTGCATGCCGGTGGAGACTCTACCGGGAAGTTCATCACAGAATTCATGATATCGAAAGTGCTTGCCGATTCCAACATAACCGTGAGGGAGAACATGTCTGTGATAGATTTTCTGGTAAAGGATGGAGTATGCTACGGCGTGCGATGCTGGGATGAGGAGAAGAACTGCGAGGAGCTGATCTATGCCGAACATACTTTCCTCACTTCCGGAGGTACGTCCGCCATATACACAAGGACAACCAATCCGGAGACTACCATCGGAGACGGCATAGCCATGGCGTACAAGGCGGGGTGCCGTATATTGGATATGGAATTCGTGCAGTTTCATCCGACGTCACTGTATCTTGAGAACTCTGCCAAGGCATTCCTTATAAGTGAAGCTGTAAGAGGAGAGGGGGCATATTTGCTGGGCAAGGACGGCAAGCGCTTCATGCTTCCTGTCCATGAGCTTGCCGAACTTGCTCCGAGGGATACTGTGGCCAGAGCCATATTCAAGCAGATGGCACTGGATGATCGCCCTTATGTGGTGTTGTCCCTGAAACATATCAATCCTGACAGGATACGCAGCCGTTTCCCCCACATTCTGTCCAAGTGTGCGGAATACGGATACGATCTGACGGACTGGATACCGGTGGCCCCGGCGGCCCATTATACTGTCGGAGGAGTCGCCTCGGACTTGTACGGACGTTCCGACATCCGGCGGCTGTATGTGTGCGGAGAGATAGCTTCGACCGGAATAATGGGCGCCAACCGTCTGGCGTCCAATTCTCTGATAGAATGTTTGGTCTTCGGGGGAAGGGCCATAGAGGTCTCCGAGGAGGATGGTCCGGTAGAGTCCGTACCTCATTTTGAGAAACTGTACCGCAAGGATGAATCTCAGGCGGAGAGGTATTTCTCCCTTAAACAGCAGATAGCCCATACGATGAACAACTGCTCCGGCATCATCCGCTCGGAGTTGTTGTTGTCCACAGGGCTCAATCTGGTGAAGAAAGAGTTCCGTGAACTGGGACCGGAACGGCATGAGTATTACGATGAGGCTTCCCGTAAGCTGTTGACAGTGGCCCGGTTGATTATGACGGCTGCCCGCTTCCGCAGGGAAAGCCGCGGCGGCCATTACCGTGAGGACTATCCTGTCCTGAAAGAGGAATTCGCAGTCCACACGGTGCAGCATGCCGGAGAAAAGCTGACCACCAGAAAGGTCAACGGTGACTGATGGCTATTTCTCTTTTGTCAGCCCTTTCCATACAAGGGCGGACAGTGCAGCTCCGATGAATGGCGCAACAATGAACAGCCACAGTTGGGACAGAGCTGTGCCTCCGTCAAATACGGCCGGAGCAATGCTGCGGGCAGGGTTGACTGATGTGCCTGTAATGGGGATGCAGACGATATGGATAAGGATAAGCGTGAGACCTATGGCCAGGCCTGCCAGATTGCCCGCTCCATGCTTTTTGTCGGTGGCGCCCAGTACGACAAGCACAAAAATGAAAGTAAATACTGTCTCGGCTATAAATGCCTGAAGCATCTCTCCTTCTCCGAAAGAGTTCGAGCCGGTGAAAGTGGGACCGTCATGCGCGCCTGTGGAGACAAGAGCGAAGATTATGGCTGAGCCGATAAACGCTCCTATAACCTGGAACAGCATGTACATCAGGGCTTCTTTAAAGGGCATGCGTCCAGAAAGAGTAACGCCTAGGGTGATTGCCGGGTTGATATGGCACCCTGATATTCCTCCGATAGTGTAGGCCATGGCGATGACCGCCAGTCCGAAAGCCATAGCTACACCCAATGTTCCTACACCGGCACCGACCGTACCGGCGATACTGCCTGCGAAAACAGCACTTCCGCAGCCCATGAGGACGAGAACCATTGTCCCGACCATTTCTGCAAGATACTTTTTCATGGTATTGATTGTAAGAAAATAAGTCTTATCTGTCTCAAATAATAGAGGACATTATATGTGCTTGACCACCTTTGCCGGCACCCCGACCTCCACCATGTCGGCAGGCATTTTATCGGTTGTCATTTTCCTGCTTGATGATGCGCAAGGCCTTGATGGCGGCTGGGAAGCCGATGTAGGGCAGGCACTGGATGACGGCGGCGGTCAGGGTTTCGGGAGAGTTGCCGGCGGTGATGTTGCCGTGATAGTGGGAGTGGAGCTGGCTCTCGGCTTCCAGGGTGGTCAGGACGCAGTAGCCGAGCAGCTCGCGGGTCCGCAGGTCGAGTGCGCCGCGGCTGTAGATATCGCCGAAGAAATAGTCCGTAAGGAACCGCTCCACGTCCTTGCCCATATCGCCGGGCACGCCTTCCATAACCGAGGCGATGCCGCCCGGATAGTGCTTGTCCTGAATGGCTTTGCCCGCCTCGTGGCGCGTTTCCTCCGTCACCGTGCCCTGCTTTTCCAGAGGCAGGGAGATACCCCGCTCCGTAAATACTTCATTGACCGTCGCCACGGCATTCAGCACCCTCGGAAAGCCGATGAACGGGGCGGTGAGATACATCACCTCGCGCAGCTCCTCGGGGGTAACACCCACATTGAGTGCCGCTCCGGCATGGGCCTTCAGCTGAGGGAGGGTAGAAGTCGATGACATCCGTACCGATGGCGCGGCGCGACTGGTCGAAGAACTTCTCGAAGTCGTCCGCCGACCGCATCTCCCACCACGGCATCTTGGACGTGACATACACCCGGTCGCGCCAGCCCCCGGCGAGGGCTTTGCCCACCGCCTGCTCGCTCTCGCCGCCGAGATAGACGCGCCCTGTGTCGATATAGTTCACGCCGCCCTCGATGGCACGGCGCACCATCGGCGTGGTCTGGTCGAAGTCCACGTGCCCGTTCTTCATCGGCAGGCGCAGCATCCCGAAGCCCAGTGCCGATACGTTCACACCCGTGCGCCCCATCGGGCGGTACTGCATCTGTGGATTGTAGTTGAGGATGTCTTTCGACAAATGTTCCCTCGCCACTTGCCTTTCGGCTTCCTGCGCAATGACTCTCGGGCCGCTCACCGCTCCTACGGCTGCGGCGAGAAGACCACTTTTTATAAAATCGCGTCTGTCCATATTCTTACTTTTTATTTGCCAAACTATAAGCCCTGCCGGACAGCCCTTTTAGAATTTCAACTTCGTTAGCCTCCAAAGGTATGGAAGTCTCTCCGTAGATGAAACAGCGTAAGAGCTGCTGCGGCGTAACGTGGTGGCGGTCTGCGATGAAGCACACCGCCTCGTCCGCGCACAAATTTTCAGGTAATGCTGTTTTCTGCTCCATGCTGTTCTTCTCGTTTTTATCCGATGCAAAATTACACCGGAACAATGCGGAATGCCGTAACCATAAATGGGGGAAGCGTACCATTTTTACTGAAAAATTAGGATATTTCATTACTTTTATGACAGCAAATCATTTTATTATGGCTAAGATAACAGTAATGAATACAAATATAACCGTGATAAATTATAGCGACCACGATTATATTTCGCTGACAGATATGGCAAGCGCCAAAGATGGGGACAGCCGTGCCGCTGATGTTATCAAGAATTGGATACGTAACAGATATACGATTGAGTTCCTGGGGACCTGGGAGATGATTCACAATCCCAATTTTAAAGTGGTCGAATTCGACCACTTTAGAATGCAAGCCGGTTTACCGAGCTTTGTTTTGAGTACTTCCGAATGGATTGAGAGAACCCATGCTGTCGGAATTATGGTCAAAAAGGGACGATATGGAGGGACTTATGCATATAAGGATATCGCTTTTGAATTTGGCACCGCCATCAGCGTGCCTTTTAAACTCTATTTGATAGAAGAGTTCCAGCGTCTAAAAGAACAGGAGCAGGCACAGATAGGCTGGAACGCAAAACGGGAACTCTCTAAAATCAACTATCGTATACATACCGATGCCATTAAACAAAACCTTATTCCTCAGGAAATCACTCCAGCACAAGCTTCTTGCATCTATGCCAACGAAGCCGATGTGTTGAATATCGCACTATTTGGAATGACCGCCTTGGAATGGCGTGATCGGCATCCCGATATGAAAGGGAACATTCGGGATTATGCATCCGTAAATGAATTAATCTGTCTATCAAACATGGAAAACCTGAACGCAGTGTTTATACAAGACGGGCTTTCGCAACGGGAACGGCTCATCCGATTAAACCAAATCGCTATACAGCAAATGCAAATATTAGAGGATATAGGGAGTCGTAAGTTGTTGAAGTAAATCATACAAAATAAATTATGAGCAAGATACTGAAAGTAAGGAACGTCAACGACTATGCCCGCTACGTGGGCGCAGAGGAGCAGCATCCGCTGGTCTGTGTCATTGACTATGCCGGGGTGTCGCCCGTGCGCCACAGCCTGAATGATTACGGCGTGTACGGCATCTTCTTCCACGATGAGGCGGAGATAGACCTGGCATACGGCTGCGGCAAGTATGATTACAAGAAGGGTACGGTAATCTGCGTGGCTCCCGGACAGGTGGGCGGCAAGGAGGACAATGGGGAAGAGGTGATGCTGACGGGCTGGGCGCTGCTTTTCCACCCGGACCTGCTGCACGGCTTCCCTCTTGAAAAGCGCATCCGGGAGTATTCTTTCTTCGATTACCGTATCAACGAGGCCCTGCACATGACCGAAGAGGAGCACGACATCCTGGCCTCCCTGATGCGTCAGATACGCGAGGAACTGGGCAAGAAGCCGGACGAACTTCAGCGGGCCATCCTCGTGGGCTACATCGAACTGGCTCTCAACTTCTGCCAGCGGTTCTACAACCGCCAGTTCGTCACCCGGAAGATAGAGAACTCCGACATCCTCGTCCGCTTCGACCGCCTGCTCCGCGACTATTTCGAAGACAGCCTCCAGTATACCATTGGCCTGCCCACAGTGCAGTATTGCGCCGACAAACTCTGCATGTCGCCCAACTATTTCGGCGATGTCATCAAGAATACGACCGGAGACACGGCGAGCAACCACATCCGCCAGTTCGTCATCCAGCTTGCCAAGAACGGGCTTGCGGCAGGAGAGACCGTCTCCCAAGTATCCGACCGCCTCGGCTTCGAATACCCCCAGCATTTCAGCCGGATGTTCAAGAAGCAGGAGGGGGTTACGCCGTCGGAGTTCTGCCAGCGACTGCGGAACTGATATAAAAAGTCTTGCAGAAACGGTAAATCATACTTGCAGGATCTTTCACGGAAGTAGGATATCCAAAAGATACCTGTAATATCGGCAGTGGAATCAGTATATTTTGCCTAATTATCGGCAGTTTAATATCGCGAATAGTAGCGATGCCTGTATGGGAGTGGATTGTCAGTAGAAATTAAGACCCGTCAGACGGCCTTTCCCATCCTGTATGCCGCCTCCATTGCCGCATGTCCTTCTATTTCTCCCGGTGCATTCACACCTCCGGCGAATACAGAACCAGCGAACCGGGCGTTCTCAAAGCATTCGATCCAGCCGCCTAATCCTGTGACGGCGCGTTCTGGAGTCTTGGGATCCTCCTCGGCGGCCGAACTCAGGAAATAGATGTCCCGGAAATGATAATCCGTGGTGAACAGCGGGTTGGCACGGTCGAGAAGAGTCTTCAGCTGGCCGCTCATCTCATAGTAGTAGATGGGCGTAGCAAAAGCGATGACATCCGCCGCATACATTTTATCCACGATGGCCGGTGCATCGTCTGCGATAACGCATCTCTGGGTTTTCTGGCAGGCCAGACAGCCCGTGCAGAAATGCAGTTCCTTTCCCTTTAATGTAATAGTCTCAACTTCATTGCCGGCCTCAGCCGCACCTTTGGCAAAGGCCTCTGCCAGTGCGTCGGAGTTACTGTTGCGGCGCAGGCTCGATGATATTACCAGTATCTTTTTCATGCCGCAAAGATAGCTGTATATGTTTTAAAACGGATACCTGTTTTACTGGGGTAGGTGACGGTTTTACGGATGACTGCCGCTGCTGCAAAAAATGGTTAGGTTTTGATGCGGAAATACCAACTTGTTGTGATTGTCCGCCTGAGCGGCCGGCGGTACCTTTGCAGCCGTAAATTCTGTAAAGGCAATATGAAATTAAGGACAATAGTTCTGACAATCACTGTCTTGACTGCCGCAGGTATGTGGGCGCCGCAAGTCTTGGCCGAAGCATACGCAGCGGCAGATACGTCTGCAAGGCAGGAAAGCAAGTGGACCAAGGCATTTTCCCGTCTGACAGTAGGTGGCTACGGTGAGGCCGTGGGAACATATAATTTCTACAGTGACAATGTTTTCCGATATCAGTTCCCTGACAGTTACCGCGATTCGAAGGGTCATGCACGCTTTGATCTGCCGCACGTGGTAATTATGCTGGGCTATGATTTCGGTAAAGGATGGACATTGGGAACTGAGATTGAATTCGAGCATGGGGGTGTGGAGGCTGCAGTGGAGATGGAGAACGAGGAAGCCGGTGAGTTCGAGAGGGAGATAGAGAGAGGAGGGGAGGTGGCTCTGGAGCAGTTCTGGATACAGAAGGAGTTCATGCCGGAACTCAATCTGAGAATGGGACATATCGTGGTGCCGGTCGGTGCGACCAATAACAAGCATCTGCCGACGGAGTTTTTCACGGCTTATCGTCCCGAGGGCGAGAACACCATCATTCCTTGCACCTGGCACGAAACCGGTATCAGCCTGTGGGGCCGCGCAGGGGACTGGAGGTATGAGGTTCAGCTGCTGCCGGGACTTAACTCAGTGTTTTTCAGTAATTCAGAATGGGTCCACGGAGGCTCGGCCTCACCCTACGAGTTCAAGCCCGCAAATCATCTTGCCGGAGCGTTCAGAGTGGACAATTACTCGGTAAAGGGTCTGCGGATGAGCCTGAGCGGTTATATCGGCAACAGTTTCAACAATGATATAGTGACTGAGGAGCGTTCCCGCTATGCCGGAGTAAAGGGCACGGTGATGATAGGAGCCTTCGATTTCGAGTATCAGGGACACGGACTTGTAGTCAGGGGCAATTACGATTACGGATATCTTAAGGACGCACAGCTGATAGGCGCCTGGAACAGTTCGTCCATGAACAGTACGGAGTCTCCCTACAAGCATACTCTTGTGGGGCAGGCCGCAATGGCAGGCGGGGTAGAGGCCGGTTACGACATTTTCTCTGTTGTGAACAAGCTTTCCGGAAAACAGAAATTCTATGTCTTCGGGCGGTACGAGTATTATGATTCCTATATCCCGGCTCCGGCCACTACAGATTATCCGTGGACGGACAAGCATCGTATCGCTATGGGTATCAACTATTATCCTATCGACGAGATCGTCATAAAGGCTGAATATTCCCACCGCTTCCTGAAGAGCCAGTATATTGACGAGCCGTCGGTTTCGATAGGCATAGCCTACGCCGGATTTTTCAAATAGCAGATACATTAACAAACAAATAACGTAAAGGGAAAATGAAAAAGTTTATCTATTTCGCGGCCGCTGCATTGGTGTTTGCCAGCGCCGCATCCTGTGAGCAGAACGGAGGAGAGACGGACATCACCAATCCCTACGATGAGCAGTTCGCCAAAATAGCAGACCGTTTTGTCAACGAAACTGTAATTCCTACCTATGAGGCTCTTTCTACATCAACGGCCGAGCTGGAGACTCTGCTGCAGCAGCTCAAGGAAGACAAGTCCCAGGCCACCTTGGAGGCCACCTGCGAGAAATTCCTTGAAGCCCGCGCCTGGTGGGAAAAAAGTGAGGCCTTCCTTTTCGGACCGGCCACGGATTTCGGAGTGGACCCTCATATCGACTCATGGCCTCTCGATGTGGACGCCCTCAATATGGCCCTGAGCAACACTGACCAGATCAATGCCATGAACGGAGAGGGCGGCGATCAGTTTGCCGGTGACAATCTCGGCAACACCGTTCTGGGTTTCCATGGCATCGAGTACATCCTTTTTGAGAACGGCGGTCCTAAGAATGTAGCCGATATCAATGAGCTGCATCTCATCTATGCCGCTGCAGTGGCAGGCGACCTGCGCAACCGCTGCTGGCAGATGGAACTCGGCTGGGCCGGTGAAGACGGAGTCGCTGCAGAGCGTCTGGAAAAAGTGGCTGACCAGCTTGAGCTCCCTTACACTGTCAACGGCGGTACTTCCTCATACGGAGACAATATGCTCAATGCCGGCAAGCCCGGAAGTTCCTACAGCAGCATGACCTCGGCTATGGAGGCTATTATCGACGGCTGCAAGACCATCGCCGACGAGGTGGGAACCATGAAGATAGGCAAGCCTTATTCGGGAGAGGATCCCAACTACATCGAGTCTCCCTACAGCCATAAGTCGATTCAGGACTTCTATGACAATATAATCAGCATCCAGAGCGTCTACATGGGCGGCATCGAGGGAAACCGTGACGAGGCCAATTCCCTTCACGGCTTCATGGCAGAGCACAACAAGGCAGTGGATGATGCGGTGATAGCCGCTATAGACAATGCTCTCGCCAAGATTCAGGCCATGAAAGCTCCTTTCGTCAACAATATCAACGACCCTTCGGCCGGTGAGGCAAGCGAGGCCTGCAAGGCTCTCGATGAGGTTCTCGGCCAGGCCAAGGATGCCGTACGTAACGCAGAGTAACAGACTATGAAATTCAGATACCTTTCATTACTGGCAGCCGCAGCCATTGCCTTGACAGCCTGCCATGAAGACCCCAACGGCAAGGATCCGGACAACAACGGAACGGATCCTGATGTTAATCCCGAAATCTACGCCGGAGGTCTTCTCGGAACTACATTCAACTCATCTGCATCGGCATTTGAAGACCCTGCTCCTGCCGTAGAAAAAGCCGGTCTCACCGACCGGTTCAAATACGGCGAGTATTTCTTTGAGCGCTCCTATACCCAGACCGCCGAGCCTTTCGACGGTCTCGGTCCGCTCTACATCCGCAATTCCTGTCAGGCCTGCCACCCCGGATACGGTCACGGCAAGCGCATGGAACGCTACCGCTGGGACGACTGGGGCAACGGCTATCTGCTGGTAGTCTATGACAAGAGCAACGATGCTTATCTGTCCTCCCTCACCGGTATGCCTCAGACTGCGGCGGTGGAGCCTTTCAAGGCCCCTCTGGACGAGGACCAGATAACCATCCAGTGGCTCACATATGTGGACGAATGGGGCAACAAGTTTCCGGATGGGGAGACATATGAGCTCATCTATCCGGAAGTGACCATACCCGAGAGCGCTTTCTACGTGCCTATCCAGTCCGGCGGCAAGGACATCCCTCATTCCCAGGTGGGCGTGCGGCTTGAAACCACTATCGGAATCTACGGTACAGGTCTGCTGGACGCTATCCCCGACGATTCCCTGAAGGCCCAGTACGCAAAGGAAGAGGCGATGGGCATCCCTATCAATCCGGCATTTTTCTCCGGAGGCGAGTGGGTGAAGCAGTATTCAAACACTGTTCAGGGTGATGGCGAGCAGCATCCATTCCGCTTTACCTACGCCCTCTCCCGCGGCGCTCTGCAGGATGGTCCCGGTGCCAATGCTATCTGGAACATCACCAATGTTACCCGCAGCGACCGCCGCTACCACTATATGACCGCTGCATACGCCACTACCGCTTCCCAGGATCCCGATGTTCAGAACGGCTTCTATGCCTTCCTGGATAACTTCGAGACAAAGTATCCCGAAGCCAAGGACAGATGGCGTACCGGTGACGTAGAGGCCGATATCTACAATTTCCTGATGGCCCAGGACCTTCCCGTTGAAATGAGCGATGAAGAGTATACCGACCTGATGATCTGGCACCGCGGCCTGGCCGTACCTGCCGCACGAAACCTTGATGACGAGGATGTACAGCGCGGCCGTCAGCTTTTCCGCGAAATCGGCTGTGCCACCTGCCACCGTCCTTCATGGACTACCGGACCTGACGAGTTCAACGATCCCAATAACTTTTTCGCCCGCGGCGATACAGAGCTGCCGAAATATCCCAACCAGACTATCTGGCCTTACAGCGACTTGATCCAGCACCAGCTTTTCATGCAGAACGATATCCGCGGCGGATGGTGCCGCACGACCCCTCTCTGGGGCAGAGGCCTGTCCCTGATATGTTCGGGACACAGCGACCGCCTGCACGATGCCCGTGCCCGTAATGTGGTAGAGGCCATCATGTGGCACGGCAATGCGCAGAGTCACGCACGCCAGTCTGTAGAGAAGTTCCGCGAGTTGAGCAAGGAGGAGCGCGATGCTGTTGTAAAATTCATTGAAGCCATCTAAGCAATTGGACAAGATAGTAAAATACACTGCATTCGGGGCATCTGCAGTCCTGACTGCAATTCTGATCCTCGCTACCGTACTGGAGAAATCCTGCGGTAGCGGGGTTGTTTTTGAGTACATATACCGCTCGCCGGTATTTGCCCTGCTGTGGGTGCTGGCCGTGGCTGCATGCACTGTTACCATGGTACGCTGCGGCCATACTCTTCCCTTGGCGGTCAGTGCCATGCACCTGTCATTTGTCTTCATACTCATGGGGGCGCTCATGACATTTCTCGTGGGGGAGAAGGGGACCCTGCATCTGCGCGCGGACGGAGAAACTGCAAGAACATTTGATAGTGATGACGGGAGCACCAAGGCACTGCCATTCGATGTCTCCCTGAAGGAATTTAAGATAGACTTTTACCGCGGGACAACCGCCCCTATGGATTACCGCAGCCTTATCGTCATACACGATGCCGGGCAGGAACTGGAGCGGGAGGTGTCGATGAACCGGATATGCCGTCACCGCGGATACCGTTTCTACCAGGCGTCCTACGATACCGATCTGCATGGGACGACTCTGTCAGTGAGCAGGGACACCTGGGGCATTGCATTGACCTATTCCGGATTTATTTTACTGATAGGAAGCATGATACTGCACTTCTTCAATCCCTCGGGGAGTTTCCGTACTGCACTGAGGAGAGTCTCTAAAGGGATAGCTGTCTGTGCCGGAGCAATTCTGCTGGCATCCTGCTCACCGGACCGCGAAGATGTTCCCAAGACACTTCCGAAAGACCTTGCAGAGGATTTCGGAGAACTGTATGTCTATTACAACGACCGGGTTACCTCCGTCCGGACTCTCGCCCGTGAATTCACTATGAAACTTACCGGACGCCAGTCATACAGGGGGCTCACTCCGCAGCAGGTGCTTTCCGGCTGGATGTTCTACTACGACAGCTGGAAACGGGAACCGATGATAGAGGTGAAGGGCCGCGGACGGCTGCCTCTGACGGATCTGAATCCGGAGGAGGAACAGTTTCAGGTGGTGAGTATGGCCGCTACATGGTCTATAATCAGGATTTTCCCATACGTCGGAGAGGATGGGACTATGATGTGGTACGCATCGACGGATACGCTTCCATTTGACATGGACAGCGGAGAATGGCTTTTTGTCCGCAAGGTGTTGGGACTGGTGCGGGAAGATGTGGTTCTCGGGGACTATGACGGGGCTTCGGAAGTGCTTGCGAAACTACGGATGTGGCAGGAGGAAAAATGCGGAGCGGACAATCTTCCCACCAATACCGTATGGCAGGCGGAGCAGCTGTACAATACCGTTGACCGTCCCAAGCCTGCGGCGATGGCGGTCCTCACCGCAGGGATTCTGCTTTTCGTTCTGACTTGTGCAGGTATGACGTCTCCGGCCCTGCGCAGAGTCTGCAGCAGGAGCGTGCGCCCCACGGCGATACTTACGGGCGTGTTCTTTCTATATCTGACCCTTCTGTTGATACTCAGATGGGTGGCTTCTGGGCACGTGCCCATGAGCAACGGATTCGAGACCATGATGATGATAGCATGGTCATCATGCGTGCTGTCCCTCGCTTTGTTCCGAAAGCTACCGGTAATACAGCCTTTCGCCATGCTGATGTGCGGTTTCGCACTTCTGGTAGCATCTATAGGAGAGTCCGATCCTGGGATGACGTCGCTGATGCCGGTACTGTCCTCACCTCTGCTTTCTGTCCATGTGGCCTGTATGATGATATCCTATTCTCTCCTTGGGCTGCTGGCCCTCAACGGAGTGATGGGTATATGGGCCGGACGCGGCTCTTCTCATGAAGCGCAGGAAGCGTCCTCATCCCTGGCGGATGTAGGCAGACTGCTGCTGTATCCGGCGCTATTTCTGCTGGTTACCGGTACTGTCATCGGTGCGGTATGGGCCAATGTATCATGGGGGCGCTACTGGGCCTGGGATCCAAAGGAGGTGTGGGCCCTGATTACGATTATCGTGTATGCGGCCGCGCTGCACTCCCGTTCCCTGAGGTTTCTTGCTGCCCCTAAGGCGTTCCACCGGTACAGCGCAGCCGCATTCCTGTGTGTGCTGATTACCTACTTCGGAGTCAACTTTTTTCTCGGCGGTATGCATTCCTACGCTTAGCGGACGGATTGCTCCGTTTGGGTATTGTTCTGCAATTTCCATCCGGATGTGTTTTCCTGAATGTCCCACAAATGAGCGTAAAGCTCTTTCTTCTTAATGAGTTCGTCATGAGTTCCCTCTTCCTTTATCCGACCGTCCTCCAGGACGATGATGCGGTCGGCATCTTTTATGGTCTTGAGCCTGTGGGCAATGGCAATGACGGTGCGTCCTTTAATCAAAGAGTCGATGGCTTTCTGCACCTCCACTTCATTTTCTGGGTCGAGCGAGGCGGTAGCTTCGTCCAATAAGATAACAGGCGCGTCTTTCAATATGGCGCGGGCGATGGATATGCGCTGCTTCTCACCTCCGGACAAGGTACAGCCACCTTCGCCCACCATCGTGTCGTAGCCCTGCGGCAAGCGCATGATGAAGTCGTGGCAACAGGCTTTCTTGGCGGCGGCAATGATTTCCTCGTCCGTTGCATCTGTCTTGCCGAAACGTATATTGTTGCGTATGGTGTCCTGAAACAGGTAAACATCCTGAAATACCATAGAGATGTGGCTCATTAGGCTTTCGGGATTTATCTCGTTCATCGGAACTCCATTGAAAAAGATACATCCTTTCTGTGGGTCGTAGAAACGGGCGCAAAGCTTCATTACCGTACTTTTCCCGCTTCCCGAAGGACCGACAAGAGCCGTCAAGGAGTTTTTCGGGAGCGTAATGTTTATATCATGCAACACTTCCTTGTCTTGATAGGCAAACGATACGTGTTCAAACCGGATATCGCCTGCTGCCGGGGATTGCCGTTCTCCTTTCATCTCCGGCTCGTTCATCAAGGAAAGGATGCGTCCACCGGCAATGGAAAAATAGCGGAACTCGGTAAAGTTTGTCAGTGCGGAAGTCAGCGGGTCGAACACACGAGAACCGACTACAAGGAATAGCACGAATACAAGGATTGAAAGTTGCCCTCCCAACAGAAGGTAAGTTCCACATAGCACCATCATTGTCAGCCCGGCACGTACTAAAGTGATGCTCAACAAGACGAACGGGCCTAACAAGGCCTCCTGACGGATGCAAGCACGGCGAAGTTCCGCAAAAGCATCGCGCAACCTAACAAAGCGGTCACCTATCAGATTGTACGCTTTCATTACCCGAATACCCTGCAAGTATTCTTCCAACCGGTTCCCTGCATTGATTTTCGCTTGAATTTGCCTGCCGCTTAGACTTCGTTGTGCTTTTGTGCTTGCCCACAGGACAAGCATGGCAAACGGCAAGGCCGCAAACATACTGACCGCCATCCTCCAATCTATCCATACAAGCGAAGCAAAAGCCAGTACGGGCATGACTATGGCACCCATAAGTTGGGGCAGGTGATGCGAAATTCCGGTTTCTGCCATCATGAAGTCCGTAACAAGCATGGACGACAAATCACCGGGGTCACGCCTTGACAGAAAGCCTAACGAGAGTTTTCGCAGGTGTTCCGCCAGTGACAAACGTCCCGAAGCGCTCATTTCGTATGCTCCTCTAAAATTGGCTCGGTAGGATGCCCGTTCTGCCAAAGCCATGACCAGCATATAAACAGCCATAATGCCGAATATCCACCACAGGCGGGTCGTGTCAAGCGGCTGTCCGCTCCCGTCAAATGCACTGAAAATGATACGTATCGCTTCTATAGAAAGACAAAACGGTACTATATTCACTAAGTTGGCAAGCATGGTGTAACCCACCGGCTTGTAAAGTCTTTCCGTGTGACCTATTGTAATATTCTTTATTGCATTCATATCTTATTTTATTTATATGCTATAATATGTATTTCTTCCTTTTTACGGATTGTTCTGATGGATGAAAATCCGACTTCATGCAACCGTTCTTCCAATTCTGCCGGAGTATAGACAACCATACCATCTATCCGTTCCGTCCACATTTTTCCAAGTTCGGGGTCGCTCGCTTCCAGACTAATAAGGAAACAACCTCCTTCTCGGAGAACACGCGCCACTTCAGACAACGCTATGTTTACAGGCGACCAAAAATAGACCGTTTCAAAAGCCGTGATAGCATTAAAGAATCCATCCTCATAAGGTAATGAACAAACATTCCCTTGTTGTATGAAACATCTTTTATTCAAGTCTTTTTCGTTGTACTTTTGGGCGAATGAAACACTTTCTTCTGACAGGTCTATGCCGTAGATATTTCCTTTCGGACATAAATTCAATAAACGTTTCAAATTCGCACCACCGCCACAGCCTATATCAAGAACATTCCAATTCGGCTGCCATTCCACGTGCTTCATGCCACGATTAGCTAAAGATGCATGAAAACAATTCATTCCTCGCAAAATCATCCGTCCCCAAAATCCTTGCGGACAACTTGTGTTTTGCAAGACCTTGTTTAAGAAATTCTTCTTTCTCATATTGCTTTTAGTTTTTGTTCAATGTCCAATGGTATGCGCTCGTATAGGCATCCCACATATTTTTATATACACCCTCCGTCACGGACAGCTGTTCATGCTTTCCGCATTGCACAATGCGTCCTTCTTTCATGACGACAATCTGATGTGCGGAGATGATGGAAGAAAGGCGATGGGCAATCACAATGACCGTTTTATCCTTTATCAGTGACTGCAAAGCCATCTGCATTTTATGCTCGTTTTCAGGGTCAGCGAAGGCAGTGGCTTCGTCCAACACCAGTATCGGAGCATTCTTCAATATGGCACGAGCTACACATATCCGTTGGGCTTCACCGCCGGACAGGAATACGCCTTTATCGCCTATCCTTGTTTCGTAGCCTTGCGGCAAACGCTCTATGAAATCGTGGCATTGGGCAGCTTTCGCAGCGGCTATCACCTTTTCTTTCGTGGCATCAGGAGAGCCTACGGCGATGTTCTCATAAAGAGTGTCGTAAAAAAGGAAAGTGTCTTGAAAGACGAATGAAACCATATCCATCAGTTTTGCGGTAGGTATTTGGCGTATATCTGCACCGCCTATACAGATTTTCCCTTGCTCCACATCCCAGAACCGAGGTATCAGGTTGGCAACCGTTGATTTGCCGCTTCCTGACGGACCGACAAGGGCGGTTATCTTTCCCTGCGGAGCTATGAAATTGACATCGCGTAGGGCTTCCGTCCGTGTTCCCTGTTCCGCGTTTTCGTAGGAGAATGACACATGGCGGAACTCCACATCGTAAGCGGTCGGCACCTGCGGATGCTCCGGTTCCGGCACAGGCTTCTTTTCCAATATACGGTCAATGCGGTTTACCCCTTCGTTGATGTCGCGCGTATTACCTCCCAAGAATGTCAGTTTGTAAACGGGTGAAGCCATGCCCGGCCCCATGATGATGAAGAAGAGCCATACTACCGCTAATGACAAAGATTGCGGACTGGCCTGCATCAGCAGGATGCCCATGGGGAGAATGAACGTCACCATCGAATTGAGCAAGACGGTAAATGCTATCATCCCGTTCTGATACGTATCGCAACATTTCAAGGCGAATGTCTTGTATGCCTGGATTTCGGCATTGAACTGACGGAAAGAGCGGACACTTTGCCCGAATATCTTGACCACGGGCATTCCCCGCACATACTGCACGGCGGACGCGCTCATCTTTTCCTGGGCATCATAATAGATGGACATGAACTCCCTTGCCCTTTTTCCCATGAAGTTGGAGAATTGCAGGAACAGGCTAAGCACCACGACCGCCAGACAGACCACCGTAAGCCAAACATCCAACGAGAAAAAGATGACAAGCATGACCACCACCGTAGCCACGACATTGACCAAGTCCGGAATGGTATGGGCGATGAATCCCTCTATCTTTTCGATGTTCTGGTCCATCGTTTTCTTGATTGCTCCGGTTGACGTGTTGTTCAGATACCCTAAAGGCAGTTTGCCGATATGTTCGGACAGACGGACTCGCAGCCCGTACAGAATGCGGAAAGCAGCCACATGCGAGGACATCAGGGCGGCATAGAGCAATACCAGTCCGCCGACAAGTCCCCCAAACGCTATCCATCCCCAGCGTATCATGCTGGCTCCGTCCGAAGCGGCGGGATTTCCTCCATGCGTCAGCAATTCTTTCAAAACTTCATAAACTGCCCAATAGGGCACGAGCATACACACCGCACTGCCAGCAGACAACACGCCTGCCATGACGAGCAGCCCTTTCTTCTGTCCCGCTATCTCGAACAGGCGGGCCAGACCTTCTTTCTTTTTTGACTTCTCCATTGTCATTACATTATTTTGAAATTATTCGATATCCGAGCAATGAACTGAACTTGTAGCACAACCGCGTCATCCGCCACAATATCTGCCCGAAGAAGAATCCCCAGCGCCGACGGAAGAATTTCATATAGTTGGCTTGCTCGATGAGCTTTAAAGACGATTCCCATTGTTCCACCATGTGCCCATCGCTCAGCCCGGAACGGATTTGCGCCTCGTGTTTGCGGAGCGAATCGGGCTTCACACCATGCCGGCTCATCATCGTGCCGCACACGTCAAACCATAATTCGCCTCCCACGAAACGGTTTGCCACGTGATGCAGGAAGGCTTTTACCTGCTTCTCGTAGAAGTACATCAGTACCCCCTCCACGATGAAGATAAATTCTGCATCTGGATGCCTGCGGCGCAGGTCATCCATCCAGTCGGTTTCCAGCAAGGATGCCGCGATATAGACATTATCAGGCTGTTCGGGTATCAACTCCCGGCGCAGTGCGATGACCTCCGGCAAGTCAAGGTCATAATAGACTGCTTTCGGGTTTCCGATACGTTGGAAACGGGTGTCCAATCCGCAGCCCACATTGACCACGACGGGATTGGGGTGCGTCTCGATGAACCGCCGCACGGCACGGTCGAAATACCAACCGCGCACCACACAGCCCACTTCGCTCAGTTTTGCCCCGTCGAATTGGGAATAATCGTATTCCAGACTGTCCGCCAGCCGTTCCGCTGCCTTGTCATACAGGATGGGATTGTTCCGGCGGCTTTCTTTGGCTCTCATGTATAGCGGAATAAGCAGTGTTTCCGCTACAATGCTCTTAAACTCGTATTTCATCTTTATTATATTTTAATAGTGAACGATATTCAGAAATGTTCATAAAAAAAGGAGGGAACCTCCTTGAAGATTCCCTCCTTGCCGGCAGCTCCGTCATGGCCGCCTGTACGTGTATCTGTTCATTGACCCTCATATCCTGATGATCGCCCTCCAACCCTGGATTTCAAACAATATGTAATCGTGCAGTATGGACTCCATTTCCTGCCGCGGCACCGAATGCATCAGCAGTTCCTCGAACATAGTGAACATCCATACCGTATGCAGGTGGATGATGAAGTCCGACACCGCCGTGTTTATTCCCGGATGCTTCCGTTGCATGGACGCAAACCACGCCTTGACCACCTCCGTGGAACGGTCGGTATAGTCTTCCCGGAAATGCTCCAGCGAAGATCCTTGAGCACGCAACAGCAGGATTTCCATCAGCCCGCGGTGCCTGTCAATCAGGGAGACATATTCGTCTATGCAGGATTCCAGATACTTTTCCGACCTCATCGCCATGATATCCTCGCCGCGTATGCCGTGATGTTCCTGCAGCATTGCTTCCAAAGCGCACAAGACCGGGCGGACCACCTCACGGAACAGATCGTCTTTGCTTGTGAAGTAGTTGTAGATATTCCCGACTCCGACACCAGCCGATGCGGCTATTTCGCGCATGGAAGTACCGGAATACCCCTTCCGCCCGAACTGCCGCCGGGCGGCCACCAATACACGGCTGCGTATGTCCTCTTTAAGCACCTGCATCTGTAACGGATTTTTACGGCGCAAAGATAGCGCTCGGCAAAATCCGGGACAATCCCAATTTTTAGGGATTTTCAATGATCAGAGGATGTCCGGCTCAAGTGTGGAGTCAGATCCGTTTATCCGATCGGAGGCGGTGGTAAGACCTTGACAGAGATACACGCACCGATACCCACAAAGACTAATCAGGCGAAGGTGCTGTCCGTATGGCCGGAATACTTGAATTTAGAAACACAAGAATGTGCGTATAAGTACTTGAGTATTAGTGATAAATGAGAGGAAAAGTGTTCTCGTCGGACGGTTTTGACGGTCCGATAAGAACGGATAGATAAAAGGAACTGATTGAAAATGTGATATTTGCTGCGAAATGACGGTGTCTGTCAATTCATTTGAGTTATGGGCGGAGTGTGCTGATTAAAGCGGTCTGGTCTGACTTTTTTACCGGACCGGGGTGGAAATACGGAATTTATGTGTAAGTTTGTGATGATTTTAACAGAATAACGCACAAAATAATTATGACAGCAGAGCAGAACCGCCGGGAGGAACTGGTGGACAGGATTATAGACCTTGCTATAGAGGAGGATGTCGCGACGGGGGACGTTACTACGGATTCGATTATACCGGAATCCACATCGGCGGTGGCGACGATGACGGCCAAGGCGGACGGGGTAATCTCGGGGCTGCCGGTAGTGGAGAAAGTGTTCAGGAAATTCCAGCCGGATATTGTCTTCAAACCTCAGGTGCATGACGGGGACAGGGTCTGCAAGGGCGATGTGATACTGCGGGTTGAAGGTAGTTATCCGGCGCTGTTGAAGGCCGAGAGGACGGCTCTGAATTTCTTCCAGAGGATGTCCGGCATTGCGACTGAGACGGCTAAGTACGTGGCCGAACTTAAGGGAACACATACCCGTCTGCTGGATACGCGTAAAACGGCTCCGGGCATGAGGGTGACGGACAAGATGGCGGTTAAGGACGGAGGCGGTACAAACCACCGTATGGGCCTGTATGATATGGCTATGATCAAGGATAACCACATCAAGATGGCCGGCTCGATATCTCAGGCTGTGGCTCAGGTGCGCTCCAAAGTGCCTGCCGGTATGCAGATAGAAGTGGAGACTACCGGTCTGGATGAGGTAAAGGAGGCTCTGGACGCAAGAGCGGATATAATAATGCTGGACAATATGCCCGTTGAGGTCATGCGTGACGCTGTCAATATCATAGGCGGAAGGGCCAGGACCGAGGCGTCAGGAAACATGACTTTGGAAAGGCTGAAGGAAGTGGCCGGCACAGGTGTGGACTTTATCAGTGTCGGAGCGTTGACCCATACGGTAAAGGCTCTGGACATAAGTATGAACATCCAGTTGACTCATGATTATCTGGTCAAGGCCGTATCTGAATTGAAAAAGAAGCACAATGCGGTGGTCCTGGCTCATTATTATGTTCCGGCGGAAGTGCAGGACGTGGCTGATTTTGTCGGAGACTCGTTGGAATTGTCCCGCAAGGCGGCTGCTTCCGGCGCGGATATGATAGTTTTCTGTGGTGTCAGGTTTATGGCCGAGACTGCAGCTGTGCTTGCTCCGGGCAAGAAAGTGCTTCTGCCGGTGCCGGATGCCGGATGCTCATTGGCAGACGGCATAACGGGGGACGACCTCAAGGCCTGGAGAAAGCATCATAAGGAGGGAATAGTGGTCTCCTATGTCAATACTACAGCAGATACAAAGGCAGATACCGATATCTGCTGTACTTCAGCCAATGCAGTGAAGGTGGCTCAGACTGTGGCGGCTTCCGCTCCGGGCAGACCTGTGCTGTTTGCACCTGACCGTAATTTAGGCGGTTATATCAATTCTACGGCCGGACTCAGGATGGAATTATGGAAAGGCTGCTGCCACGTCCATGACAAGATTACTTCCAAAGTGATAGAGGAGGCTCTCAGGCGATATCCCGAGGCTGAGGTGCTGATTCATCCCGAGGCGGCCTGCTCGTCAGATCCGGCGATCATAGGCAATCCGCGTTGCTTCTTTTATTCCACTTCAGGGATTATCCGCCATGTCAGGGAATCGGAACGCAGGCAGTTCGTCATTGCTACGGAGATGGGTGTCATGCACCGTCTGCGTCAGGAGGCCCCGGACAAGGAACTCATTCCTCTGTCAGACAGTCTGATATGTGAAGACATGAAGAAGATAACGCTGCTCAGTCTGTTCGAGACACTCCTGCATCAGAGTGACAGAAAGGTGGTGTCGGTAAGTCCGGACATTGCTGAGAAAGCCAGTGTCCCTGTGCAGAAAATGCTTGAACTGTAAATTTTTGTGGAAAAGCTGAAGGGTATGAAGAAAGAGAAGTACATAAGATTTGATTGGGCGATGAAGCGCCTGCTACGCAATAAGGCCAATCACGGTGTACTTGAGGGATTTCTGACAACGCTGCTCGGGCATCAGATAAAGATCAGAAGTCTTCTGGAAAGTGAGAGTAACCGGGAGTTTCCGGAAGATAAAGGTAACCGGGTTGATATGCTTGCCGAGAATGAGAACGGAGATCTGTTTCTGGTGGAAATACAGAACAACAACGAGACTGCGTATTTTCAGAGGATGCTTTTCGGAACCTCTAAGCTTGTGACGGAATATATCAACAGAGGGGACAACTATGATAAAGTCCGAAAGATATATAGCATAAACATAGTGTATTTCCCTCTTGGAACGGGAAGTGACTACATATATCATGGTAAGACTGAGTTCAGAGGGATGAACAACAATGAGTTGCTGGAACTTTCACCGTTTCAGAGGCAGAAATTCAACGTGGATGCTGTCAGCGAACTATATCCTGAATATTATATACTGAAGGTCAATGACTTTAATAAGGTCGCCAAATCACCGCTTGAGGAGTGGATATATTATCTGAATACCGGTGAGATTCCGGATGGGGCGACTGCGCCCGGTCTGGACGGGGTAAGGGAACATCTTAAGCTGGGAAGTATGAGCAAGGAGGAGCTCAGGGAATATTACCGCCATCTGGACAATTTAGTCATACTGCATGACTGCATCTTCTCATCCCAGGAGGAAGCCCGTTTTGAGGGGATGGCCAAGGGATTGGCCGAAGGCCGTGCAGAGGGGCGTGAGGAAGGTATCGCAGTAGGACGGGCAGAGGGAATGGAAGAAGGAATCAAGGAGGGAGAGAAAAAGAAACAACTGGAGATAGCCCGTACTATGAGAGACAGGAATTTCTCATTTGAGGATATAGAATCAATAACTGGGATTACTGAAAAGGAATTGTCTTAAAGGACAGATTCCTGGGGATTATCGGCAATAAGGGCGCGGATTTCCCGTTTTGCGGATTTCCAGCGTGGAATATCTATTTTGGGACCTATGACTTCTACGACTTTGGATGCAGTGATCGAACCTACCTTGCCGCACACGTCCAACGGCATCCCTGATGCGTGGGCGTATAGGAAACCGGCAGCATAGAGGTCTCCGGCACCTGTCGCGTCTTTGACATCAGCCGGATATGCCTCTATATGGTGGAACTCGTCTCCACTCTTGATAAATGAGCCTTTCGCACCTATCTTCACAACGGCTATGCTGCACATTCCAGCGATGATGTCCGTTGCCTCACGTGGACTGTGGCGTGTGAATGTCTCCGCTTCTGTCTCGTTGGCGAAGACTATGTCCACATACTGCTCGACTATGTCATGCAGGAAGGTGTCGTTGGACTCTACCACGTTGTAGGAGGCCATGTCTATGGCGATACGGCAGCCGGCTTCCTTGGCCAGTTTTACGGCCTGTCTCAGAAGCTGCTGGTTCTGTACCAGATAACCTTCGATAAAAAAGTAGTCGTATCCATGGAAATACTCGGGCTTCAGGTCTTCCGGGCACAGTTCCATAGCAGCACCCAGATAGGTCGCGAATGTTCTTTCAGCGTTGGGCGGAGTGATGAACACCGAAGCCCTGCCTGAGTCTTCTTTCCCGATAAGGAGGGTGGACCTGATGCCGTTGCGCTTCTGGTCGGAGCGGTATAGGGCACCTATCTCGTCATCTCCGATCTTGCCGATAAAGCCTGAGGGCATTCCGAATACGGCTGTACCTGTGATAGTGTTCCCGGCTGCTCCTCCTGCAACGTATTGGGCTCCCATATCCTTCAGAACCCGCCATATCTTGTTGCCGGTCTCCTTGTCCACGTGTTGCATGCTTCCCTTGGGAAGATGGAACTGCCTGAGCAGAGTGTCGTCGGGCAGTTCCACCAATATGTCAGTCAGGGCATTGCCTATTCCTAAAATGGATTTCATCAATATAGTTTCAATTGTTGTTCATCTGGCGTATGTCCACATCGTCCTCATAGTCGCCTATGAGCCAGCGGCTGAAGAAGTCAGCCATCTTCCAGAAGAAGTACTCGTCCATGTCTCCGAAACCATGTCTCTGACCGGGCAGATATAGCATTTCGAAACGCTTGTTGGCCCTTATGAGAGCATTGACTACACGGGTGGTGTTGGCCGGATGCACATTGTCGTCCATGTCTCCGTGTACGAGAAGCAGGTGGCCCTTGAGATTTTTTACGAAGTCCTGATTCACGTCTATGCTGTAGTGGAATGTGGTATCTCCTTCAGCCGATACGTTTTCCTTGACACCGTGGTGAGTCTCGCTCCACCAGCGGTTGTAGATACTGTTGTCGTGGTTTCCGGCGCAGGAGACAGCTGCTTTGTAGAAATCGGGGTAGGTAAGTATGGCAGCTGTGGACATGAATCCTCCTCCGGAGTGTCCATGTATTCCAACTTTGTTGATATCCATATATTTACGTTGTGATGCCAATTGTTGGAGCACATATTTATGATCTGCAAGAGGATAGTCCCGCATGTTGCCGTAACCGAAATTGTGATACCATTTGGATCTGTCTGGATGACCTCCTCTGTGGCCTACGGTCACTACAATGAATCCAAGCTGTGCCAGGCGGTCGATGCGGTTCATTCTGGATGTCCAGAAATATTCGGTAGCTTCGACCTGAGGTCCTGGATATACGTACTCGATTATGGGGTAAAGTCTGGTGGAGTCGAAGTCGAAAGGCTTGTATATGACTCCCCACAGGTCTGTGATACCGTCAGCTGCCTTTGCCTTGAATATTTCGGGAAACCTGTATCCTGCCATGAGCAGTCGGCTGAGATCCGCGGTTTCGAGATCCATGATTTTCCTGCCGCTTGTGCTGTACAGGGCGTTGGACGGGGCCGTATCGACTCTGGATGCATTGTTGACGAAAAATCTGTTGTCATCCGAGATGTGGCTGCGGTTGTCGAAATCGCCGGGATTGAGCATCCTTACTGCACCCTTGCCGTCCATGCTTACACTGAACAGATGGTTGTAATAGGGATTCTCATTCTTGTCGAAACCTGTTGCAGTGAAATATACCATGCGTGTTTCTGGATCGGTGCCGGCTATGGTGGATACATGGTATGCGCCGTCCGTGAGGGGACGGACCAGTCTGCCGTCACGGTCATGAAGGTACAGTTGTGCCCATCCGTTTCTCTCCGAGCGCATGATTATCTCACCGGTTTCCTCCACGAGTTCGAAATCGCAGACATCAATGTATGTATTCAGTCTCTCTTTTATCAGTACCTGCACCGAGTCTCCGGTGATCCAGTAACGGCAGATGTCGGCTCTGTGTTCGTCGCGGCTGATGCGTGTGAAGTAGAAGGAGTTGCCGTCACCGAGCCATACTGTCGGGTTGTAGTCGTTGTAGACGTCCCTGTTCTTTGCAGGTCTGTTGTGGACAGTGACTGTCTGGTCCTTGAATTCTGACACGTCCAGGACCCGGGATGTCATATTGTCCATATCGAACAACATGAGGTAGCTCTTTGGACCGGGCTCGCCGGGCATCTGGTACTTGTATGTCTCCAGGACCGGACGTGGGCTGGCGGTGGAGTTGATCACCCATAGTTCTCCTATGCCGGACATGTCGTATTTCTGGTGTGCGAAGTATCTGGAGTCTGGAGACCAGCTGAGATATACATAGTATCTGCTGCAGGTGTCCCTGTCTTCTACTCCAGTATAGTCATTGCCGCCGTATGCCACATCCTTGCTCCCGTCAGTGGTAAGGGCATGCTCCACAAATGTTGAGTCGGACTCGTCAGCCATGAACTTGCGCAGATTCTCCATGTCTGTCCAATAGAGGTTGTAGCCTTTTGCGTAGACGACGAAACTGCTGTCTGGAGAGATGTTGGCCCATTCGGGAAACTCCTTTTTCTTTTCCTTGTCCGTGACATCTGTAAGCTGGCCGGTGCGTATGTCGTACTCGAACCGGAATATCTTTTTCTCCATTACCGGCTTCTCAGGTACGGCGGATGTGCTGTCCTGTTCGGCAGGTACGTCTATGGAGGACTTGATTTCAAATGTGAATGTGTTCTCGTCTTTCAGGCGCAGGTTCATGAAGGGTATGTGTTGCGCGTCAAATGGATCGAGAATGACGGACGTGAGCTCCATGGCCAGTCTGTCCATGTCGAAGACCTTTTTCTTGGTCTTTGCGGAAGGGTCCACGATCCAGAACTCGGTGCCTTCCGGAGTCTGCCATTTGTACCAGAATCTGTCGGAAGACGGAAACCATGTCGGATTGATGGTCTGGGAGAAGACCATCTTGTTGACTCTGTTCGGCGAGAAACGTTCCGCCAGGTCATAGTTGGCTTCGGTTACAGGTATCTGCATCTGCTGTGAACTGGCGCTGGCTGCGGACAGACAGAACAGTACCGTGATCAGTAATGGTTTTATTCTCATTTTAATTGATAATTTAATGAATATGGTCTATTTGGTAAAGCGGGGCCATTCTCCTACTTCCATATCGTGGATGCCGTCCTCGTCAATATGTACTCTTATTGCAGTCCGTACCTGATGGAAGCCTTGTATCCCGGCCGCGCCCGGATTGATGGTGAGCATGCCGTACTTTTTGTCATTGATGACTTTCAGTATGTGAGAGTGCCCGCATACGAATATGTCAGGCATGTGCGCGTTGATCAGTTGGAAAGCCTTGTAGTCGTACCTGCCTGGATATCCGCCGATGTGCATGATCAGGATCTTCCTGCCCTCACATTCGAAGTTCTGTACGTACGGTACCCTCATCCGGACCTGAGTGCCGTCGCAGTTACCGTACACTCCTCTCATGGGCTTGAATGCGGATATCTGCAGCAGGGTCTCCTCATTGCCGAAATCACCGGCGTGCCATATCTCGTCGACCGGTTCAAGAAATTTCCTGAGCGGATCGTCGAAGATGCAGTGAGTGTCCGATATTATACCTATGAACATTTCCCGATAAATGTTTTAACGACAAAGATACTAACTTTTGTGATACCGTCATTCTGTCTGGCGTGTCCTTTCCTGTGAGAGCATCTGCCATACTGCGACGGTCCTGGCGGCTTCGGCTACATCATGGACCCTGAGAATGTCCGCACCACGTTCCAGTGCTGCTAAATGCAGGACTTGGGTCTGTGGCAGGGCATCTTCAGGAGTGATGTTGAACAGACGGTAGATCATGCTTTTCCGCGATACTCCTACCAGAATCCTGCGTCCCAAGGTGCAGAACCGGTCCAGGTGACTCAGCAGTATGTAGTTCTGCTCGACTGTCTTGGCGAATCCGAATCCTGGATCCAATATCCATTCTCTGATGCCGGCCTGGTCCGCTCTGGTCCCGAAACTCTTGAAGTACGACAGAATATCTTCCACGATATTATCGTATTCGCAGAGATTCTGCATGGTCTTCGGGTTCCCCCTTTTGTGCATGGCTATGTACTTGAGGCCGAGCCTGCCTGTAGTGGCAAGCATGTCGGGGTCGTCTTCTCCGGCCGAGATGTCGTTTACAATGAAATCTCCTATCAGGTCGAAAGTCCTTTGAACGACCGCGGCCCAATATGTGTCGACGGATATCTGTGTTTCCGGGAACTGTTTCCGGATTTCTTTCAGTACCGGAGCGAGTCTGCGCCATTCTTCTTCCATGCCTACAGGCTCGGATCCTGGACGTGTTGAACAGGCGCCGATGTCTATGATGCCGGCTCCTTCTGATATCATCTGCTCTGTGCGTCCCATGACGCGGTGCATGTCTGGATCTCCATGACTGTCCAGGCATCTGCTTGAGGGGAAATAAGAGTTGTCAGTCAGGTTCACTATCCCCATTATGGATATTCTGCGTGAGTTGTCAGTCATTTCTGTTCAATGTTGACTATTCCAGGATGCCAAGGTAAGTAAATTTAGGCTAAATTTGCATTTGTGGAATTGTTTTATAGCAATAAAATCCGTGACGGCAGAGCCGAGTTGTCTGCCGGAGAGTCTAAACACTGTGTCAAGGTGCTGAGGCACAGAGTGGAGGATGAGGTGCTTGTAAGCGGAGGAGACGGCAATCTCTACCGTTGCCGCATAATTGATGCCGACCCGGACAGGACGCTTCTCGAGGTGCTCTCTGTGGAAGGCGGCTTCGGGAAGCATGACTACTGTCTTTGGATGGCTGTGGCTCCAACCAAGAATGTGGACCGGTTCGAGTGGTTTGCCGAGAAGGCGGTTGAGATGGGAGTTGACCGCATCACCCCGCTATTGTGTATGCATTCAGAGAGGAAAGTGTACAATGTGGAGAGGGGGCAGAGACTGATCGTCGCTGCGGCAAAGCAGTCCCTGAAAGGACAGGTGCCCCAGTTGGACGTACTTACGCCGTTCGGTGAACTGATTAAGGCTGCTTCCGGGTTTCCGGGTGCGAAGTTCATTGCCTATTGTGACAGTGACATCGCTTCTGGACTGAATACCAGACAGCCGCTTGTTTCTGCTGTGTCTTCATTGAAGTCTTCGGAGAGGAAGCCGCAGGCTCTGTTCCTGATAGGCCCGGAAGGGGATTTCTCGTCAAAAGAAATAGATATGGCGCTCTCGGACGGATTCGTTCCGCTGTCCCTCGGCCCTTCCCGCCTTCGTACCGAGACGGCAGCCCTTCTCTGCACGTCGGCCGTTTACTCCGCTTTCTCCTGTATCTGAGCCAGAAGAACGGAAGCCCAGACTTCTATGCCCTCTTCCCTGCCGACAAAGCCAAGTCTCTCGGTAGTGGTGGCTTTTATAGATATCTGCGATATGTCCACGTCCAGTATCCCGGAGAGGATCTCACGCATCCGGTCTATGTGCCCGGCAAGTTTCGGACGCTGTGCCGCAATGGTTATGTCGGCATTTGCCAGGCAGTATCCTTTGTGCCTGATCATGTCGTTTACCTTCCTAAGAAGTATCTTGCTGTCGATGTCCTTGAATTCGTCAGAACTGTCCGGAAAGTGACGGCCAATGTCTCCGAGGGCGAGGGCACCGAGCATGGCGTCGCAGATGGCGTGTATGGCTACGTCTCCGTCGGAGTGGGCAATACAGCCATGGGTATGCTGTATCCTGATGCCTCCCAGCCAAAGTGGCAGGTCCGGTCCCAAGGCGTGTACATCGTAGCCGTGTCCTATTCTGAATGGTATATTCCTCATTGTTGTGGCAAAATGTCAGTTTCAGTAGTTGTTGTCTGCAAAAATAGTCAAAAACGACAGATTTTTTATAACTTGCAACGGATTGTATCATCAGACTTCAACAGGCGCTTATGACGACTGCTATTGCGACTGGATTCGCCGACACCAAACCTCATTATGCCATTCTGGACGGATTGCGCGGAGTGGCGGCACTTGTGGTTATATGGTATCATGTATTTGAGGGATTCGCAACAGGGCCTTTGGACCAGAGGCTGAACCATGGCTATCTGGCCGTGGACTTCTTTTTCATGCTGTCCGGTTTCGTAGTGGGATACGCTTATGATGACAGGTGGAGGCTCGGTTCGTGGAAAAAGGCACCGTGCGTGACCGGGATGGGGGTCAGGGATTTCTTTTTACGCAGACTTGTGCGTCTGCATCCGATGGTGATTCTGGGCTCCGTACTTGGTGCTGTCACTTTTTTGATTCAGGGTTCCGTGCGCTGGGACGGTACTCATGTTCCGCTGTCCATGGTCATGCTGGCCATGCTTTTGGGAATGTTCCTGATACCAGCCTGGCCCGGAGCTCCGTATGACGTCAGGGGCAATAACGAGATGTTTCCTTTAAACGGACCGAGCTGGTCTCTGTTTTTCGAATACATTGGGAATGTCCTGTATGCATTGATTCTCAGGCGACTTCCTACAAGATGGCTGACTGTTGTCACAGCCGTCTGCGGGGTGTGTCTTGCAGCCTATGCAGTGGGTGGAATGTCAGGTTTCGGGCATCTGGGTGTCGGCTGGTCAATGGTTGAGTGGAATCTTCCGGGCGGTTTCCTGAGACTTCTCTTCTCGTTTTCCATGGGGCTTCTGATCTCCCGCAGATTCAGACCGTGGAAAGTGCGCGGTGCTTTTTGGATATGTTCGGCTGCCGTAGTCGTCCTGTTGTCTGTCCCGAGAATAGGTGATGACGGAAACATGTGGCTCAACGGACTCTATGAGGCTGTATGTGTCGTTTGTGTCTTTCCTGTCCTTTTATATATAGGTGCGTCAGGAAAGACATCCGGACGTTTCTCCACAGTGCTGTGCAAGTTCTTAGGCGACATATCATATCCTGTGTATATGATCCATTATCCGTTTATGTATCTGTTCTATTCCTGGACATTTCAGGGAGTTCCGTTCAGTTCGGCGTGGCCCTGGGCCGTGCTGGTATTTGCCGGAAGTATTGTGCTGGCTTATGCTGTGCTGAGACTGTACGATATTCCGCTGCGCCGTCTGGTTGGCGGGCTGTTTGGAAGGCAGCGGAAATAACCGGCACTCTGGCGGCATTTTTGCATCTACGGCTTTTTTGGTTATATTTGTAATTCAAAGAGAAATGTTATGCCGTTTAATATAAGTTTTTTCAAGACACCGAAGCATAGGGTGTTCCATTATGAACCGCGTTACTATGACGAGAGGAGGGAGCATCGTGAGATGGTACGCAGGGAAGCTCTTCGGGAAAAGGCTGTCAAGGAGGGACGCGAGTGGAAGGATGACAGTTACAAGCCCGGGCAGTATATCAGCGGCAAGTTGCAGGAGCAGCTGCATAACGGTAGACGCAACTCGCTGAGTAACAATCTTACCAGACTGATAGGACTGGTGTCGGTCGGTGTGTTTCTGCTTTTTCTGTACTTTTTCGCCAGGAATTTCAAGATGTTCCTTCAGTTATTATAGAGATACGGGATGCTTAAGATATTACCTCCCAGTATATCCAATCTCATAGCGGCCGGAGAAGTGGTCCAGCGTCCGTCATCTGTCGTGAAAGAACTGCTGGAGAATGCCGTGGATGCAGGAGCCGGCAATATAACTGTGGTTGTGGAAGACTCTGGAAAGACATTGATCCAGGTTATAGATGACGGTTGCGGTATGACGCCGGACGAGGCAAGGCTGTGCTTTGAGAGACATGCCACATCCAAAATTTCAGAAGCCGGTGACTTGACTTCGATAATGACATACGGTTTCCGCGGAGAAGCCCTTCCTTCTATTGCCGCCGTGGCAGAGGTTATTCTGAGAACCAGAAAAAAAGGTTCCGATACAGGAAGTGAGACGATATTCAGCCCTGCCGGTTTCGTAAGCCAGGAAGAAGCCGTCATGCCTGAAGGCACCAATATATCGGTACGCAATATATTTTTCAGCCTGCCGGCCCGCAGGAAGTTCCTCAAGTCTGACGGGACCGAATTCAGGCAGATAGTGGCGGAGTTCTCGCATGTGGCCCTTTGTCATCCGGAGATAGGTGTCCGGCTTGTCCACAACAGTAAGGACATATTCTGCCTGAAAAAAGCCAATACCTTGAAACAGAGGATTCTCGAGATAGAGGGCAGGGACATGGTGAAAGAACTGATAGATGTAGGCACATCAACAAGTATCGCGGCCATATCAGGTTTTGTGGGCAATCCTGCCGATGCTCGCAAAAGTGCCGGCAATCAGTATTTTTTTGTCAATGGCCGGTATTTCCGCTCCCCATATTTCCACAAGGCGGTCATGAAGGCTTATGACAAGCTGATACCTGACGGGACATATCCCTCCTACAACATATTCTTTACGGTACCGCCCGAGGATGTGGATGTCAATATTCACCCTGCAAAGACGGAAGTCAAATTCGAGAACGAGACTGAACTTTTCGAGATACTGACGGCAGTTGTCAAGGAGTCGCTGGGACGTACCTCGTTCATTCCGACTCTGGATTTCGACCATGACGCCATACCGGATATACAGGCTCCGTCACTTTATGCATATACCGGCCCGTCACAGCGGCACAGTCGTGCGAAAGGCGGATACAGCACGCTTTTTACTGAATCTGCAGGTCATGTCACTGCACCGTACGTATCTTCTCCTTCCGAGCCGGTGTCTCCGGTTTCTTTCGAAAGCGGGTCGGCTGTGGATGGATACGGCGAGATATTTCAGGACAGCGGTGTTTCGGCCGGCAACATCCTGCAGGTGTCGGGTAGATATGTGGTCACTACTCTTCGCTCGGGACTTATGGTCATAGACGTACGGAGGGCAAGAGAAAGGATATTCTACGAGAGATATCTGAGGCAGTTGGATGATTCCGCACCGGTCTCCCATCAGCTGCTTTTTCCATGCGTGATTTCCCTTTCTCCGGACAGGCTGTCCCTTCTTACAGAGGATCAGGACAGATTGCGTCGGCTAGGTTTCGACATAGAACAGACAGGTGACGGAGAAGTTTCCGTGAAAGGTCTTCCTGATGGTCTCGGAACAGATGAGGCCTCTGTAAGAACTGCGGTGGACGGCCTTTTGGCTGCTTTCATGGAGAATGATTCGATAGATGTCATGAAGGCCGGCGGTAGGGACGCTCTTGCACGCAGGCTGGCAGTCTCGGCTGCGTCGTCCTGTCAGAGTGGACGACTTTCAGCTGATGAGGCACGACTTTTGGTAGATACTCTATTCTCATGCGCTGAACCGGAGATATCTCCGGCAGGTCTCAGATGTATGCTTGTGTTAACAGAAGAAGATATAGAAAGACAATTATGAATTACGGATATTACCGGCCAGGATTGCCCTTTGTAGTCAAGAACCTTATAATCATCAACGCGATAGTCTTCGTTGTGACGATGTTCGCCCAGAACTTCATGTACGGGACATTCTCGCTGTTCTATTTCACCTCGCCTTTCTTCAAGCCTTTCCAGCTGATTACCTACATGTTCATGCACGGGGGCTTCTGGCACATATTCTTCAATATGTTCTCGCTGTACATGTTCGGAAGTGTGCTGGAAAACTACTGGGGCGGAAAGAAATTCTTTCTATATTATATGATATGCGGTATCGGTGCCGGCCTTATCAATGAATTGGTAATGTGTCTGCAGATAGCATTTGCAGAGACTCCGGGGCTTGTCGAAGCCGCTATCAACAGAGTCCCCACGGTAGGTGCGTCCGGGGCCATCTACGGATTGCTTCTGGCTTACGGAATGATGTTTCCGAACAATGTGCTGCAGTTCATATTCCCGCCCATAGCCTTGAAAGCCAAATGGATGGTGATTATCTTCGGAGCCATTGAACTGGTGTCCGGACTTTCCGGCAGAGGCGGCAACGTTGCCCATTTCGCCCATCTCGGCGGAATGATCTTCGGTATCATCATGATACTGTACTGGAAGAAAAAGAACAGGCTGTATTCCTAGCCGCGCGAATATTGTTTCAGATAGATGTCCCGGAACGAAACCAGAAAGCGGCGCAATCCTTTCCTGAGTCTGTCCTTCCGCGTAATCGCGACAGTGTGCTGCATACTGCTGCTGCTCAGTTACGTGTCTGTGCTGATAGACCCTGGAATCTTTCCTCTGGCCGGATTTTTCGGCCTGTATTTCATCCCTATGCTGGCGGTCAATGTGCTCCTGCTGGTCCTGGCCCTGCTCAGGTGGTCGTCCTCGGCGTGGATTCCGGTCATTGCCCTGGTGCCGTCTCTCTTCTTCGCCGGTTTCTTCTTCCGCTCCGGAGACCGCAATGCCCCGCCCCAGAGTGTGGTTGAGCGGACGGAGGGGCTCAAGGTGCTGACGTGGAACGTGGGAGGATTCCGTTCGGGGACGGGAACGGATGTCCGGGACAATATCCGTGACGTGGCGGCTCTGGTGAGATCGGAGAGTCCGGATGTGGTGGCCATGCAGGAGTTCCGGACGGACAATCCCTCGGAGTTGCGCGGAATCTTCCCCGGTTATCCGCATGTACGGGAGCATTTTTACCGGCTGCGCAACGGCGATTATGTCGGCAATGTCACTCTCAGCCGTCTGCCCCTGCTCTCTGACGGCAGCCTGCCTTTCAAGGGGACTACAAATATGGTGCTTTATACGGATGTGGAATATCGGGACAGGGTGATAAGGCTGTATAATGTCCATCTGGAATCCAACAACATATCGCTGACTTCCCTGATCAAGAATGTGAGGGGCGGATATGATGAATTCTCCCAGGAGTTTGTGGAAGCGCATGAGAAAGTTAAAAAATCCTCGTCCCGTCGGGGCGGTCAGGTACGGGCTTTGCTTGGGAATATTTCGGAGAGCGGACTGCCGGCGGTGATATGCGGAGACGTCAATGATACTCCGATGTCGTATTGTTTCCGGACTCTGCATGAGGGGAGAAAAGACACGTTCTGTGAGGCCGGGAAGGGATTCGGTGCTACATACAGGGTGCTGTGGCCTCTGCTGCGCATAGACTATGTGTTCGTGCCGTCGGATGCGGAGGTGCTGTCTCACAGGACGCTGCGGGTGGAAAGCTCCGATCATTATCCCGTAATAGTGAAAGTACACATGTAAACATAACAGTTATGATTCAGAGAAAAGAACAGATAGAAGAAGCGGTTAGGGTGCTGAGGTCGGGAGGGATCCTGCTTTATCCTACCGATACCATCTGGGGCATAGGATGTGACGCGACGGATGAGAAGGCCGTAGAACGCGTGTTCGAAATCAAGCAAAGGGCTGATTCCAAGAGCCTCATTATTCTTGCCTGCGACATGGACATGGTGGCCCGCTACGTACGGGAGATTCCCGAGATGGCCGTGACGGTAGAGTCTTTGAGCGACAAGCCCCTGACCATCATTTATCCAGAGGGCATCAACCTCGCCTCCAACGTCACCGCTGAGGACGGCAGCATAGCCATCCGTATCCCCAAGCACGACTTCTGCGTGGAGCTTGTCCGCCGCTTCGGCAAGCCGATAGTCTCTACTTCGGCCAACGTCTCCGGCACTCCGGCCCCCCGCCGCTACGCCGACATCCCGGATTCAGTCAAGGCGGCTGTCAATCTGAGCATTGACCCCTCCTTCGACCAGGGCTCCACGGGCAAGGCCTCGTCCATCATCAAGCTCGGACTGCACAATGAGGTCCAGGTAATCCGGGAATAGCTTTTTGTTTTTTTGGTTTGCAAAAAAAATTTTGTATTTCCCAAAAAATATATACCTTTGCGCTCCGATTCCACTGAGCTATGGTGTAATGGCAGCACGACAGATTCTGGCTCTGTAAATCTAGGTTCGACTCCTGGTAGCTCAACAAAATGATGGCGAGATAGCTCAGCTGGTTAGAGCGCATGATTCATAATCATGAGGTCCCCAGTTCAATCCTGGGTCTCGCTACTCTTTAAAATATTGAGGGAAAGGCACTTGCATTGACTTGCAGGTGCTTTTTATGTATATGGGGCTGTCTGGAAATGTGGTTGCGGCATGGCTTTGGTGTCAGCAGATTTTCAGTGGGGCATGCATACTGTTATTGTGTTAATGTAAAATTACGGACACAATAGGGAAAGTCCCATTGATTTCAAGCGAGCCATACTTCAGGCGTTGATGTGTAGATGTGTACCTTACGTCCAACAAAGCGCTCTTGTGGAGATACTTGATAATCAGATGCTTTGAAAAAGGACATCTGCTGGACTTGTGAAGATATGGGGCAGAATGGCCGTTTGGTGGCGAAATATGCCGGGTCCAGCAAGTTGTCAAAACGTATATCCTTGATAATAAGCGGGATGAATTTCGGTGATATGCTGGACATTGCAAAATGGCTGTGCATGAGACGCAATCTCCTCCTCACGACCCACATTACATGCATATCCCTACTGAAAATCGACTGAACCGTTTTTGTATTGGTGCGGTTGCCCTGACTTTATATGTGGCGCATTTGGGAACGGAAATAGGAAAAGAATAACTATATTCGCAAAGCGAAATGATCAAAATGGCGTATATGGGAAGAATGCCGCTGTCTGTCATGGTCTCAGTTGCTGCCGCAGTGTTCATGTCTGTCCCTTGCAGCGGGGCCGGCCTTCGGTATGCCGAAGGCCAGGAGGATTCCTTGAGCGTGCTTGTAGTTCAATATGAGGAGGATATCAGAGCAGCCATGGTCCGGGCCATTAGAACTGGAATGCTGGATGCGCGGACAGCGGATTCTGTCGCCGATGCTGCCCGTCAGATAGTTCAGGATGAGCTTCCTCTACAGGTGAGGGCTGAGCGTCTGAAGGAGATGCGACTGGAGTGGGCCGACAGACTGAATACTTTCTATGATGATTTTTTATTAGATGAGGTTCGGAGTGGCAGTTCACCGCTTCCCTCGGCTATGCTGCCGTCCAGATTGCCGGTACCGGATTCTGATGCGGAATGGATGGGGGCGACAAGGCTGCCTTCAGTGGCGGAGATACTGGCGCGGGACAGGAGATTGATACTGACCCGCATGATAAATGAGACACCGGAGTTTGTCCGTGTTTTGCAGCATAACCCGTCCATTTATGTCCAGATGCTGTATCTACTACTGGGCCTGTTCAATTTCGGGACTGTGGGCACATGGGAGATGCTGGTGCCGTCGGTGGAGGTTGGCGGAAAGCCTGAGTTTGATGACATGATATTTCTTGATCCTAATTTTGATCCGAGAGTGTATCAGGTGTCAGTACCAGTTCCACAGTATGATCCTCTCAATCCCACAGAACTTTACAAGGCTTCGGTGAGGACTTCGGGAACATCGGGAACAACTTCCGGACCGCCGCCGGTGCAGCGGTCGCGGTATGTCGTTCCTTAATTTTGGCATGCTATTTGTAATAATCTAAAGCGATAGTTTTTTCATAGGTTAAGTTTAGGTTAATAAGGAAAAAGCCGCCCGGTTCTGTGCCGGGCGGCTTTTTCTTGCTGTGCATCTGCCTATCCGCAGTGATAGAATCGTCTTACCAGTTCTGCCATAAGGTTCTTGTCCTGTTTGACTTCCTGACGTATGTCTGCATCGTTGTATGCACGGAGCATGGCGATGCGGCCGTCTATCATGCTCTTTGAGAACACACCTTTGGCCTCATAAAGGGCTCTGTTCTTTTCCAGTTCGTCAGCTGACTCGGCGCATGACGTAGGCAACTGGGCCAGAGAGTTGAGTACGGCGGCGTTCTTGGCATCGTGGATATTGACGTCGACGTATGTCTTCTCGGCAATCTCCAATGCATTGGGCAGCTCGAATCCGATACGGGCTGCTGTCACAAGGCCGGCCAGCATCAGGTGTATATCGGCGGAACCGTCACCTGAGCGCAGCTCTACAGTCTGCTTGTCGGGCATCACGATGTCGGGATTCTGGGGCAGGCCGTTGGCGATGGCGGACATGTCGCTCTTTCCTGTCCAGCCGAGGGGTACGCGCACAAGTACGGAACGGTTGCGGTCACCCCAGCAGATGCTGGTGGGAGCCTCCTGATGAGGTACCAGGCGGAAGTATGAGGTAGGGTTTGCATTTCCGAAAGCGGTAAGGGATGACGCGCAGGTCATATAGCCAGCGATAGCTTTGCGGGCCTCGTCCGACAGGTGTCCGTCCTTGAGCATTACGGAGTGTTCCCCGTTCATGATACGTGTATGGAAATGCAGTCCGCTGCCAGCCTTGCCTTCGGTGATCTTGGGTGCGAAAGTGATGTCGAATCCGTACTGCCATGCCAGGGTGCGGAGAATCCATTTGGCCATCACCAGCTGGTCTGCCGCCGATTCCACGGGCGATACGAGGAACTCGATCTCATTCTGCTCGTACACTTTTCCGTCCAGGGTGAAGTTGCCCACCTCGGAGTGTGCGTACTTGATGTTGCCGCCGACCTGGGAGATGAGTTTCATCGCCTCTGTGCGGAAAGCCTCTACCTTTGTGAAAGGGGTGGACTCATGGTATCCGCGCTGGTTCTCTGACGGGAAGCAGTTGTCATCGTCGTAGATGACGTAGAACTCCAGCTCGCCCATGGCCTCGAAGGTGTAGCCTGTGGTCTTCTTGAACTCCTCGTGGGCCTTGCGGAGGGTGTACTCAGGAGAACTTTCCAGCGGCAGTCCGTCCTTGGTGAAGTAGGAGCAGAGCATGCCGAGTGTGGGTATCTCGGCGAATGGGTCGATGTAGGCTGTTGAGAAGCGGGGAATGACATAGAGGTCGCTTGAGCCGGCCTCGATATAGGAAAACAGACTGGAACCGTCAACTCTCTCTCCGAATGAGAGGATCAGGTCCAGATACTGAAGGCTGCTGACCGGGAAGTTGAGGGTCTTCAGCCTGCCGTCTCCCGCGATGTAGCGGAAGTTCACGACGCGGATGTCGTTGGCTGTGATGAAATTGATTATGTCTTCCTTTGTGAACTCATCGGGCATCTTGCCGATGGCACTCACCAGAGGATTGATGTTGTACTTCAATGCTGTGTTCATAATTGCATTTAAATTATTTAGAATTGGCAGCAAATTAGTGCAAATTTTTTAATTATTCCAAACTTTTACAGTGAGAATCTTACTTGCGCGGTAACGTCAGCTGTTCTCCGTCTGACGGAAAGATGTCGGTGAAGGCGGGCCGCCCTCCGTGGAAGAAGTGGAAGATAAAGTGGGCAGGTTCTGTTAATTTCACGGTGTGAATGTAGTGAAAATCGGAACGGCTTTTTATCTTTGCATGAATTTAATGAATCAGTATGAGAAACAAGTTAGGAACAATAGTTGTGGCGGCAGTGATGGTGACGGTCGCCTGTCTACGGTCGGAAGCGGGAGAGACTCCGCATGATGTGCCTGTTGTCAATCCTACACCGCATGAGGTGGTGATGCTTCCGGATGATGGGATTGTGGATATTTCCGCAGGAGTACGGATAATGGACAAGTCCGGACTGTTCTCGGATGATATTGGTTTCCTGCCGGCAGGTGGCAGGAAGTCTGTAAGGTTGACAGTGGATTTCGGGGCTAAAAAGGCAGCCAGGGCAGGAGTCAGGACTGTCTCCGGTGCTTACCTGCTTGCGATAGGCAGCAAGGGAATATCCGTTCTTGGATATGATGAGCGGGGAGCGTTCTACGGCCTTCAGACGCTGCGTCAGATAGCGGCTCAGGCCGAGGACGGGCATCTGCCGTGTATGACGGTCAATGACTGGCCGGATCTTCCGGCAAGGGGTGTAGTCGAGGGATTTTACGGGACTCCATGGTCGCATGAGGCAAGGCTGTCCCTGATAGAGTTCTACGGCAGGTATAAGATGAATACCTACATATACGGCCCGAAAGACGATCCGTATCACAGCTCTCCCGATTGGAGGAAGCCTTATCCGGCGGAGGAAGCAGCTCAGATAAAGGAGCTTGTCGAGGCCTGCAGGACCAATTACGTGGATTTCGTCTGGGCCATACATCCCGGGCAGGACATAAAGTGGAACGAGGAGGACTATGCGGCTCTCGTGGCCAAGTTCGAGAGCATGTATGCTTTGGGTGTCAGGGCTTTCGCCATATTTTTCGATGATATATCCGGAGACGGGGCCAATCCTTATCGTCAGGTAGAACTGCTCAACCGTCTTGGAGAGGAGTTCGTAAAGGCAAAGGGAGATGTCGCTCCGCTGATCATATGTCCTACCGACTATAACCGTTCGTGGGCCAATCCCACGGAGCGGGGCAGTCTGGCTGTTTATGGCCGTGAACTGGACCCGTCCGTGAGAGTGTTCTGGACGGGGGATTATGTGTGCAGTGACCTTACTCCGGCTACTCTGGAGTGGGTGGGCTCAAGGATACAGCGTCCTGCCCTGTACTGGTGGAACTTCCCGGTGACGGACTATTGCCGTCACATAGTCATGCAGGGACCTGTCTACGGCCTGGACCGGTCTCTTTCCTCTGATGATCTCTGTGGTTTTGTAAGTAATCCCATGGAGCATGCCGAGGCTTCCAAACTGGCTCTGTATGGCGTAGCGGACTATACCTGGAACATTGAGGACTACGATCCGATGGCCAATTGGGAGCGTGGGCTGGGAGTAATGGCCGGAGAGGAGGCTCGGGTGGCATACCGTACATTTGCCATACACTCCTGCGATACGGAGTCGGGCTACCGTCGTGACGAGTCATGGGAAACTGAGGTCTTTGATTTCGATGACTATACTCCGGAACAGTATGACGCACTGCTCGGGGAGTTCCGCCGTATTGAGGCCGTACCGGACGAGATGGAAGAAAAATGCTCAAATGCGGCTTTGATGGGGGAACTCCGTCCGTGGCTCGTGGAATTCGGCAGGCTGGGGGCCAGAGGGGTGCGTACCCTTGAACTGATAAAGGTCTATGAGAGCGGAGACGACGCGGCTTTCTGGTCTGCCTATGTGGACAACCTGATGCTGCCTCAGGACAAGGAAGCCTACGAGGCTCACAAGTCCGGATCATTGAAACTCAATCCGTTCTGCGAGAGAGCTATGGACGGGATGGCAGCTGCATTTTACCGTAGGACGGCCGGGCGCAGTCCCTATTCCTACACGGCTATGGGCTCGTTTGCCAACTCGGGGACAGTATCCGGAAAACTCATGTTCGATGATGACTCTACGACGTTCTATACCTCCGCATACGCTCAGCAGACCGGTGACTGGATAGGTGTCGATCTCGGCCTGGTAAGGGGCCTTAGGGAGATAGAGATACTTCAGGGCCGCAATTCTGTGGATGATGTGGATTATTTCGACAGGACAGTGCTGGAGGCTTCGAAGGACGGACAGATATGGTTTCCTGTGATTGCCGACACACTGGACTGTCAGTATGTGATAAAGTGGCAGGGACGTGGGATTGACGCCAGATATGTACGTCTGCGCAAGATTGAGTCGGACAAGACCAACTGGGCCGCTGTCCGTACATTCAGTGTCAATCCGGTAAGACCTGACAGTCTGGGCTTTGACCTGCAGGCACCGGACAGAGACAAGGCCGTATATGCCTTTGACAACAATCCTTATACTTATTACGCTTTGGACGGCACTTTGTCCTTCGGTATTGTCCGGGATGACAGCATCGGTACGGCCGGCAACAGGACATTGCTGCTCAGACCGCGTTCCGAGGTGACGGTAACCCAGTACTCGGCCGGAGGCGCAGCTGTAGGGCGTCTCACTACGGAGGACCCGTATTGTTGTATCAGACTGAATCCGGATGCGGTGCGTGTCAGGATAGAAGGCGATACTGATATTTTCGAAATATTTTAATTGAGGACTTATGAGAAGAATACTGTCATTATGTCTTATGCTGACGGTCTCCGTCGTTCTTTCAGCTCAGACTTACGGCACTCTGGTGCCGCAGCCTCTCAAAGTGATTCCTTCGGGCGGATCTTTCATTATGGAGAAAGGACTTTCGGTCTGTGCTTCCGGCAACATGGATTTCGAAAGAGGGTATCTGAAGGAGCATTTGGAGAGGGTGTTCGCTTTCGATGTACAGGTAAACGATGTTCCGGTCTATAAAGGAATTGTCCTGAGACTGGCTGACGGCATGGAAAGCGAGGCATATCGGCTTGACGTGACGGAAGACAATGTCATTATAGAGGCTTCTGACTGTGCCGGGATATTCTACGGTATCCAGACTTTGCTCCAGATGATGCCTCCGGCTGTCTATGGAGGCGACAGTCCGGAACTTACCCGCTGGGTACTGGACGGAGTTTCTGTCGAGGACTCTCCGCGCTATGCCTATAGGGGAACGATGCTGGATGTCTCCAGGACATTTTTCGATGTAGACCATGTCCTGAGACTTCTGGACTGGATGGCTTATCACAAGCTCAATCGTTTCCACTGGCATCTGGCTGATGACAACGGCTGGCGGATAGAGATAAAGAGATATCCGCAGCTTACGGAGAAAGGTGCATGGCGGGGAGACGGGGAAGTGACTCCGGCTGCATATGGTCAGGGACATGAGCGTTATGGCGGTTACTATACGCAGAAGGATATCCGGAGAGTGGTGCGCTATGCGGCTGAGCGTCATATAGAGATTATACCCGAGATAGACCTGCCCGGCCACAGCCGCTCGCTGATAGGGGTGTTCCCGGAGATGGCCTGCGACATGGATGTACCTTATATAAGCGTCAACGGAGAGACGGACAATGTGCTTTGTGTGGCCAGGGAGGAGAATTACAGGATACTCTCCAATATATTCAGGGAGATAGCTTCTTTGTTCCCGTCGGAGTATATCCATATCGGTGGGGACGAGGTGGACCATACGTCGTGGAACAATTGCCCGCGCTGTCAGGAATTGATGAAGGAGCAAGGTCTGGACGGGCCGGAGGAACTGCACAGCTGGTTTGTATATGAGATGGAGGACATACTGTCCAGGTGTGGCAGGAAGATGGCCGGTTGGGATGAGATAGTGGTATCGGACGCTGTCTATGACAGTTCCGCTCTGGTCTATGCATGGAGAAGCGTTGAGAGCGGACGCATGTCGGTGGGAAAAGGCTACAATACAGTGGTGCAGATAGGGGAGTACTGCTATTTGGATATGAAACAGTCGCCCGCCGAGAGGGGACACAGCTGGGCCGGCATAGTGCCTCTGTCCAAGACTTACTCACTTGAGCCGGATGAGATCTTGGTCGGCTCTCCTGCGGACAGTTCCCTGATAGCCGGAGTCCAGGCGGGTCTGTGGGCGGAACTTATGGCTTGGCCGCCGCGTCTGATGGAGTACCAGTATTTTCCGCGTCTTTGCGCCTTGGCGGAGGTAGGCTGGAGCAGTAAGGGCAACCGCGATTTTGAGAATTTTGAGAACAGACTTTACAAAGGACATTTCCAGAGACTGTACCGTATGGGCATAGCCTTCCGTGTGGCTCCTCCGGAAGTGGTTTTTGACGGTCAGGTGCTGCATGTGCGTCCGCCTCATCCTTCTGCGGTTGTGCGCTACAGCATGGACCGTACAGCCCCGACGGCTTCGTCACCGGTGTGCCGGGGGGATATTGTAACTGACCGTCCTGAAGATGTCCGCTTCGCTACGTTCTTTGCGGATGACCTCAGCAGTATCGCGGTAGGAGCCTCCAATATTGAATTGTATGATTATCTGGACCCGAAGATGACTGTCGAAAGCAATTTCCCGCTGTCTGACGGCAACAGACGGAGTCTCTCAGGCCGGGACGGAGTCGGATATTCCGGACGGGTGCTGCAGGCCGGGGATACGCTGTCGTTTATAATGGATGAGCCTGTGGAGTGCGGCCGTATAACATTCACATCCGGAGCGCCGTCATCGGGTATGTTCTATGTCACTGACGCTTATGTGGTATACGCTACGGCTGACGGCAGGACTGTCAATGCAGGAGAATTGTATCATGGAGAGCTGACATTCTGTCCGGAGTCCTCTGTAAAGGAGGTCCATGTGGTCATGACTGGCTCGAATGACGGATATACAGCCGTGTTAAGAGGTTTGATGATAGAAAGATAGAATGTATGAAGATTCAGAAGTTCAAATTGGTCCTGCTCAGTTTCCTGCAGTTCGCAGTGTGGGGGGCTTATCTTACCAGTCAGGGACGCTATCTCTCGGAAATAGGTTTTGGAAGCCGTATAGCATGGTTCTATTCCATTCAAGGCATAGTCTCCATTTTCATGCCTGCGATAATGGGGGTCATAGCCGACAAGTGGGTTCAGGCGCAGAGGCTGTTGGGGCTGTGCCATACTGTGGCAGGCGTGGCCATGGTAGGGGCAGGGCTATACGGAGTGACGGCCGGCCCTGACGTGGAGTTCGGGGTGCTTTTCGGCCTCTATACTCTCAGTATCGCTTTCTTCATGCCTACGATAGCGATATCCAATTCGGTGTCCTACGCCGTTCTGGAGAAATCAGGCCTTGATCCGGTGAAGGATTTTCCGCCTATAAGAGTGTGGGGAACCGTAGGGTTTATCTGCTCCATGTGGCTCGTGGATCTGGTAAAGGTCGGCGGTGCGGCCATGCAGGAGACATCGATGCAGTATGTGGTTTCAGGAACTTTCAGCATCATCCTGGCCTTATATACGCTGACACTGCCGGAGTGTCCCGTTAATAGGACGGCGCAGAAGAAATCATTAGTGGATGCCATGGGACTCAGGGCATTCGCTCTTTTCAAGCAGAGGAAGATGGCCGTGTTCTTCATTTTTTCCATGTTGCTTGGAGTCGCCCTGCAGATAACCAACGGCTTTGCCAATCCTTTCCTTGCGGATTTCGGAAACCTTGCCGAATATCGGGGCGCTTTCGGGGTAGAGCATTCCAATATGCTGATATCCTTGTCGCAGATATCCGAAACCTTGTGTATTCTTCTGATTCCTTTCTTCCTTAGAAGATATGGCATCAAGATAGTCATGCTGATTGCCATGCTGGCCTGGGCGCTGCGTTTCGGCTTCTTCGCTGTGGGCAATCCTGGAAACGGAATCTGGCTGTTCGTACTGTCTATGATCATATACGGAGTCGCCTTTGATTTCTTCAACATATCAGGGTCTCTTTTTGTGAACCAGACTACTGACAAATCCATACGTTCCAGTGCTCAGGGCCTGTTCATGCTGATGACCAACGGTATCGGTGCAGCGGTGGGGACTCTCGGCGCTCAGGGACTTGTGAACATGCTGGTCAATTCTCACAAGGTGCCGGGGGCAGACGGAGTCATAGACTGGCATGCGGTTATGGCTGGCTGGACAGAGGCCTGGTATGTTTTTGCTGCGTATGCTTTGCTTGTGGCCATACTTTTCGCCTTGCTGTTCAGACACAGGCATTGTCAGTCGGATGCCTGATTCCGTTTGTATTTTATAATAGATGCTTGATTTGTTACTTTCGCAATATGAAAATGAAAGGAATATATAAAGTCGCGGTGGCCGTCGCGATGTGCGTGATGCCGACGGCCTGCAGGCTGCCGGTCGCCGGATACGGAGACCTTTCCGGTACTGTCACGGACGCTTCTACGGGCAGTCCGCTGGAAGAAGCGGCTGTCGTGTACGGAGATTCAGCCGTGTACACAAGTATGTCAGGATCATATGTGTATTCAGGACTTCCTGACGGGCTGCAGGGGGTATGGTTCCGTAAGGACGGATACTATAGCGTCATGCGTCAGGTCGGTATACCCGACGGAGGGTCCGTACAGTGCGATGTCGCTCTTGAGCTTGTACAGGCAGGCTGGGCTGTCGGTCTCAATGACAGTGGTTATGGAGCCATATTGCATTCGGATGACGGCGGACGTTCTTGGGTCCGTCAAGGTACTCCCGCACAGATTCCGGATGTAAGGCTCACTTCTGTGTCAGTAGCGGACGACATGACCTGCTGGGCGGCAGGTGATGTGGATACGGTAGGACATCGTACAGTTATCTTGAAGACCGAGGACGGAGGAATGACCTGGTCGTCTCAGTCTGTGAGCGGACTTTCTCCGGTTTCAATATCCTCGATTGTGGCGCAGGATGCTGATACGGCATGGGCTGTATGTGCCGATACATGTCTTGTGCTCAAGACTGAGAACGGCGGCAGTTCATGGAACGTGGCCTATGAGTCATCGTCGGTACTGTCTTACACTGCGGTTTCTGTCGTGGGGACTGAAGTCTGGGTCTGCGGTTCTGGCAGGAGTGGAGGTGTAGTTGTGGAATATACTCGTGACGGTGGTTCTGCGTGGTCGACATTCAATGTGGATGCCGCCTATGCCATGCAGAGTCCGTCATCAATATGTGCAGTTCCCGGAGGTACTGTTTTTCTGGCCGGCACTAACGCAATGGGAATCCTGCGCTCAGATGACGGGGGCGCAACATGGCGTTCTGTCCTAAGTACAGATGCGGACATGCGTGCTCTGGATGCATATGATGGCGCAATTGCCTGGGCTGGAGGAGGCAGAGGCAGTTTTTTCCTTACGGTTGACGGGTTTCAGACCAATATCAGCCTTTCTCCGGCCGGAGCCCAATATGCAGATGGGACAGTGACGTCAGTGTCGTTTCTCCGCGACGGGACTAGCGGAGTATTCTCTGTAATATCACAGACAGGTGAGACCGGTTCCATATATCACACCTCGGACGGAGGGCAGACATGGTCCCAAAGTACGGTGCCTTTTGAATTCAGTATTGAATCTGTAGATTTTGTAGGAGGATATAATTAGTTTGGCACAGGATTTGTAAGTAATTTTTGTGATAGTTTTTTCATAGGTTAAGTTTTAGGTTAAGTTAAGCAGTGTGCCTTAAGTCGTGAGATTTGAGGCACATTTTTTATGTAGCATCCGTTTTTCACGGTCACGTGATAGCTAAGGTATTATGACAATGTCCTCTGTCCTGCGCTTGGGAACATGGTGAGTGCCGTCGGGGTCTCTCCAGTATTTGTACTCGCCGTCTTTCATGTCTTCTATCAGAACAGTCTCCTTAGGTTTTCCCAATGCGATGACGTTCTTGATTTCCAGCCATTCAGGCAGGTTGAAAGCGTCTTTTAGCAGATCTCTTCTGACGGCACCAATGATACATCCGCCATATCCCAGTTCCACGGCCTGAAGCAGCATGCTCTGGGCCGTGATGCCTTCATCGCACATGGTTGTCTGAGCTATGCGCTTGTCCAGCAGTTGGATTATGTAGGCAGAGGGTCTTTCTCCCTCTTCCGGTCCGTCCCAGTCCGGCAGGTACCCGGCCCAGGCCAGTGCCGGGAATATCCTGCTGTTGCTGCTCTCCTTGAATGACAGAAGGAACTTGAGTGCCTGTATGTTGCGTCCGGAGGGTGACAGTCTGGCTGCATCGGCTATGACCATCATGTCGCTTTCCGGAATATGTACATCTTGATAGAACCGTCTGTAGCTACGGCTCTTGTGCAACGCTTCCCTTACGTCCATAATTATTACAGTACGGGTACTACGGAGATGATTCTTACATCCTTGAGCGGTCTGTCGTTGGCATCGGTCCTTACAGCAGCTATGCGGTCGATGACATCGAATCCGTCGATAGTCTCTCCGAAGACAGTGTATTCTCCGTCGAGCTGGCTGCATGTCTCGGGATTCTGGACGATATAAAACTGGGATCCGGAGGATTCCTTTCTCGGGTTGGCAATGTCGCCCATTCTGGCTGCCGCGAGTGCTCCTTTGATGTGCTTGTGTCCTTCGACGAACTCGGCGGGTATAGTGTATCCTGGACCGCCTGTGCCGTAGAGCGACTTGTTGGCCGGATCCTTTGTGAGCGGATCTCCTGTCTGAATCATGAAGCCGTAGATTATCCTATGGAACAGCATGTTGTCGAAATATCGCGTGGATGCCAGCTTGACGAAGTTGTCCCTGTGTCTTGGAGTGTCCTTGTACAGCAGTACTGTTATTGTGCCCTCTGTCGTGTGGATTTCGAAGATGGGCTCTTCCGGCAGGCTGGCCGGATCGAAGGCAAGTGTAGTGTCCATGGCTGTTGTGCTTTTGATACTGTCTGATGCTGCAGTCTCAGTCTGCTCTTCGGCCTTGGTCTGTGAACTGTTTCTGTTGCCGCAGGACCATGCCGCAGCTGTGGCTGCGATCATGCAAAGAAAAAATTTTGATTTCATAACGATGTTTCTATATCTTTGAAAGTATTTTACAAATATAGTAATCGTGTTCCGAAAACTATCAATAATTGTGAGTCTGACGCTGTCTTTTCTGTCCGTATTGCCGGCGGGAGGACAGACTGTGGGGCTCGTGCTCAGTGGAGGAGGTGCAAGGGGACTCTCGCATATCGGCGTTATCAAGGCTCTGGAGGAGAATGAAATACCTATAGATTACGTAGCCGGTACGTCGATAGGCTCAATAGTCGGAGGACTTTACGCCATAGGTCTTTCTCCTGATGATATGATAGCGATGATGAAGACTGACGAGTTCCAGTCGTGGTATACCGGCAACGGTGAACGTGAGTTTTTTACGTATCTCTATTCCGGATATCCTACGCCTGCGATGTTCTCGATCAATATGAAATGGGACGAGAAGGCGTTTGCTGAAGGAAAGCGCAAGGTCAAGATCATGTTGCCTACCAGTCTGGTATCGCCGTTCCCGATGGATATAGCCTTTGTGCAGATGTTTGCGAATGCCTCTGCTGCGTCGGACTACGATTTCAATAATCTTATGGTTCCGTTTTTCTGTGTGTCGGCTGATGTAGTGCACAAGCAGGCATATGTTTCGGACAAGGGGGATCTTGGTTCGGCCATAAGGGCCTCTATGACGTTCCCGGCATATTTCAAACCGATAAAGATCGATTCTCTTCTGCTTTTTGACGGAGGATTCTACAACAATTTCCCATGGGGGATAATGAAGGAAAAATATGCTCCGGATTTCATCATTGGGGCAAAATGCGTGAAAGGCGAGCCGATAAGTGCTGACGAGAATGACCTGTACAAGCAGCTCGAGACCATTATGACAGTGGACACGGACTACGATATTCCAGAGGAGACGGGGGTGCTGATATCCGGAGTCTACGACTACTCGCTGCTGGAGTTCGACAAGATCGACGAACTGGTCCAGATGGGATATGACACTGCCATGGCGAAAATCGATGAGATAAGGCGGCGTGTCACTCGACGAAGATCTTTGGAAGAGGTGGACTCCATGCGTATAGCATTCAGAAAAAGGTGCAAGGATATAAAGTTCGACTCCGTCTCAGTGACAGGCAGTCTTACGAAAGACCAGAAACGATACATATCCACTACCATTACTGATAAGAGAGACACGTTTTCGTTTACTCAGGCGAAGCGCGGGTATTACCGGATTCTCTCGACAGGCGCCATCCAGTCTTTTTTCCCTACTGCCACACTGAACAAGGATTCTCTTTTCACACTGCATTTGCAGACGACTCCGAAGAACATGCTGTCCCTTTCTGTCGGCGGCAATATCTCCTCCACGTCTCTTATGCAGGGATTTGTCGGCCTGTCGCACACGCATTTTTCCAAACATCCGTGGAATGCCGGCATCAATATGGATATAGGCCAGTTCTTTACAGGACTGGGACTGTACTACCGTCAGCACATTGGCGTGAAGCCTCTCTTTCTGTATGAGGTGATGATGAATGTGCACAGGTTCGACTATTTCGGCAGCAGCCAGGGGATTATGCTTTCCAACTCGCTGGCGTCCAATGTTAGGGAGAATGAGGCGTATGTCACGGTCAATATGGGTACGCCCATTTCATACAACAGCAGCATACTTCTTGAGTTCGGAGCCACGGCGGGCATAAACCGGTACGAATATTTCCCGACGGAGACATATACCCAGTATGACGAGAGAGATGTCACCCGTCTGTCCTATATGACAGCGCGGTTCAAGATAGCGCAGGCGACCCTTGACTACAATATGTTCCCGTCTTCCGGAAGCAGGAGGCTTTTTGAACTGCGGTACATACTGAGCTATGAGAAGCATACAGAGGGCACAATTTTCCAGAATGGAAACTATATCGCGGATCCGTGGAAGAACACTTTTCTCGCCAGGATCAACCTCGAGGATTATTTCGAGCTCGCCAAGTGGTTCTCGTTAGGTTACAATCTGGATATCACAGTATCGTCCAGACTGGATCTCGCAGACTATACTTCCACCATGCTGGCGATGCCGGCTTTCCAGCCCACTCTGCACAGCAAGACGCTTCTGCTGGGGGCATATAGGGCACCCATCTATGCCGGACTGACCATATCCCCCATATTCAAGATTACCAGTACAGTATTCCTGTACCTGACAGGAGGTTATTTCCAGCCTTACGTAGCTTTGCAGCAGGCGGCCAACGGAGGGTACACGTATTCGGATCCTTTTCCAAGAGGAGGCTTCATAGGTAATGCAGCCCTGGTGTGGCAGTCCCCGATAGGGCCGGTATCGCTGTCATGCTCATATTATGACAAGGCAGAGAAGGCAAAGTGGTATCCGTCATTCAACATTGGGTTCCTCATATTCAGGGAGCATGGACTGAAAAACTGAAACGGGTATGGGAATCAGGCAGATACTAAGGAAACTGGCAGGACAGACGGTCATTTACGGAACGAGCACTATCGTGGCCCGCTTCCTCAACTACATGCTGCTTCCGTTGTACACTTACACGCTTACTACTACGGATTATGGGGTGCTTACGGAGTTCATGTCTTATGTGGCCGTGCTTCAGGTTCTGCTGACTATGGGATTGGAAACGGGCTGCTTCCGTTTCGCCAACAAGCCGGGGTACGAGCCTCGCAAGGTGTTTTCCGGGGCACTGATGGCTGTCGCTGCTGTCTCTGCCGTATTTCTGCTGGCAATGCTGTCGGCAGGAAGGCCGTTGTCCGTCCGAATGGGTTATGAGGGCTACAGATGTGTTTACTCTTATATAGGTCTGATCCTCTTCTCGGACAGTGTCACTGCTATTCTGTTTGCCAAGCTGCGTTGCGAGGGACGGGCCTGGAAGTTTGCGGTATTCAAGATTGTCAAGATACTGGTGGAGGCCGGTATGAATGTGCTGCTTTTCCTGTGGTATCCGGGCCATGCAGCCGTGCATCCTGACAATCTTCTTTCGGGACTGATACCTCCAGTTCCGGATTTCTCGTATCCGATATTCTCGATACTGGTGAGCTGTGCCGTGGTTTTCGTGCTTTTCATTCCTGAATTGCTGCGTCTTGGGATATCTTCGGACGGCAGGACGGTGAAAGATATGCTGCGCTATTCGCTTCCTCTCATGGTGGCGGGTCTACCGGGAGTCATGAACGATTTTCTGGACAGGATTGTCTTTCGTTTTTTCAATGTTGACGACACTCTCTGGAGAGCAGATCTCGGGGTATATCAGGCAGCGGTCAAGGTAGCTGTGATAATGAGTCTGTTCGTACAGATGTTCAGGTTCGCGGCAGAGCCTTTCTTTTTCTCAAGTGCCGGTACCAAGGACTTCCGCAAGGTATATGCCTCGGTCATGGAATATTTCGTCATGTTCTGCATGCTGATATTCCTTGGGGTGATGTTCTATCTGGATATAATACAGCTTATAGTGGGACGTGACTTCCGTGCCGGCATGGACATAGTTCCGGTTATGCTGCTTGCCTACATGATGATGGGCATGCTGTTCAATGTTTCCATGTGGTACAAGCTGTCGGACAGGCCTTCCTTTGCGATTTACATAACTCTGGCAGGTCTCCTGGTCACGGCTGTGATAAACATAGTCTTCCTTCCGGTCTATTCGTACAGGGCTTCGGCCTGGGCGCATTTCCTGAGTTATCTGGTAATGCTGGTGCTCAGCGTAGTGTTGGGGCGAAAATACTATCCGATTCCTTACCGGTGGGGCAGGATACTGGCAGTGACGGTGTCCGGTCTTCTGCTTTATGCGGCCGGCATGGCTCTGCCTGAATCGCTTCCCATGGGCTGGAGACTGGCTTTGAGGACTGTGCTCATACTGGTCTATCTGGCCGGACTTGTCATGGCTGGCAAATATATGAAACGACATAAAAGATTGGAATATGAAAGTGAGAATAGTCAATAGGTCCCCTTACGGGCTTCCGGCATACTCGACACCGCTGTCTGCCGGTATGGATCTCAGGGCGTGTATAGATGAGCCTGTAGTGCTGCGTCCTCTCCAGAGGATGCTGGTGCCTACTGGTCTGTATATTGAATTGCCGGAGGGATATGAGGCCCAGATACGTCCAAGAAGCGGTCTGGCGATAAAGCACGGCATCTCTTTGGTTAACAGTCCCGGTACCGTGGATGCGGATTACAGGGGAGAAATAAAGGTCATTGTAGTAAATCTGTCCGATGAGGACTTTACCCTCAATCCTGGAGAGCGCATGGCACAGATGGTTGTGGCCCGTCATGAGAGAGTGGAATGGGAGGAGGTGGATGTATTGCAGGACAGTGTGAGAGGCGACGGCGGTTTCGGTTCCACAGGCAGGGGATAATGTGTGAAAATATGGACAGGAATATAGAAAACAGGTTGTATGAAGCCTTTCTGCGGAGCAACGGGGTGTCCACGGACAGCCGCAGTATGGAAAAGGGAGCCATGTTCGTGGCTCTCAAAGGAGAGAATTTTGACGGAAACCGTTTCGCTCAGTCGGCGTTGGATAAAGGTGCCGGGTGCGTAGTGGTGTCATGCGGCAGCGGTATGCGGGACGGAGACCGTGTGATAGTCGTGGAGGACACGCTTGAGGCGCTGCAGGCGATTGCCCGCAGGCACCGTTCGTCTTTCCGCATTCCGGTCATAGCCTTGACTGGCACAAACGGCAAGACCACGACAAAGGAACTTGTTTCCGCAGTATTGTCAGCTAAATACAAGGTTACGGCAACGGAAGGCAATCTGAACAACCACATCGGGGTCCCTTTGACTCTGCTCCGTATTGCTCCGGAGACGGAGATCGCAGTCATAGAGATGGGTGCCAGCCATCCTGGCGAGATAGCGGATCTTGCTGCCATAGCCCTTCCTGACTACGGTCTGATAACCAATGTGGGGAAGGCTCATATCGAAGGGTTCGGCTCTTTTGAAGGAGTCCGGCGTACAAAGGGCGAGCTGTATGACTACCTGCAGAGGACAGGTGATACTGCTTTTGTCAATGTGGACGATCCTGTGCTGTGCTCGATGGCGGCAGAAAGGCCTGACCTGCGCATTGTGCGCTATGGGGTAGAGTCAGCTTCCGTGGAGATCATGCCGGTGACGGCTCACCGGCCGTATCTGTCACTTGGCATTCCTTGTCAGGCTTGTGGGAAGGGGGGCATGCTGGAACTGCGGACGCATCTGATAGGTTCCTACAATGCCACCAATGTAATGGCGGCATTGTGTGTGGGACAGTATTTCGGTGTGTCGTTGGAGGATGCATCCAGGGCTGTGGAGTCTTACAGGCCGGTCAACCTTCGCTCCCAGCTTGAGAGTACGGAACGTAATGTGCTGGTGTTGGATGCCTATAATGCCAATCCGTCCAGTATGAAGGTATCAGTGGCCAATTTCGCGGCTTCGCTATTTGAACGCAAGGTCTTGATACTCGGTGATATGTATGAACTTGGAAAGGACTCGCTCAGTGAGCATGAGGCGGTGATGGCCCAGGTCGCCGGGACTGACTGTGTCAGGGCATATTTCGTCGGCAGGGAGTTCTGCCGGGCGGCAATGTCGTCTGCAGTTGCGGCTGATACGCGTTTTATATTCTGTGAGGATGTGGCCGGACTCAGGAAGCTGCTGGAGTCGGATCCGCTGTCAGGATGTACTATTCTGCTCAAAGGCTCTCATGCCGTGGGGCTTCCTTCAGTGAAAGAAGTGCTTTAAGACAGATGATGGATATGTCTACAGCGGTAGTTATACTGAACTGGAACGGTATCGGATATCTTCAGAAGTTCATACCGGTCATCCTTGAATGTACGGATATTCCAGAGATTGCTGCCTTGTATGTCGCGGACAACGGTTCGGATGACGGTTCGGTGGAATGGCTGAGGCAGGAATACGACAGTTCGCGTGTGCGTCTTATATGTCTTGACAGGAACTATGGATTCACCGGAGGATACAACAGGGCGTTTGAGTCGATCCGGAGATCCGGTGCCCATTTTGAATACTACCTTCTGCTGAACTCGGATATCGAAGTTACGGCCGGCTGGCTGGACTCTCTCGTGCGTTTTATGAAAGTACATCCGGAATGTGCGGTGTGTGCTCCGAAAATAATGAGCTACGGTCAGAGGGACATGTTCGAGCATGCCGGAGCCTGTGGAGGCTTCATGGACAGAATGTATTTCCCGTATTGTCGTGGCAGGATACTGTCTGTGCTGGAGCGGGATGAGGGGCAGTATGATAACCCTTGCCGGGTATTCTGGGCTTCCGGGGCTGCGTTGATGATAAGATCGGATTTGTGGCACGAGCTCGGTGGCCTGGACGAGAGCTTTTTCGCGCATATGGAGGAGATTGACCTGTGCTGGAGGGCAATGCTGGCAGGGTGGGAGATATGGGTGGAGCCTGCATCTGTGGTCTATCATGTCGGAGGAGGCACTCTGCCCAACAACTCTCCCCGCAAACTGTATCTCAATTTCCGCAACAATCTTCTGATGATGTACAAGAATCTTCCTGAACGTACCATGCGCAGGATTGTTTTCTCCCGCATGTGTGTGGACGGAGTCATCGCCTGTGCCTATCTTCTCGCCGGCAGGGTGTCCTTCTTCAAGGCAGTGGTCATGGCGCACAGGGATTTCCGGAAGATGCGGAAAACAGCGGTGCGTACAGTATCCGGTCTCAATGTACCGCGTCCGAAAGTGACTCTGGTGCGGCTGGCCCTTAAGGGATTCAGATATCCTTATTAGAAAAATTGGAGATTGACAATATTGTATTACTTTTGCAGGGCTTTTGTAACAACTTATAACTATTTATGGCTTTTACTAACAATGTCATGATTGTCCGCCACAAACTGCTGGCGATGATGATCAAAAAGTGGAAAGAAGACAGACTTTGCTCTGATATCGACAGATTGCCCATCCAGCTCAGTCCGCGCAATTCGGCAGTCTTGGGCAGGTGTTGTGTACATAAGGAAAGAGCGGTGTGGAAATACAAGATGTTCCCTCTTCTGGGATATGACATGACGGACGAGAAGGATGAGCTTACTCCTCTGTCCGATTATGCCGGCAGGGTGATCAGAGGAGAAAGGGAGCAGAAAGAGAATATAATGTGCGTCATAGACGAGGCGTGCTCGTCATGTGTGAAGGTCAATTACGAGATAACGAACCTTTGCCGTGGATGTGTGGCCCGCAGTTGCTCCATGAGTTGCCCCAAAGGGGCGATTACTCATGATGTCAAGCGTCACGGTCAGGCAGTCATAGACCACGACAAATGCATCAACTGCGGCAAGTGCTACCAGAGCTGTCCCTATCATGCAATCGTATATATACCTGTGCCGTGTGAGGAGGCCTGCCCGGTCAAGGCCATATCCAAGGACCAGTATGGAGTCGAGCATATTGACGAGAGCAAGTGCATATACTGTGGAAAATGTCTGAATGCGTGCCCGTTCGGAGCCATATTCGAGATATCTCAGGTATTTGATGTCCTAAACTCGATTTGGGACGGCCAGAAGGTAGTGGCTATGGTCGCTCCATCTATTCTGGGACAGTTCAAGACAGAGAAGGAGAAACTCTACGGAGCGATTAAGGCCATAGGTTTTTCCGAAGTGGTGGAAGTCGCCGAGGGCGCTATGTGTACGGTTTCGAACGAAGCGGTAGAGTTGAAGGAAAAACTCGAGGAGGGACAGCCGTTCATGACGACAAGCTGTTGCCCCTCGTATATCCAGCTTGTGAGGAAGCATATTCCGGAAATGGCACCCTTTGTGTCGGCATCAGGTTCTCCCATGTATTACTCGGCGCAGATAGTAAAGGAGAAGTTTCCTGATGCGAAGCAGGTCTTTATCGGGCCATGTATCGCAAAGCGCAAGGAGGCCAAGGAAAATCCCAATGTGGATTTCGTTATGACATTCGAGGAACTCGGCAGTGTCTTCTCGGGATACGAGATAGATTTCGACAAGGTGGAGCCTTATCACGTAGAGTATCTATCTGTCAAGGAGGCCCAGGGTTTCGGCCAGAGCGGTGGAGTCGCAGGTGCTGTACAGGCTTTCCTCGGTGAAAATGTCAATTTCATCCGTGTCGCCGGTATGGACAAGAAGAACATCGCATTGCTGAAGAGCTATGCCAAGACCAAAAAGGCTCCGGCCCAGTTCCTTGAGATGATGGTGTGTCCTGATGGATGTATTTCCGGACCTTGCACTTACAATGATTCTGTATCTGGCAAGAAGCAGTACAACACCGAACTGGGGACGATGACGGATACCTATGCCTCGCGCAGGGAGACGGAATCCGACAAGTAGCGGCTGGCGGTGTCAGTTCTGTGGGATGAATGGAGACCAGAATTTTCTGGTTTTCCATTTGGACCAGCCGTGGCATCCGAAAGGCAGTTTGTAGCCGTTTTGCCTGTAGCATGTTTCGGGGTGGATGTCGAAACTGAATCCAAGAGCTTCTTCCCATTCAGGATATGTGAATCCCATTCCGTGTCTGTTTACTTCGATGGAGAAGAAGACATCTTCGTTATACACTGTGTCCGAGTCGGAGTTGGCAGAATAGAATTCGATCATCTCCCGCAGTTCCGTTACGGCTTTCAGGTGTGAGGCTGTCTTTCTGAGTGAGAAACCGCCGTTGCCGACTTTAAACCGAATCATGTTGTTGTCGGGCTTGCCGATCTTTTCGCAGTAGACTTTCTTTATCCATGATGAAAGCCTCATGAGCGGGAATTTGTGTATCGGTCTGGGAAGCCACGGGGCTCCTATATAGTCGTATCCTCTATCGCACCATGCTTTAAGTTCATCTCTGAAAACGTAGGCGTCCAGCTGGTATACCAGTATGTACTCCGAGTCCTCGAACCTCCTGTACAGCTCCTCGGACATCATGAGCCTGTTGTATCCGGAAACTCCTTTGAAGTAGCTGTCGTCGAAGCTTTCTGCGGTGATGTTCGGATTCTCTGCGAGAAGTCTGTCTATATTCAGGGAAGCAGGTTTTATGACGACTGTTCTATAATGGCCCAGAATATTGCGCAACTGTCTGAAAGAGATCTGCTCAAGAGGAGTCATGGTCTCTTTGTACATGGGCACTGTGATCGTTACAGGGTATTTCATGGCAAAATAATAAAAAGCGGTTTCGGAAGACCCGGAACCGCTGTCTTGTGTGTAAGTTCGTCTGGCTATTCAGCAGTTGGTGTCTCTGCTGCAGGAGCTGTCTCCTCTTCACCGATGACCTCTACCTTGAAGTCGGCCTTGATGTCCTTGTAGAACTTCACGCTTGCATTGTAGATACCGGCTTCCTTGATGGTGTCCATGCCGGATATGGTGATGTTGCGGCGGTCAACCTCGATTCCGAGGGCTGCGATGGCGTCAGCGATCTGAATATTGCCCACAGAACCGAAAATCTTTCCTTTTGAACTGACTTTGGCTGTGACTTTTACGGTCAGTCCGCTGACCTTTGCTGCAAGAGCGCCGGCCTCCTCACGGATTTTGGCCTCCTTGTGGGCTCTCTGGCGGATGTTTTCTGCGAGAACCTTCTTGGCTGACTCGGTTGCAAGAATGGCCATGCCCTGAGGAATGAGATAGTTGACAGCGTAGCCGTTTCTGACTTTCACGATGTCGTCTTTATGCCCGAGATTGGCGATATCCTGTTTGAGAATGATTTCCATACACTTTCCTCCTTATTTCAATAAGTCTGTTACGTAGGGGAGCAGAGCCAGATGCCTTGCTCTTTTGACTGCCTGAGCGACTTTGCGCTGGAACTTCAGGGAAGTTCCGGTGAGCCTGCGGGGAAGGATTTTTCCCTGCTCGTTGAGGAAACGTTTCAGGAACTCTGCGTCCTTGTAGTCGACATATTTGATGTGCGCTTTCTTGAAGCGGCAGTATTTCTTCTTCTTTACCTCTACTGTAGGAGGGTTGAGATATCTGATTTCGTTGTTTGCAGCCATGGTTTATTCCTCCTTTTTCTCAGCAACTGCTGATTCTTTTTTGTTGTTGCGTCTGCGCTCTGCGTAAGCGATAGAATTCTTGTCCATAGCGAATGTGAGGAAACGTATGATCCTCTCGTCGCGGCGGTACTGTGTCTCAAGCTTCTCAATGAACAGAGAATCTGCCTTGAACTCGAAAAGATGATAGAATCCAGTGGTTTTCTTCTGGATAGGATAGGCCAGTTTTCTCAGGCCCCAATCCTCTTCGTACACGATCTCGCCTCCCTCGGAGGTGATGAAATCGCGGTACTTGTCTACCGCTTCCTTTATCTGGTCCTCAGATAAAACGGGAGTTGCAATGAAAACGGTTTCGTACTGTTTTAACATTTTGATTATTATTAAATTAGTAATTAAAAAGCCCTTCCCCTATGCGGGAAGGGCTGCAAATATACGAAATATCCGTTAATTACCAAAATTACTTAGTGGGAATGTTCTTGAGGACTTCCTTGATGAAATTCCAGAATTTGTCCACGCTGGGGATGAGAAGCCTCTCGTCAGGGGAATGGGGGGACTGCAGTGTGGGCCCGCAGGAGATCATGTCCCAGTGGGGGTAGTTGGTGGACAGGATGCCGCACTCGAGACCGGCGTGTATGGCCTTTACCTCGGGCTCCTTCCCGAACATTGCCTTGTAGGTCTCTTTCATGGTCCTGAGGATATCCGAATCCATGTTGGGCTGCCAGCCTGAGTAGCCTCCGGAGAAGCGCACTTTTGCGCCGCCGAGTTCAAGAGCACTCTGGATGGTGTCCCTGAGAGCATATTTGGCGGAGTCGCTGGAGCCTCTCATGAGGGTCTTTACGTAGATTTTCTTGCCTTCGGACTTTACGATGGCAAGGTTGTTGGATGTCTCTACCAGACCGGGAATGGCCAAACTCATGCGGTCCACGTTGCAGGGGCAGGCGAGCAGGGACTTGATGATGTTCAGGGCAGTGTCTGAAGGAATGGCTTTCTTGTAGCCTTTTGTCTTTTCCACGAGAATCTCGATTCCTGGATCGATAAGAGCATATTCGTGCTTTATGTCTGCGGCTGCGGCATCTACGGACTTGAGTGCCTTTGCGGCTTTTTTCTCGGGAAGGGCGATCACGGCATGAGCCTCGCGAGGTATTGCATTGCGCATGTTGCCGCCATCTATCGAGATGAGCTCTCCCTTGAAGTCCCTCAACAGCGGCAGGAGGATACGGGCCATGAGTTTGTTCGAGTTGGCACGTCCTTCGTTTATCTCCATGCCTGAGTGGCCTCCGCGCAGTCCCTTGATTATGATGCGGAACTGGTCGGTGTCCTTGCTTACGGATTCGGGCTTGAAGCTGAATTCGGCATTTGTGTCCAGACCGCCGGCGCAGCCTACGTACAGTTCTCCTTCTGTCTCGGAATCCACGTTGATGAGTATGTCACCTTTCAGAAGTCCGCCCTTGAGGGCCTGCGCTCCTGTCATGCCGGTCTCTTCATCAATGGTGAACAGAGCCTCTACTGGTCCGTGTGTCAAGTCTTTGGATTCAAGTACGGCCATTGCTACGGCACAGCCTATGCCGTTGTCGGCACCGAGTGTCGTGCCCTTTGCTTTCACCCATTCACCGTCGATCCAGGTCTCTACGGGATCCTTGTCCCAGTCGTGCTGGACATCGTTGTTGTTCTGGGGAACCATGTCCAGGTGTCCCTGTAGGATCACTCCCTTCCGGTTCTCCATTCCGGGTGTTGCCGGCTTGCGGATGATGATGTTGCCGACCTCGTCGCGGATGGTCTCCAGGCCAAGGCTCTTGCCGAAATTTTCCATGAAATCCACCGCCTTGCCCTCTCTTTTGGATGGACGGGGAATCTGTGTGAGCGCATGGAAGTTCTTCCACACGCATTTGGGATCTAAATTGTCAATAGTCATACAGTTGTATTTTTTAATGATTGATTATTTTATTAAGGTGCTCACCGGGAATGTCATGTCGTCGCCTTTCTGGTACACGGGCATGCGGTCCTTGATCAGGAGGTTCTGACCATCGGTGATCTTCACTGTGCAGATAGCCGGTATCCGGTAGAATATGTCTCCTCGTCCGGCTGCCACCTGTCTTGCCCTGCGGTTACGGGCTCCTGTATCCGCGATCAGCTGGTCTTCGTCCTCTTCAGTCTCCCCTGTGTCGAGGTCAGTGTCCCGTATCTCAGGGGTGATCTCCATGATTACCGGGCGGCCAGATATGTCATCGGGGGGGAGAAGGCCCTGGGAATCGGATATCCTGAATGCGATGACAAGTTCTTCTTCGTGTGAGTTTTCCGGGACGATGTCGAAATTCACTGTCTGTACCGAAAGTTCGGTCTGTCCTGTGAACAGGAGCATCAGTCTCTCTTCTGTCTGGCGGAGCTCCTCAAGGGCGGCTCTGAGTGCGTCCCCGCTGAAAGTGGCGTCGGTGTTGCCGGTAGCTATGTTTATGCGGCTCTGCCTGAGCATAAGTATCGTGGATGCGGCTTCCTGGGCTTTCTTCTCAGTACTCTTCTCAATGACCTGTGACTGCTTGTAGGCTATTGTCCCATAGCTTCCGTCATCTTTACGTACCGTCTTGTACAGAGTGCTTTCCTCCGATGTCAGGTTGGCTGTGGCCTCTGACGGGATCATGTTGGAGGCTGACGGAGTCTGGAATCTCCACCGGCCTGTGTCACCTGTATAGCTGTCAGACAGCATGACCAGTCCCTGGGATGTGAATTTTAGAAAATTCAGCGGGGCAATGTCCTTTCCGATCCCGTCTACGTTGATGACGTAGCTGCAGCTTCTGTCTGCCTCTAAGTACGGGACCATGCTTATGTTGTTTACAGTGTACTTTGAACTGGCTTCCTGAGGCACGTCTATGCCGAGATATTTTCTGGCGTACTGGGCATAGGGCCCCGGTGTGTATTTTTCCTGCACGGCCTCTACCGTCAAGTGTATGGATGTGGACGGCAGGTTGTAGACTATGACTCCTTCCGGGATGTCCTGACCGTATTCTATCATGTTGCTGTTCTGTCCTGTCGCGTTGAGTGCGGCTGCTCCGGCAAGGGCCAGCGCTGTAATCAAATTTTTCATTGTATTCTTATTTTCCATCTTCTATGGCTCCAGAGCCATGTCGGTTTGTGTTCTTTTATATCCTGTTCCAGCAGTGATGCGAAGGTCCTTGTGACATATCCTTCCGGGCACTCCGATGCGTTTTCGGTGATCAGCCTGAAATGGGCCTCGTTGTCTTTGCGTCCATGTCTGATGAGACCGCAGTAGAGGACCGGCATCCCCAGCCTGGCTGCTATGGATTCGGGACCCTCCACCATGTATGTCTTCTGATTCAGGAAATTGACAATAAATTTGCTGGTACTGCTGCCGGGGTTCTGGTCACAGATGAAGAAGAATGCGGACTTCCCTTCCCTGTGCTGGATGATGTGTCTGAGGATTCTGTGTGCTTCTATTATGGAGCATGATCCGTGTTTGGTCCTCAGCCGGCTTATTACCTTCTCGGCAGTCTTGCTGTGAGGCTTTTTGTAGACATATATGAAATCCTTGTTGTCGATATCTATGCCGTAATTGGTGCGCAGGTCCGGCAGTCCGGTGAATATCTCCCAGTTGCCGAGGTGCCCCACCATTATGATGGCATTGCGGTTGAGCGATATCGCTTTGTTGAGGTCGTCCTGCCCCGTGATTCTCACCTGTCTGCCTATTTTCCGGGTAGGAGCTGTCAGTGCCCAGATTGATTCTACCATGACATCCGCCAAGTTACGGTAAAAATCAGCGCATATGTCATCTATTTCCTTGTAGGTAAGTTCGGGAAATGATCTTGATATATTGGATACCACGGTTGAGTACCTGTAGTGCAGTACGTGGTGAAGCATGAATGCCAGGATATTCGAGAAAACATAATGCACACCCAGAGGTATTCTGGATATGATTGATATAAGAAATATGATGACCCTGTACATTCTGCTCTTTAGTCCTTCTTTTCTGTGTATTCAGCAAACAAAGATAATTTTTTTGGGTCAAAGGACAAAGAATTATTCCGCAATTTGTACCAATGTCATTTAAATGTCTTGCAGCACAGTAGGAAATCATTTATGATCTTGGATTTCCCGGAGTCGGTGGTCCTGGACATATAGTATGTAGTCATTGGTGCAGCGGCTCCGTTGATGGATATGGTGGCGAATATGGATGTGTCCGAATCATTCCAGGGTATATCCGTAACGGCGATATCGGCTTCTGCGTCATCGAGCATCAGCATGGCTTCTTCCCTGCTTCTTTCGAGAACTGATATCTCGGCATCTGGATAGAGTCTGGAGTAGTTCTCGATGATGGGCTTCAGGATAAAGCGGGCTGCTTCCGGAACGGCGGCTATGCACAGACGGCACATGTCTTCCCGTTTCCTGGGAACCAGTTCTCTGTCTGCGCATTTGTACAGGTACAGTATTTTCTCGGCATAGTCGAAAAGTCTGTGCCCTTTTTCCGTGAGTACCGTCTCTTTTCTGCTTCTTTGGAACAGCGTGTCACCTACGGCGCATTCCAGCTCGGATATATGGTTGCTTACCGCAGGCTGGGTTATGCCTAATTCCTTGGCGGCTGCGGTAAAGCTTCCTTTAACCGCAACCGTATAGAATACTTTTAGTCTGTAGTCGCAAATCATAGTTCGTCCGGCTCTTGTCATTATCTGTCCAGATCCTTCAGCTCCGGAGCGATGTCGTTGGCAGTAGGAGTCCAGTTCTTTTTTCCGGCTATTGTGTCGTCGCACTGGGATTCTCCCGGACAGTCCTTCATGCGTAGTTCAGCAATATCGGCGGGTTGCCGTTCCGGCAGCTGTGTGAATATGGTATTCAGGGCATCGGCCTGGAAGTCACATCTATACATGTCCAGTTTGAGGATGGACTTGCATCCGGTCAGATCCATCTGGGCGAGCGCGCTGTTCTGGTCCAGATTGGCGACAGTCAGACTGGAGCAGCCGTTGAGATTCAGTACGGAAAGCCTTGTGTTGTTTACTACGTTTACGGTGTCGAGCAGCGTGTATGAGCTTAAGTCCAGTGTCTCTGCAGGGTCTGCGGTGTTGCTGCTGCCGCAGCTTATGGAGTGGAAGCTTCTGAGAGTTGACTGTGCATTGAAAGCACAGTCGCTGAATTTCAGATAATAGTTGTATCTCAGATAGATACGGGAGAGTTTGTTGTTTTCGCCGATAGATAGTCTTGCAATCTGCCTGTTCTCGTCAAGCCCGATGTAGTTCAGTTCCGGGGAACCGTTTACCGTCAGGCTGGTGAGGCTGTTGTTGGCTCCGAGCCACAGATGTCTGAGGGATGGCATATCCGACAGTACCAGGTCTCCGCTGATGGACGTGTTGTTCAGGGAAAATTCCTCGACACTGGTAAGTCCGTTGGCGGACAGGCTGTCCAAGTTGCTGCCCCAGATGTGCAATGTCTTGAGGGATACGCAGTTGTCCAGGATCAGAGTTTCCGGGGCATAGTCCTCGCATATGTACTCGGTAAGCCCTGCGAGTCCGGAGCAGTTCAGGAGCTTGAGTCCTGTCATGTTGGCTAATTCCAAAGTCTTGAGGGATGTGTTCTGTCTCAGGTCTATATGTTCGATGTTGTTCAGCCAGCTGAGCTGGAGGTTCTCCAGTGCCGGGCATGTCCGGATGTCGTCTATGGAGGATATCTGCGTAGAGTTGTGGTTCCATATCCTCATGGAAACCAACGCCGGGCTGTTTGTCAGGTCGATGTCATACAGGTTGCTGCAGGACTCTATGTTTATTGTGTTGAGCGACTGGCATTCATCGGCATATACCCTCGACAGGTTGTTGAGATTGTATAGAGTCAGCTGCCTTGCAGGTGTGCCGGAGAGGATGACCTGAGCAAGGTTCGAGCAGTCCCTGATATCGGCATTCTGGATTTCGGTTCCGGTGAGGTTCATCAGTACAAGGGTGTTGCATGACTTTATGTACAGGTTCTGGATGGAAGTGCCGTTCATGCTTATCTCGGAGAGTTTCGGCAGTAATCTGATACCGGCGCTTCTCAGGTTTGCGTCTTGGTCCAATATTATGCGGGACAGTGTGGAATTTGAATAGCCGTTGTCATACACTTCGAGGGAGTCGAGTGATGTACATCCGCTCAGGTCGAGACTGTCAAGTCCGAAACAGTAGTTCGAACTGAATACGTTGTACAGTCGGAAGGTCTTCATGGCGGAGCATCCGGTAACGTTGAATTTCTCTATTCCGGACAGGTCCTGCCCGTCGTCCAGGATGAGTTCGCCGAGGGATGTGCAGTTACGCACATCAAGCAGGGTAATCCTGTCCAGGGCGGAAAGTTCCAGCTTCTTGAGGTTCGCGCAGTTCTGGAAGCTTAGCCGCTCCAGGTCAGGAGTAGCGTTGTAGTACTCTAAGCCTTTCAGGGCGATTATGGACGAGTTGTCAGCCGTAATGGAGGTCAGGTTGCGCATGTCATCCAGATAAACGCTGTCAATGTCCAGTCCAGGTATCGACAGTACGGTAAGGGAGTCGGAGCCCCTTATGCTCATGTACCGTATAGAGGCATTGTCCGAGACGATGCTGCTAAGGCGGGGCAGGTTGGCAAGCTGTATCTCGTCTATATCGGAACACTCGCTGACATTCAGTGTGCTGAGCATGGTGCTTGAGTTTCCGTCGAGGTCTATTGTCCGTATACCGCTGCCAGAGAAATCGAGAACCCTTACAGGCGCATTCGGAATGTTGGCTTCAAAATTTCGGAGATTTGTGGAATTGCTTATATCGACAGAGGTGAGCGAGGAACTGGAGCTGCAGTTCGGAACAATGCTCTCCAGAGCGGGACAGTCAGGCAGGGACAGGGTCTTCAGTGCTCTCAGAGATTGCAGGTCAACTGTCTCAAGCCGTTCGAGTCCCTGAGCCGTTATGGTCTCGAATGCAGTGCCGTTGCTTTCGTAGTCGTGTATGGTTACAGATTTGAGCATAGCGAGTCCGTTGAGGTCAAGTCCGGTCATGGCACTGCGGGGATTGTATACTCTCAAGTCCATGAGAGAGGTAGTGTTGTGGAACTCTATGGAATTGGCATGTTCTGCCTCAAAATAGGTAAGGACGTCTCCGGATATCCGGTAGACTCCTCCGTCGAGGTAGTTGCCGTAGCTTCCTGAGATTGTTCCAATCTCGGTGGAGTCTGTTCCGTCCATCCTGTAGAGAGTGCAGAAGCCTTTGATGTTCAGATATCCGTATTCCTTATCCAAGTCTATGCGCTGGTTCTGTCCGTTGGACTGGACCAGAGTGACATTGTAGGTATTGTGGACATCGGCCTTGAACGGGAGGTCAAACGTTATGGGTGTCTCGGAACCGTTCATGTTCCTGACCGTGGTTATGAGAAGAGTGTCTCCGGACATTCCGGACAATGTCGGTCTCTCCGAGGTGACCATGGTGCCTGTCCGCTTGTTCTCGATGGAGAAATATTGTATGACGTCAAGCGGGACGGTAGTGCTCCACTGGCCTGTGAGACTCTTTACGGTCAGTTCGTTGGAGATGCCTTCGTCCACTGAAAAGAAAAGTGCGTCCTTGTCGAAGCTGACTATGTCGAAAGTAGTCCATCCAGGGTTCTCTACAGTTATCTCGTTCATGGTCATGTCGAGCGTGAAACCGGCATCGGTGTTGTCCTTGTGCAGGTATATGCTCAGGGTGTGGTCGTGGTTGGCAAGGATGCTTTCCGGCAGGATTCCCGAGAATTCGAGGTCCGTACCGTCCTTGAGAAAGACACGCAGGCTCATGGACGGATTCGGTGTTATGCTTGGAAATGTGTAGATGCCTTCAGCTGTGCATGCAGCGGTCGTGACATCCATGCGTGTACTGATGCTGTTCTGTCCGAATGTCGTGTATGAGAAGTCTTTTCCGAGCCGTATCCCTTTGCTGATACCGTCGACAGAGAGTCTTACGCTGTCGAACTGGGATGTGAGGTCGCTCAGGGTGTCCTCGTCAATGACCATCTTCAGTACCGGGCGGAGTCTTGCGACAGCTCTTGTGAGGGCGATAGTCTGTTCCGGCTCGCCGGTCGAGTACTCTGCTATACCTCCGAAATATACGTCATGACCTGCGTATTGTCCGTCCTTACTGCTGATTTCCAGCAGAAATTCCGGCAATCCAGACTGTACTTCGAGGTTCTCCTCGTGTTCGGATACATTGGTGAACAGGATGCTTTCTGTCTCTGCAGGAATAGTGAACCAATACTGTCCGCCGGTGTAGTTGTCGAAGCGCAGAGGCTTGACAGGGGTCTCTGTGCCGGAGTTGAACGGATATGCGAAAAGAGAATCCGCAGTGGCTTCCGCTTTGGTTCCGGTAATGTCGAACGACGGTATGTCGGCTGTGAGTCTCAGTACTGTATCCGGATATTGTGCGGGACTGAGTTCGTCACGGTGGCAGGATACGGCGGTCATTGCCATGAGTCCTGCTGCAACAATGAGTTTTATGTCTTTTTGCATGGTCTGGCGGATTTATATCAGTATATAAGGTCGCGGGAGCTTAATTTCATGATGACAGTGGTGTTTTTCATGAAGAGGTCATACACATTGTAGGAATGGGAGAATGTCCTTGTCTCTCCTTTATCGGTAAGTACGTAAAAGGAGAGATTTCCGTTGCTTGACACTTCAGGATTGAGCAGGATGTGGCTGAAGTCGGATATCTGGAGCAGGGTTCTGCCGTTGTAGGTGACTTCTTTCATGTCATCAATGGTGTATGGCTCGCTTGTGTAATCGAGGTAACTCCAGTGAATATTATATTCGAGGAAGATATTGTAGTCGGAGCAGTATGCACCTGCTGCGAGCCAGTAGTTCTGAATATTGTCAAGTACCGAGGACAAAGTGGCGTCATCTTCGGCGGTAATGTCGAGCAGTACTCTGTAGCCTGTGCTTACCTGTTTGAGAGGCAGGTCTATCCGGATTCCTTCCTGATCAGGGGTGATGTTCTCGGCCCTGCCCAGAATCAGGGGATCTGATGCCAGCAATGTCAGGTCACGCATTCTGATGCAAAGATTGTCATTGTATGTCAGCGGGTCGTTGTCGATGCCGCTGTTCATCCTGAACAGGTAGTCTGAGACCCCGTCAGTGAGATTGATATTGGAGAATATGATGTTCTGGGTGCCTTTCGGTATGGAGAAAATATACCTGCCGTTGACAATGGCTGTCTGCGGTTTCGGATAGCCTGCGGCAAGGGTGTCCGCTTCATCCGTCATGAACGGATAGCAGTACAGTGTATCCTCGCCAAGTCTGAACGGAGGGGTGTTGTCCAAGTTCTCGGCCGTCCTGGTCATCTCGATGTCCAGGGAAGGAGTGACCACTAAGTCCGTGTAGTCCAGGTCTACTGCTATGGTGTCCATTATGAAGCTTTCCACCTCGAAATCGAAAGCGTCGCTTCTCTGTCTCAGCGTCAGAGTGAGGTCGTAGTGCTTGTTGGCCTCTATCATGGAACTGAGTGAGGAGTTGAGGCTTATCGTATTGCCTGTAGGGGAGACGGCTGTCAGAGAGAACTCGGCGTTTGATCCGCCGGTGGACGGGAATACGAAGCAGCCGTCCGCAAGCAGTATGCCGGATGCCTGAGTTATGCTTTCACTGCTCCATGTACTCGTGACTTCTCCGTAATAGACACCGGCATTGTCGGTCATGGACGGTATGCACAGTGTGGAGTATGTGGGCACACTGACTGTAACTTTTGAAAAGAACTGCGAGAGATCCTGTATGAGTTCTTCGTTGTTCTTCTGTTTTACTCTGAAGTTCAGGGTGATCTGAGCGACTTTGCGGCTCAGGTGCACAGGGTATACTGACGGATTGTCCGGATCGGTCTCGGAAGCGGGCAGAGTGCCGGTGACTAAGTCATAGTCGCTTCCGGGCATGTTGTCACGGACGGTTATTTTCATCAGTGTGTCCGCTGTGTACGGTGCAGTGATACTGTACCCTCCGTTGCCGTCAATGATGTTGGTGAACAGAATGTCCTGTGACGGCTGCGGCATGTAGAATGAATATTCCTCTCCTATAATCGAGCTTGCAGCTATAGGCAGACCGTTGACGTCCTGAAAGTTTCCTTCCAGTCCGAACGGGTAGGCATAGACCATGTCGGATCCGAGGTTGATGATGCTCTTTGTGCCGTCCATCTGGCCGGATGCGGCGCGTATTTTCAGCCGACAGCTGTATTCAGGTGAGGAAATCTCCTGCACAGTGCAGGAAACAGCGGCGGCAGATATCATCAGTGGTATTATGTATCTTGAAAGTCTCATGTTGTGATGAACTAGAATTCTATTTCTTCTTCGATTGTCTCTATGACATCTACTGTGAATGAGTTTCCGCTTTCGGACGAGAAGTTGTACAGGTTTACTGTCAGGTCATAGATGCAGTTTGGTCTGAGCGACCTGAACGAGCATGGTCTTGTCATGACCGTACCGTCAGTAAACGTGATGCTCACTGTCAGAGCGAAGGACTTGTTGCCGGAAGGAGGCAGCAAGTGGATGTTCTCCGCTATTGTGATCTCGTCATCCGTGGGGATAATGTCCGTACCGAGGGCGATGGTGCCGTTGCCCGAGTAGGTGCCGTTCATGTCCTGATCTATCGTATAAGTCGTGGATACGCCGGAGGCGGTGATTCTTACCTCAGATATTCTGGATGAGAGGTCTTCGTATCTGTCTCCGTTCTCATCGTAGAACACGAACAGCATGCGGGATATCAGTGAGGTTACCCTTTCGGGCGTTGCGGTTATCTGCATGTTGCCGGATACGTTCAGATCCCTTGTGGTGTATACCAGCAGGTCTGACTGCATGCCGGCTGATCCCTGCATGGACCATTGGAGCCCGTTCCCGCCTGACGTTGCCTGGCCTGCGGTATTGGAGAATATCATATCCTGTGTTCCTGACGGGAGATAGAAGAGGAATCGCCCATTAGATTCTTTCAGTCCTTCGAGCGGTTCACCGCTTCCAATGATGTCGTTACGGAAATAGTACCCGAAGAACTGCTCTGGAACAGTCACTTCGGCATCGGCCGGATCCGACCAGGACGGAATCTCGACAGTTAAAGTGACGGTATTGGGCATGTCCGGAGTGCCAGTCGTGGTGACAGTCTGGATTTCCGAGTATGTCCGGCCCATGCCTTCGACATCGGCGTATGTCCGCACATAGTAGACAGTGCCTTTTTCCAGTCCGGAGAATGTGTCGGACCATGTGTGGGGCATGTCGGCGTATATTGAGTTGAAAGTGTTGGTCATGATGGCGTCGTAGTGTTCAAGGTCGAGGTTACTGTCTTTACCCAGAATGGTGCCGAACTCGACGACAGCGGGATTGCCGGGGTGCATCATTGTACCGGTGACTGTAATTTCTGTTTCGCCGGCATCTGTGCCTATGGGGTTGCTGTCGAAGACGGCCCGTCCTAACGTGTATACCTGACCTGTAGCGGTGTATACGGATCCCAGGCCCTTTTCGGTTTCGATGAGAGCGTAGGTGTAATAGTAAGAGGAGGAGTCCAGATCCGATATTGTCAGGGTTATGGTGCTTTCATCATCGGTTTCGTCCTCGTAGAATGTCAGGTTATCGGGGTCTGGACCGAAGTAGAAGCCTTTTCTGGCAACCTCGGCTGTTGTGGAAGTATTGAATATTTCGCACACCAGATTTATGCTGGAGGCGTTCGAGGAGAACAGCACGTTGCCTAATTCAGGCAGATTGTTCTGCATGTTGTCGGCCGTGATCTCGCAGTTCGGATTGAGTCTGCTGAGCTCGTCGATCTGGCTTTGCGGCACCGGGAGTCCGCTGATATCCAGAAAGCGCAGTGTGCTCATGCCGTAGAGAACGGAAATGTCTCCTATGCTGTTGCTCTCATTGGTCGTACTTCCAAGTATAAGTGTCTGCAGACTGAGATCTTTCAGGAACGAGATGTCGCTGAGTTCGTTGTTGGACAGATCCAGGTATTTAAGTTCCGACATCTGTCCGATGACGTTGAAGTCCTGTATCATGGGAGAATGCTGGATGGTCAGAGTGTCTATTACGCCCGTTTCCTGGAGCTGGCGTATGGAGGTGATGCTGTTGTTGCAGACAAGTGTCCAGTTGTTGACATCGAAATCCAGCAGAGGAGATATGTCACTAAGTTTGGAGTTGAGTATGATGTACAGCCCGCCGGGTATTTCGGTAATGGCGTCCTTTATCGGACTAAGATCAGTGATGCCGTCGGAAGCATTGAATGTAAGGTCCTCTCCTCCGATCCGGGTGCTGTAGGAATCGACAATGGATGTACCTGAAAACTCGTGGTTTCTGGCGTCACCGAGAATGAGGTTACGGGATATGCGGCTGTATGTGGATGCGAGTTCCCTTATGTCCTCATCGGATTCCAGGATTGTGTTTTCCCTGTGGTATGTACGGATGCCGTTGTCATCCTGTTTGATGACAATAGTGGCATTGCATTTGTTGTTCTTGTCGCGTACAGATATAAGACATGTCCTGGATATCTCGGTATCGTTTTCATGTACCGTCAGGTGCAGCTTGTTTTTGTTGAAAATGACTGTTACCCATTGGGTGTCGGAAGTGGCGATGAGATTGCTTCTGTTTGTCTCGACAGGTATTGTCAGGACCGTGTCCTTGTTGCTTACGGATATTTGTCCGTATTTGTCATCGATGTGCAGGTACGGGAAACTTCCGTATATCCCGTCTGCATCCGATGTGCAGGAAGGCAGGATTGCTGTCAGCATGACAGCTGCGGTCAGGATGGCTGTAATATGTATTTTCATTGTTCGCAGTTTAATAGGAGCTATTTGAATACTGACTTTCTGTAGGTGTATAACCTGAATCCAAGACCCACAGACGCGGTTATCTCAGGAAATCCTGTTCCATTCACCACATATGAGGGACTTAGTCCGTATGTTCCTCATATATTGAGATATACAACCTTACCCATATTGAACTTGAATCCTGCTGTCAGGCTGGTATAGTATTTCAGAGCGCCTTCGTCGGGATCTATTTCCAAGTACCCTTCGGTGTATTTGGAGCTGATGTTGATGGATTGCTGGAAACCGACCTCGAATATGACGCCGCTGCCCATCCAAAGATGAAGGGACACAGGTATGTGGACATAGGTCCTCGTCAGATTCACATCAATCTCGGGGCTGGTGTTAAGTGTATGGTTGGCAGTCTGGTAGGAGTATATGCCCTCTACGTAGAAGCCGACTACCCGGCCTATTCTCAACTCGAAGTTGGCACCACCGTAGCCGCCATATCCGAAAGGAGGATAGAGCTGTGGAGTCGAGTTGATGTATGTACCGTAACCTCCGCCTTCGATACCGAATGAGAACTTGACGAGTTGTGCCTGTACCTGAAATACTCCTACGGACAGCAGGAGTATCAGGGTCATGAGTATTCTGGGATGTCTCATCTCTGTATTTTATGTCGTATTATAATTTCCACTCTTTCCAGTCCGCTTCGATGCCCGGACCGCTAAGTAATTCGGGAGTCTGCTCCATATTGTTGATCCATATGGAGTTGGATTGAACTTCGTTTTTGACGGACTGGTACAGTTCATCGATGGTGATGTCACCGTATGCGTCCTTTAGCTGTTTGAGCAGGAAGTACGTGAACATCCCGTGCCCTTTTTCCTGATAAGGCATGGATCTCTGTGTCGCGGAGGAGGCTGTCATTACGACCATGTTGCCTTGTACCGGTGTCTTTTTCGGCTGTATCACGATACCGCGGCCGACACCGCTGTAGCAGGCGTCCAGGAATACCATGGCTCTTTTGCATCCGCTGCCGCTTATGGTGGCATAGAGTTTCTCTATCTTTATGCCTTCAGAAGGCGATGTCGTGCTTACGTCCACTGGAATGAGATAACTTTCCTTCGAGGTTCCGTCCACCTGTCCGTGCCCGGCATAGTAGACGTACAGTTCCACCTCGCCTGGCCTTAGACTTGCGATCTTGGCTATCTTGTTGATGTTGAAGTTCATTTGTGAATAGGTCGCGTTCTTGAGAAGGATGATGTTGCTCTCGGGGATACCCAGTATGTTCTTCGCATATTCGTTGAATGCCTCGGCGTCCGCCACTGCGAAATCAACGTTAGGCTCGTACAGTGTCTGCTGCTTGAATGAGTTGTAGTCCTCGTTTCCTATGATCAGGGCGTATTTGCTGTTGTCCGGCTCCTTTATCATTGTGAGACCGGACATCAGCTCGGACGCCTGGTCGGTTGACATGGAACTGGCATTGTCTGTCTGCACGGCCGTTGTCTCCGGTTCCGTTATGTCACGGCCTGCTGTTGTTCCGTTGTTCTGGGTCATGTACACGGGAGGCATGGATATATTGTAAGAGGAACCGGTGAGCAGGTTCACCGCGAGATTCATGTTCCCGGTCTCGAACATAAGGTACTTCACATCCGTATGTTTCTTCGTATAGTCGTTGAGGGTTGCCACTATGGACAGTTGCGAGTACTTTTCGACCGTCGTGTCGATGGAGAACTTGTGCGTGCATTCCTTTGTCTCTCCAGGGTTGAGGTCACCGACCTCAATGATGTTGAAAGAGGAGTGGATGCCGGCCGGCCATTTCATCTCCACAGTTACGTCTTTAGCTATGTCGGTGCCTTCGTTCACTACGGAAAACTCAACTACAGCTGTCTTGCCCGGGTCCACGGTGGAGTGGTCCGGAGTATGTACCCAATACGATGCCAGCAGCGGCTTGCACTGGTTGATGCCCATGGCGGAGAATGTCTTGGATGAGACGGATGCCAGCATCTGGTTGTCTGCCTCGGCCTTGATGTTGATAAGAATATCTTCGGAGACAAGGTCCATGTTTGCTGTTCCTTTGAATGACAGGGATTTGCTTTTTCCAGGTTCGATAAGGTCCGTGTGGAGCTGGTTGCTTCCGTATGAGAACCATGATGACTGTCCGGATTTGCCGGTAAGAACAAGGTTGATGTCCCTGACCTCGTCGTTGCCGTAGTTGGTGAGGGTCACTTCAACGAGGAATGTCTCCCCGGACTCCACTTTCGAATTGCGGTTCTCGTCATGTATGGTTATGCTGTCTATTCTGAGATCGGGATACTGCTCGTATCTGTCGGCCGGCTTGATGACGCCCTGTCTTCCACCGTAGGCCACATAGGCTATACCATTGTTGAAGTCGGATGTATACGAGAATACAGTATCTATAATCAGCTTACCTTTTTTGTTGATATATCCGTACTTGCCATTGAAGCATACCCATGCCTTGCCTTCGGAGAAATTTCCTGCTGCAGAACAGAACTTGGGGAGGGAAAGGGCGACAGATCCGTCCGGATTTAGGTAGTACATCATTTCGTTTTCTCCCTGAACAAGGGCAAGCCCTTCATGGAACTCGGATACCTTATTGAACCGGACAGGCTGCAGGGAGTATCGGCCTTTGTCGTATTTCACGAATATGTACTTGTCTCCCTGCTTGATGAATCCGCTGCCGACTGTCTCCGACAAATATGTGTTGGCTGAATTGAAAGGAAAGTCAAGATATTTTTTCTTGCCGTTGGTCTTGATTGAATAGTGCTTGCCTCTCTTTGTCACGAAGGCCCGCTCACCGAAGAAATCGCTGGCCTCGTCGAAAACAGGCTCTATTACGAAGAACCCTTTCTCGTTGATGTATCCGTATTTGTCACCTTTTCTGGTATGCTTCTTCACTTTCGCGAGTCCGTTATTGTAGGAGTAGAACGTTATGTTCGAGGGAAGAAGGCGGCTCTTGCCGTTGGTGTACAGGTAGTAGTCAGCATCTCCGATGGAAGCCAGTGCGGTCTTGTTCGAGAAAGGGGCGATGCTGTCGTATATGCATTGGAAGACCTGTCCGCCGGAAGTGTTGATGACTCCCCACTTACCGTCTTTTTTTACTATGGCGAAGCCGTTCTTGAAGTCTCCTGCCTCCTCGAACTGTGCCGGTATCGTTATTTCTCCCTTAAGATCCTCATATCCCCATTTGCCGGCTTCATAGAAAGCGGCGTAACCCTCCGAGTACGGCCTTAGGCTTTGTCCTTTTACGGCTCTGAGCCATTTGAAGGAAGGAACACCTTCCGTCTGCCTGGACTGGGCATGGGTCGAGCAGTAAGAGATTAATAAAAACGATAATAAGGCAATTATTTTAAAATAATTCATAGTTTTATTGTTAGTTTTTAAAAACAATGCAAATATCGGGATTTTATTGCAAATTTTCAAATCAAAGAGGACTGTTCTTACAGTTTTCCGGAAGATTTTAAATATCTTGTATATGCCAGTTTATAACCGGTTACCGCCTCGATGTAGTCGCTGTTGCATTTATGCCACTGTGTCTGTGCCTCCAGAACGTTGACAAGCGGTTCCATTCCGAGTTCGTACTGGTCCCGGCAGACTTTCAGATTGGTCTCCGCGCTTTTGAGGGAACTTCTGGCCAGACTGACCTGAAGCATGGCTTCGGACAGGGTATACCTGTCCTTCGTGTTCTCCAGCTCCATCATGTCTTCTATCCGTTCCAGTTCGCTTACAGCCATTTCGTGTTCTTTCTTGGCGGACTTCACTTTAAGGAAACCCTCCCCCCAGGCGAAAATGGGAATGCTCAGTGTGGCCATGACTGTGAATCCGCTCTGGTTCAGCAGTACGTCGTCCTGCAGCTTCAGACCGTAAGTGTATCCGTAACTGGCCATTACCCCGAGTTGTGGAAGAAAGTCGGATCTGACGAAGTCTACCTGGCGTCTTTTCAGTTCTGCCTGTTTTGTCAGCAGTCTGTAGTCGGCTCTGTTCTCTATGGAGTCCTCGTCGGGGAGGATATGATCGGCCGGGACTATGAAAGAACTGTCCAATGTGAATCCGCTCTGGTCAACTTCTATCTCTGTTGTCAGCGGCAGTCCCAGTATATGGCACAGATTCATCATTGACAGTTTCCTGCCGTTACGTGCCTTTGCGAGCATGAGACTGGCGTTGTTCTTCTGCACTTCGACTTTCAGCAGGTCCGTGGATGTGGCCATGCCCACGTCGATGGCATTCTCCACTGTGCTGTATATTCCGGATACTGTTTCCTCGAAGCTCTCGGCCGCTTCCACCAGTTTGCAGGTCTTTATGTAGAGCCAGTATGCCTCATCGACAGAAACTATCACTTCCGAGGCTTTCATCTCCGAGTTCAGTACGGCCATGTCCTTGCCGATGTCGGCCATGCGGTATCCGGATATGATCTTGCCCCCCATGAACACAGGCTGTGTCACGGATACCCCTGCGGTGAATGTGTTCGCGAGGTCTACCGACAGTGTCATGGGCGGAATGACGGCATATTGGTTGAATACAGGTATCCCGTTGTTGTATACGATGTTGCCTGCTGCGTCTTTCATAAGGTCCGGAACCAGATTCCCGTAGACGTTCTTGTAGACAGGCAGGGCTCCTCCGCTGAAATCATAGTCGAAACTGCTGGATGTCCATAGGTAGAGTCCGTATCCGGATATCTTGGGGAGGAAATTTGTTATTACGGCTTTCCTGTCCAATGCGGTTTTTTCTTCCATCAGACGGGCGTTGCGAAGAATGGCGCTGCTGTCCAGGGCGATGGTCCGGCATTGTTCCAATGTGAGGAATCTTTTCTGGGTCTGTGCCTGAAGTGATGGCATGCAGGCAGGCATTGCTGCAAGAATGGATAGGATGCAGATGCGTATTGAATGGTATTTCATGGTGTCATGCCTTTTTTATCTTGAAAAAGAGTGAGTAGAGGACAGGTAGGAACACGAGTGTGATCAGAGTGCCTATGGTGAGTCCTCCCATGATGGTTACGGCAAGCGAGCCGAACAGGGGGTCGAAAAGCAGAGGGGCCATGCCTAAGACAGTGGTCATCGAAGCCATCATCACGGGACGGAGGCGGGACATCGTGGAGTCAACGACAGCCTTGTACGGTTCGGTTCCCAGCCTGAGCTGGCGGTCTATCTCGTCGATGAGGACAATGCCGTTCTTGATCATCATGCCGATGATGCCCAGACAGCCGACCATGGCCACGAAGCCGAAACTCATGCCGGCGGCCAGCATGCCGAAGACTATGCCGATGGCCACCAGAGGCAGACAGCAGACGATGATCAGAGGCTTTTTGATGTCCTTGAACAGGGCAATCATGATCAGCAGCATGACTACTATGGCGTGAGGGAAATACTTGAACAGATATTGGGTAGATTGCCGGCTGGCATCGTATTCACCGAGCCAGGTGAGCGTGTAGCCGTCGGGCAGTTCAATCGCCTCGATACGGTCCTTGATTGCGTCCCTGGCTTGGGCGGCCGTGTATCCGGCCGTGTTGTTGCACTGGGCCTTGATGGCTCTCTGTCCGTTGTAATGGCAGATTTTCGGCTCGTTCCACTCGATGCTCACGCCCGATGTGACGGCGTTCAGGGGCATGGGGCCTGTCAGTCTCTCTATGATGTCCTCCTTACCGGTTGTTCCGGTAATTACTCCTTGGACGGTCTCCATATTTGCAACGGAGGATATGGATGGTAGCAGACCCCATACCGGAGCATTGCGGATATTGTCCACAGGCTTTCCGTCCATACCTGTACTGCGGATGTAGATACTCAGTCTCTCGGCTCCTTCGTTGAGGGTGCCGCAGGGTATGCCTTCGGCAGCGGCCATCACTGAGATACCGGCCGCGCTGCGGGACACTCCGGCCTGACGGGCAGCCGCCTGGTCATAGTCCACTTTGACAGCAGGCACCATGGGGGACCAGTCATCGGTCACCAGCCAGGTGGCGTCGCTTTCCTCCATTATGGCCTTGGCCTGTGCGCAGAGATCCTTCAGAACAGCCGGATCAGGCCCCTGGAACATAGCCTCAATCGGGTAAGGACGGTACATCAGGTTGTACTGCTTGACCCTCACGTAGGCTTCCGGGTAGGCTTTTATGAGCTCATTCTGTATGGCAGGGATGCTCTCTACCATCTTGTCGTAGTCCTTGTAGTCTATGATCAGTTCCCCGTAGCTGAGTGACGGGTCGGCGATGGCTCTTACCAGACAGTATCTGCCCGGAGTGCCGCCGAGAGATGTGACCACATGGTTGACATTGTCGTCCTGTCTGATGTATGCCTCTATTTCTTCCAGATCGCTTTCCACCTTGCCCGGTGCCGTGCCTTCAGGCATCCGGTACTCTATGTAAAGCTGGTTGTATGCCATGTCGGGGAAGAACATCTGGGGAATGTACCGGTAGCACCATATGCTGACAAGGACCAGCACGACGGCAGTGCCGACGGCGATGAGGCGGTGGGAGAGTACGTGGTCCAGCACACGGCGGAACCAGCGGTAGATTTTCGAGTCGAAAGGGTCCTTGCTCTCAGTGGCGGTGCCGCTGCCCTTGGGGTATTTGAGGGTAAGGTCGCAGTGGACAGGAACATGGGTCAGTGCCAGTACCCAGCTCAGCAGCAGCGAGACGGCCAGGACGATGAAGAGGTCCCGCACGTAGGTTCCGGCCATGTCAGGGGACATGAATATGGGGAAAAACGCCAGTATGGCGATGACCGTAGCTCCCAGCAGCGGCATTGCTGTCTTCTTGCAGATGCTGGTCAGGCACTGTGGTTTGGGAATCCCTCGCTTCATGTCCACGAGGATGCCGTCCACTATCACTATGGCGTTGTCCACCAGGATGCCCATGGCCACGATGAAGGAACCGAGGGAAACCCTCTGGAGGGTGCCGTCCATCATGTCGAGGATGAAGAACGAGCCGAAGACTATCACCACCAGGCTGGTGGCTATGATAACTCCGCTGCGGAATCCCATGGTGAACATCAGTAGAAGTATGACGATGACTATGGATTCTATTAGATTGACGATGAACGTGTTGATGGAGTTGCTCACTATTTCCGGCTGGAAGAACACCTTGTGGAATTCTATGCCGGCGGGGATGGATTCGGCTTTGATTTCCTCCAGTCTCTGCTCCACTTCCTTGCCGATCTTTATGATGTCGGTGCCGGACTCAGCGGAGATAAGCAGGCCGATGGCCGGCTGTCCGTCGTATTTCATCGAGTTGCGGACAGGGGTCTGATAGCCGTAGGAGATGTCGGCCACGTCCGAGAGTTTGAGCTGGTCATCCTCGTGCCCCTGTATTATGAGGTTGCGTATGTCGTCGATGCTTCCGTAGGCATCGCCCATCTCTATCTTCATCCTGCGGTCAGGGGTGTCGAAGTATCCTGAATAGATAATGGAGTTCTGGGAGTTGAGAGTGGTAAGCAGCTCGGTGGGATGCACGCCCAGATTGGCCATACGGTCGGCTTTCATGTCGATGTTTACGCAGCGTGTGCGCTCTCCGTATGTCATGGCCTTTGCCACCCCGTCAATATTGCTGACCTCGCGGCAGATCATATCCGCGTACCGTCCGGCCTCATCGTACCCGTAGCCGTCGAACGTGAGCGCGTAGAACATTCCGTACACGTCTCCGTAGTCATCCAGGACCATGACCTGTGCCGATGCCGGCAGAGTGGCCTTTGCGTCATTGACCTTACGGCGGAGCATGTCCCATTCCTGCTGGGTAGCCCCGTCCGGAGTAGTGGTCTTGAGCGTGACAGTGATGATGGCCATGTCGTCGAATGATTGGGATGTTACCGAGCCTACCTCATTCATCTTGCGGATGGTCTCCTCCAACGGCCGGGTGACCTCCAGTTCCGTCTCGTATGCCGTCGCACCGGGATATACAGCTGCCACTACGGCAACCTTGACCTTGATCTCAGGGTCCTCGAGCTTGCTCATACTGTTGTAGGCGAAGGCTCCGCCCACGACGAGGCAGATGAGCACGGCTACAATCAGAATCTTGTTCTTCAGAGCGTATTCTGCAATATTCATAGCTGACTGAAATTACAGAAGATTACCGACGTTGGTGGCTGATGCCCCGGGAAGAATCCTGACTTTCGCTCCGTCCTTGAGGGAATGCACTCCGGCGGTCACTACGGTCTCGCCGGCTTTGAGTCCGGAGATGATACGGGCATTGCCGTCGCGGTCAATGTCATCGGCCACTACAGCCCGTCTGTCTACTGTCATGCCGTCCGTATCCACTACCCATACGCAGCTGGTCCCCTGATTGTCGAAAAGCGCTGTGGCAGGTATGCTTACCGATGAGTCCTCACCGGAATTGTATTCTATGTATACGGCTGTGCCGATGCCAGGTTGGGGTACAGTCCCGTCAGGAGCCGGTCTGAGGGCGTAACGGGCCGTGAAAAGCTGATTGAGATTGGCCTTTTTGGTTATATCAATCAGGTCCAGCCGGAATGTCATGCCGGGATAAATGTCTACGGTACACCAGCTGCGGACAGTCTTGTCGATGTTGGTGAAGTCGATAGCCGGAATATCCACCTTGACTATGGGTGCTCTGTCACTGATAAGTGTCACGACCGGCATTCCTGCCCCTACAGTCTCTCCGGCCTCAAACAGCACCTGTTGTACGAAACCGTCAAATGGTGCGAGCATCTTCGTGTCGTTGAGGGCATTCTTGTGCGCGTTGTAGAGGGCGGTCATCTGCTCCAGGCCGTACCGTGCCTTGTCGTAATCGTTCTGCGCCGCGCTGCCACGGTCGGCCAGTTCTATGACCCTGCCGGCCTCGGCCTTGGCCTGCTCGTATTTCGCGGTGGTTGCCGCCAGCTGCAGGGCGTAGTCCCTTTCCTCAATCTCCGCCAGGGTATCTCCGGCGCTTACATGTTGCCCCTCGCGGAAATGTACGGCGGCGATAGGCCCTGCCACCCTGAATGACAGGTTGACATCTTTTTCAGGCTGTAGCCTGCCGGGGTAGGATACGGTCCTCGTACTGCCGATGCTTTCAACTGTGGCTGTCCTGACATAGGGGATGCTTTCCTCTTTCCGCCCTTGTTCACCGTTAGTTCCGCAGCCTGCCAAAATGTTTGTTATAGAGGCGGCAGCGACTGTTACCGCAAGTCCTTTGAGTACACGTCTCATCGTATTGTTCAGTTATTTAAACCTTATTTAATAGCCTATTAATGCATAATACGCTACAAGCCGCAAAAACTATGCCCTTAACTTCCTCTGAACTTCCTCGGGGAAAGTGCCGGGAATTCCTGCGAAAACGGTTCACTTTCCCCCGTGGCATGAGACTTCTGGGGAGGTCCAGCAGGGCGTGCTTTTGGAAATGCCTAGTATACAGGTACTTTGAAAAAGAGCATCTGCTGGACCTGGGGTGAAAAGGCGGTTTTGTGGCAAAAAACGGGCAGTCCAGCAAACCTCCAGATTATATGCATCTAACAATCAGTGCAATACGTTTGGGAGATGTGTTGGACATTGTAAAAGTACTAAAGTCTGCCTTTTTGCGAAACGACACTTTCTCCCGCGTGGTGAAAATCCGGCAACGAGAAAAGACTAGCCGCCCTCGGCTCTAGAGGGAGGGACCCGCCGCGAAGCGGTGGGAGGGCCTGGTCTTTTCGACTGCCGGATTTTCATTAGAGTGAGTGCAGTACCGGTTTGGTGGGATTGCGGTTCACTTTCGGCGTGGGATTGAGAAATGCAGCTCGTTTTTCAAGTTGCTAAGAATCATAACGTTGTGAAATGTACTGCATTTTTCAGGCCTTTGCAAGAGAGTGAAAAGTGTACACTGTTTTTGTAATTAATTGGTAATCATGTATTTGTGTAAAGTTTGCAATTCCCGCAGTTCCTTAAAGGACTAAAATGTACGCAATGAAGTAGTCAGAAGCGGATGCCGAGTCCGATGCCGCTCTGCTGGATGCCGATGGACACTTCGGAGACTGAGGCAGGGGTTCCGGGAGCATAGCATTCGGCGGCTTTCTTCAGTCTGGCATTGCCGACGCACAATAACGGAATACTGGTCAGCAGCATGGTTCCTCCTATGATTAGACATGGTATGGAAGTGACAGTCCCGAGAAAATAGGGTACCCAGCTGTCAGCGGTATTGAGTGAGCCGAGGGAAGTGGCAAAGAGTACGATTCCGACAGCTCCGAATCCCCCTCCGATGCTGCTGACAATCACACCGGCCTTGTACAACTTCCGTCCTGAGGAATAGAGCTGGAAACTCTCCTCGTTCATGATGCTGTGGGCTATATCAATATCAATCCTGGAGCCATTTTCCGTGTACAGATGTCCGCCCCTGCGCTCCAGCCGCTGAGGTCTTTCACCGATGTACTGCGCCTGCGCTGCCAGGCACGCAGCCATGACTGTCAGTATTGTAATCATAAGTCGTTTCATAATCGTTCGCGTTATTCGTTGTAGGAATTTTCCAAGATAAAGAGCAGCGTTTGAGTACGGTTCTCATGGTCAATGAGGCTCTGCCAGTAATCAAAGTCCCAGAACCGCTTGTTGAGGAGGTCCTGTTGATTCTCCGGATGCAGTCTGAACAGTGTGTCAAGCTTCATATTCAGAATAACCAATGTGTCAGGCTTATATGGATTTGAAAAGCTGAATTCGAAATCAAAAAACGAAGCACTGCCCATACTGGTATATTGGAATATACAGCCTTTATCGCCAGCTTTGATATGCACATTGTGGATCTCGGTGCTGTCTGACCGTGTAACGATGATGTCCTCATCCAGTTGGTTCTCTATGTACCAGAATCCAGTATAATTCGGGTCGCATGATGGGATGAATAACATTACAGTTGTAAACAGCGCAACGAGAAAATGATAGTATTTCATGGATGAAGGCTTTAAAAATATTGTGTAAAAATATAAAATATTGTGTAAAGATATAATGATTGTCCGCAAGGTAGAGGGGCCTGGTCTTTCGACTGCTGGTCTCCTGGCTTCGGTGTCTGCGAGTGACCTGCCTGATGCTGTTTTGAGAAATGTCTGATAACGAGGCGAATGTAAAACAGTGCGGATGAAAGTAGGGAATAGTTGGAAATAATTAAGAGCGGAATACGTTTAGAAAACAGTCTGTCCTGCTCCATTTTACATATCGCACTGCATCTTAGATGCTTACACAGGTGTACGGATTACTGGCAGTTGACAGTTCCCGCTTGTCCGTAGGTTCCTTTTCGCATATGCTGCTGTCTTACATGATTATGCGGAACAGACTGGGCGGTGCGACAAGGTGGGGGCAAGGCAATATCCTTGTTGTCTGTTGCCGGGTCTCAGTTCGGGATTATTGGGAGATGAAGCGGTAGACAATCTCGCCGGCCTGGCGTTCGGGGGCATCCTGTGAGGCGGTGAAGCGGGAGCGGCCGGCGGCCCTTAGGGCGTAGTCTCTCAGGCACTGGTCAGGCGAGGAGACGGATTCGATAATCTTCGTTCCGACTACGTATCCCTTGCGGTTGACGATGATGCTGACGGAAACATCCCCGCCGCCCATGCACTTGTAGGCCGGTACCGGCAGACTCATGGCCTTGCGGTCGTCCAGGGTGTAGGATATGACTGACGGGCCGGTGTAGGTGTCTCCTTTCTGGTCTTTGTCGTCGTTTCCGGTCACTGTCACGTTCTCACCGTCATCAGATGCTTCTTCCAACTGATGTCTGGTACGGTTCAGGCGCTCCTGCAGCTCTCGTGCATCCCGGTAGATGTCTTCAGGATTATCGAACCTGTCGTCCTTGAGATGCTGGGAGGAGGCGTCCACGGCTACATTGCGGATGCTTTCTGCATTCCCTGATGCGGATGTTCCAAGCATGGCGTCCAGTTCCCGGTCTATCTCATCCTTGACACTTTCCTGCATCTGTCTTCTGGCATCTGCCTGCTCCATTTCTTCCTGGGCAGAGAAATCGATGAGGAAGGAGGTGTCCTTTGAAAGCTGTACGTGGATTGACCAAGATAGAAGGATTATCAGCAGTACAAGATGGAATATGACGGTAAGGTATGCTCCGGCCTTGTCGTCCCGGTCCACTTTCAGATGTCTGCACAGCGGTTTCAATCGGACGGCAAGACCGGACAGATTGACCTTGGGCAGTCGTCTTGTCAGGCCGCGGAGTCGTTCAGCTATGTTTGATATGATGTTCAATGGTGGCTATGAGCATGTCTATGCCGATCTGATTGTGTCCTCCTTGGGGAAGAATGAGGTCGGCGTATCTTTTAGAAGGTTCAATGAACTGCAAGTGCATGGGTTTGAGGGTCTTCTCGTAGCGGTCGATGACTTTGCCGACGTCTCTTCCGCGTTCCAGGGTGTCTCTTGCAATGACTCTGACAAGTCTGTCGTCCGGGTCTGCATCCACGTACACCCGGATGTCAAGCATTTTCCTGAGCTCAGGATCCGTGAATATGAGTATCCCTTCCACGATAATGATGTGTGCAGGGTATACGGTCACAGTCCTGGAATCCCTCGTACAGGTAAGGTACGAGTATACTGGCTGCTCTACGGCGTGTCCGTGCTGCAGTTCTGAAAGTTGCTGCCGGAGCAGGCCGAAATCGATGGAGTCCGGGTGATCGAAGTTCAGTTTCTGTCTTTCTTCCAAGGGAATACCGCTGTTGTCCCTGTAGTATGAGTCCTGAGGGACAACAACGACTTCTCCTTCCTTGAAATGCTCGGTTAGTCTGCGGACGACCGTGGTCTTTCCGGAGCCGGTACCTCCGGCTATTCCGATAGTCAGCATACCGGCAGATTAGAATTCAGCTGACTTGGGTGTTCTCGGGAACGGGATGACATCCCGGATATTGCTCATTCCGGTCACGAAGAGCAGCAGTCTCTCGAAGCCAAGTCCGAATCCGCTGTGGGGAGCGGTGCCGAATCTCCGTGTGTCGATGTACCACCACAGACAGCTGGTGTCCATGTGCAGCTCGTCGATACGTTTCATCAGTTTTTCAAGTGACTCTTCTCTCTGTGATCCGCCGATGATCTCACCGATCTTGGGGAAGAGCACGTCCATGCCCCTGACGGTCTTTCCGTCATCATTCTGCTTCATGTAGAATGCCTTGATGTCCTTTGGATAGTCCGTCAGGATTACGGGCTTGCCGAAATGCTGCTCCACGAGGTATCTTTCATGCTCGCTCTGTAGATCTACTCCCCATGAGACAGGATACTCGAATTTTGCTCCGGATTTGACAAGTATATCAATGGCATCCGTGTATGTCATGCGTACGAAGTCAGTGTTGACCACACTCTTGAGTCTTTCGATGAGACTGTTGTCGATCATGCTGTTCAGGAAGATAAGGTCGTCCATGCAGTTGTCGAGGGCATAGCGCACGAGGTATTTGATGAAGTCCTCTGCAATGTCCATGTTCTCGTCAATCTCCACGAAAGCCATTTCCGGCTCGATCATCCAGAATTCCGCAAGGTGTCTCGGGGTGTTGGAGTTTTCGGCCCGGAATGTGGGACCGAAGGTGTAGATGTTACCTATGGCCATGGCACCGAGCTCTCCTTCAAGCTGTCCGCTGACGGTCAGGTTGGTATGCCTGCCGAAAAAATCCTGTGAGAAATCCACTTTGCCGTCCTCCCTGCGCGGAGGATTGTCGATGTCAAGGGTCGTTACCTGGAACATGGCACCGGCACCTTCTGCGTCAGATGCTGTGATAATAGGAGTGTGGAGGTAGTAGAAGCCTCTGTCGTTGAAATACTTGTGGATAGCGAAAGCCATTGCGTGACGGATTCTGAGTACGGCTCCGAATGTGTTTGTCCTTGGGCGCAGATGGGCGATTTCACGCAGGAACTCCATGCTGTGTCCCTTTTTCTGCAGAGGGTATTTCTCCGGGTCAGCAGTGCCGTACAGCTGTATTTTCTCAGCCTGGATCTCGACTTTCTGTCCGCTTCCGATGGATTCCACCAGTTTTCCGGTAACGGCTATGCTTGAGCCGGTTGTTATGTCCTTGAAGTCCCCGTCCGGTGTGAAATTGTTGAAGTCACATACAATCTGTATATTGTGAATAGTAGATCCGTCATTAAGGGCGATGAATGCTATGTTCTTGTTGCCTCTTTTAGTCCTTACCCACCCTTTGGCAAGCACTTCCTTGCCAGGGGTCTCTTTCAAGAGCTCGGATACTCTCTGTCTTATCAGTGTCATGGTATATTATAAGTTTAAAAATCTATATTCATTGCTTCGCAGATCCTGGCCGGAATCTCGGTATTGTCCATTCTTCCGGAGAAAAGCATGCTTCCGGCCCCTATGGCGAAAACAGGTACGTTCGTTCCGGAGTGGTCTTTTGTTGTCCAGCCGAGATGTGCCTCGTGGGAAGTCCCGTCCATCTCATCTTTTTCCTCGCCGGAGACCTTGTCCTTTGAACAGCTGATGCCGTCCAGCTTGTCGAAATAGACATTGTAGCCTTCCTCCCAGCTCATTGTCAGTCCGCCGGTTTCGTGGTCGGCGGTCACTACAATGAGAGTTTCATCGGGGTGCTCGTTGTAGAACCTGACTGCTTCCGCCACAGCATCGGAAAGACTTATAGTCTCAAGTATGGCTGTCTTGGTATCGTTGGCGTGGCTGGCCCAGTCAATCTTGCCGCCTTCGGACATGATGAAGAAACCGTTCCCGTCCTCGGTGTATAGGAAATCGATGCATGCCTTTACAAGATCCGCCTGTGTCATGTCGCCGTCCGTCTTGTCTATGGCGTACGGCAGTTCAGTCGCATCCCTTCCGTTTTCCTGCAGCAGGAATATCTTTTCAGCGTCATCCTTCACCTCATGGAACGCGCTCATTCCTTCAGCAATGGTGTAGCCGCTGTCTTCGATGGCATCGTATACGGGCAGCAGGGTACCGTCCTTTCCGGTGTTCTCTATAAGGCCTCCTCCGGCGAATATCTCAAAGCCGGCAGACGGTATTTCGGAAGCTATGTCGTAGTAGTTTCCCCTGTCGACATTGTGTCCGTAGAATGCTGCCGGAGTGGCATGGTTCAGTCCGACCGTAGAGGATATGCCTACTTTATATCCTGCGTCATGTATCTTGTATGCTATGCTCCTGAGTTGCGTAAGTGAATCAGGAGCTATACCGAGCATGCCGTTGTTGGTCTTGCTGCCGGTGGCAAGTGCCGTACCCGCTGCGGCCGAGTCCGTGATGAGGTTCGATTCAGAATGAGTGACGGCGCAGCCCAGTACGGGAAAGAGCGAAAAGGAAAGGGGACGGCTGCCGGAAATACCTTGTGTATGGCCGTTGTAGTATTCGGCAATGGAGACGTGGGTAAATCCCATGCCGTCACCTATGAAGTAAAAAACATATTTGGCTTTCTGGTTACTGGCTGCGGCAGCCAGCATTGTCAGCATGACCAGTAATATTGCGGTCGATAATCTTTTCATGCCTGCTTGTGAAAATTTATGTCCATTATTTAAAAATGGGTGTCCCACTATGCATGAGGCACCCATTTCAATCGGTCAGCGGGACTGTTTAGTTTACGTTCTGAACAGTCTTTCTGGCTGCGTACATTATCTTCAGCGCGGAACAGCGGCGCAGTTCCTGCTTAACGTCTGTCACGATACCCATCCTGGTGCCCTCGTCTATTTTAAGGGATACAGTCATGAGCTCACGGTCAACTTCGTCCAGAGACTCGCGCTCTGCGGCGATGAAGTCACGTATGTCAGTGATGTTTCTGAATGAGTCGTTGAGCTGGATACGGGAGTCCGTTCCGAATTCGGCCTGATACTGAAGGGAAGGTGCACCGATGAAGATATAACAAGCCAGGTCTTTTCTCTCAAGTTTGACCACTTCTGATGCTTCCGGCAGCTTGACGTTGACCATTCGGTCAGTCTGACGCATGCTGGTGGACACCATGAAGAACATGAGAATCATGAACACGATATCGGGGAGCGATGCCGTATTGATGCCAGGAGTGCCTTTGTCGCCTTTTTTTAGGAATTTAGCCATTTTTTTCCTCCTATTGTTTTGTTACATCCACCGGTTCTGCCTCGGAGATTTTGTTGGGGATAGCATCCTGAACGATCTCCTGCTTGTCTGCGCTGAGTTCGTCATAGGTTTCCCCGAAGTGGGCCATTGAGAAGTCATTTCTGACCTTGTTGATGGCTCTCACCAGAATGTTCTGGACCTCGACATATTTGCTATAGCTGCTCTGCCGGTCATTCTGCAGGGATATCACACCTTCTGAGACCGGATATTCCCCGAAGCCCTCAATGTTCTTGACTGTCTTGGAAGGCAGGTCAGAACGGTCATTTGGGTTGGTCAGGAACTCGATAACGATCTCTTCAAGCTGTGCATCCGAAAGAATAACCTTGCCGCCGGCCATTACACCGTTCCTGGAGTTGATCTTCACATCGAGCATGTTACGACGGTTTACTTTCAGGTCTTCTACCTGTGCGCCTTCGGGAGGCATGGGCGGAAGACGGCGGGAAAGTCCGGTTTCGGGGTCCATCGTACTCACCATCAGGAAGAAAATCAACATAAGGAACGATATGTCTGCCATCGAACCTCCGTTTATTTCAGGTGTTTTCTTAGATGCCATAATTAATTAACCTTTGTGTATAAGATTTCTTACACTGCCCCATACGAGGGCGAGTATAGCGATTACGACCAGCGCATAGCTCAGGTTGAGCAGCGTATCGGTCATCTTCAGTGTCGCGTGAGTAGGCTGTACTGCCATGTTTACGGTAATTGGATCACCGCTGGCGAACAGGAAGGACAGTCCGATAAGCACTACGGCGATCAGGACTGTGATGCCTGTCTTTCTGAGGGATTTCCTGTTCCCTGCCATGTTGACGAGAGACATGACCACTACAAGGACAAGGGCTGCTACCACCAGCACATACGCCCAGTAAAGGAGTATGTCAAGCAATCCGGTGGTGGACAGAGCCTCTGACAGGTTGTTTACGGTGTACATTCCAGTCTTGCCATTGTAGATGAAGAATGCTACCAGACCTATCAGGGAAATGACCAGCAGACAGATTTCTAATATTTTAGTGAATTTTTTATTCATGACGGTTGATTACTTGTTCTGATATTTTACGATCATGTCTACGAGAGCGATGGAAGCGTCTTCCATTGAAAGGACGATGGAGTCTACTTTCGAAATCAGGTAGTTGTAAAGTATCTGAAGAATGATGGCCACGATAAGACCGCCGACGGTGGTGATCAGGGCGACTTTCATACCTCCTGCAACGAGGGTCGGGCTGATGTCACCTGCTCTCTGGATCTCATCGAATGCCTGAATCATACCGATCACAGTTCCCATGAATCCCAACATAGGAGCGACAGCGATGAAGAGGGTAATCCATGAAAGACCTCCTTCGAGCTGGCCCATCTGGACGGAACCGTATGATGTGATGGATTTCTCGACTTCCTCGACACCCTTGTCATATCTGAGCAGACCCTGATAGAAAATGGATGCCACAGGTCCGCGGGTATTGCGGCATACGTCCTTGGCAGCCTCTACACCACCGTTGTTGAGGGCGTCCTCTACTTTCTTGAGGAGTTTCTCGGTATTGGTGCTGGCGAGGTTGAGGTAAATAATTCTTTCAATGGCAACTGCGAGACCGAATACGAGGCAGGCGATAATCGTAGCCATGAACCCTGCGCCACCCTCGATGAACAGTCTCTTGATTTCCTGATGCATAGGTGCCTCAGCGGGTGCTTCTTCCACTGTGGCCTCATCCATAGGCTCAAAGGCTACCATTTCGGACGAGTCTGTGGTAGCGAGGGAATCTCCCTCCTGAGCAAATGCGTATTGAGCAGTGAAAGTCATAAGACCCATAACTGCCAAAAACATGAAGATTTTTTTCATACAATTTTTGATTAGTTATTAAACAAATTTTAAAATGAGTTATGCGGAGAGGGCGGGATTCGAACCCGCGAAGCCCTTTTGGAGCTTACGCACTTTCCAGGCGCGCGCCTTCGACCACTCGGCCACCTCTCCTGTTAAAAATTACGGCCAAAATTAGGAATTATTTTCATACAATCTACAATTCTGTGAGTTCTCCGCGAAGATTTTTTTCAAGAAATTTTTTAACGCACTTATTGTCAGAATATTGGCCTAATAAAAAAAACAATTTCGCAACGGCTGCTTCGGTCGTGCAGTCGCTGCCCCCGGTAACTCCGGCATTCTTGAGTGCCTTGCCTGTGGAATATGTGTCCATATCCACCCGGCCAGCCTGGCATTGGGTGATGTTGAGGACGATCAGCCCCCTGTCAACGGCTTCTCTTATGCAGTCTGTGAACCATCTGCCTGACGGGGCGTTCCCGGAACCGTAGGTTTCAAGGATTATTGCCCGTATGCCTTGCGTCATTACCAGTGATTCCAGAATTCTGCGGCTCATGCCGGGGAATATCTTTATGATCAGAACGGACGGATCGAGAGAGTATGCGGCCTTCAGCGGTTTCCCCCATGTGTCGGGATATCTGATGAATGATGTGTTGAACTTGAGGTGTATGCCGGCTTCCGCAAGGACAGGGTAGTTGGCCGAGCGGAAGGCCCTGAAGTTCTCTGCTGTGTATTTGGTGGTCCTGTTACCTCTGTACAGCTGGCTTTCGAAATATATGCAGACTTCAGGCACCATGGGGTGACCGTTTTTGTCCTTTGATGCGGCGATCTCGATGGAGGATATGAGATTCTCCTTGCCGTCAGTGCGGAGCATGCCTATAGGCAACTGGCTTCCCGTGAATATTACCGGTTTCTCGATGTCTTCAAGCATGAAGCTGAGGGCGGATGCGGAAAACGACATCGTATCTGTTCCGTGCAGTATTACGAAGCCGTCGTAGTTGTCGTAATTGTCCTCGATCAGTCTTGTGAGTTTTTTCCAGAACTCGATGTCCACGTCCGAGGAGTCGATTATGGGATCGAACGAGTATGTGTCGATACGGTATCCGAACTTCCTGAGCTCGGGTACTTCCTCCAGTATCTGGGAGAAGTCGAACGGTCTGAGGTCGAAAGAGACCGGATCCTGTTTCATTCCGATGGTTCCTCCTGTGTATACCAGCAGTATGGATGTATTGTCTTGCATATATCGTTATTTCAGGTTGAACAATTCTTTTGCTGTGGCTGAGGTCATGCTGTCGACTTCGGCGATGCCGATTCCCTTTATGGAGGCTGTCTTCTCCGCAATATACCGGAGATAGGCCGGCTCGTTCCGTTTCCCTCTGAACGGCACAGGGGTGAGCCACGGAGAGTCGGTCTCGAGCACGATGTCCCCGAGCGGTATATTCTTTAGGGTCGCGGCTACGCCGGCGTTCTTGTATGTGACTACTCCGCCGATGCCGATTTTGAAGTCTCCGTAGCTCTTTATGCGTCTGTAGGTCTCGATGCTGCCTGAGAATGCGTGCATCACCCCGCGCATGACAATCCCTTTCATGGCCAGGCTGTCGAGTATGCTGAACAGGGTGTCATGGGCCTCCCTGACATGGATTATTACGGGCAGTCCGGCCTCGGACGCCCATCTCATCTGTATCTTGAAAACCTCTTCCTGCTCCTTGATGTATGCGTCGGACCAATGTCTGTCAAGTCCTATTTCTCCGACAGCGGACCAGCCTCCTTCGGAGAGCCTTTCCTCTACGAAATCCAGCTCGCGCTTCCATCCGGCGTCCACTGATGTAGGGTGAAGTCCGGTCGCGACGCTTATCGTGTCAGGATACATGGATGCGCATTCCATCATCCGGAAATGTACGGAAGAGTCGATGCCTGGGAATATGAGATGATCGACACCGGCCTCCACGGCTCTTTGGACGGTTTCATGGAAGTCTCCGTTGAATGCCTCGTCGTAGATATGCGTATGTGTGTCTGTCATTTTAGCTTCAAGCAGTAGTTCCCGTATATGTCGGTCCCGACAATACCGTCCAGTTCCAGCTCCGTAAGTTCCGGCAGTATCTCGGCCGGTCTGCCGCCGGTTTTCTCTATCAGTGTGTCGCGGTCGACTGCGGTTTCAGCGGCTAAAGCTAATAAAATATTCCGTTTGATGTAGCCGCAGTTGTCGAAGATTTTTTGTAGTCTGATGTTAAAATCTTCTGATTCAATGTCTTCCCAGTTCATAATCTTGGTCGTGTCGGACGGGGAGGAGATTATGGCTGCCGTGTTGTCGCGTATCAGGATGTTGCATCCCTCGGAGTATTTGTCGGTCATCCTGCCTGGAACGGCAAGGACTTCCCTTGAATACGACTGCGCGAGTCTGGCAGTTGTCATTCCGCCTCCCTTTGCAGCGGATTCCACGAGTATGACGGCGTCTGACATACCTGCTATTATCCGGTTCCTTCTCAGGAAAGTCACCGGGTGCGGTGTGGATCCTTTCGGAAAGTCTGTCACAAGTCCGCCTTGTCCTGTAATCCTGACAGCATGTCCCCTGTGCGCTGCCGGATATATGGAATCCAGTCCGGTGGGAAGCACTGCGATGGTCTGCATGGAGCATTCCATTGCGGTAAGGTGTGCGCAGATGTCTATGCCGTAGGCCAGCCCACTTATGATTACCGGCTTTTCACGGAGTGAAGACAGATGCTCGATGATTTTACGGCACTGGGTCAGTCCGTACTGGGAGGCTTTTCTTGTCCCGACTATCGCGACGGCTCTCGCAGGATTGAGGTCCGTTTCTTTCTGTCCTTTCATGAAAAGTACTGCCGGCGCGTCCGGGCATTCTCTCAGTCTTGCCGGATACTCTCTGTCCTTTATATATATTATGCGGATTCCATGTGCACGGGCCCATTCCACTTCTTTTTCGGCCATGCACAGGTAGTCCTTGTCCAGGATGGCGTCCACGTATCCGCCGAACCCGACAATGCGTCCAAGTTCGGTCCGCGACAAAGAGAATATTTCACTCGGAGCAGGGAATTTCTCTGTCAGCGTCTTGGCGCAGCGGCTGTTGAAATTGAATATTCTGTTAAGTGCGCACGCATAAACCGTCTCGTCGTATTCCATGGCGGCGAATTTAGCTGCAGTAGCGGAGAGGCTGCGTGAAATAAAAAAACGGGTGAGAAAATACCCGTTTTTCAAAAAAAATCAGAATTTAAAATCGTCTCCGTATTTTTCAAGATAGTAGGTGGAATCAGCCTTGTCGAAAGTGTCTATGGCAAAAACATCATCTTCCATGCTTCTCCCGTTCATGATACGGTGCTGCTCGAGTACATCAGTCCTGTTCCGTATGGTGTCTACCGTAGCGATGCTTATGCCTGCAGTCAGTATTATGACAGCTGCCGCTTTTGCCCATCCTGTACGCAATATTCTGAACAGGACCTCTTTCCCGCTCTCCTTTTGCCTGTCTTCCTGAAAACCTTTGCGGAGGCTCCGCATGGCCTTGAGGATAGCGGAACATTCGGGACATACGCGAAGATGCTCCTGAACCTTTGTCTCCTCTTCCGGACTCAGCATGTTCAGAAAGTACTTGGATAAGGTATCTATGTCTATGTGTCCTTTCATTTGTACTGTTCCATTATCTTCCTGAATCTGTCCAGCAGATTCTTTTTAAGTCTTTTCATCTCCTGACGCAGTCTGGCGCATTCTTTTGCGCTCTCTTTCGGGCTCATGACTCCGTAGTGCCTTACGATGATCTCTTCGTATGAGAGTCCGTCTACATAGTGCTCGAACAGTCGTCCGACTTTGTCCTCGAAGCCTTTTACGAGTGGTTCGTGCAGGGGATGCTCCTTATTATATAATATAACGATGAAATATCCTTGAACCGACTCTTTGTCCGAGTAGTCAATATAAGTGCTCAGCCTGTCGATTTGTGACGGGAAATTTTCAGGAACTGTCTCCGGCCTGTCGAAATACTTGTCTTCCGCCCCGTCCTGCTGCAGCCTGTAGCTGATGCTGTCCACATCGACCGGGGTTCGGGCCTTGGATCTCGCGATTTCCTTGTTCTTGTTCTTCAGTACTCCGATGGAGTAGGAGAGTACGGCCTTGGAGTCCACAGGTTCCTTGAGCCTGTGCTCCACTACTGCCCTGTTGACGGATATGCATGTCTCGCTCCAGATATCGTGGGTGTTGTTGTTTCCGGATATTCCGGACATCTGGTAGCAGAAGGCGGCTGTGATGGGTTTCAGCTTTTTGTAGAATTTTCCCCAGTAGAAATTGTCGTTGTCTCTAAGGTAGCCGATAATCCTTGATTCCTCTACGGGAAAGTTGCTTTCGGCAAGATTCCTGCTGTAGTTTTCCAGTTCTGACGTGTTTCCGAATGGAGGCAGTGCTGAGAAACTGAGAGTGTATATTTCCTGAAAAACTGTCTGGGAAAGAGCGAATGAGACTGTGTCCGAATCGGGGGCGAGGTGGTTGTCCACTTCTGTTCTCCCGTAGGTTTCGAACATCCGGTCTGCGTGACGGCGTATCAGGGACTTCACCGTCGTCTCGAACTCCGGGTTGTCGATGTTCTCCCGGCAGAATATACTGAATCCCCTGAGTCTGTAGTACTCCTTCAGGCACCTGTGTTTCCATTCTCCATATGTCTCACCTTCCGCTGGCGGAAACCGGTGGGATATCAGCAGGGCTTCTTTCCTGATATCCTGAAAGAAGCCGATTTTCTGCAGACGGAATCTCTCGTCCTCCTTGGTGAGAATTTCAATGGAGTCTTTTTCTATATTGCTCTCCATCGGGCTCTATTGAATGCCTCGGACTTTTTTCTCCCACTTCCAGGCGGATCTCAGCACGTCGTCTATTGGGGTGTCTGCCTTCCATCCAAGCACTTTGTTCGCCTTTGACGGATCGGCCCATACCTTTATTATATCACCTTCCCTGCGAGGAGCGTAGCTGTAGGGTACCTTTACGCCCGTGGCGTTCATGAAGTGGTTGACAAGCTGGAGTACGGACAAGCCAGTACCTGTTCCGAGATTGAATATGGCGTATCTCTCTTTGTCGTTGTCGCTGTTGTCCAGCATGCGGTCTACAGCGGCCACGTGGGCTTTCGCCAGGTCGCATACGTAGATGTAGTCCCTGATGCATGTTCCGTCCGGGGTAGGGTAGTCATTGCCGAAGATCTTCAGTTCCTTGCGTATGCCTGCCGCAGTCTGGGTGATGTAGGGCACCAGATTCTGGGGAACTCCCAGAGGCATCTCTCCTATGAGTGCGGAAGGATGGGCCCCTATGGGGTTGAAATATCTCAGGGCTGTGACCTTGAGGGAAGTATAAGCCTTTACGCAGTCCTGCAGAATGTCCTCGCACATCTGTTTGGTACGGCCGTAAGGGGAAGTGGCCGGCTTGACGGGAGCGTTTTCGCTTATGGGCAGATTTTCCGGATCAGGCTCTCCGTATACTGTGCAGGATGAGGAGAATACTATCCCTCTGTCCTTGCCGTCGCGTATGGACAGTTCTATGAGGTTGAGCAGGGACTGCAGGTTGTTCTCAAAATACCTGAGCGGCTGCACTACACTTTCGCCTACGGCCTTGTGTGCGGCGAAGTGTATGGATGCCGTGATGTCCGGATATTCCTCGAATACTTTTGCGAACTGCTCCTTGTCGCTGCAGTCTGTCTTTATGAACGGGAGTTTTCTGCCTGTTACTGCCTCAATGCCCTTGAGCATTTCGGGAGAGGAATTGGAAAAATTGTCTACTCCAACGACATCGTATCCTGAGTTGACGAGTTCAACGACAGTGTGTGAGCCGATATATCCGGCGGCTCCTGTGACAAGTACCCTACCTTTGTCCATTTTATTGAAATTTTATCTGCAAATATACTCAAATTTTCTAATTTTGTCGTTATTTTAAATACAGTCATTATGTTAGGAATAGCATCGGATCATGCCGGCTTCGAAATGAAGGAGGGGCTGAAGAAATATCTGTCTGAACTTGGTTATGATGTAAAGGATTTCGGGACGTATTCTCCCGAGAGCATGGATTATCCGGACGTGGCTCATCCTTTGGCAGAAAGCGTCGAGAAGGGGGAGGTCGAGTACGGTATCGCGTTGTGCGGCTCTGGAAACGGAATAAGCATGACTTTGAACAAGCATCAGGGAATCAGGGCTGCATTGTGCTGGAATGAGGAGCTGGCTGCCTTGGCCCGCCGTCACAATGACGCCAATGTCCTTTCTCTGCCTGCCCGTTTCATATCGCTGGACCTTGCTGAAAAGATAGTCAAGACTTTTATGGAGTCCTCGTTTGAGGGAGGAAGGCATCTCAGAAGGATACAGAAGATACCTTGCGCACCGGCAGTACGGTAGTTGCGATGGCAGGGTATGTTGTCATAGACAAAAGGACACCGGCCGGTGTCTCTTTGTCACCGGAACAGTATCCGGACGGATATGTGGTTGTGCTGGACAAGCCATACGGCTGGACTTCTGCCGATGCCGTACGTAAGATAAAGTTCGGACTGTGCAGACGCTACCGGACTGGGAAGGTGAAAGTGGGCCATGCCGGGACGCTGGACCCTCTCGCTACCGGAGTCCTTGCCGTATGTGTAGGTAAGGCTACGAAAAGTTCCGAGGCGCTTCAGGCCGGTAACAAGGAGTATCTTGCGGAGATTACTTTCGGGGCGACGACGCCGTCCTTCGACAAGGAGACGGAGGTGGATGCCGTGTTTCCATATGGGCACATAACGGTCGGGGACATAGCCGTGGCTCTGGACGGAATGGTGGGTGAGCAGTTGCAGCTGCCGCCGGTCTATTCTGCGAAATACGTGGATGGAGTAAGGGCATACGAGAAGGCACGGCAGGGAGAGTCTGTAGATTTGAAAGCATCACGTATAGAAATTTACGGAACAGAAATTGTAGAGTACAGTCCTCCTGTGCTCAAGGTTGTTGTCAGGTGCGGAAAGGGGACGTATGTCCGGGCTTTCGCAAGGGATTTGGGAGTGGCCCTCGGGAGTGGGGCTCATCTTTCAGGGCTGGTAAGGACGGCCTCAGGTGGTTTTTTGTTGGAAAACGCACTTTCAATACCTGAGTTTGAAACTTTTTTATCAGAAAATTCGTAATACTATATATGAAGCTTTCACAATTTAGTTTTGACCTGGATTTCAGGAAAGACATCGCTCCGTATCCGGCGGAGTACAGAGACGAGTCGAGAATGCTTGTCCTTCACCGTTCTACAGGTGACATCGAGCACAGGATATTCAAGGATATCATAAATTACTGCGACGAAGGGGATGTTTTTGTGTTTAACGACACAAAGGTGTTTCCTGCCAGACTTAAGGGCAACAAGGAAAAGACAGGAGCCGAGATCGTGGTGTTTCTGCTCAGGGAACTCAACCGTGACCAGAGACTGTGGGACGTGCTTGTGGATCCGGCCCGCAAGATAAGGATTGGCAACAAGCTGTATTTCGGCGAGAATGACTCTCTTGTAGCGGAAGTCATAGACAACACCACATCCAGAGGCAGGACTTTGCGTTTTCTGTTTGACGGCTCCTATGACGAGTTCAAGTCGACCTTGTACTCCATGGGGGAGATACCTGTACCGGAGTATGTCTATGTGGCCAGACAGGCCAAGAGGGAAAGGGACGGACTGGCCCCTGTGCGTCCTGCCGGCCCGTACATCTACTCGGAGCCTTTCGATACGGACCGTTTCCAGACTATATATGCCAGGAACGAGGGAGCGGTGGCGTCTCCGGCGGCAGGTCTGCACTTCAGCCGTGAGGTGTTCAAGAGGATGGAGATAAAGGGGGTGGACGTACGTTTCATAACCCTTCACATGGGTCTCGGGCATTTCCGGAATGTGGATGTGGAGGATCTCTCAAAGCATAAGATTGACTCCGAGAGGGTGATTATACCGGAGGAGACTGCAGATGCGGTGAATGCTGCAAAGAACTCCGGTCACAAGATATTCGCCGTAGGCGCCACTGTCGTAAGGGCGATCGAGACTCCGGTTACCACAACCATGCAGCTCAAGCCTTTCGATGGCTGGACCAACAAGTTCATATTCCCTCCTTACAGTTTTTCCATACCTGATGCGGTCATAACCAACCTGCATCTTCCCAACTCCACAATGCTGATGTCAGCGGCTTCATTCGGTGGTTACGACAATGTGATGAGGGCCTATAGAGTCGCACTGAAAGAAGGGTACCAGTTCGGCATGTATGGAGATGCGATGCTGATAATAGACTGATTGCCTGTTACATCTTTTTCTTGAGTCTCTCTCTTCTGGCAAGGGCAGTCTCGTTCTGCAGTTCGGATATGCTGCATTCCGGCTCGTAGAAGAATATGTGCTCTGTGTCCAGTTCGCGCAGGCACTCGTCTATGTTGTCAGTGGTGCCTGCCGAGAGGGTGATGACGTTGCTGTCGCTGGACGTATCGTCAAGCTCTATGGTCACACCGTCTTCTGCCGGCAGGCTGGCTTTTGACGGTGGCGTGTTGTTGATCTTGAACCCGGTTGCAAGTACGGTGACACAGATTTCTCCGTCTTCCAGCCTGTTGTCTATGGCCAGGCCTTTCTTTTTCATCGTCACGCCGTTTCCGGTGTAGTCCCTGATATAGTCGTTTATGACTGTAATCTCCGACATCTTAAGAGATGTGTTGCGGCTGTATGTTATGTTCACCAGGACTTTCTTGGCCGTTTTCAGATCAAAGTCCTTCAGCAGAGGCGAGCTGAATGCCTGCTCTACGGCTGTTACGGCTCTGTTGTCGCCTGATGCCAGTCCGGTTCCTACAAGAGCCATTCCGCTGTTGCGCATGACGGTCTTGACATCCTGCAGGTCCACGTTCATGTATCCGGGCTTGGTGATCAGTTCGGAAATGCCTCTTACGGCCGTGTCCAGTACATTGTCCGCCTTTTCCAGTGCTGACGCCACGTCCATGTCACCGAAGATGTCGTACATTTTCTGGTTGTCGACAATGATGATGGAGTCGGTGTACTTGCGGATTTCCTCAATTCCGTCGTAGGCTCTCTGCATGAAACCGACCTCGTCGTGTTCCGGATAAGTCATCACTGCGATAGTCAGCAGACCTGCTTCATGCGCGATCTGGGCGATGACAGGTGCCGCACCGGTACCTGTTCCGCCTCCCATGCCGGCTGTGATGAATACGACTTCGATGTTGGGGCCAATCGCCTTTCTCAACTCGTCTATGGACTCGAGAGCGGCGCTTCTTCCAACGTCAGGATTCATGCCGGCTCCGTTGCCTTTCGTGAGAGAGGTCCCGAGTACTATCTTCTCCGGAACAGGAGACATGTCAAGTGCGTTTTTGTCAGTATTGCAGACGAGGAATTCCACATTCTGTATGCCTTCATTGTAAAGGCGGGTCACTGCGTTGCATCCGCCGCCGCCTACGCCGATGATCTTTATGTTTGCGCGGTTCTCGGTCAGTCCGTCAGGTATGATAAGTGTGTCTGTCATGTCGTGAATGATTGGAATTATGCTAAGCGTCATTGTCGTTGTCGGAGATGGGGAACAGGTCTTTGATCAGTCCCTTTATGCCTCTTCTGTCCTTGGATGGCTTCTGCTGCGCCCTGACGTTTTTCTGACTGTTGTCGGGCTGCTGCATTACGGGGCCGGTCTCCTCCTCTGTGAACAGAGTATCCTTAAATGGTGTGCTTTCCTGGGTGGAAGGCTCTGGGGCGTTGTCGTTTTTTCCTGCGGTATCCGCGGACAGGCTGCCAGGCATGCTTTCCTGAAGGCGCATGCCTTCCAGAAGCAGTCCGGTTACCGTGGACGCCTGCGGCCTGAATACTTTCTCAACGGATGTCCCTAAGACAGTGTGGCTGTCAGGCAGGCTTATTCTGACGTCCATTTTCAGTATGTTTTTCGCAAGAAGCTGGATAAGGTTCAGATAGCTGCTGCCTCCTGTCAGTACGACTTTGCCGAGAAGTTTGCCTCTGTACCCGGATATTTCCATGATGTGCCTTACGGTCGCCAGAATCTCGCAGACACGGGCCTCGATGGCGGAACTGAGCAGCCTGGAGGAAACTTCCTTGACGGTCATGCCGTTGTTTGTCTTGATTATCAGTCTGCTCTCAGGTGCAAACTCGCTTATGCACATTCCGCACTGGATCTTGAGTTGCTCTGCACTCCTCATGGCTATTCCGCATGTCTGGTTGATGTCCTCGGTTATCGAATCTCCTCCGAAAGGTATCACCGTAGCGTAGCGCACGATGTTCTTGTAGTATATCAGTACGTCTGTTGTGCCGGCGCCTATGTCCACAAGAATGCTTCCGAGCTCTTTCTCGTCCTCTGTGAGCAGGGCTTCCGCTGAGGCGGTAGGGGTGAATATCATGCCGTTCGCATGAAGTCCGAGCAGGTTGAGCACGTCCTTGCAGTGTTTTACGGCCTGCGAGTTGTTGGTGAAGAGTCTGTATTCGCCTTCAAGGATCTTCCCGTCCATACCGACCGGATCGGTCTCGCCCATGTGTACGTCCACGTTGTAGCACTGCGGCACTACGAGTATGACCTCTTTCTGCGGGCCGGCATCGTACCGGTACATTTCTTTCAGCATGGAATCTGTCTCCTCTTCCGATATGGGTTCGTCGGGATCCGGCCTTTCCCTCCTGAGGTGTTCGGGAAGACAGCGTATGTTCTGGCCGGAGATGTTGACGTACACATCCTTTATGGAATATCCTCCGACAATGCTTTCGTTCATTATCTGCTCCTTTACTTCCCTGAGGGCAGGCTCTATGCTCTTTGCGGCCTTCAGGGGATTACGGATCTCTCCGTACTTTACTCCGTCAGACGGTTTCTCACTGTAGCCGATGACTCTTATTCTTCCGGACGTGATTTCCCCGACTGCCACCGCCACTTTTGATGTGCCGATGTCTATGGCCGTTATAAGTCTGTTATTCATATGTTGTTATCAATTTTTGTTTCTTTCATGTCCCTTTTGGAGCATACTATCTGGTCAGTGAATTTCAGGTTGACCTCCGAATATCGTTCCCATCCGTAGACAGGAACGATGCCTGTGTAGTATGCTTTAAGTTTTGCAAATTTACAATCAATATCGTCAATCGGTCCAAAAATTATCTTCTGATCCCCGACTACATTGTAGAAGACAAGGTCGCCGTTGTC
>OJOA01000004.1_pt1 | contig 161611 bp, 154 predicted proteins | sample 1597991 | NCBI WGS metagenome assembly OJOA01 (sample SAMN01915207, study PRJEB22387) | human gut metagenome | isolation source: stool | host: Homo sapiens | place: USA | reverse complement strand
GGCCCCCGTCAATTCCTTTGAGTTTCAACCTTGCGGTCGTACTCCCCAGGTGGATGACTTATCGCTTTCGCTTAGCCACCGACTGTCTATCGCCGACAGCTAGTCATCATCGTTTACTGTGCGGACTACCAGGGTATCTAATCCTGTTTGATCCCCGCACTTTCGTGCCTCAGCGTCAATCCCAGTTTCGTGAGATGCCTTCGCAATCGGTGTTCTGTGTAATATCTAAGCATTTCACCGCTACACTACACATTCCTCCCACGGCAACTGTATTCCAGCCCAGCAGTATCAACGGCAAGTTACAGGTTGAGCCCGTACATTTCACCGCTGACTTACCAGACCGCCTACGCACCCTTTAAACCCAATAAATCCGGATAACGCTCGCATCCTCCGTATTACCGCGGCTGCTGGCACGGAGTTAGCCGATGCTTATTCGTACGCTACTCTCATCGGCCCACGCGTGGACCTTATTGCTCGCGTACAAAAGAAGTTTAAAATCCATAGGACCGTATTCCTTCACGCGGCATGGCTGGATCAGGCTTCCGCCCATTGTCCAATATTCCTCACTGCTGCCTCCCGTAGGAGTCTGGACCGTGTCTCAGTTCCAGTGTGGGGGACCAACCTCTCAGTTCCCCTAGACATCGTTGCCACGGTGGGCCGTTACCCCGCCGTCCAGCTAATGTCACGCGAGCCAATCCGTATCCGACGTGTCTTTATCCTTGAGGGGATGCCCCCTCCAGGATCCATGGAGTATTAGTCCGGATTTCTCCGGGTTATCCTCCCGATACGGGCATGTTGCTCACGCGTTACGCACCCTTGCGCCGGTCGCCGCCATAAGTATTGCTACCTACGCGATGCCCCTCGACTTGCATGTGTTAAGCCTGCCGCTAGCGTTCATCCTGAGCCAGGATCAAACTCTTCATTGTATATGTCTTTTACTCTTAGCTTGTCCTGACCGGTTTTGACGAGATTATTAATTAATAAACCTCTACCTTTTTCACTCGTACAATGCTATCAATGAACTTTCTTTTGATATCCGTTTTTCTCAAACGGGCTGCAAATATACGGACTATTTTTTAACCACCAAATTTTTTTGCAATTTTTTTGAAAAAATTTTTCAATCTTTGCGCCATGTACTGGAAACTATTTGTCATCTTCGCTAAGATAGGAGCCTTCACAATAGGTGGAGGTGTAGCCATGATTCCTCTGATAGAGAGAGAGATCGTAGACAAACACAAGTGGATTTCGGACGAGGAGTTCATGGATATCATCTCCATTGCCCAGTCTGCCCCTGGACTTATAGCCGTAAACGTCGCCATTTTCATCGGACATAAAATCGCCGGAATAAAAGGCAGCATCGTCGCCACCATAGGCAGTGTAGTCCCCCCTTTTATAATAATACTGCTCGTGGCGGCGGTGTTCACAACCTTCAAGGACAACACTGTCGTCCAGGCAGTATTCAAGGGTATCCGGCCGGCCGTAGTCGCCCTCATCGCGGCACCGGTCTTCAGGATGGCCGTAAAGAACCGCCTCAACTGGATTACCGGAAGCATAGCCGTGGCTGCAACCATACTGATAGCATTCCTGAGAATATCCCCGATATGGATCATCTTGACCGCAATTGCAGGAGGCATTGTCCTGGCCGCATATAGGAACGACAGGAACAAAAAGGAGGTGAGAAAATGATTTTTCTGGAACTGTTCATCACATTCTTCACCATAGGAATGTTCACATTCGGAGGCGGATATGCCATGCTCTCCCTGATCCAGAACCAGGTTGTGACCGTACACCAATGGATATCCCCGGAAGAATTCACGGACATCGTGGCCATATCCCAGATGTCTCCCGGCCCCATAGGCATAAACAGCGCCACCTATATAGGATACACCGTTCCCCACGCGATGGGGTACAGCCCGGTCATAAGCGTGCTCGGCTCGATAACTGCCACCTTTGCCGTAGTGCTCCCCTCCTATCTTTTAGTGCTGTGGATCTGTATTCTTTTCGAAAAATTCAAGACAAACAGATACTTCGCATCCATTCTGAAACTCATGCGCCCGGTAACCATCGGCATGATAGCGGCCGCCGCCATCATTCTCATCACTCCGTACAACTTCATCGACTGGTGGAGCTGGGGCCTGTTCGCCGCTGCCTTCATGGCAATCTTATTGCTAAAAGCCAACCCCATATGGATAATCATAGCGTCCGGCGCAGCAGGATACCTTATATATGGTCTATAATTCATTGCTGCATTTTCAAAAGTGAAAAGTGTTTTGTAACTTTGACTGATTTTATCAATCTGACAATTATGAGACACAACATTAGCTATCTGCTGCTGTCCGCCACAGTGCTCGCAGCTGCATGCAATGGAGGAGGCTACAGCGGTCAGGAGCCATCCGAAGATGCCGGAACACAATTCGCGAAAGGTGCCGACATAAGCTGGGTCACGGAAATGGAACAGGACGGAATCGTCTTCAGGAACTCTGATGGAGAGGCTATGGAATGCACCGCTCTCATGCAGAGTCTCGGATGCGATGCCATAAGGCTCAGGGTATGGGTCGACCCGCAGGAAGGATGGTGCGGTATGGAAGACTTGCTGGTCAAGGCCCGGAGAGCCCATGAACTGGGAATGAGACTGATGATCGATTTCCACTACAGCGACTGGTGGGCCGATCCGCAACAGCAGAACAAGCCGGCGGCATGGGAAGACATGGCTCCCGGGCAACTGCGCGATGCTGTCACCGGCCATACCACGGAAGTGCTTTCCGCTCTGAAAGAAGAGGGAATCACTCCCGAGTGGGTCCAGGTCGGCAACGAGACATCAAACGGCATGCTGTGGGATGAAGGCAAGGCTGACATCAACATGGCAGGATACGCTGCTCTGACAAACGCCGGATACGATGCCGTAAAATCCGTATTCCCGGAAGCGTCAGTAATTGTACACCTGGACCACGGAGACAATCCGAGCCTGTACAACTGGATATTCGACGGTCTCAGCCAGTATGGAGGGAAGTGGGACATGATAGGCATGTCGGTCTACCCTGAATACTATGTTGAAGGAGACTACACCGACGGAGCCTACGCAGGAGTCGTGACAAATACCGTGAACAACATGTCTGCATTGTACAGCAAGTACGGCACACCTATAATGATATGCGAGGCCGGTATGAGCTGGAACAAGCCGGACGAATCCTACCTGTTCCTGTCTGATCTTATCTCAAGGAGCAGGGCTCTGGGAGACGGAATATGTGCGGGAATATTCTACTGGGAGCCCCAGTGCAATCCTGCATGGACTTCATCCATTTATCAGGAACTCGGCTGGTCATCCTACGACAAAGGAGCTTTCGATGCGGAATTCAAGCCGACAAGAGCAATGGAAGCATTTAAGGACGAAATTAAATGACATCTGAAATGAATATAAATTCTATCCGCAAATTTTTCGTATATTTTGCCGCTGCAGCGTCTCTGACAACGATACCTGCCGGCATGGAAGCCAGATCAGCCGGCAACGACAACAGCATAAGGAAAGTCACACTGCTGGACAGCGGCTGGCAGTTCGGGAAAGGAGAAAACCCGGAAAAATGGGAAAGCGTCACCATTCCCCACGACTGGGCCATATACGGCCCGTTCGACCGCAGTAACGACATCCAGGATGTAGCTGTGTACCAGAATGGAGAAGTGACCGCCAGCATAAAGACCGGGCGCACCGGAGGCCTGCCCTACGTAGGAACCGGCTGGTACACCAGAACGCTGGAGACCGATTCCTCGTTCAACGCAGCCGGGCGGAGAGCCTACCTTATGTTTGACGGAGCCATGAGCGAAGCCCGTGTCTATCTGAACGGAGAGGAAGTGATCTTCTGGCCATACGGCTACAACTCCTTCTACTGCGACATCACGCCATATCTGAAACCAGGAAAGGACAATGATCTGCGGATACGTCTCGAGAACCTTCCACAGTCTTCCAGATGGTATCCGGGAGCAGGCCTGTACAGAAACGTCTATCTCATCGAGACCGGAGCCACTCATATTCCGATATGGGGAACGGTCATAACAACCGAGCCCTATGACGGTTTCTCGAAGGCCACTGTCAGGCTGGTGACAGACATAGAGGGAATTCCTGAAGGATTCGACGTATTAGTAAAGACATCTGTCTACGATATGGACGGCGGTACTGCGGCCTCAGACACGAGGTACCGGATCATCGAAAGGGACGCGGCCGCCGGGACATTGAAAGTGGAGCAGACATTCCTCATAGACAGTCCCGGACTCTGGTCTCCTGAGACTCCTTACCTGTACAAGGCAGTAACTGATCTGTATATCAGACCGTCCGTGGACATAAAGGCGGAGCCAGGCCAAAACCTGCCGATGCGCGCTCCGGCAAAGGAGATTCTGACAGATTCGTACACTACGGACTTCGGAATCCGCACGGTAGAAGTTCACCCTGAGACCGGATTTTTCCTCAACGGCGTCAACCGCAAGTTCAAAGGCGTATGCCTGCATCACGACCCGGGGCCGCTCGGAGCCGCCGTGAACAGATCTGCAATCCGTCATCAGCTGACAATGCTCAAGGATATGGGATGCGATGCGATAAGGACGACACACAACATGCCTGCCCCGGAACTCATAGAGTTGTGCGATGAGATGGGGTTCATGGTCATTGTGGAGAATTTCGATGAATGGAACGAGGCAAAATGCCTTAACGGATATCACCGGTTCTTTGACGAATGGGCTGAAAAGGACATGGTCAACATGATACGCCACTACCGCAACAACCCTTCCGTAGTCATGTGGAGCGTAGGCAACGAAGTTCCCTCCCAGTCATCTCCTGACGGCTACAAGGTAGCCAGGTTCCTGCAGGACATCTGCCACCGCGAGGATCCCACCCGACCGGTCACCTGCGGAATGGACCAGATCGACGCGATCCTGCACAACGGCTTCGGAGCCGTATTCGACGTACCGGGATTCAACTACCGGGCCCACCGCTACTTAGAAGGCTACGAGACCCTGCCGCAGAAGATGATCCTCGGCAGCGAGACTTCCTCCACAGTAAGTTCAAGAGGCGTATATAAATTCCCTGTCGAAAAAAGGCACACAGCCATCCATGATGACCACCAGAGCTCGTCCTACGACCTGGAATACTGCTCATGGTCCAACATACCCGATGAGGATCTGGCCCTGGCGGAAGATTACCCCTGGACTATGGGACAGTTTGTATGGACCGGATTCGACTACCTCGGAGAACCCACGCCCTACGACACCGACGCATGGCCGAGCCACAGCTCCGTATTCGGCATCATAGACCTCGCCTCCATACCCAAAGACCGTTACTGGCTTTACCGCAGCGTATGGAATGAGGACAGCCCTACACTGCACATTCTCCCGCACTGGAACTGGGAAGGAAACGAAGGCATGAATATTCCCGTGTACGTATATACATCCTGGCCAAAAGCCGAACTGTTCCTCAACGGCCGCAGTTTGGGTGTCCGGGAAAAATGCGACAGCACACTCCTGCACCGTTTCCGCCTGATGTGGAACAATGTACGCTACGAACCAGGCGAGCTCACAGTTGTAGCCTATGACATGGACGGCAAGGAAATGGACAGGACAACAGTGCGTACGGCAGGGAAACCATACGCCATTGAGCTTGTTCCTGCCAAAGAAAGCCTGACTGCCGACGGAAAGGACCTGATATATGTGACAGTCCGAATAGTGGACAAGGAAGGGAACCTCTGCCCGCTTGATTCACGAAAAGTGCGCTTCGATGTCTCCGGTTCCGGAAAATTCAGAGCCGTGGCCAACGGAGATCCGACCTGCCTGGAGCTCTTCCATCTACCGGAGATGAGCGCTTTCAACGGTATGCTCACAGTCATAGTGCAGAGCGACGGGACTGCCGGACCGGTGTCATTAACCGCAAAGGCCGACGGTCTGAAAACAGCAAAAATCAAGTTCAACGCAGAATAATCTGGAATAATCAAGAGAACACTGACTATGATAGAGAAGATTAAAGAACAGTTCAAGAAAAAATTTGACGGACAGGCCTCGGTCTACGCCTCCGCAGGCCGCATCAACCTGATCGGAGAGCACACTGACTACAACGGCGGATACGTGTTCCCCGGAGCGATAGACAAAGGCATGACGGCAGCGCTAAGACTCAACGGCACCACCAGAGCCAGAGTCTATTCCATAGATCTTGACGGCTATGCCGAATTCGGTTTCAACGAAGAGGACGCACCGTCCGCATCATGGGCCAGATACGTATTCGGGGTGTGCCGGGAAATCACAAAACGCTGCGGTCCGGTTGTTCAGGGATTCGATGCCGTATTTTCCGGAGACGTGCCACTCGGAGCCGGCATGTCGTCATCCGCAGCACTTGAGAGCACATTCGCATTTGCCCTCAATGACATGCTGGGTCTTGGAATAGACAAGTTCGAGCTTGCCCGCATAGGACAGTCCACGGAACACAATTACTGCGGCGTCAACTGCGGCATCATGGACCAGTTCGCATCCATATTCGGCAAGGCCGGCAGTCTCATCCGACTGGACTGCCGGTCAATGGAGTACAAGTACTACCCCTTCCGCCCGGACGGATACCGGTTAGTGCTGCTGGACTCCATGGTAAAGCATGAACTGGCATCCTCGGCCTACAACAAGAGGAGAGAATCCTGCGAAAATGCAGTTGCCGCCCTAAAGGCTGCCGGGCATCCTGAGGTAGAGTTCCTGCGCGATGCGGACATGAAGATGCTGTCCGAGGTTCGCGGCAAGGTATCCGATGAGGACTACATGAGGGCAGAATACGTCATCGAAGAGATACAGAGAGTTCTCGATGTATGCGATGCATTGGAGCACAACGACTACGAGACAGTAGGCAAGAAGATGTACGAAACCCACTACGGCATGAGCAGACTCTACGAGGTAAGTTGCGTGGAACTGGATTTTCTCAACCGCATGGCCAGTGAATGCGGAGTCACCGGATCCAGAGTCATGGGAGGAGGATTCGGAGGATGCACCATCAATTTGGTCAAGGACGGACTCTACGACAGCTTCATTGAAAGGACCTGCAAGGAATACGCGGCTATGTTCGGACATGAGCCGAAAGTATATCCTGTGGTAATAAGCAACGGAGCACGCCGGCTGGAATAGTCACAATACACTCACATCATGATACATCTTACCAATAAGTCCGGTGCGACAGTCCTGCTTACTGAACGCGGCGCCGGCATAGTATCCATAGTCGTCCCTGACAGGAACGGAATCATGGGCGATGTTGTTCTCGGTTACAGAGATGAAGAAAGCTACCACGGTGACGGTCCATGCATGGGCAAGATTCCAGGCCGTTTCGCCAACCGCATAGCAGGCGGTCGTTTCACACTCAACGGCAAGGAGCACATGCTTGTAAAGAACCATCCGGACTACCAGCTGCACGGCGGACCGGACGGATTCTCAGACAGGATATGGAAAGCATCCGGAATCTCGGACACACAGGTCACGTTCACACTGGACAGCCCGGACGGAGACCAAGGTTATCCGGGCGCGTTACACGTGGAGGCCACATACACCTGGAACGATGACAACTCCTTAAAGTTAGAACTGAAAGCCGGTACAGACGCTCCCACCATCCTCAACCTGACCAACCACACCTACTGGAATCTGAGCGGAGAGGACAGCGGCCCGGCCCTGGACCACATTATGCAGGTAAACGCATCCCGCTGGCTCGTAACCGGTGCATCACTGATCCCTACCGGAGAGAAGGCCACCGTGGAAGGCACTCCTATGGACTTCCGCTCACCGAAACCAATAGGCCAGGACATCAAAGCTGCCTTTTCCGCACTTGTCTATGGCAAAGGCTATGACAACTGCTGGATACTGGATGGACCGGACGGTCTCAGGAAAGCAGTTGTACTGACATCCCCGGTTTCCGGCCGCCGTTTAGAGGTATGGACAGACCAGCCTGCCGTACAAGTATACACCGGGAACTGGCTCGAAGGCTCACCAATAAGCAAATCCGGTCGAACATACCATGACTACGACGGAATAGCCATAGAATGCCAGGACTTCCCCGATGCACCGAATCATCCAGATTTCCCGTCCTGTGTCCTCAACCCAGGCGAGACCTACAGCCGGACCATCATATTCAAGTTGTTCGCCTGACATCGGCACATAAGATAAGACATTCCGTACATATAATACGATAAGGGCTCCCGAGAACCGGAAGCCCTTATTGCTTAACCTAATACTTAACCTATGAAAAAACTATCCGAAATAATCTTTTACAAACTGCGTGCCACAAATAGCACAACTGTTGTTAAAATAAAGTTTAGCAGCAGTAACAATACTATTACAGTGTTGTGGCCGGATCTATCAGATTATCCTCATAATATACCTCATAATGCAGATGATTGCCGGTACTTGACCCAGTCGTACCCACGTAGCCGATAAGATCGCCCTTGTGTACATAGTCCCCGTTATCGACAGCAATTCTGTGCATATGCGCATAGGCCGTCTTGTATCCGTTTAGGTGATTCAGCTTGACGAAGTTGCCATATCCCCCGTTCCTGCCGGAAAATGTGACTTTCCCGTCGGCCGTGGCATAGATGGGAGTCATCTTCGGGGCAGCCAGATCAATACCTTTGTGAGTATGCTTCTTTCGTGTAATAGGATGGATACGTGTACCGAACGGAGAGGATATGCGGACATAATCGGTGGGCTTACCTTGAGGTATTGCGGAACTTACCATGGACTTCTCCTCCGGTGTATCTGCAGCAGGCATATCAGACGTCACCGGAACATCCGCTTCAGAAACCTGTTCCGCCTCCTCAACCGAAGGCAATTTGGAGAAATATTCCGGATCAAAAGGCTCCAGAACGACCTCCGCCACTTCCGCACTAACAGGTGTTCCGTTCTCCCATGCATCAGGCTCCATGGCGGACACGATGGACTTCATAGTCTCCGCCGCCTCCTGCATTCTGGCGACGGAATCCTGTTCATCCGAAAGCACCGGAACAAGGTCCTCCGGACCCATCTTTTCTATTTGTCTCAGATTGTCCTCTATTATCTTTTTCTGATCCGCAGCAGAAGTAACTACCTTCGGCTGTACAGCCAGCTTCACCGGCTCCAGCTTTATGCCGTCATCCGACACCATAAGGTCGATTACGGCCTTGTCATCTTCCAGATACCTGCGGTACAACTGCCTGAATCGCTCAAAAGCATCATAATATGCTGCCTTGAATTCCTCGAACTCCTTTGCCCGCTGCTGCTCAAATTCTGACTGCGATTCCTGACGCATCTGCCTGAATCGCTCAAAACCATCATCTTTGTTCTGTGCTCCGGCTGTATAGACTGCAGAGCATAGAACGGCAAAACACAAAACTGCATAATTTTTCATAGTCTCAGAATTATAATTTCCACAAATATAGTAATTTTTCACAGTTTCCTGCTACGAAGACGAAGACTGTTGGCAACGACACTCACACTGCTGAAAGCCATGGCCGCACCCCCGATCATAGGATTGAGCAGAAACCCGTTTACAGGATAAAGTATACCGGCAGCTACCGGAACAGCTATGACATTATATATAAAGGCCCAGAAGAGATTCTGACGGATAGTGCGCACTGTCATATGAGAAAGGCGTACAGCCTCAGGAACACGCGACAGATCGGAGGAGAGAATAGTGACCATGGCCGTATCCATGGCTATATCGCTTCCCCGTCCCATGGCAATGCTCAGATCAGCCTGCGCCAGGGCTGCACTGTCGTTGATACCGTCGCCGACCATAGCCACCTTATATCCGGCATCCTGACACTCCTTGACAAACCTGGCCTTGTCCTGCGGCAGGACACCGGCACGGAACTCATCGATACCCGCCATACGAGCCACAGCTGCCGCGGCAGCCTCATTGTCGCCGGTCAGCATATATGTTCTGATCCCCATGCCGCGCAGTTTCTCCACCGCCTCGGCCGAAGTGGGCTTGATACGGTCTGTCACGGCCAGTACGGCAAGAGACCTGTCCTGATCCGCGAACCACACCACAGTCCGTGCCTCGTTCTGCCACCGTCCGGCCTCTTTCAACATTGCAGTATCCACTTCGATTCCCTCCGACCTCAGCAACTCCAGACTACCGGCCAGATACCGCCTGCCTTCCGACATACCCAGTACCCCTCTGCCCGGTATGTTCTCGAAACCGGAAATCTCCACTTGGCATTCCATACCCAAAAATCTGACTACAGCCTCGGCCAAAGGATGTTCCGACAGGCGTTCAAGGCCGGACAGGACCATACGGTCCCCATCTCCAGTCCCCGATGCCCAAAGACAGTCCGTAACTTCAGGACGGCCCTCAGTGACAGTACCTGTCTTGTCCAGTATCACCATGTCTATATTGCGGGCAACTTCCAGACTGGTGGCATCCTTGATGAGGATACCGTTAGAAGCACCCTTTCCTATACCCACTATCAGTGCCGTAGGCGTAGCGAGACCAAGGGCACAGGGACACGCGATGATCAGAACGGTTATCATCGCCAGCAGACCGTGCGTAAAGCCATCCTCAGGGGCAAATACCCACCAGGCCAGAAAGACTGTCACGGCTATGCCCATTATCACGGGGACAAACACCGAGGCCACCTTGTCCACCAGATTCTGCACCGGTGCCTTGCTGCCCTGGGCATCCTGTACCATACGTATTATCTGTGCCAGAACGGTGTCCTGTCCGGTCTTGTCCGCCTTGATACGGAAGGCCCCCTTCTGATTGATAGTTCCGGCAAACACCTTGTCCCCGGACTGCTTCATTACCGGGACAGGCTCCCCGCTGAGCATACTCTCATCCACGTAGGAAGCGCCGCTGAAGACCGTACCGTCCACGGCCACACGCTCGCCTGGCCTTACAACGACCGTATCCCCCGCATGAGCCCACTGCACTGGGACCTCCTTTTCCGTACCGTCCTGGGAAACTATGGTCACCATCTTGGGACGCAAGCCCATGAGAGTGCGTATGGCTTTATTTGTCTTGTGCTTTGCCTTAGCCTCCATCAGACGGCCCAGAAGTATGAATGCTATAATGACACTGGCCGCCTCGAAGTACAGATGAGGCTCTATCCCTCTGGAAAGCCAGAATCCCGGGAAAAGGAGATTGAACGTGCTGAACATCCATGCCACACCTGTGCTGCAGGCCACAAGAGTGTCCATATTGACAGCCCTGTTGCCAAGCTGTCTCCAGGCATTGATATGGAAACGGCTCCCGAAAACAAAGACCACTGTTGCAGAAAGGACAAACGCCACCCACTGCCCCCAACGCAAATCCATGAAGAACATACTCAGGACAAATACCGGGACAGTCCCGACAACGGCACCGACAGTCTGCCATTTAAGAGCACGGTACTGCTTAAGACGTTCCTTCTCGGCCGCATCCTCCTCGTTTTCCACATCGGTTATCAAGCCATAACCGCTGTCCGCAACAGCCTTTCCCAGCGACTCAGGCGTACATTTGTCTGTATCGTAGCACACCATGGCAGTAGCGGAGGCGTAATTGACATTGGCCTCTATGACTCCAGGCTGGGCGTTCAGAACCTTACTGACGCGGGCCGCACAGGCCGCGCATCCCAACCCTGTAACAGGGAATACTTCTTTCTTCTGCATATCCTGACAAGAATTATATCATCCGCGAAGTTATGCAGAGCCCAGCGGAAAAAGTTATATATTTATGGATAAAGTTTATATCTGGTCTATAGAAGTCAGGCGGCCGTCCCTCATCTTGCGGAACTGGGAAGGCGACATACCGGTCACATCCTTGAACTGAGAACTGAGATGCGCAGTACTGGAATAATGCAGGCGGTCCGCAATCTCACTCACTGTAAGTTCGCCGTAGAACAGCAGTTCCTTGGCCAGCTCCACCTTCTGAAGAATGCAGAAACGCTCCACTGTCATACCGCGTACTTCGGTGAACAGCTTGCTCAATGCGCTGTACTCACGGTGACATTTGTCCTGAAGATAGTCCGAGAGACGGACCTTTTCCTGTGTCTCCAGACTGCGGACATACTCGATGACTCCCACCCGGATCTGCTCCACACACTTCATGCGGCTGTCATCCAGCATCTCGAAACCTGCGTCCTCCAGCCTGCGCCTTATAAGTCCCTGTCTCTCTTCCGTAAGCGGAGACGACAACGATACTACCCCCAATCTGACATCTACGGGCACTACACCGCATTTCATAAAGATGTCCCGCACTGTAGCGATACAGCGCGGGCACACCATGTTCTTTATAATGATTCTGCTACTGTCCATTTACAGGACAAAGATAGCAAAGGTTCTCATATCTCGTATTCCACACAGAACGTAGGATAGGATGAATCATCCGCGATCACGTCATAGTCATAGAACACGAACTTGACAGTGACACCTGTGCCGGGGTTGAACCACGAATTATCTCCCCTGTCCGAATAACCGCCATTCTTGAGTGACTCCACAAGATCGCTTCTCAGAGTCATACCGTCCTCATTGAAGAACTGGTAAGGATCCTTGCCGAAAAGCTGTATCCAGTACAGACCCGTATAGTCATCGAACACATAGTTGACGAAATAAGTATTGAACTTATCAACAGGGATATCGTACGCAAGATTGCTGGAAGAATAGCACCATGCCTCATTCAGGACACCGCCGTTACTGCTCTCCCAGGCCCGTATATCATCCATAGTGGCTCCGAAATCCATATTTCTCTGCGGCAGGTCGACACCTTCAGATGGACCTGAGCCGTCGTTCATCGGGTCATCCTCAAGAACCCTGAACTCTATAACGCCATATACGCGGTCAGGATCGTCATTGTACGGAAGAACATAGATGAGGGCCGACCTGTTCATGGTCTCATTGGCGTACCAGGCAGCATGGCTGCCATCAGTCATATCTATATTTTTCTTCCACGTAAAACCTTGCTCAGCCATCAGTTCCACCATCACACCGTCAACCATATCCTCACTGGAAATACCGAGACAATACCCCCAGGCAAAGCGGTCTCCTGCCTTTGCGTCAAGGTCGTAGAAAGTATTGTTGAACATAGGAGCAACAGGACCGTGGTCAAGATAGTCCCTGATCTCAAACGACATGACACCGTCCTTCTCCTCCTGGAACTTACGAAGCACAAGCAGACCCTCCGTCGAGGCATTCTCCGCTGCCATAACCTTGTCGTAAGTTGTAGGATACTCCAAATAAGGGTAAGGCACCCGGAGCCAGGTCTGATCATACTCCGAAGGCTGCGAAGAGTCTTCCACAACCACATAGCAATACGCCTCGGCCGACCCGATCATGGCCCTGACACAGACAGAACCGAATGCCACGGCCGTAGCCACACCGTCCTGGTCAACAGTCACAACCTCCTCATCCGAGGATTCCCAGACAAGATCAGGATGGGTATAGTCATACGAGTCTTCAGTCATGACATCTATGTCCACAGTCTCCCCTATCTTCAGCACTGTCAGTTCCAGACTCAATGTTATCGCATCAGGAAACACTTCGGCCTGCACGAGAACAGTACACTCCGCCGACAATGTATCACCTATACTGTATTTTATTACAGTGCTGCCTTCCGCCAATGCGGTCACGAGCCCGGTCTCGTCAACAGAAGCCACCGAGGGTCTCTGCGACGACCAAGTTCCATCAACCGAATCGATATCGATGCCGGACGGGGTGAATACGACATCCAGGACAAACGTCTCTCCCACTGTAAGCAAAGTGTCGCTTACAGAAAAACTTACGCTCTCAATGCCTCCAGCAGGCGGCATAGGCGGCTCCTCATTGTCTGGTTTGCTGCATGAAAAAAACAAAAGGGGCAGAAGTCCCAATACGGACATGCCCAGGACAAATTTACTCTTGGTCATAGACAAATATTTTGGTTAACAATTATTCAAAGATAAGTCAATCCAAATAAACTGCCTACATAAAAAGGACGAATCGGGATATCAGCGGTATAAAATGGTACACGGCAGGACTAAAGCGGATAGCCGTCCAGCCATTTCAGAAAGTCTTCCCTGCGGGCGGCACTGACCACCACATCCTGCGGGCCACCACCATCAACCGAAACGGACACCTTAAGACGGCCCTTGAAATATTTTCTCACCGACACTATGGCCCGGATATTGACGATGAGCCCTCTGGATATCCTGAAGAACTGCTCAGGGCACAACACGTCTCCGATCTCGTTGAGATTGGCATATTCCGTAATATGCTTCTTCCCATGGAATGTATACAGGAACACATACTTATCCTCACATCTGATCATGGAGATATCCTGGCACGGGATATAGAAGTAATTGTCGCCCTGGCTTATCAGCACACGGCTCCTCGGCTTGTCCGTATTTACACAGGACTTGTCAGCCGTCATCCTGTATTTCTCGAACTTGTCCAGAGCTCTGACAACAGCTTCCCTTGTAAGAGGCTTCAGCAGATAGTCCACGCTGTTCAGCTGAAAAGCCTTGAGCGCGAAGTCACTGTAGGCGGTTGTAAATATTACCGGGACATCTATGTCCACCTGCCCGATAATGTCAAAGCATGTACCGTCCACCAGTTCCACATCCATGAATATCAGATCTATCTCCGGCCTGGTTTTCAAAAGCGCCACGGCATCCTCAACAGACTCGACACAGAATGCCGGACGATAATCCGGCCTGGCCTCGGCAATAAGCTTCACCAGCCTCATTCCTGCGAAATACTCATTTTCTATTACCAAATACTTTATCATAAGCTTGACTGTTCAAATACGGCACCCTCACCGAGAATATGCCATTTTCATTCGTAACCAGCACCTCCTTGCCGCCCAGACGGTATTGCTCTGATATATATGAAAGTCCGACACCGCTGCCAGAACTGAGAGTTCTGCGGGGACGTACTGGGTTGATCACTTCTACAGCATCCGCCCCTATGGACACACGTACCGTCATGGGATACTTTGACGATATCACATTGTGCTTGGTGACATTCTCTATAAGGAGCTGCATCGTCATCGGCACGATCTTCTTGCCCGCCAGTTTCTCCCGGCCGGTGAACACGACATCGAACTGATTGCAGTAACGGATCTTCAGGATGGCCACATAACTGTCCAGACTCGCCAGTTCCTCCTCCATATCCACCAATGGTTTATCCTGACAATCCGTAACATACCTGTACATCTCCGACAATGCGTCTATGAATTCCTCCGATTTGCGGACATCGACGGAAACCAGCGACGACAGGATGTTGAGAGAGTTGAAAAGGAAATGAGGATTTACTTGGGCCTTGAGAACATTGTACCGATACTGCAGGGCCTCTCTCTTGGCTTCCTCTATCTCTTCGACCGCCTGTTTGTTCTTGTGCAGAAAATATATTATCTCCACTATCAGCAGTATGAAGGTGACATTGACGAAAGCCTCATTCCAGTTCAGGCTGAGGTCTGGATGGAACTGAAGCAGGATAAGATGAAAAAGCTTGTAGACCACCAATGCCCACAACGTGGAAACAACCACGTCGGCCAGCACCTTATAGAAATTACCCGACGGCAGCCGCAGCCTTGGAGACACATAAAAGACAATGATGAATGTACTGAATACAATGACCGTGTCAGGTATCATCGTATTGACGAACATGGAAACGGCTTTGCCGAAACCGACTCCACGGATGGGCGAATCAGAGCGCAGACATGTGTCCAGCAAGATAACCGACACATTATACAGTTCCACCAATAATGCGTACAGAACTATCTTCCTGCAACTTATGATTCTCGACAATGATTTTTGCCGCAATACGCCCTGCATTGTTTTTTTTATTTGTAAATATACTAAAAAATCTCTTATTATTGTATCTTTGCGGCCTGAGAACAATGTTCCACATTCACTATGAACATGATATACAACGCAGCTATGTCCATGGCCAAGGCGGTCGTCCCGCTTTTTGCCGGAAAAGGGGAGAGTACAGGAGATAGCAAGTTCCGGAAATTCGTAAAAGGCCAGAAAGACATCCTGCGTCATATCGCCGATACTTTCAGCAATGAGGACAGGAAGCCTGTGATATGGATTCACGCAGCGTCATTGGGCGAATACGGTGTGGCAAGACCCATTATCAAGAAACTCAAGGCTGAAGGAAAGTACCTGACAGTGCTGACATTTTTCTCCCCAAGCGGGTACGAGGCTCTGAAAAAAAGAAAGGACGGTCCGGACTACGTCTTCTACCTGCCCCTGGACGAAAAACGCAATGTCCGCAGATTCCTGAACATCATACACCCCGACAAAGCAGTGTTCATAATATCCGAATACTGGCCCAACTACCTCGAGGAACTGAGGAACAGGGAAATACCGACATTCCTGATATCTGCCCTCATAACCCGCAGATCCGTGTTCTTCAAATGGTACGGCGGCATTTTCAGGAAGTGCCTGAACACATTCAATGCCATTACCGTCCTCAACGAAGAGTCTTTGAAGAACCTGGAAAGCATGGGATACAGACACGCCGTACTGACCGGAGACCCTTTGTTTGACAATGTAGCAGCAGCCGCAGCCACACCGTTCAGTGACAGCATAGTCGAGGAGTTCACACGTCCGGCGGAAGGGCGTGTCCTCATTGCCGGAAGCACCAGCGACCAGAACGACACCCGCATGGTAACGGAACTGGCCAACAGACACAAGGACACCAGATTCATCATCGTACCGCACGAGATTACCGAGCAGAACACCAAAGCCATATCATCAATGCTGACCGGCAGGACTGCCGTTTACTCCAAGTGCGGAGCAGACACATCCCTATACGATGCACAGGTCCTTATAATAGACAGACTCGGAATACTGCCCTTTCTGTACAGATATGCCAGACTGGCATACATAGGCGGAGGATTCACTCCATTCCTGCACAACATTCTGGAAGCTACGGTATACGGACTTCCGGCCTCATTCGGTCCGGAGACCGGACGCAAGACAGTACCGCAGGATCTCATCAGACTGGGCATAGGGCAGACCGTCAAGGACGAGGACGAACTGGATGCCTGGTTCAACCGTCTGAATGACAATGAAGATGATCTCAGGAGAATCAGAGATGCCGCCAAAGAGTATCTTGAATCAAAATGCGGAGCCACATCCGCCATTATGGACATCATTGAAAGTTATTGATAGAGATAAGCATATTTTTCTTATCTTGCATTGTTTTTCATTACCTGTATTTATATTCTTATGAAAATAATATGCGTTATCCCGGCCCGCGCAGGGTCCTCCCGCTTCTTTGAGAAACCTCTTGCCCCGATATGCGGGAAACCGATGCTCCGATGGGTATATGAGCACTGTAAGGAAGTGCGTCAGTTCGAAGAAGTATACGTGGCAACAGACAGCGACAGGATAAAGGCCGCAGCCGAGTCGTTCGGAGCAAAAGTCGTCATGACCTCCCCTGACCATGACACCGCGACAGAACGTCTCTATGAGGTATCCACACATATTGACGCAGATCTTTACGTAATGGTCAACGGAGACGAACCGCTGCTGACCCGGGAGAGCATCGAGCAGTGCATACCGGAGCACCTGGATCCGCAGAGCATGTACGTGTCCAACCTCATGACTGACTTCAGCGACCCGGTGGAAGTCGTGGACAGCACAAACCTCAAGATAGTGACTGCAGCAGACAACCGCTGCCTGTTCATTTCCAGAAGCCCCATCCCCTATCCTAAAGGCAACATGGACTATGTCTACCACAAATTCGTGGGAGTGGGCGCATTCACAAGGAAAGCCCTCGAATATTATCACAACACGCCACGCGGTCCCATCGAAAAAATCGAGGAGAACGACTCGTTCCGGTTCATAGAGAACCATGTTCCTATCTACTACTACAACTGCCACTGCAAGTCTCTGTCCGTCGACACCAGAAAGGATATCGAGGCAGTGGAGAAATATTTCCTCGGACAGCGATGATGGCTGGCACATCCAGACGAACAAACACACTCCTTGTAATAAGAATGTCAGCGCTCGGCGACGTAGCCATGACCGTACCTGTCATATACTCGTTCGCCAGGCAGTATCCGGACTGGCATATCAAAGTCCTTACCCAGCCTTTCTTCTCCAGGCTGTTCCTGGACAAGCCGGACAATGTGTCTTTCATAATGGCAGACCCGAAAGGCAGGCACAAAGGACCGGCCGGACTGTTCAGACTCATACGGGACACGCACAAAGAGCATGTCACAGCCGTGGCAGACATGCACAACGTACTGAGATCCTGGGCAGTAGACATTTCTTTCATACTGACAGGGAAAAAAGTCAGAATAGTAAGGAAAAAACGCCGGGAAAGAAAAAGGCTTACCAGTCTCAGACACAAGCGGCTCGTCCGACAGCGCAATTTCATAGACCGGTACTTCGATGTCCTGTCCTCCCTGGGACTTCCCGCCAGCCGGCAGTTCTCCAGTCTATTTCCAGACAGCACGCCATCAGAAAACGATGTGCCGCATATCGGCATCGCCCCGTTCGCAAGATATACAACAAAAACCTATCCGCCGGAAATGATGGAAAAAGCTGCGGCAATGCTGGCCGGAAAAGGATACAGAGTACTCCTGTTCGGAGGCAAAGGCAATGAAGCCGAGGAACTGGAAAAATGGGAATCAGCCCATCCGGGCATAAAGTCTGTGGCTGGAAAGCTCACCATAGACAAGGAACTGGAACTCATGAGCCGGCTGGACCTGATGGTGTCGATGGACTCGGCGAACATGCATCTGTCATCCCTTGCAGGTACAAGGGTGATTTCGGTCTGGGGCGGCACTACCGTTCACTGCGGCTTCCTGGGATGGAGGCAAAAAGAAGAAGACGCAATATGCGCCGGTCTGCAGTGCCAGCCGTGTTCCATTGCCGGGAAACCGGAATGTCCTCTTGGACACATGAACTGCCTTAGAAGCATCTCTCCGGAAGAAATCTGCAATAAAATCACAGAAACCATACACCAGCGTAACAGCAGACCCCTTGCACAGCAGCCCTTCGGCATCCGATAAACGCACACCGCCTTCCAGACCTGAGGGAGCATCCGCAAATGGGGAGAAACGCGGTCAGTCAAAGATTGCCGACAGTACTGACCTACAAACGAATAAGGGTGGAAGATGGGACTCGAACCCACGACCCTTGGTGCCACAAACCAATGCTCTAACCAACTGAGCTACATCCACCATGTATCCCTTTATCTCCAAAAGGGACTGCAAATATAAAAATACTTTTCTTATTCACACAATATTTTTTATCTTTGAGAAAATTTTCATCAAAACACTGATTCATGGCACGTGAAATAAAATTCTCCCTCGTTTACAGGGATATGTGGCAATCCTCAGGAAAATACGTTCCAAGGGTAGACCAACTGGTACAAATCGCTCCTGTCATCATTGACATGGGCTGCTTCGACAGAGTAGAGACAAACGGAGGCGCTTTCGAACAGGTAAACCTCCTTTTCGGAGAAAACCCCAATAAGGCTGTAAGGGCCTGGACTGCACCTTTCAACAAGGTAGGCATACAGACACACATGCTTGAAAGAGGCCTTAATGCTCTGCGGATGAATCCTGTACCCCGAGACGTGAGAGCACTGATGTATAAAGTGAAAGCCAGACAGGGCACCAATATCTCCCGCTCGTTCTGCGGTCTGAACGACCACCGTAACCTCAAGGACTCCGTCATTCTTGCCAAAGAAGGAGGCATGATCTCCCAGGTAGCGCTCAGCATCACCTACTCCCCCATCCACACTGTGGAATACTACATGGACATCGTGGACAAGGTCGTGGAATACGGATGCGACGAGATATGCCTCAAGGACATGGCCGGCATCGGACGCCCTGCCTTCCTGGGCCGTCTGACCAAAAGCATCAAGGACAAATACCCTCACATCATTGTACAGTACCACGGCCACTCCGGTCCAGGGTTCTCGGTAGCGTCCATGCTGGAAGTCGCACGTGCCGGAGCCGACTATCTGGATGTTGCCATCGAGCCTCTCTCCTGGGGCAAGATACATCCGGATGTCATCACCATCCAGGCCATGCTGAAGGATGCCGGTTTCAAGGTAAAGGACATCAACATGAATGCATACATGGAAGCCAGAAGACTTACCCAGAGCTTCATTGACGATTTCCTCGGAATGTTCATAGAGCCTACCAACTACATCTGCTCCTCACTGCTCGTAGGCTGCGGCCTTCCCGGCGGCATGATGGGCTCCATGATGGCCGACCTCAAAGGATTCCATGGCGCGATAAACATGTCCCTGCGCAATCAGGGCAAGAAGGAAGTTTCCCTCAACGAGCTTATGGTAATGCTCTTCCAGGAAGTGGAGTACGTATGGCCCAGACTTGGATATCCTCCATTGGTGACACCTTTCAGCCAGTATGTGAAGAACACTGCGTTGATGAATCTCATGCACACCCTCAAGGGCGAGCCAAGATGGAAGACAATAGACAAGGACACAATGAACATGATCTTGGGCAAGACCGGCAAACTGCCCGGTCCCCTTGCTCCGGAGATTCTGGACATAGTGAAGGAAAAAGGCCTGGAATTCTACACCGGCAATCCTCAGGACGCATTCCCCGACGAGCTGCCCAAGTTCATAGAGGAAATGAAGAAAGAAGGATGGGACCGCGGACAGGACGACGAGGAGCTCTTCGAGTTTGCAATGCACGAGCGTCAGTACCGCGACTACAAGAGCGGAGTGGCCAAAGAGCGTTTCAACAAAGAGCTTGAGGCAGCCCGCGAAAAAGCTGGTGCCCCGAAGATCGTCACCCGTCAGGTCGTGGAAGTTCCTGCATTTGACGCCGAAAAAATCATGGCCGAGCATCCCCAGGCCATGGCAGTACAAGCTGTCGCCAAAGGCAAACTGCTCTGGCAGTATAATGTGGCTGATGAAAGTGCGGCTCCTGTTATCGGCACGAAGTTCGAGGAAGGCAAGCCCATATGCTACATACAGACATATTACGGCATAGAGACAGTCAAGGCTCCAAAAACCGGAAAACTCATCCAGGTGGATGCAAAGCACGGAGACAACGTAGCTGTCAATCAGGTTCTCGGCTTCATCGAGTAAACATACACTAAAAACACAGAAAAGGGCTGTATCAGACATTCATTTGATACAGCCCTTTTATCGTGTAAGTAGATTTTCAGTGGGGCATGCATACTGTTACAGTGTTACTGTAAAATTACGGACACAATAGGAAACGGCATGTTGATTTCAAGCGAGTCAGACTTCAGGCGTTGATGTGTACCTCATGTCCAACAAAGTGCGCTTGTAGAAATGCTTGATAATCAGATGCTCTGGAAAAAGACATCTGCTGGACTTGTGAGGATATGGGGCTGGAAGGCCGTTTGGTGGCGAATTATGCCGGGTCCAGCAAGTTGTCAAAACGTATGTCCTTGATAATAAACGAGATGAATTTCGGTGATATGCTGGACGTTGCAAAATGGCTGCGCATGAGACGCAAGTGCCCGGGACGCGATCTCCTCCCCATGACCAGTCTGCCGCACCGGCACTGAATCGCGGGAAACGCTGCCGTTGTGGTGGTGGCCGGATGGTGGTGTGGGACCGGATGGGGAATCTGCCACGGAGCGGCATGCCACCCGTGACGGCGGAAGTGGCTTTAGGAGAGGTTTCTTGCGATCCAGGGGGTATTCCCACTGAAAATCGGCTGAACTAAGATATGCCATGAACTGTTTTATCACTTCGAATTTTTCTATACCGTAAGGAGATAAATCAATAACCCTTTTCAGCAAGTGCCGTCTCCATTTTCTCCCGGCCCAGGGCCACAATCTCATCGTACTTGTAGAACTCCATCGTCCCATACGCGTTCTTGGCTATGCGCGCAAGCACGTCCGGTGCATATAGCCTAAGAGTAAGGTCCGCATTAGTCTGAATCATCATACTGGATGATTCATTGAGGATAGACACTATACCCATATCCGCCTCATCATCCGCCTTTTTCTCCAACTTGTCCTCAGGAGCGGCCATCAGTTCCCTCTCCACCTCTTCCTTCCGGACCTTGTCCATGACCGTCTCTACTATATGCTCCAGTCTCTGACGCACACGGCCTTTCCTGTGTTCCGGCCCGTCTTCATCCTTTTCCTCGTAGGGACCGTTCAGGTCTACGGCAACCAGAATATCTCCCGGAGTTCTGCGCACCCTGTTTACAGGTACCGGATTGACCACACCACCGTCAATCAGAAGCATGTCGCCTATCCTGTTCGGAGTAAATACTGACGGAAGGGATATGGAAGAACGGATGGCCTCGTACAGACTGCCTGAATCGAAGACAACCTCCCTGCGGTGCAGGATATCGGTCGCCACTGCCGTAAAATGTACCGGCAGTTCCTCTATCTTCCGGTCCGGAATAATGGACTTGAGTTCATCTATCACCCGCTCGCCCTTGACAAAGCCACCATTGCCTATAGTAAAATCCATCAGATTGAAGACTTTCATCCTGTCGACCGTCTTCATCCATTCCTTAAACGCGTCCAGACCTCCTGCAGCATAGATACCGCCTACCAAAGCTCCCATAGATGCCCCGGCAACGGAGGTTATCTCAAACCCCCGCTCTTCAAGAACCTCTATCGCACCTATATGGGCCAGACCCCTCGATCCGCCACTGGCAAGCACCAGTGCCACTTTGTTTCCCGTCCTCATTTCATCTCCCGTATCAGCATTCCGGGAAGAATGCCCGTACCGCTGACAATCTTGAACGTTGTGGCATTCAGGTCCGCCCCTGCGGCCTCCTCTTCTCCGGCCATGTAACGGTTGTCCCATATCTTTTTGGGCTCCGGTCTCAGGACACCTTTCCTATTATAGCTTATCCTTCCGGTTGCCTCGTCAAGCACAGGTACAAGCACCTCGTACTTCGATTTCGGGGACACACCTTCTTTCAGACCTATACGGGCCGTCACGTAGGCACCGTCCACATCGTTCACAGGCACCTTCACCTTGAACTGGTCGAAATTCTTCTGAAGATTCATGATGTTCTTATCCACTGCACGGGCCAATACCTTACGGAACACATCCTCCGGACTATACAAACCTCTAAGCACCGGTTTGTCGCTTCTGGACTTATAACTTCCTACATATTTGAGACGGAACGTAGTACTGTCAGCCTCAAAGGCGGCTTTCCTCGCCGCTATCGTACTGTCTGCATAAAACGCCGCCATTGATGCGGAATCATCGGCTGGCTTCTCGTAATAATACAGGTCATAGAAACGGCCGGCTATACTGTCATTCCAGTCCAGCTGATAAAGATGCGTGTTAATATTCACGGCAAAACCCGCTATCTGGCTGGATACAAGTGCTCCAAGCGTAGCAAGACTCGTCACGGCATTGTTTTCCTCTCCAGTAATTGCCGCCGCCACGCCTCCTATAACACTGAGGATACCCGTAGCGACATCAGCGTTCGCTTCATGGTCTATATACGTAATATCATTGACTATCACGAACGTATTGTCGATAAGATCATACCCGTTGTCCGCAAGCGCCAAAGTCCCGCGCTTGCTCTGGGCAGCAATCTCCGAATCCATAGCCGTCGCATCATAAAGCCCTCTCTCCAGAACGAGCGCCGGTTCGAAACCGCCTGTCACCTTGTTTCTCATGAACCATTTGGCAACAAGACGCTTTGCCACCATGTTGCGCCGGAGAAAGTCCTCGACCTCCATCCTGGCATCATCTTTCCGGCGGTCTGTAGTAATACACTTCACACTAAGATCGTGATTGTTGTACTTGTCCGGTGTCTCCAACGACATGAATGCTCCGACAATCTCGTTGTCCATCTCCTGCTCCGGATGGCTTATCATCATCGAATACAGCGAGCTTCTCCTGTAACTCATCAGAGAGTCAGCATCCTTGGCCGACAAGGCGACCGGTGCCGACACGCACGCCAGAACTAATAAGATTCTACTGTATATTGCCTTCATAACGGTCATATTTCAAATTAATCAATAATCCCACATGCTCTCATCCACCTTGTCGGACACGGACACTCTTCCGTCGGATTCAGTGAAATCTATCACGACCTGTCCGTTCTCATCAAGCCATGCCGTTTCCCCGCGTCCGTTCATGACCCATCTTACAGCACCCTGCTCAGGACGCATGAGCAGGGACGCAGGATGTGAACCAGGAGCATCCTGCACCATTGGAAACATCACAGGAATGACCTCTTCACCTGCGGCATTCACAAAACCGTACAGACCTCCCCTCTTCACCCAGGCCAGACCGTCATGGAACTCACCCACCGCCTGATACGGTCCATTGTGTCCCGACACCATATTGCCGTCACGGTCAACCAGTACCCACTCACCGTCTTCATACAGGACTTCTCCGTTCTCGTCCGTCACAAACATATCGGCCATCCTGAAAGACCCGGTGACACCGAATATCACATTCCGTCCAACCTGACGTCCCTTTTTGTCCAGTACAGGCATCACCCTCATGAGGCGGCGCATAGAAGAGCGGGAGGACATGTCTGCCCATGCCACACCGTCCGTATACGGACCGACGAGCGAATAAAATCGGATACTGTCCGTCGAAGGCGCGGCCAGGTCCACGAAACCCCACCGTCCTTCCGTCATATACATCCCGTATTCCTCATCCTCGCCGACATCACCGACATACACTGCGACCATCCCTTCACTGCACAGATCCACATAATCAAATACAGCAGGAATCACCTCGGTACCGTCCGATGCCAGGACCCCCCATTTCAGCACACCGTCGACATCCAGGCAAAACGAGCCGAAACCATCGGCCGGCAGACTGACTGAAACATACTTGGCTTCAGCTATTACTGCCCCATCGGAGCTCTTATATCCCCACGCACTTCCAGACTGGAACGGAATCATAGTCTGAGCATAGAGCGCAGTTGACATCAGCACAGTGAGCAGACAAGTCAAACATACTGTTCTTTTCATATTCCTGATTATTCCAATTATTGACGTTAAAGTCCTGTCAGAAACCGGACGACAGGGATTTCACAATACCTTTCTCTTCCAGATACCCGCGCAACCTGTCTTTTGAGACAGATATGAAATAGCCTATCTTATACTCTTTCTTGCCGGTCTTCATCACCTGACGGCTGCCGGACGCCACCGAACTCACATATGCCCTGTAGTCATTCTGGAAAAAATTCTCGAAAAACAGGGAATCGGAAGGTGTCACTCCGTCCGTTTTCAGAGGCGGTTGTGCCGTAGCGCCGTTTCCGGCCGGCACACCTTTGAAAATAACGGCATGCACGGCATTTTTCTCCGCCGTAGTCACCGGCATGTCAGGAGTCCTGTAATAGCTCCATACCCTCAAGGCATAAACCCCGTCGGCTCCCACACCGGCATTTTCCACCTCATATGACCAAGGACGGTCAGCCCGCCCCATGCGGGACGCTGTTCCACAAGAATGCAATACTAACGGAAGCAGCAGAAAAATAAGATATTTCCTCATAGTTTGTTTTATTTTCAGCCAAAGATAACATGTTTTGCAGAGTTTTCAAAATCGTTTTGTATATTTGCAAATTATTTGTAGACTATAGTGTTGAATTACTGTTATGGAAACGATCAAGACAGCCAACATCTTTTTCGACAGGTCCTACGGGTATGCCAGAGCCATTGTCACTCTCATACTTGGACTGGTTCTGGTCATCTGGCCTGAACAAGTGCAGAAATACATCGTGACCATACTCGGCGCACTGATACTCGCAATAGGAGTGGTCAGCATAATCCTGTCCTACACAGGCAAATGGAAAAACGAGAAAGTCCCGCTTCTGATGCTGAACGCCATAGTGGACATCGCATTCGGACTCGTCCTCATAATTTTCCCGTCGTTCTTCATCAACTTCATAATGTTCGTTTTCGGACTGCTTCTTCTGATATTCAGTCTCAGCGACATAATAAGTCTCGTAAGAACATCCAAGACCATGCCGCTGCCCCGCACCCTGTTCATAGGACCGGTCATCATCCTTATCCTCGGAATAGTGATGTTCTTCTTCCCGTCCAAGACCGGAGACTGGCTGTTCATACTCTTTGGGGCAGGACTGATAATCTATGCTGTGACCGAGTTCATCTCGACATATACAATAAGGAAAAAAATAAGGCAGAACTACAGTTCTGACCCGATAATAAAAGAAGAATAGTACCTCCGTGGGGAATCGAACCCCAACCAAGAGAACCGGAATCTCTCATTCTATCCATTAAACTACGGAGGCAAACGGACTGCAAATGTATAAATAAAAATTTGAATTCAATATGACTGCTTACGTTTTTCCCGGACAGGGAGCACAATTTTCAGGTATGGGCAAGGACCTGTATGACTCCAGCCCTAAAGCAAAATCCTTAATTGACAATGCCTGCGATATATTGGGCTTCGACATACGGAACATCATGTTCAACGGATCGGCCGACGATCTCAAGCAGACCAAGGTCACCCAGCCGGCAGTCTTCATACACTCAGTGGCTGCAGCTGCCACCATAGCAGACTTCAGACCGGACATGACGGCCGGACACTCATTAGGAGAATTCTCCGCACTCGTGGCTGCCGGCGCGATGTCTTTCGAGGACGGACTGCGCCTTGTGTACGCAAGGGCAATGGCCATGCAGAAAGCCTGTGAGATCAAGCCGTCCACCATGGCTGCAATCATAGGTCTGCCCGATGATGTCGTGGAGAAAGTATGCGCCGATACCGAAGGCATCGTCGTGCCCGCCAACTACAACTGTCCGGGACAGCTCGTGATTTCCGGAGATATAGAAGCCGTGGACAGAGCCTGCGCGACACTCAAGGAAGCTGGTGCCAAAAGAGCGCTGAGACTGGCCGTAGGAGGTGCATTCCACTCCCCGCTCATGGAACCGGCAAGAGTAGAGCTGGCTGAAGCCATCGGCAAGACCGAGATAAAGACCCCCGTATGCCCCGTATACCAGAATGTGGACGCCATGCCGTCCACCGATCCGTCAGAGATCAAGGACAAGCTTCTGCGCCAATTGACTTCCCCGGTAAGATGGACACAGACAGTCCTCAACATGCACCACGACGGCGCCACCGAATTTGTGGAGCTCGGTCCAGGAAATGTACTTCAGGGACTTATAAAGAAATGTCTTCCGAACAAATAATTTCAAATAACAATAACTACTAAAATCTTCCTTAGAATGGCAAAAGAGAAAACATTCATTACATGCGACGGCAACTATGCTGCCGCACATGTCGCATACATGTTCAGTGAACATGCCGCCATCTACCCCATCACACCTTCTTCCACCATGGCCGAGTACGTAGACGAATGGGCCGCTTTCGGAAAGAAGAATCTTTTCGGGGAGACTGTCAGAGTAACCGAGATGCAGAGTGAGGGCGGAGCGGCCGGAGCTGTCCACGGATCACTGCAGGCTGGTGCCCTGACCACTACTTTCACAGCATCGCAGGGTCTGCTTCTCATGATTCCCAACATGTACAAGATAGCCGGCGAGCTGCTGCCCACAGTATTCCATGTATCTGCCCGTGCCCTCGCCACACAGGCACTTTCCATCTTCGGAGACCATCAGGACGTAATGGCATGCAGACAGACAGGATTCGCCATGCTGGCCTCATCCAGTGTACAGGAAGCAATGGACCTCGGAGCCGTAGCGCATCTGTCCACAATCAAGTCCAGCGTCCCCTTCATACATTTCTTTGACGGATTCCGCACCTCGCACGAAATCCAGAAGATAGAGGTACTCGACCCTGACGCGCTCAAGTCCATGATCAGCGAGAAGGCCCTTTCCAATTTCCGCAGAAGGGCACTCAATCCCAACAGGCCGGTGACCAGGGGAACCGCGCAGAATCCTGACGTATACTTCCAGGCCCGCGAGGCAAGCAACACATACTACAACGCCGTTCCCGACATCGTGGCCCGCTACATGGGCGAGATAGGCGAGTTGACCGGCCGCCACTACCTGCCGTTTGACTACTACGGAGATCCTGAAGCCAAGGACATCATCATTGCAATGGGGTCCGTATGCGAGACCATCAGAGAGGTTGTGGACGTACTCATGTCAAAGGGCGAGAAAGTCGGAGTCATAACGGTCAGGCTCTACAGACCGTTCTCTGCAAAATACTTCCTCAGAGTCCTGCCGAAGAGCGTGAAACGGATTGCCGTCCTCGACCGCTGCAAGGAACCGGGCAGCGTAGGCGAGCCACTCTATCTTGACGTCAAGTCCACACTGGCCGAGATGGGCGGTGACGCTCCCTACATCATCGGCGGACGTTACGGTCTGTCCTCGAAGGATACCAGTCCCGCACAGATCCTCGCTGTATTCAAGAACCTGAAACAGAAACAGCCCAAGGCAGACTTCACCATCGGCATCACCGATGACGTGACATTCAAGTCCCTGCCCGTCGGAGAGGAGATCTCATTGGCAAAAAAAGGCACATACGAATGCAAGTTCTATGGACTCGGTTCAGACGGAACAGTCGGTGCAAACAAGAACACCATAAAGATCATCGGCAACCACACATCCAAATACTGCCAGGGATACTTCGATTACGATTCCAAGAAGTCCGGCGGATACACCTGCTCCCACCTGAGATTCGGAGATTCCCCCATCACATCTCCCTATCTGGTGTCCACACCTGACTTCGTTGCCTGCCACGTTCCGTCATACCTTTATAAATACGATGTGCTGAAAGGCATCAAGAGAGGAGGCACATTCCTGCTCAACAGCCTGTGGTCAATGGAAGAGACCATAAAGAGGATTCCCGACCACGTAAAACAGGTCATCGCCGAGAAAGGCATCAAGGTATACATTATCAATGCAACCAAGATAGCCGAGGAAATCGGACTCGGAAACAGGACCAACACCATTCTTCAGTCTGCTTTCTTCAAGATCACAGGCATCATCCCCTACGATCAGGCCGTAGCTTTCATGAAGCAGGCCATCGACAAGAGCTACGGCAAGAAAGGAGAGAAAGTCGTAAGCATGAACTATGCAGCCGTAGACAGAGGAGCCGAATATGAGGAACTCACAGTTCCTGAAGACTGGAAAAACGTCGTTGCAAGATTCCGTCCGGCCAACTTCGACCGTCTCGCACCCGAATGGGTACGTTCCGTTGCCGATGTCGTGAATGCCCAGAACGGATATGACATTCCTGTCAGCGCATTCACTGGAGAATATGCTGACGGCAGCATACCCGCCGGCACTGCCGCATATGAAAAACGCGGTATCGCAGTAAACGTGCCTGAATGGGACCCTGCCAAGTGTATCCAGTGCAACCAGTGCGCATACTCCTGCCCTCATGCAGCCATCAGGCCGTTCCTCTCGACCGAAGAAGAACTGTCGAAAGCACCTGCCGGTATCAAGAGCGCCCAGGGTATCGCGGCCTTCAAGGCATACCGTTTCACCATGCAGGTATCTCCTATGGACTGCACAGGATGCGGCAACTGCGTGGATGTCTGCCCCGCCAAGGAAAAGGCACTGGAGCTCAAGCACCTCGGCACCCAGATGGAGCAGCAGTCTGTATTCGACTACCTGCACGCCAATGTAGGCTACAAGGACACGGTCGCTCCAAAGACCCAGAACCTCAAGAACTCCCAGTTCGCACAGCCTCTGTTCGAGTTCTCCGGCGCATGCGCTGGTTGCGGAGAGACACCTTATATAAAAACCATCACACAGCTATTCGGTGACCGCATGATGGTAGCTAACGCAACCGGATGCTCATCCATCTACAGCGCATCGTTCCCGTCGTCGCCTTACTGCACCGACAAGAACGGCCGTGGTCCGGCATGGGACAACTCCCTCTTTGAGGACAACGCCGAATTCGGTCTCGGTATGAGAATAGGTACCGAAAGAATCCGCAACACTGTTGCCTGCCTCATGAAAAAAGGTATGGAATGCAGCAAGTGCTCTTCCGAGATCAAGGCCCTCTTCGAACAGTGGCTTGCAGACAGAGGCAACGCCGCCGCAACCCGCAGTATCTGCGACAAACTCGTGCCCATGCTTGAGGAAAGTGACTGCGAGGCATGCCGTGAGCTGCTCAACTACAAAGACTACATCCCCGCACGCAGCCAGTGGATTATCGGAGGCGACGGCTGGGCTTACGACATCGGATACGGCGGACTCGACCATGTCCTTGCCTCAGGAGAGAATGTAAACGTACTCGTCCTCGACACGGAGGTTTATTCCAATACCGGAGGACAGTCATCCAAGTCCACACCTGCCGGAGCTGTCGCCAAATTCGCCACATCCGGAAAGAAAGTGCGCAAGAAAGACCTCGGCATGATGGCAATGAGCTACGGTTACGTGTACGTTGCACAAGTAGCAATGGGTGCCAACCCCGCACAGTATTTCAATGTACTGAAAGAGGCTGAAGCCTATAACGGACCTTCGCTCATCATAGCATACGCTCCATGCATCAACCACGGTCTGCGGAACGGTATGGGCAAGAGCCAGCGTGAGGAGAAACTTGCAGTTGAATGCGGATACTGGCATCTGTACCGCTTCAATCCAGCACTGAGTGAGGAAGGCAAGAATCCGTTCACCCTCGACAGCAAGGAACCTGACTGGAGCAAGTTCCAGGAGTTCATCAAGGGTGAGGTACGCTACAGCTCGCTGATGAAGAGCTTCCCCGAGACAGCTCAGGAACTCTTCGACAAGACAGAGCAGTTTGCCAAGATCCGCTACGAATCCTACAAACGTCTGGCCATGTAGCCAAAACGGCACTGATTACGACAGAATGAGGGCGACCTGGATGGGCCGCCCTCATTTTTATCACTCAACGGAAGTGCATCAGACTCATAGAAAATCACAGCACTTTCCCCCAGAACAAAAACGGCCGGTACGTCGGATAGCCGCAAACCTGACAAGCAGAGAATCCATGTCATGATCCTGCCTGAAAGGCTCCCATAGATAGCCCAAGACAGCAGCACCTCCGAAACCTACCTCCTCCAGCAGTCTGATATTGTCAGGACATACTCCGCCCAAGCCGAAGACCCGTCCCCAGTCAACAGACCGGCAATCCCCGTCAGAAGACATTACGTCCATCCGAGCGGCTGCCCCGTCAGAACCCGCAGCAATCCTCCGGCGTATTTCATCCAGTGAGAACCGCGAAGCATAGCCACTCTTGGAAATACTGTCGAATATCGGGCTCAGAAACATATAGTCACAAACAGAGCCGTATTCCGACAATTCCTCCATACTGTGGCAAGAGCGGCTGACCAGACCGCCGAACCCGGCCGGAACCGACGGATTCCTGCTGTTCAGATGCACACCTCCCACTCCGAACCGGGCAGCCAGCTCATGATGGTCATGCAGGGACAAGCGGTTGCGGCAACACTTCGGGACAGCCTCCAGCAGACGGACAATACTGTCCGAACCGGCAGCCGGCTTTCTCACATGCACTCTCCATGCCCCAGCTTCCAGCAGAGCCGTAACAGCCTCCGCCTCTCCGGGCAGGAAATCAGGAGCGGATATCACTATAATTCTCATTGACTACAATTATTTGCCTGCAAATATCTGCAATTTTCCGCCATTCAGGACACATTCAGACAGCATACGCATACCCGGTCATTTCAAGAATTTTAGTATTTTTGTGGAAACACAACAATACTTAACAGATGAAGCGACTGACATTTCTTCCCATTCTGATTATATTGACCTTATATACAACCATATCACAAACATCCGAATCGGACGACCGTGACACATACAGCAGCCTGATGTTCTCAGGACGCTACCATGATGCCCTGAACTACTCGCGCAGCATACTCGATGAAGCCGACAGTACAGGCGACATCCACCGCCTCATGCTGGCCTGCAGCTGCCTTGGACAGGCCTACATAGCGATGGACACATTTGACTCCGCATATATTTTCCTGGACCGCGGCCTCCGCCTCTGGAACAGCATGGACTCCACTGACCGCTCCCACCAGGACTATTTCACCATATATACCATATACTCCTGCCTGGGAATTTACGAGATATCCTCAGGGCTCAACTACGAGAAAGCCATCGCGCACTTCCTGAACGGGATGCGGACAGCCCTCAACCACGCAGACTACAGTAACTACGCCGTACTGGGCTCAAACCTCACGCTTGCATTCGTCCTGCGCCGCGACACCACAGGACTGCGGTACGCCAAGGAGATCTACGGACTGGGGACAAGGCTGGAGGACCCGTACATAAGACACATAGGAGCATTCGTCTGCGCTGACATGTACTATCTGCGAGGCGACATTTCACAGGCCAGAAAATACATGGACGAGGCCATGACAGGAATAAACGACTATTATAACAAAGCAGAGATACACCGTCTCAACGCCGGAATCCTGACCGCCGAAGGAAAGACAGACGAGGCCCGGGCCGCATACAGGAGCGCTATCGCAAGCATCAACGAAGAATCCACAATCACAGCCATATCGATATACCTCTCCTATGCCTGCTTCCTGAAAGAGCAGGGGCAGCCTGAAGAAGCCATGACATACATAGACAAAGGCATCAGCCTGTCCCGCAGCAGAGGCAACCGCATATTCACGGCGGAGCTTTACGCCACCGCATCACAGCTGGAAGAGGCAGTGGGAAACTATCCGGAAGCCCTCAGATACTACAAGGACTATCACTATGAGTCATCCGATCTGGATGCGATAGAACAGGAACGCACCATCAGCAATCTCAAAAGCCAGTTTGACAAGGAAAAGCATCTAAAGGAAATCCAGCAGCTCCGACGCATCGCCGGCCTCATCATTACGGTCGTGGCAGCCGGGCTTGGAATTACCTGGATAATGTACCGCAACAAGAACAGGATGTACACCCGTATAGCCAGGCAGTACAAGGAATCCATCACGAAAGAGCAGGCGATGGAGAAACAGATTGAGCAACTCACAGCGAGCATGGAAGCCGCCTCCTCCCCTGCGGACACCAAATACTCCAACAGTTCTCTGACCATGGACAGCGGACGCGAACTTTACTCACGGCTCGAGCATCTTATGAAGCATGACAAGCTGTACCGCGAGAAGAACCTCACTCGGGAACGCATAGCCGAGCAGCTGGGAAGCAACCGGACCTATCTTACACAGGTCATACACGAGAACACCGGCCAGACTCTCCTGGCCTACATCAACTCCTACCGCATCAACGAAGCTATCACCATCCTGTCCGACCCCGCCAACGACATTCCGCTAAAAGCCCTCTGCTCGGATCTGGGATTCAGCAGCAGCACGACATTCTACAAGTTGTTCCAGGACAAGGTAGGCATGACCCCGGCCAAATACAGGGAGAAGATCATAGAAATTTCCAATCGGAGCAATTGCCCGGATTGAAATAAATAACTCTTTCATTCTCCGCATCTCATAAATAAATTTGCAGTACAAATTTCAGATTTCAACTTAATACACCACATTTATGAGAAGCACTATTTTCACCAGATCCCTGACTTCAGGCGCAGCCATCCTGATGCTGGCTTCCGCCTTCGCACTCACATCCTGCAACAAGGACCCAGAGACCCCAGAACCCGTCGAATTCCTCATCACCCCCCAGAACCGGGAGGTTTCCTTCACGGCGGCGTATCCTGAATCCTGCACATACGAGATTTCCACAAATGCCCAATCATGGAAAGCCGAGTCAGATGCAGAATGGCTTACAATAGACACTTCCAGTTGCCGACTCATTATCTCTGCACGCCCCAACCTCAGTTTTGAGGAACGTTCCGGTGCCACAGTGACAATCACTGCTGATGACAGTACGATGTTCCAAATTACAGCCACGCAGGCTCCGCTTCAGGTATATACTGGCGGCAGTGAAGCCAATGCCGCCGCATATTGGTTCAATAACGAGAAACATATCATGACCGAGACAGGTGGCAACACCATTAACGGTATCCATGTCACTAAAGACGGAACGGTACACCTCACCGGAACAACATACGGAATGAACTCCCTTGGTTTCTACTGGAGCAACAGCAGCGGAACAGTGTACACAAACAGAGTGGACAGAGGTTCAGGAAGCGCATTCGATGTATTCGTGGATGAGGAAAATTCCGATATATACTTTACAACACATGAAGGATGGTCAAACTCCGACGGCACACAGACATACCAGGCCGCCCTTTGGACCAATATGGAACCGAAAGACGAGCCTGAAAGCATGAGCGCAGGAGACATTTATGTCGAAGATGGAAAAGTATATGTAATGTATGACGGATATTACAAAATCAATGACGAAAAAACAGAGCTTGAAATCATCGGTGACGGCAATTACCCCTCATGCATGACTGTCCATAACGGGGACGTGTACGTAGGAGGCTATTATCTGAATACTGACAGATTCTGCCCTGCCTACTGGATTAATGGCAAAGCTTACCCTATTCCTACAGATATCAACTCGCAAATCTACTCCATAAGCGTGGACAGCAACGGAGATGTATATCTGGGTGGAAGTGAAGGTCCCGGACTTGATCGTAGGGCAGCCTACTGGAAAAACGGAGAAATGACCGCCATAACAGAATACGCCAACGCATGCATAGGAGAGATATTCGTACTGGACGGAGAGACTGTAATAATCTATTTCGAGCAGAACGAGGCCGGAAACACAACTGTCAAATGCTCCCTGAATGGTGAGATTACAGACATTTCCGACGGTTCCGCTCCGTCATACGCTCAATGCGGATTCATAATATAACAAAGCTCTCACACGTTATCCCCTTACCCAAATCACCCCGTACGGCATTCGCCGCGGGGTGATTTTTCTTCCATTGGCCTGCCGTACCGTCTTGGCTGCAGCACCGCCACATCACACATTGTAAAAATGCCGCAGCGGCCCGTGCCCGTGTCCTATCCGGAGAGAGACGGCGGCCTCTATCGCATTGTGGACATACGCCACGGCACACTGGACAGCTTCCCGCAGAGGATGGCCGGCACCGAGAAATGTAGCGATGGCCGAGGAGAGGGTGCAGCCTGTTCCGTGCAGATTGTTTGTCAGCACGCGCTCCGAGGTAATATGAACCAGCCCGTCAATATCGCAGAGGACATCGGTGGATTCGGAGACAATCGCCGTAGAATCTGAGGCAGCAGTACCCGTGGCAGGCAGGTCGCCGCCCTTGACCAGAAAAGCACAGCCGTACCGGTCCCTCAAAAGCACAGCCGCACGATCCATATCCTCAATGGAGCGTATCCGGAAACCAGCCAGCTTAGAAGCCTCGTCAATATTGGGAGTAATCAGATGTGAATGTGGAAATACTTTACCGGACAATGCCTCAACGGCCTCCGGAAGCGTAAGGGCATCCTTGCTGGTAGACACCATCACCGGATCGGTCACGACATAGAGCACCGGATGCGCCTCCAGTTGCGATGCAATAGCCTCGACAATCGGGACAGTGCCGGTCATTCCTATTTTGACTGCATCTACTGCCAGGTCTGACATCACCGCATCCACCTGAGCAGCGACCAGCTCTCCGGATAGATATTCCACGGATGACACTCCCTGCGTATTCTGCACAGTCACAGCCGTCAAAGCAGCTGCAGCATAACCGCCACACGCCGATATGGCCTTGATATCAGCCTGAATACCGGCTCCCCCAGAAGGATCTGAGCCGGCTATGGACAAAACTATCGGAAAATCTTTCATAGCCCAAAGATACATGAGACATCCGGAAACTCCAAATTGATATCCGACACTTAACACGGACAATCACCATCGCACGAGTGGACGGGAAAGATTGCATTTCACTGACCGACATTGCCGCAAACAATTATGCCTGATCTACGCATATGCTCGCTTAGGCTCATGTATCGGTGAATGCGGGTTCATAAGCTGTCACTTTCACGATGTCCAGCACACGGCCAGAATATATCTACATCATTATCAACCACATACATTTTCAACAACTTGTTGGACCCCTCGCATTTCGCCACATAACTGCCATTTTACCCATAGTCCAGCAGATATCATTTTAAAAGTACCTGATTGTCAGGAACTTCAACAAGACGTCATTGTTGGACCTCCACAGAAGCCTGATGATTCAGATGCTCAATGACCGATTGAGGTTTAAGCAATCTGCACAGGTACAGTTCTGCTCAACAGACGGGCACGACAAGAGATTCCAGGACGCAATAGAGGTGCTGCAAAGAGAGCAACAGGTAAGGGGGAGAAAATAAACAGTGATTTAGGAGAGTATGCTCGGCACTCATAGAGCGGATTTTCTAAGACACTGCGCGAGACAAGCGCAAAAAAATCCCTGCCACTGAGATATGCGGCAGGGATAATAAATGGTACTGCTGACAGAACTACCAAATGTTAAGGGGACGGCCGGCCACAAGTGAATGTGCGGCATTGCGCACCTTCTCGATGACTGCCTCGTTCTCCACATCGCTGAGGACTTCATCGATAAGCTCGACGATAGCCTCCATATCCTTCTCTACCAGACCTCTGGAAGTGATGGCGGGAGTACCTACGCGGATACCGGAAGTAGTGAACGGTGTACGGCTGTCGAAAGGCACCATATTCTTGTTGACAGTGATGTCAGCACGCACGAGAGTCTTCTCGGCCACCTTTCCTGTAAGATCGGGGAACTTGGTGCGGAGGTCTATCAGCATCAGGTGGTTGTCGGTACCGCCGGATACGATCTTGTAACCTCTGTCGATGAATGCCTGAGCCATGGCTGCCGCATTCTTCTTCACCTGCATCTGATACTCCTTGAACTCGGGCTGCAGTGCCTCGTAGAACGCCACAGCCTTGGCGCCGATGCAGTGCTCGAGCGGACCACCCTGTATACCCGGGAATACGGCGGAGTTGATCAGCTGGGACATCATCTTGATCTGTCCCTTAGGAGTCTTGAGTCCCCAAGGGTTCTCGAAGTCCTTGCCTATGATAATGGCACCGCCGCGGGGACCGCGGAGAGTCTTGTGGGTAGTGGTGGTGACGATATGGGCATACTTGACAGGATTGTCCAACAGGCCTGCAGCGATAAGTCCGGCAGGATGGGCCATGTCCACCATGAAAATGGCTCCCACCTCATCGGCGATCTGACGCATCCTCTTCCAGTCCCACTCACGTGAGTAAGCGGATGCTCCGCCTACGATAAGCTTCGGCTTGCACTCCAGGGCTGTCTTCTCCATCTCGTCATAGTCCACACGGCCGGTCTCCTCGTTGAGCTTATAAGCCACAGGATGGTAGTTGATACCGGACATGTTTACAGGAGAACCGTGGGTGAGATGTCCGCCGTGAGCCAGATCAAGACCCATGAAAGTGTCACCGGGCTTGAGACAGGCCATGAACACGGCCATATTGGCCTGCGCACCTGAGTGAGGCTGCACATTGGCGAACTCGGCTCCGTAGAGTTCTTTAAGACGGTCGATGGCCAGCTGCTCCACCTGGTCAACCACCTCGCAGCCGCCATAGTAGCGGGCTCCGGGATAACCCTCGGCATACTTGTTGGTCAGGCATGATCCCAGTGCGGCCAGGACATTGTCGCTGACAAAGTTTTCAGAAGCGATGAGTTCTATGCCGTGAAGCTGACGGCTCTCTTCCTTCTTGATGAGTTCAGATATTTGAAGATCCTGTTTCATATTTTGATGTTTATGATATTCCTTTCCTCTATCTATGTAATTGCAAAAGTATGCAGAATTTTCTCTACAGGCAAATGTTTTTCAAAATAATAAGGCCGGAACCCCATGCCATGGAGCTCCGGCCTCATCTACATCATACACAGTACCGTGCTATCTGCGGACTCTTGCCCGGGCGTTTTCCGCCACAGGAGATAGTCCGGCATCTTCCACTTCCACGGTCCTGACCGCCTGGCCCGCAGATGCGCCCACTATCTCGTCTATCGGAGAGGCACCGTCTCTCGTAAGGGTGAACCTGTGACGGAACAACTTTCCGTAATTGCCGTCTGCATCCTCCGCCACTGACATCAGGAAATACTCCTTGTCATATTCGCATGACCATTGCCCGTTCTCAAGATCCACCTGACCAAGACCGCCTGTAAGCTGCCTGATGAAACCCTCGTCAGTGTATTTGGACTCATCATCATAGACATCATTCCATGGAACTATGGTATAGTAATAGTGAACCACACCTTCCGACAGCAGAGGCTTGGGTATCAGAAGCGCCTTGCCCTGTAGACTCTGGTAAGCAAGCGCGTCGTAGGCATACAGTTCGTCTCCGTCATAATACTTGGAGCAGTCCATGATACACTGCACATCTGACACAACCGGCTCCGGAACAGTGAAAGGCTCGCTGACCTGAGTCGTGGCAACGGTTCCCGCCTCCATATCAGGCACGACTATCCCGACCACATACGAATTGCCAGAAACGACAGAGTATGTCCAGGCATCATTACCGATGAGAGTCGCCGTATACTCCCAGTACTCCTGAGGACTCGAAACGCTGCCGCCGGCCAACTGCGACTCCATATCTGACTCGAAATGCTCCCGCACGTCATCCTCCGTCCAGTCTCCCGGGAAGAGGTCATAGTAATAGTAGACACTGGGATCCGATGGCACTACGGAGATATCCACGCTGGTAGGCTTGAGGTTCGATATGGTGATGTCGAACGTGACATCGGTGGCACTGCCAGGTTCTTTCGTCGTGAAGTCATAACGGGTAAGTCCGGTACTCCACGAGCCTCCGTCATAACCGAAAGCAAGAAGGACGTAGTCAGTGGACGGTTCAAGATCACTGTAGGTCACTCCGGTCATGCCTCCGTTGAATATCGCGCCCGTAAAGTCATAATAATCCACGAGACTCCACATCAGATACTCATCGTCCATGCCCTCGACGCGATACAGGGGCTCGCACAACATCACATACGGGTCGTCATTGGTTGTCGAGATATCAAAAGTGACTGCTGTGTTGGTAATTTCCGTGACATCTATAGTTATCTCATTGTCCGACACTACGCCTGGAGCCCTGTACTCTTCCCATGCAATTTCCGAAGTTATATTGCAGTCCTGATCCCAGGCAAATGCCGCGATCCAATACCTGTAATTACAGTCAAGAGTGTATTCAGGATTCGTGATGCCACTGCATGAGAATGTGTTGTAGATATCCTCATACGTCATGCCGGAATAATAGTAGTAATTCAGCGTCCACCGCAGATACCCCTCGACGGCCTCAGGCATGGACTTGCCGTATATGTCGTAGTCCGTCTGGGTAAGATGCGCATACCAGTACTTCACCTCTGTATCGGACGGCTTTATGGTGATTTCGGAGACAGCACCGGTTCCGGAAGTTGAAAGACTTGCATTTATGTCAAATGTGAAGGAGACCGACACATCCTCAATCTGCTTCGTGGTCACAGAAGCTCTTGCTATAGGCGTAAGCCTCTCAGTACCGTCGGCCGAGACTCCGAAAGCGAACACACAGTACTCTGTGTTTGGTTCAAGACCGCTGAATGTGTCATCATACTGACCGGTCAGAAGATAGGAAGCGAGAACATCCTGAAGAGACTGATTATATGAGTCCGCCATATTCTGATAGTAGCTCATCGCGTCTTCGAACAGCACGTCGTCATCCTCGAAACCTGCCATGCTGGCCATATCCGATGACAGGACCAGATAGGTAAGCGAATTATCGGCAGGCGTCACGGTGACGTGAACAGAAGTGGTGCGAATACTGTCGATCTCTATTTTCAGATGACTGTTGCCCATCTCGTCCTTCCCCGCCTGGACGACGTTGAAGCTGACAGACTGTCCCTCATACTCGACCGACACAGCGGCCGTCCTTGACTCGGCGTCAGGATTCTCCGCCACGGTCATCTTTATCTCGCCAAATGTACTGTGGTAGTCAAAGTCCGTAATCCACTCCGCCTCAGTAGTAGGGTTCACAATACCCGTAGGCGTAGGATTCTCGATATTGTAGAGGAAGCTGCAGGTACCTCCTTCCCAACCTACTGTCACATCTCCCTCGGTGACAGCCACAAGTTTCACCGCAGCCTCTTCAACCTTGTTGCAGGAAGGAAGCGCCGTGAATAGAAGTGACAGCAGGAACACTGTCGTGGATAGTTGTAGAATTTTTCTTGTCATATCATGTCTTTTTAAAGGTTAACAATACCTCAAAATTACAATAACACACAAGACTTGTCAACCGAAAACACAACAGCAGAGTAAAAATTTACGAAGACGTTGTTTTTTTATCAGACTCTTTCTCAGGCCTTTTTCTACAAGCATCACGATAAATGCTGGGAGTACAGCCTATTTCATTGAAGAATGCCTTGGAGAACGCAGAGACCGAACTGTAGCCGAGATCCTCCGCAAGCTGCTTGAACAGGATACTGCTGTCCGCGACGATTCTCCTGGTAGCCTCCTCTATCCGCAGTGCATCCAGCCATTTGTAGAACGAACACCCGGCAAATGTATTGATGGCCTTCGAGCAGTAAGTCCTGTTGGTGCTCACCTTCTCCGCCACTGCCTCAAGAGTGATGCCCTTCTGCATGAAATATTTCTCCCTGACCATCAAGTCCTCTATTCTGCAGAAAAGTTCCCGGGAAGGGCTCGGAGCCATCGAGTTGAGCCGCTTTTCCTGCTCCAGCTTCTGCGCATAGTGACGGTGCTGCTCCACGAGCCTGCGATAAGCCGCCCTTTTCCTGTAGTACAGCAGGAACACAAGCACAATCACTATCAGAGTCCCGGCCGTCACCACAGACAGTACAATCATCGTGTGCTGCAGCCTCTGTCTCTCCATCTCCCGTTGCAGTATCTCACTTTCGTGCTCCACCTCCTTAAGAGAAAGCACTGCCCTGTTGAACGCATCCTGCTTGTCGGCGGCCAGACTCTTCTGACAATCGGAATACCGGCGGTAATAATCCAAAGAAGCCTCTTTGTCTCCCGTCATCCAGCTGCAGTCCGCCAGCCTGTTGAGCAACTGAGAGTAGAACTCCATACTGCCGCTTCCCACTGATATGTCCAGACCACGCCTGTAACAGGCCAATGCGTCCCTGTATTTCCCATCACCGGCCAGAAAATCCCCATACAGCATCTGCACCTGAGACATGGTTCCGTGATCCGAATACCTGGAAAACCTCACAGCCTCCATATAGAAGTCCCGTGCCTCCTCCCGCCTTCCCTTTTTGTCACTCAACTGCGCATACAATACCAGAACAGGAGAGTACAGGGGATATATATGCTCCTTTTTCACCATGCTCCATGCCGTATCAAGGCTTTTCTCCGCCACCCTAAGACTTTCATTCAGAAAAAGCATCTGCGCCGTATTGATGTACGCAGCACTTTTGACATAGCTTCCGGTATGTTCGGACATCCTGATCAATCTAAGTCCCTCCTCCGCATAATGCAACCCGTCGGGACTGTGCTGCATATAGAAGATATTGGCTATGTTCAGCATCAGACAAGCCTGATTGTCAACGTCAGAGGCCGCCTCTGCCCAGCGCAGTCCGTCCAGATAATAATCCAGAGCCATGGAGTAGTCCAGTCCGGCCCTGATACTGTAACCTCCGTAGACATTATTGTACAGTATATTGATGAAAGGATAAGTGCAGTATTCTATATACTTGCCGGCGACATCAAGATAATACTTCACCGAATCGATATCCTCTGCGTTAAGCCAGGACTGGGCCGCGAACACGCACGCGCACAAAGCCGCTACCGTATCGTTCTCAGCCATAGCCCGCCTCATGACACTTCCGGCCTTCAGAATGACCGAATCGTTCTGTCCGGCAATGGCGTAACGGCTGAACTCCACTGCCAGGGAGTCATGATAACCGTCCTCGGCCCGAACGTTTTCAGGCAATACGTGCCGATGCCACGAACAAGATACACAAAGTACCACTGATGCTATCCAGACATACAATATCCTCATCATGACCTGACATGCTTTATCATTCAAAGTCTAAAATTAATATTTTTGCATCACAATTCAATCCCTATGTTTAGAAAATTATTGAACAGCGAACTGGGACGCCCCGGTATAGACGAATACAAGAAACTTGAAAAGAGTCCCGTAACCGTGGTTCTGGACAATGTCAGAAGCAGACACAACATCGGTTCGGCATTCAGGACCTGCGATGCGTTCAGAGCATCAGGCATCATCCTGTGCGGGATAAGTTCCACTCCTCCAGCCCCCGAGATACACAAGTCAGCACTCGGTGCGGAATTCTCGGTAGACTGGAAATACAGAGACAGTACAGAAGAAGCTCTCAAGGAACTCAAGGCCGACGGGTACACTATCATTGGCGTGGAACAGACTGAAAACTCCATATCGACCGACCGTTTCCTGAACAAGGAGATGAGTCTGAGCCCGGAAAGAAAATATGCCGTGGTCTTCGGCAATGAAGTCCACGGCATATCCCAGAATGCAGTCGATCTGTGCGACCTGACGCTGGAAATCCCCCAATACGGTACAAAGCACTCCCTCAACGTATCCGTAGCCATAGGCATAGTCCTGTACGTCCTCGGAAATTCCCTGCACGTCTAAGGGTTCATCAAATCAGTATTCACAAAGCGTATGATATCATAAATCGACTCGATAGCAGCGGCTGCGGGTCCTTCAGGCTCGATAAGTTTTGCCTTGTTGTACGCATTGATGGCGTCTCCCCAAAGCTCGTGCCTGCGGTATATGCCTCCCAGAAGAAACCATGCCTGCGGGTTCTGCGGTTCCCGTTCCAGCAGCCTGTCAAGTTCGTCACGGGCATCATCCAGACGTCCGGAAGCGATAAGTCTTTCTATCTCGGTAATAGTTGCCATAACCTAAACAAGTCCGCTGAATCCCATAAACGCCATAGCCAGAATCCCGGCTGTAATCAATGCTATAGGAGTACCTTTGAAAGCCTTTGGCACAGACACCAGCTCCAGCTGCTCGCGAATACCTGCGAAAAGGACCATCGCCACACCGAAGCCCAAGGCGCTTGAGGCCGCATACACTACGGTCTCGCCAAGGTTGAGCATGTGTGCCTCACCTCCGAAGGTAAATTCCTTGGTAACGACACTGATAGCCACGCCAAGCACGGTACAGTTGGTAGTGATCAGAGGCAGGAAGATACCCAGAGCCTGATACAGCGAGGGAGATATCTTCTTGAGAATAATCTCGACCATCTGCACCAGGGCGGCAATCACCAGAATGAAGACTATCGTCCTCATGAACGTGATGTCCAGTGCGGCCAGGATATAATGGTCTATAAGATAGGTGACCAGAGTGGACAGGGTGATGACGAACACCACTGCAGCGGACATTCCGGCGGCAGTGCTCACCTTGTTGGACACGCCAAGGAAAGGGCAGATGCCCAGGAACTGGGAAAGTACGATATTGTTGACAAATACCGCCGATATGATTATTATCAGATATTCCATAACTTATTATGCCTTTTTATTAATCAGTTTTCTGAATATCACCATGAGGTAGCCCAGCACAATGAATCCTCCCGGAGCCAGGACAAAGGCCAGCATGCCGTCTCCGCCCTCAGCCAGCTTGATGCCGAAGAACGAAAGATTGCCCAGCAGCTCGCGGACCATACCGATGACAGTCAGTGCCAGCGTAAAGCCGAGTCCTATACCGATACCGTCACAGGCCGAATCCAGCGGCGTGTTCTTGTTGGCGAACGCCTCCGCCCTGCCGAGAATGATGCAGTTGACCACGATAAGCGGGATAAAAAGTCCCAGTGCGGCATAAAGGTCCGGCACATAAGCCTGCATGAGAAGCTCAAGGACCGTCACGAAAGAGGCTATGATGACGATATAGGCCGGAATACGGACCTTGTCCGGAATCATCTTGGCCAGAAGGGAAATGAATACATTGGAGAGAATAAGGACGAAAGTGGTGGCGAGTCCCATTCCCATACCGTTTATCGCGGAGGTGGTGGTGCCGATGGTGGGGCACATGCCGAGCACGAGGATAAACGTAGGATTATCCTTGATGATGCCGTTGGCTATAATTCTCAGTTTACTCATATTCCGCTATTTTGATGTATTGTCCATAATCTTCTGAAATACCCTGTACGCCCTGTCTACCGCATCACAGTATGCCCTGGATGTGATAGTCGAGGCCGTAATGGCGTCCACATCACCTCCGTCCTTACGGACAGCCAACCTGAAGGATGCCGGGTTCTTGCCGATAAACTGGGTGTAAAATGCCGGCTCCGTCATCTTGGCTCCCAGACCCGGCGTCTCCGAGTGGGACAAGACAGAGGTCCCTATGATGTTGCCGTCAATATCAAAACCTACCATAATATTGATGGTACCGCTGAATCCCTTGGACGTGAATGACTCTACGGCATATCCCACGGTCTGTCCGCCTTTCCTGGCCGGATACACGGTAATATCCTTACCGTCAATCTCCACCGACATCTTCTCTGACGACGGTGCATTGTCGAACTCCGGCGTAACCAGAGCGATTGCATTGTTTGTCTTCCTGATCTGCTCCTGGTCTATCTTGCCTTTCGTCAGCACGTATACTCCTCCAAGCAGAGCGGAGCATACAAGGCAGACGAGAAACAGGCAAAGGACCATGCTGCGAAGTGTGGATTCCTTAGGCATGACTCACCTCCTTCCCGAATCTTGCGGGCTTGATGTATTTGTTGAGTAAAGGTACTATAGAGTTCATAATGAGTATCGCAAACGAGACACCCTCTGGATACGAGCCGAAGAAACGTATCAGGACAGTGATGACGCCGATGCCGATACCGTAGACGACCATACCCTTGGCCGTCATGGGCGATGTCACATAGTCGGTGGCCATGAAGACCGAACCGAGCAGGACTCCACCCGTCAGGATGTTGAACAGCGGATCAGTATACTGCGATGGTTCTATCAGCCAGAATATGCCGGTCATCACGGCTATGGTCAGGATAATCGTGACCGGGATGTGCGGACGGATGACCCTGCGTACCAGCAGGTAGATGAATCCCAGAACTATAGCCAGCGCGGAGGCTTCTCCGGCAGAGCCGCCTGCCCTGGCGAAAAGCATCTGTCCGTATGTCAGGTCAGGATGCACGGACAGAATCTGCTCCACCGTCATGCCCTGGGCAAGACCTTCCTTCACCAATGACAGAGGTGTGGCGCCGGTAACAGCATCCACTCCAGGACGGAACCATGATGATGGTACGGTCCAGTCTGTCATGATCACAGGGAAGGATACCAGCAGGAAGACACGGCCTACCAGTGCAGGATTGAAGATATTGTGGCCAAGACCTCCGAATGTCATCTTAGCCACTCCTATGGCCACCACGGAGCCTATGACCACCACCCACCATGGAGCCGTAGGAGGCAGGTTAAGGGCCAGCAGGACTCCGGTCACTGCCGCAGACAGGTCGGTAACGGTCACCTTGGACCGCATCAGATATTTCTGAATGAGGAACTCCGCCCCCATACACGCGATAACGGCCACCAGCAGCAGCTTGATGGCGGAGAGACCGTAGAAGTACACGGCTACAAGCATCGAGGGCGCAAGGGCGATCAGCACGTCCTGCATGATCTTCCTCGTGCTCTCATCTCCATGGACATGAGGTGCGGGAGATACTATCAGTTTTCTCATATTCTATAACGGTTTAATCGATTACTTTTTGGGACGGCTGCGCATGATGCGCATGACATCTGCCTTGGCCGTTCTTATATAGTCCAGCAAAGGGATGTAGGCCGGACAGGTGAACATGCAGCACCCGCATTCTATGCAGTCATATACCTTGTTGAACTCCAGATCCTCCATACGGCCGGCACGTGCGAGCTTGTTGAGCAGATATGGCTCCAGACCCATCGGACAGGCCTGAACGCACTTGCCGCAGCGGATACACTCGCCTTCCTCCCTGCGAATGGTCTGTTCTTTCGTAAGAAGCAGCAGGGATGAGGTACTCTTTACTGAAGCCGCAGACAGATTGGAGACGGCCTTGCCCATCATGGGACCGCCGCTGATAATCTTGGCGGCATGCTGAGGCACACCTCCCACAGCTTCCAGTATCTTCTCGAACGGAGTCCCTACCCTCAGACGGAAATTGTGCTGAGTGTCCAGACACTCTCCTGTGACTGTCATCACACCCTCGAACAGAGGCTTGTTCTTCTGGACCGCCTCATATACGGCAAACGACGTACCCACGTTCTGTACAACTACACCGGCATCGATAGGCAATCCCATGGAAGGTACTTTGCGACCGGTCACAGCATCTATGAGCTGCTTCTCGCCTCCCTGCGGATATTTCTTGCGCAGAGAGACGACTTCTATCTCCGGATATGAGACAGCAGTCAACTCCCTCATCCTCCTTATCGCCTCAGGCTTGTTTTCCTCAATGCCTATATATCCTTTAGCCACCCCCAGAGCCTTCATCATGATACGGGCACCCAGCAGCACTTCCTCGGCATGCTCTACCATCAGACGATAGTCCGAGGTCAGGTACGGTTCGCACTCAGCACCGTTGATGATGAGGAACTCCGCCTTCTTTCCAGGAGGAGGCGAGAGCTTCACATGTGTCGGAAAAGACGCTCCTCCAAGGCCAACTACCCCGCAGTCCGCTATCCTCTTGACAATCTCTGCCGATGACAGAGTGATATCCCTGACAATGTCCGGAGTACGGTCTATCTGTCCAACCCACTCGTCCCCCTCCACATCGATGACTACGTGCATCACAGGATTACCGGCCAGATCGGCATAAGGCTCCACGGCCGCCACTGTACCGGATACGGAAGAATGTATGTTGGCCGATATGAATCCGGCCGAAGCACCTATCAGCTGTCCCGTCATCACCTTGTCTCCTTTCTGCACGACAGGCTTGGCCGGAGCACCAAGATGCTGGGACATGGAAATGTACATCCTCTGAGGCAGAGGGAATGTCTCTATCGCCGAGTCTGCTGACATCTTGCAGTCATGCGGGTGAACGCCACCCATTGAAAATGTACGTCTCATTGCTTGTTATTTTTTGGTTCTTCCACGGGAGCGGCAGCCGGCTTGGGAGGGAAATTTACGGCATGTATGGCTCCTGTAGGGCACTCTGCCACGCATTTGCGGCAGAGCTTGCATTTATTGAAATCTATATAAGCCAGATTGTCCTCGACTGTTATGGCACCAAAAGGACATGCCTTCTCACACTTGCGGCAGCCTATGCATGCCGCGGAGCAAGCCTTCCTGGCGACACCGCCCTTGTCCTTGTTCATGCAGGATACGAACACGCGACGGTTCTTGGGACCTTTGTTGCGCAACTCGATAATGCCTTTGGGGCACGCCCTTACACATGCTCCGCACGCAGTGCATTTTTCCTCATCCACTTCAGGAATCAATGTCTCCGGATTGAGGGAAACAGCACCGAAACTGCACGCACTCACACAGTCTCCTCCACCGAGACAGCCATAGCGGCAGGCAGTGTCTCCGCTATACAGAGACGCCATTATCCGGCAGGAGCGGGAGCCGTCATAGTCATTGGTCCTGACCCTGTTCTGACATGTACCGTTACACCTTACAACCGCTGTCATAGGAGCCTTTTCCTCAACCTGGACTCCCATGGCGGAAGCCACTTTCTGCATCACGGCGTTTCCGCCTACCGGGCAGAACTTCCCGTCAAGTGACCCGGACTTCACGCAAGCGTCAGCAAATGCCCTGCACCCTGCAAAGCCGCAGCCACCGCAGTTGGCTCCAGGCATGACCGCCTCAATCACATCTATGAGCGGATCCTCCTCCACATTGAATTTCTTGGCCACGAGAAAGAGCACCACTGCGAGCAACAAGCCCAGCACACTGAGAGTAACGACCGTAAAAATAAATGTTGTACCCATCTGTAGTTAATTTAAACATCCGCAGACTATTGTCTTATCTTCTCAATAATAAACTCGAATCCCGAATTGAGCCTGTCCCTGAACCTGGCGAGGATAAGGTAATACAAAGCAACGAATCCCAACGCCACGAGTCCGGTCACCAGCTCATTTTCAAAAAACATAGGCAAAGTTAATAATAAAACCAATAAAATGAACAGCGGAATGAGATATGCGATAAAAACAGCCTTGAACCCCTGGGTCTGACGTATTATCACATTCACACTGTCCCCCGGCCTGAACGTTCCGTCATCGCGGCGTCTGACGGGAATGACACGTCGTTCTCCGGAAGACGCACCGCAAACCGCCTTCGCATGACACTGCGCACAGGCCGATTGGGCCTCTATCTCCACCTTTACCTCGAACGGTGCGACAGAAATCACCCTGCCAGCATGACTTATCCCTGATTCGGTATGTCTCATCTCTTTCTGTTTTTAGGTTTCTTGACTACTTTACACTCCTCTATCGGGAACCTGAGTCCGTCCCATCCGGCCAGACGTCCGAATACGGATCCGACAATGATAGGCGACTCGAAAAGCAGAGGAATCCTGTTCATATCGTCCGACACCCATATATACATCTCCTGCTCACCGGTAAACACTTCCCCGGCCACTACTTTTGCGGCGAACTTCAACGTACGGTACACACCCAGCCCCGGAATCCTCTTCTCCTCCCTGCCCACAAACCTGAAGTATATGTCGAATATCTCATTGTCTATCGCAAATGACACCGGATTGTTGACACCTTCATCCAGAGCCTCCAGATCCATATTCCTGGCATTGTAGAAAAGAGTCAGAAGATCAAATGTACACTGATGGCCCGGCAGCAGAGTGTCCACTGTCCTGTCAGCCCAGATAACCTTCGCATTTATGGCATGGGTACTGTCGTCCCAGTGGTAGATGTTCCGGACCGTATACTTCCCCTCATGTATGTCCCTGTGAAAATACACGGGACGGACGCTGTCCTCATAGAATGCGGACTCGTACAAGTCCCGCACCTTAAAAAAAGCATCCCAGAACTTATAGGTACTGCCCTGAGCCACAGGATGCAGTATCCTGCGGCCATTCCTGAGTCCTCCGTCCTCAAGCACTACCTCGGCATACCCCACGTCAGTACGTATCCCCAACCACTTATAATGTATTATATACTTGAGATGCTCCCCCTGCCTGAACGCATGCTCATCGGCCAGTCCGGGGTGTACTGGAAAGCACTGTCCGGAAAGCGGCTGCCACTGTACCAGCAGCAGCACCGTCAGACACATATATTTAAAAATCCCCTTCAAACTCCTGGTTGTTCATACTCGATTCCACGATATACTCGTCACCGGTGTCAGGCATGCCGAAGCCACCGTCATTGATATCCACAAACCGTGCCTCAGAGGCTCTGAAACGCATCTGCACGGTATCCGTCGATCCGTTCCTATGCTTTGCTATGATGATCTGCGCCTCACCCTGTACAGCCGTCTCGCTCTCAGTGCCGTAATACTCCGGCCTATGTATGAACATAACTATATCCGCGTCCTGCTCTATCGCTCCGGACTCACGGAGGTCACTCAGCTGAGGGATCTTGTTGCCGCCTCTTTTCTCCACGTCACGGCTGAGCTGCGAAAGGGCAATCACTGGTATGGAAAGTTCCTTGGCTATAGCCTTCAGAGACCTGGAGATATTGGACACCTCCTGCTCGCGCATTCCCCGCAGCTCCGGAGGACCCGTCATAAGCTGAAGATAGTCCACTATTATCAGCTTCACTCCCGCATTGCGTACAAGCCTCCGCGCCTTGGACCGCAACTCATACACCGATATGGACGGCGTGTCGTCAATATACAAAGGTGCGCAGTCCAGATCCTTTATCCTCTCATGCAGCTGCACCAGTTCATAGTCGTACAGCTTCTTTCCGCCTCGTATCTTTTCAGAAGACAGACCCGTCTCGGATATGAGAAGCCTTTTCACCAACTGCTCCGAAGACATCTCAAGCGAAAAGAAAGCAACAGGTATCTTGTGCTCCACAGCCATGTTGCGGGCCATCGTAAGCACAAATGCCGTCTTACCCATAGAAGGACGCGCAGCTATGATCACCAGATCCGACTCCTGCCAGCCGAGAGTAATCTTGTCTATGCCGGTAAATCCTGAAGGGACTCCGCTGAGCCCGTCGGTACGGTCCTGATTGGCCTCGATCTTCGCCACCGTATCCTTGAGCACATCGTGGACCGGCAGTGTCTCCCGCTTCATGTTTTTCTCGGCAAGGTCGAAGAGCTTCTGCTGGGCATTGTCCAGCAAGTCGTCCACAGGAATGCTGTCATCGAACGAATCTCTCTGCACCTCGGCCGATATCGTTATGAGTTCACGTTGTATATACTTCTGCTGCAGTATCTTGACATGATAATCCACATGCGCCGCCGCACCTACGCGGGACGACAGAAGGCTCAGGTAATACGCACCTCCGGCCTCCTCAAGACTTCCGGTCTTCTTAAGTTCCTCGGCTACTGTGTATATATCCACAGGCTCATGGGCGGACGAAAGCCTGGATATGGCCGAGAATATCTTCTTGTGTGCATCCTTGTAGAAACTGTCGGCCGTAAGGGAATCCAGCACGTCAGGGACTGAGTTAGGCTCTATCATCATCGCCCCAAGCACAGCCTCCTCCACATCCAGAGCCTGAGGCGGCACCTTGCCGGCCTCCTGCCCTATGGCATCGAGAGAAACCTCTTTCTTATTCTTAGGTCTTACTGTTTTCGCCATTGCAATCCGTTTTAAAGTTTATCCAATGCCCTTGTTACGGCATCCACGGCCATAGCGGCCTCCTCCATGCTGATCCGCAGGGGAGGCGCAATACGGAAAGAAGTCGGATTGTAGAGGAAATAGTCGCTCACCGCACCCTCTTCAAGCAGCAGATCCAGCATCCGCGAGGCATAGTCCTTCCGTCCAAGATCTACTGCCAGAAGCAGGCCTGAACGCCGTATTTCCCTGACAGCCGGATGAGAGCGCAGCGCATCTTCCATGTACCGTCCCTTGGCTTCGGCCCGGGCTACCCAGTCCTCCCGCAGCAGAATCTTAAGCGATGCGAGTGCGGCCGCACAGCACACCGGATGTCCCCCGAATGTGGTTATATGTCCCAGAACAGGATTGCAGGTAAAAGCGTCAAGCCTTTCTTTGGACGACACCACTCCTCCCAGCGGCATTCCTCCTCCGAGGGCCTTGGCCAGCACGAGAATGTCCGGAACGGCTCCGTACTTCTCGAACGCGAACATCCTGCCTGTCCGTCCGAAACCGGTCTGAACCTCGTCGAATACAAGCATCGCTCCAGTATCAGAGCATCTTGCACGCAAAGCATTGAGAAAATCCCCCTCCGGAACAATCACACCGGCCTCTCCCTGGACAGGCTCCACGATCACACAGGCCGTTTCCTCTGTAATGCGCACAAGATCCTCCTTGCGGTTGAAATGCAGAAAGTCCACCTCCGGCAAAAGAGGACGGAAGGCATCTTTTCTTTCCTCATCACTCATAAGGCTCATGGAAGCATGCGATGAACCGTGATAACAGTTGATAAACGAGACAATCCTGCGCCTTCCCGTAAGCCTCTTGGCCAGTTTCAGGGCCGCATCCACGGCCTCGGTGCCGGAATTGACATAATATATGCAGTCCAAAGAAGGGGGCAGTATGGAGGCAAGCAGTTCCGCATGAAGTACCTGAGGAGCCTCTATCATCTCTCCGTAGACCATAAGGTGGAAATAATCCCCGGCCTGCTTTCTCACAGCCTCCACTACCTCGGGGTTGTTATGTCCTACATTGCTGACACATACACCGGAGACAAGATCAATATAACGCTTGTCACCCGAATAGAGAAAAACACCATCCGCCTTGTCTACCTGAATGGCCAAAGGGGATGGCGATGTCTGTCCTACATGTCGGAAAAATGTGCGTCTCATCCCTTGACTACGGAATCTTTCTCCTCCTCGAAATCGGGACTGACAAGGATCCTGCCACAGTACTCGCACACTATTATTTTCTTGTTCATCGCGATATCAAGCTGTCGCTGAGGCGGTATCTTGTTGAAGCATCCGCCACAGGCATCCCTCTTGACAGTAACGACAGCAAGACCGTTATGAGCATTGGCCCTAACCTTCTCATAAGCGGCGAGAGTCCTGGCGTCGATGGAGGACTTGAGTTCCTCAATCTCCTTGGTCAGCCTCTCTTCCTCCTTGGCCGTATCCTCGACTATAGAGTCACATTCCTTCTTCTTCTCCTCAAGGTCCGATTCCTTTCCGGCAATCTCGTTCTGCGTAGCCGCAACCGCAGCCTTAAGTTCGGACATGCGCGCGTTCTTCTCACTGATCCGCTTGTTGGCAAGTTCCAGTTCGAGCTGCTGATACTCCAGCTCACGGGAAATCGACACATACTCACGGTTATTCTTCACATTAGCCTGCTGTTCCTGATACTTGGCAATGGCAGCCTTGCTGTTCTCCGCCTCGATTTTCTTCTGTGCCACGAACTTCTCTGCCTCAGCTATCTCCTCACGCAGTTTGCCCACCCGAGTCCTGAGACCCTCTATCTCGTCCTCCAGATCCCTGATCTCGTCAGGCAGTTCACCGAGCAGCATGTGGATCTCGTCTATCTTTGAGTCTTTCTGCTGAATCATATAGAGCGTATGAAGCTTGTGCTCCATTCCAGCTTCGGTGTCGTTGATGTTCTTGGAAAGGGATACGAATGTCTCTCTCCGGTCGATAGGAGTGTCTATCATCTTCTGTTTCGTTGTAGCCATATATCTAATAAAAATAATATACAGGATTAATCGTACTTCTCCGGGCAATCTGAACTGCAAAGTTAGGAATTTTTTCCCGAACGATGCCATATATGACATCCATTATCTTCACCTCACTCTCAAAATGGCCGATATCCGCTATCATCATGCCGTCGGGTGCATAAAACTCGTGATACGTGATATCCGCACTTACATACACATCCGCGCCCGACTCCACAGCCTTGTCTATCAAGGAACGGCCGCTTCCTCCGCAAAGAGCCACAGTCCGGACAGGTGTGGACGGCAGCCGAGAATGCCGTATGACATTCAGACCGAGACTCGACTTCAGGAATGCAAGAAAATCCGCTGCAGGCATGGGTCCGGGCAGCACTCCCACCACTCCAAGTCCGTTGCCGTCAGCGTCACTGTCCAGAACCCGCACATCACGCAGTCCCATACACGAGGCCGTATTGCCGCTTACTCCGCCAAGCACCTTGTCCATATTGGTATGACAGGCATACACCGTAATGCCGTTTCTCACTGCCGAGATGATGGCCCTGCCTGTATCCGTGGACAAGGATATCTTCCTTATCCCGCCGAATATCAGCGGATGATGAGTGACAACCATGTCAGCCCCCGTCTCCACTGCCTCATTGATGAGCTCAGGCGTACAGTCAAAGCCTATCAGGACTCCATGCACGTCGGAATCCCCGTTTCCTATACAGAAACCGGAGTTGTCCCACTGCTCCTGTAAGGCAAGAGGTGCATATTCCTCTATTGCCGCCGCTATGACACCTGCCTTCATCAGCCAAGAGATTTGGATATGTCCAGCAACGTCTCCCGGATACCCCGGAGTCTCTCCACGACCTCGGCCTTACGGTCTACACCGCCTCGGTCATTCCTCATCCTTGCCGCAGCACCGTCCAGTGTCATTTTCTGATCCTTGACCAGATAATGGATAACCTTGAACGCAGAAACATCCGACGGAGTGAACCTTCTGTTGCCTTTACGGTTTCTCTCGGGTCTGATGAATTCGGAGAACGTATCGGACCAGAAGCGTACCAGCGAGGTACTCTCTCCGAGCATCTCTGCCACCTCACCTATACTGTAATACAGCTTTTCCGGTTTATATTCCTTGTATGGCATATCGCATTGCATTTAATCCAGTGACTGTCCTGTATTGACCGCATAGACCAGAAGGAGTCCGTACCTGTCCACGTCCAGCTCCCCGCTGAAAAAACACAGAGGATCCAGTTCCTGGCCGTCTTTCAACACCTCGTAATGCAGATGGGGGGCGAAGGACGTGCCGCTGTTCCCCGTCCTGGCTATAACATCTCCACGACTGACCTTCTGGCCTTTCCTGACAAGAATGTCCGACAGGTGGGCATATACGGTACTGTATCCGTTCCCATGATCGATCGTGACTCTTGTTCCCTGCAGCTTCATAGCCCTTTCTACAGACTCCACCCGTCCGTCAGCCGTAGCAATGACCTCAACACCGGCCGGAGCGACAAGATCCAGACCGCCGTGATGCACCACCTTCTTATAAAACGGATGCATTTTCCTGCCGACGGACGCGCCGACATTGCCGAGAGGGAAGTCAATGATCGGCAGCACAGAGGGAATCTTCCTGAGCTGCATGCTGTCCATGGCCATGGCAGAATCCGTAACTTCTTCAACAAGCCTCCCGAGGGCGTCCATATCCTTTTCCATATATCCGAGTCTGGCATGAGTCACAGAGACATCATAGCTGCGGGAAGACGTGTCGGGTGCAAAGGACAGGTCAGGGAAATTGGTATTGAACAGCTCGTGGTAGATATTCTCATCCTTGACTCCGAGCTCGCGCACCGCATCCTCCAGCAGGCTTGCCTGATTCTCAAGCTGGTCATACTCCTCCTCTATAAGACGGCTTTCGGCCATCATGCGCCTCTCCTCCTCAGATGAAAAGAACAGCGTGAACAGCACGTAGTACAAAAAGACCAGCGCCAGCACGTATCCGGAGAACTTGAGAACACGGAGGACATGCCAGATCACCGGCCGCTTGTCCTCGACAAAATCCAGAAGGTCCCTATCGTATTTCAGTTTGCCCATAACCGATTAACTCATAGGTTTCTCGTTAGATGAGTCAATGATGGCCGCATAATCCTCCGGAAGTATATCCTTGTTGTAATAATTGACCGGATTGACATGACGGCCCATATATATCACCTCATAGTGCAGGTGAGTGCCCGTAGAACGTCCCGTATTGCCCATTTCCGCAATCTGCTGCCCGCGGTGGACTTCCTGTCCGGCCTCCACCAGGGACGATTTCAGATGTGCGTATCTCGTAAGATAACCGAAGCCGTGGTCCACCAGTATATAACGCCCGTATCCCCCGGCATCATAGCCGACTTTTTTCACGACTCCGTTGCCGGTGACATATACAGGCTCGCCATCCTTTCCGGACTTAGGAGCCAGATCCACCCCCTGATGCCGTCTGTATTTGTTTTTAAGAATAGGATCCACCCTCATACCGAATCCGGAGGCCTGACGCACATTGGCATAGTTTACAGGCGGAATAGTCGGAGCGCACAAGGCCATTTCCGCCGCCCGCTCGGAGACCATGGCAACCTGGTCGAAGGACTTGGACTGCACGTACGCCTTCTTCAAGAGTATGTCAGACTTTATCACTGCCGAAGTAACGGCACCGGTAAAGTCCCTGGCCCTGATATCGGCATATCTGTCCACGCCGCCGTAACCGGCATTGCGTATATCCTCGGGAACCACCTCCATACCGAAGACAGAACGGTAGAGCATATTGTCCCTCCTTTCCATATCCTCGAGAGCCCGGGCAGACGCATCCAGACGGCGTTCCAGCATATCGAGTTTGGAATGCCATTCCCTGGACTCCCGCTCAACAAGCACGCCCTTCGGAGTATTCAGGTCGAACACATCGGTGGCAAGATAGAGAGACAGTACGAAAACCGCCACACTGGAAAGCACATAAGCCGCCGCTTTCCTGACCGCACGCTGCATCTCCGACGGCTGCTTTACCAAATCATAATCAAGGGTTTCCTTATTAAGGACATACTGCCTTACTGTCTTCTTGTCTTTACCCATGCCTGTCTGCATCCAAATTAATATGCAAACTTACAAAAAAACTGTTTCATCTGTCTCTATTTTCGACACAGTTCTTATTTTTTTATCCCGCCGGTGATTCTTCCGCCACAGTTGCCAGCTGTTGAAAATATTCTGCCACAGGACATACGTGCCTGGCGCCAGAGAGGACAACGGATTGAGATACGTGTATGCAGTCCAGATGGCGAATACAGTGTTCTTCTGCCCCAGAGCCTGACCCGACGTGATGGAATCATCCTGCACCGAACCGGCTCTTTTCCCGAACCAGAACTGCACGATGCAGCAGACCAGAGCCCCTGAAGCAATCAACCAAAGCACCAGGGACGGTGCAGTACTGTTATGAAGCGAACGGACTGTCTGACCGACCACCAAAGCCAGGGCCACACCCCAGATATAGAAAGCCGCACCGGAATGGTTCCGGAAGAAGGCATGCGCACCGGGCCACACGCGCTTCAGAACAAGCGCCAGCAGGAAAGGGCAGATCAGCAACGGGAACACCTTGCTGAGAATCCTCAGGAAAGCCGACAGGAAATCCTGTCCCGCATGTGTCTCCACCAGCGGGAATACGATAGGAACGAAAAAAGCAGTCAGCATATTGGACATCAGCGTATATACGGTTATTCTGGCCGCGCTCCCGCCGAGCTTGTCCGTGACCACCGCAGCCGCCGTAGCAGTGGGGCAGATCAGACAGACCATAGCTCCCTCGAACACCTCGCGGTATATCTCGTCAAGAGGCAGGAATATCAGCACTGCAGCCATGAGAAGGGAGGCGGCACACTGGAAGACAATCAGTTTCCAGTGCCAGCGGGCCAGTCTGAAAGAGCTGAAGTCAGTCTTGCAGAAAGTCAGGAAAAGCTGTGCGAATATCAGCAAAGGAGTGAGTATGTCGATAAACGACCATACAGCCGGCTTGAGAGGAGCGAGAAACTCTACCTTGTGGAAGATGAAATATCCCATGGCACCTGCCAGCATCGCTATCGGCAAGGTCCAGTCTTTAAGAAATTTTACCATGCCTGTCATCCAGTGATTTCCATTGTGCTGTCATACATTCCTGGCAGATACAGGAGCACTTTCGCAGGTCGGCTGAACTCCAACCTGACTGCGCCTCCGCAGGCCTTGTTCAGAGTGGCCTTCCACCACATGTCGAACACCACGCCGCCGGTAGGATACTGAAGCCCGCTGCTGACGATACGAAGTCCCGGATCGAATGAAAACAGTGACAGAGGCTGACCTGCAGGAAGACTCAGACTGCACGTGTCCAGAACTGGCACGAACATCCCGTAATCCGTAAGCATGGCTATCCTGCCGCACGCTCCTTCATCCTTCAAGTAACACGCGAAATCCGCCAGAAGGGATATATTGCCCAGAGTATGGTCCTCCCTCCTGCCTGTCGCCCCGAAGACAGTGATGGAGAATTCCGGAACAGGGACACTCCCGCCTATCCCAAGCACGGAGCAGACCAGACGGAACGCCTTGGACATATCGTTGCTTTCCTGCTCGCTGACCTCAAATACCCGGTCTGACAACTCATCCCTGAGCCTTTGAGAAAGCGAGTCCATATCCCCCACCACAAAATCCGGCCTACGGTATGCCAGCAGGGACCCGGCCGCGCTGTCACAGCATACAGACACATCACAGGACAGCAGTGCACCGAGAACTTCGGACCTTGCAGGGAAATCTCCCGCACAAAGAATGGCATAGGATACGGACGGTCCCATTATCTGTCCCTCCATCCGGCAAGGAAACTCGACACAGGCATTCGTTTCTTTCCTGGAGCCTGAATCTCCGTCACCGCCAGCATGCCTTCCCCGCACCTGACGATTATCCGCGACTTGTGGTCAGTGTAAAGAGTGCCGGGCTCCGAGGCGTAAAAATCATCCGCCGACGGAACGCCGGTACCGTCTACAAGTTCCGTCGCATATATCTTTACTTCCAGATCCCTTCCAGGCAGATGCAGCACACCGTAAGCCCCGGGTCTGGGAGAAAGGCCGCGCACCAGGTTATGAATCCTCACAGCACTCCAGTTCCAGTCTATAGCTCCGGTCATGCGTCCGATCTTGGGTGCAGCCATGCGCGCAGGGTCCAGTCCCGACACATCCTGAGACATTGGCTCCGCGCTACCGTCGGCTATGGCGTCCACAGTCTTCAACACCAGCTTGGCCCCTTCGGTCATAAGACGGGCATACAAGGTCCCGGCATTGTCCTCCGGAAGAATATCCACCTCCTGCTGGAACAGCAGCGCTCCGGTGTCCATGTGCTCGTCCAGCATGAAAGTCGTGACTCCGGTGGCAGTCTCGCCATTTATCAGTGCCCAGTTGATCGGAGCAGCTCCACGATACGCAGGAAGCATGGACGCATGGAGATTGAACGTACCCATCGGAGGCATTGACCACACGGCTTTAGGCAACATGCGGAACGCCACCACTATGAACATATCCGCCCCCATATCCGACAGTCTGTCGAGAAAATCCTGATCCTTAAGCGAGTCAGGCTGCAGAAGCGGAAGAGCGAGGGATTCGGCATACTCTTTCACAGGACTGGGTGTGAGCTTCAGTCCCCTTCCAGTCTTCCTGTCCGGGACCGTCACGACTCCCACCACTTCATATCCCCCTTCCACAAGAGCCTTGAGAGACTCCACCGCGAACTCAGGGGTACCCATGAATACTATCTTCGGTTTCCGGTGCCTGCTGATCATCCCGTCAGTGGAACCGGCATTCCTGTTTTTGTTCTTACTCATAGACAATCTTGCAAAAAATTTCTTTACCGGGAGCAGATATGTCTCCAAATTGAATATTGACGAATCTTTGGTGGACTTCCACGTAAGGAACACACCGATGGGCAGCAGCACTATCGTGGAAATGAAGGCACCAAGTTCAGGAGATATCACACCGTCCCTCGCCAGTTTCTTGCCTGAAATATCCACAACCCAGTAAAGCACGAAGAACAGTGCCGACACGATGACCGGTGTTCCAAGTCCTCCTTTTCTTATAATCGCCCCCAACGGAGCTCCTATGAAGAAAAATATAAAACATGCGAACGACAGGGTGAACTTCCTGAGCAGCTCCAGATCTATTCGCCTGAGGTAGAACGCATACTGCTCGACTTCCCTGTCATAACCCTGCATGGTCTGAATGGCCTTCTGTACGGTCACGACAGCATCTTCAACAGCCTTGAGTTCCCTTTGCGTATCCGTCCACTTCAGTGTATCTATGGGGAAATCTGTCCTGAAGTTCCTGTTGAGAGCCGTATCCAACTGCTTCGGCACCGACATGTGCAGGTCATAAGTCACTTCCTTCCTCTGACTGACAGCCACCTCATCGTACAGTGCTCCGAGAGAATCCCTGTCATGCCTCAACTCATCAAGGTTCTTGGCCATTATATTGTTGCCGTACCTGTCACTCTCGGATTTCTGGAAGGCATAGTTCTCCAGACCGATCACAACCTCCTGCATGTCGAACTCCACCTGCTGCAGCGTGTAGACCGTATCCTTGGCATTGCGCGTATTGTCCTCCTCGTAGGACACCCCGTTATACAGTGTGAACACCAGGGATTTCTTGTCCGGAGTAGAGCGTATCATTCCCGAATCCGCGACAGCCAGCGACACATTGCCCTTGTTCTTGGTATGATTGTAGATCATAACATCGTACATCATACCGGTCTCCTTGTCGTTGGAGTTAACCCTGAGGGAATATCCGTCTATACCGTTGTAGAATGTACCCGTAGGTATCTTTATCTCGTCCTTTGTCCTGGAGATATCATACTGTAGCGTATATATCTTATTATATGCCAACGGTATCAGATTGTTGGACACGAAAAAGGCCACGACACTGATAAAAAACGCGACGAAAATCAGAGGCAGGAATATCCTCTGCAGCGAAATTCCCGCCGCCTTCATGGCCAGCAGCTCGTTGTTCTCGCCAAGATTGCCGAAAGTCATTATGGATGCCAGCAGAGTGGCGAGCGGCATTGCCAGCGGAAGGATGGTGGCCGAACCCCAGCCGAGGAATTCCATGATTACCAGAAAACTCAATCCCTTACCCACAAGTTCGTCGATATAAAGCCACAGGAACTGCATTACCAGTATGAATACGGTAATGAAGAACGTCATCACGAACGGTCCGAGGAACGACTTGAGCAGGAAAAGATCCAGTTTCTTCATTCAGAGCTGCCTATTGCCGGAGTTAACCTATCTTGTTGATTGACTCTATCATTGCGGTAAGAGCTGCCATCAGCCCGTCCGGGTCCTTGCCTCCGGCCGTTGCCAGGAAAGGCTGGCCTCCTCCGCCACCCTTGATGCTTGCGGCCGCAGCCTTGACATCCTTGCCGGCATGCGCCCCTGCGGCCACCAGATCGTCCGTGTACATCATCAGCAGCGACGGCTTGTTCTCGTGAGTCATGAAGGCCGCTGCCATGGCCGCACGGGTATTCTCCTTGCGCAGTTCGAAAGCCACTTCCTTGATGATATCGGGCGAATACATTCCGGACAAGGTGAACAGACGCACCCCGGAAGGAGTCATCTCGCTCTTCTCGGTCAATGACTTTTTGAGGGCAGCGGCTCTCTCGCGGGCCACTTCCTCAAGGGAACGGCGGAACGAGTCGTTCTCCTCCACCATCTTCCGTATGGCTGTGATCACATCGGGGGTATTCTCAAAGAAGGAACGGACTGCCGCAATCTGGTCCTCCACACCGTCAATTATGTCCTCCACGTAGCTTCCTGTGACAGCCTGGATACGACGGACACCGGCGGCCACTGCCGATTCTGAGACTATCTTGAGCATGCCGATACGGCCTGTCGATGCAGTATGGGTACCGCCGCAAAGCTCGATGGAGTCCCCGAAACGGACAGCACGGACCTTGTCTCCGTATTTCTCCCCGAAGAGGGCCATTGCCCCCATTGCCTTGGCCTCGGCGATAGGTATATCGCGGAACTCCTCACGGGGAAAGTCGGAGCGGATCAGGCGGTTGACCATCCTTTCCACCTCACGGAGCCTGTCAGCAGGAATCTTCTCGTAGTGGGAGAAGTCGAAGCGGAAGTAGGCAGGGCAGACATACGAGCCCTTCTGCTCGATGTGGGTGCCGAGGACAGAGCGCAGGGCATAGTGAAGCAGATGGGTCGCCGAGTGATTGTTGGCCGTTTCCTGACGTTTCTGGGCATCCACCACAGCATGGAAACCTGCCTCAGGCTCCGACGGTATGCGCTCGGCTATATGGATGCTCAGGTTGTTTTCCTTGACGGTATTGACAATATTGGTTTTCTCCCCTGAAGGCGATACGATGTATCCGCAGTCACCCACCTGTCCGCCGCTTTCGGCATAGAAGGGAGTGCGGTCAAATACAAGCTGATAGACTTCCTTGCCTTTTGTCTTGACTGTGCGGTACTTGACTATCTGCACATCTGTCTCGAGCAGATCGTAGCCCACGAAGGAGTGTTCGTCGGTATCATTGAGGATCACCCAGTCCCCGGCCTCCACTGCTGCGGCGTTGCGGGCCCTGGCCTTCTGCCTGCCCAGCTCCACTTCGAACTCCTCCAGGTCGATGGAGTAGCCGTGCTCGCGGGCGATCAGCTCGCTGAGATCGATCGGGAAACCATAGGTATCGTAGAGGATGAAAGCATCCTTGCCGGAAATGCATCTTGTTCCGGCATTGCGTTCCATAATGGCGTTTATAAGGCCGATACCCTTGGCCAATGTGCGCAGGAAAGCCTCCTCTTCCTCGCGTATCACATTCTCAATGAGGGCCTGCTGCCTGACAAGCTCCGGATAGGCCTCGCCCATGACTTCTACCAGCACGGGAACAAGACGGCACAGGAACGGTTCGTTAAGGCCCAGGAAAGTATAGCCGTAACGGACTGCACGGCGCAGGATACGGCGGATGACATAACCGGCCTTGACATTGGAGGGCAGCTGACCGTCGGCTATCGAGAAGGAAATGGCTCTGATATGGTCGGCCACAACCCTCATCGCCACGTCCACATCCTCCGATTCCTTCCCGTACTTATGTCCTGAAATCTTTCCTATCTCAGCTATGATATTCTGGAACATGTCCCCGTCGTAGTTGCTCTTGTTGCCGTTCACCGCCATCACAAGGCGTTCGAAACCCATGCCGGTATCCACATGCCTGTGCGGCAGCTGCTCCAGAGTACCGTCAGCCTTGCGGTTGTACTGGATGAAGACCAAGTTCCATATCTCTATCACCAGCGGGTCCCCCTGATTGACCAGCTCACGGCCGGGTACAGCCTTGCGGTCGGCCTCGTCGCGCAGGTCGATGTGGATCTCGCTGCAGGGACCGCAAGGTCCCGTATCCCCCATCTCCCAGAAATTGTCCTTCCTGCAGCCGTAAAGTATCCTGTCTTCAGGAAGATACTGACGCCATATCTCCAGAGCCTCGTCGTCAGGCCCCAGACCATCCTCCGGACTGCCCTCGCAGACAGTAGCGTAGAGACGTTCAGGATCGAGCCTGTAGACCTGCGTCAGCAGCTCCCAGGCCCACGCAATGGCTTCCTTCTTGAAATAGTCTCCGAAACTCCAGTTGCCGAGCATCTCGAACATGGTATGATGGTAGGAATCATGGCCGACCTCCTCGAGGTCATTGTGCTTTCCGCTTACCCTGAGGCACTTCTGGCTGTCCGCCACCCTCGGATAAAGTATTGGTGTATTGCCGAGAAACCAGTCCTTGAACTGGTTCATGCCGGCATTGGTGAACATGAGCGTCGGGTCCCCCTTCACCACCATCGGGGCAGAGGGCACTATTCTGTGACCCTTCGATGCGAAGAAGTCCAGAAACTGCTTTCTTATCTCTTTAGATGTCATATCGCACTTAACAGTAGTAATCCGCAAATATAGTCATTATTTCGGAGCAAGCCTGTAAAGGACCGCAGCTATTACGGCATACAGTATATTAGGAAGCCACATGGCGAACCAGGTGGGCAGAGTATCCGTTATCACGAACATCTGGCTGAAGCGCAGGAAGAGGATATAGGAAAAACTCAGGGCGATGCCGATACCGAGATTGAGTCCGATGCCGCCGCGTCTTTTCTTGGATGAAAGGGAAACACCGATCATGGTGAGGATAAAGGCCGAAAACGGAACGGCAAAACGGGTGTTCTTCTCTATGAGAGAATACTTGACCATGCTGTCCCCCCTCATCCTCTGCATGTCTATGAGTTCCTCCAGTTCCTTGTAGCTCAACGTCTCCACGGTATTCTCCCTCCGATAGAAATCATCTATGGTAAGGCTTATGACCGTATCCATCTGCTTGCCGAAAGTTATGCTCTGCTGCGACGTGGAATAATCTCTCAGAGTATAGTTCTTGAGTTTCCATCCACCTGTTGTGGAGTCCCAGGCCGCACTCTCGGCCGACAGCTTGGAGACAATCCTGCTGTCCTCGATGGACTCCAGAGTGAACTTGTAGCCGGTGTTGTTCCAGGTACTGAAGGACTCGACGTACACGAACTCTCCGGGTGCTATCTGATAATGGATGTTGCGGTTGGTATTGTAGAACTTCTGTCCTTTTATGTACTGCTCCTCGAACGCCAGTCTTTTCTCATTGGCTCTCGGAATCACGAAAAGATTGAGACACAGACTCATGGATGCTATGAGCAGAGCGGACAGAAAGTACGGATACATCAGACGTCCGAAACTGACGCCCCCTGACAGCATGGCTATGATCTCGCTGTTGCCGGCCAGTTTTGACGTGAAGAATATCACGGTTATGAAGACAAACAGCGGACTGAACATGTTGATGAAATACGGGATGAAGTTGAGATAGTAGTCCATCACTATCGCCCTCAGGGACGCCTCCTTGTCCACGAAGTCGTCTATCTTCTCACTGATGTCGAAAATGATCACGATAACGATTATCAACAGCAGGGCCACGAAGAAAGTACCGATGAACTTCCTGATGATGTACCTGTCCAGTAACTTGATTCTGAATGTGCTGATATTCATTGCCGCGATTATGGGTTATAGTCTGTTCTGCAGTCTGGTTACCGCTGCGTCCTTCCAACGGCGGAAGTCGCCTGCCTCTATATGCTCCCGAGCCTTCGCCACCACATCCATATAGAACGCAAGATTGTGCTCGCTGGCGATCTGTGCGGCAAGCATCTCTCCTGCAGTAAACAGATGACGCAGATATGCCTTTGTATAGCAAGTGTCCACAAACGATGTGCCATTGGGGTCTATAGGAGAGAAATCCCTCTCCCACTTCTTGTTGCGCATGTTCATCCGGCCTTCCCAGGTAAAAAGCATACCGTTACGGCCGTTTCTGGTAGGCATTACGCAGTCGAACATGTCTATGCCCCTGGCGATGCCCTCCAGGAGATTCTCCGGAGTTCCTACTCCCATAAGGTATCTTGGACGGTCCTTCGGCAGTATCGGATGCACCACTTCTATCATCTCGTACATCTTGTCGGTGGGTTCCCCTACGGACAGGCCGCCTATTGCGTAGCCTTCCCGGCCGAACGATGCGGCATGCTCGGCCGCCTCCCGTCTGAGATCGGGGTACACGCATCCCTGCACTATGGGGAAGAATGTCTGCGAATATCCGTAAAGCGGCTCGGTGGAATCAAATCTGCGGATACCCCCCTCCAGCCATTTCTCAGTAAGGTCCAGCGATTTTCTGGCATAAGACCAGTCTGCATCGCCAGGCGTACACTCATCCAGGGCCATCACGATATCGGCTCCTATGATACGCTGGGTATCCACATTGTTCTCCGGTGTGAAACTGTGGGCTGAACCGTCGATATGCGAACGGAAAGTACAGCCTTCCTGTGTCAGTTTACGGCTGCCGGCCAGAGAAAACACCTGGAATCCACCGCTGTCTGTGAGTATCGGACGGTCCCAGCCAATAAAACTGTGCAGACCGCCGGCCTCCCGGAGCACGTCCAGTCCTGGACGCAGATACAGATGGTAGGTATTGCCCAGGATAATCCGAGCCCCTATATCGCTTTTAAGATCCCGGTGGTACACGCCCTTGACAGAGCCGACAGTCCCCACCGGCATGAAAACCGGTGTCTCTATCGTCCCGTGGTCCGTCTCTATCCTGCCCCTGCGGGCATCTGACCGCGAATCTGTCTTCAGTAACGTGAATCTCATCAGATCATTCCCTCCAGAATTCTGTTTCACCCATATAGGTTACCGTAACCTCAGTACCGGACATAGCCGGAGACAGACGCACTTCTATATCCTCAGAACGCTCCATCTCCCCAAATATGTCCATATGAAGATCGAATCCACCGTTGAAAAAATGGAACGATGGCCCGTGGCTAAGTACAGCCATCGTCGGTTCCGCTGTAGAGAAAGCGACTGCCACCACAATATTCCCTTCCCGGCTGGAAGTGTGCTCGGTATAATCGCCCTCAACAGTCACCTCATACACATAGCCATAATCACAAGAATCAGCAAGAGCCACATGCATCTCCATAGTATTCAAAGAATAAGGAGAACTGAGCTCAGTTGTCTGAAAGTCTACATCCACATCCCAGGCATCAGGACCTGTGCAGGTCACAGCAGCGGCAACCCCGTTGAAAGTGCATTCCCAGACAGCACCTTCGTCAAGAATGGAATTGCCGTCGAACACAAACTCTCCTATCCCGCCTGCCAGGATACACCTGTCATCGTAAAGACGGACTTTATACTCAGGAAAATACCGGTCCTCCAACTCGTATCTCCCATACTGATCGGCCTTCACGTACATATCTACTTTCAGAGCCCGGTCCAATACGGAAAGAACAGGAGACAACACATAGTCTCCGGTAACATAATAGACGTAATAAGCCTCCTCGACAATATTGACGTACTTCTCCTCAGAACTGTCCACCTTGCACCCCGCCACCATCAAAAGAGCAGCTGCCGCCAGCCATATCTTTATCGTATTCTTCATGATTTCCGGTTTTAGAATTTATATCCGATTCCCAGCGAGAACATACCCGTATTGCCCAATGACACCTCCGCTATGCCGTAGACAAATGTTCCGACAGTAATGCCTATGGGTGTGACCGCAAATGCCGGAAGCAAGGTCAGGGAAGTACTGTTATTCCATGTCTCGGTCAGGAAGGAGACTCCAAGGCCGATACCGGAATAAAGCCTGACCAGATTGGTATGCACCCACACAAAGCGTACATAAGGCATCAGGGAGATCTGATTGTCATTGCCCCTGAATGCCAGGCTACCGGTATACTTGTCAAAATAATTGCGGTAATATCCGGAATATGTCACCACTCCGGAAAGCTCGAACCACTTGCGGAAACGGTACGTATATGTCAGGCCCACTGCCCCTGACAGATATCCGTCACCACCGTAATACCTGCTGCCGGCTATCTCTCCGGCTATAGTCCCGTAACCATAAAGATAGTCAGCACTCAGGCCGTTGTTCAGCGTGACCGCGTCAAAAGGCATGGCTCCCCAAGTAAGCCGGAGTTCGCTGCCCTGCCAGAACACGAAATCCCTGCGGTTGCGGGCAGAAATATCGGCGATACTTCCGAAAGAAAGCATCAGAAATACCGCCGACATCAATATTCTGCAAAAACACCGTTTCACAAACCTGAGATTTGATTATTTACCAAGTTTGGCTCCTATCTCCTTGAGCATGTCGTCCACCATGGCGTCGATATGCCACTGAGGATTCCAGCCCCACTCCTCGCGGGCACAACTGTCATCCATCATGTTGGGCCATGAATCAGCTATGGCGGCCTTTACAGGATCCACATTGTAGTCGAATGTGGCAGAGGGTATACGCTCTTTTATCTTGGCGAACAACTCCTTAGGACAGAAACTCATGCATGTGATGTTGAAACTGTTGCGGTGTTTCAGTCTGGAAGGGTCGGCCTCCATGAGCTGGGTCACGGCATTCAGTGCGTCAGGCATGTACAGCATGTCCATGTAAGAGTCCTCCGGGATAGGACAGGTATAGTGCCCTGTCTTGAGTATCTCATAGAACACCTCAACCGCGTAGTCAGTAGTACCGCCACCGGGCAGGCAGCCGTTGGAGATGATGCCGGGAAAACGCACACTCCTTGTATCGACACCGAAACGATGGAAATAGTAGTCGGACAGAAGCTCGCCGGTAACCTTGCATACTCCGTAGATGGTGTCAGGCCTCATCACCGTATCCTGAGGAGTCTTGTCATGAGGCGTACTGAGTCCGAAAGCACCTATGGAACTAGGAGTGAACACCGCTGTCTTGAATTCCTTGGCAAGAGTCAGGGAATTCACGAGAGCACCCATATTTATCTTCCATGCCAGCTCTGGATTCTTCTCGCCAGTTGCGGACAGAAGAGCCACGAGATTGAAAATGGCGTCAATCCTATTTTCCTTTACTGCATCTCCGAATGCGTTGAGATCGAGGGCATCCAGTTTGATGGCCCTTGCATATGTCCCGATCTTGGCCACAGCCTCGTCCTTGAGGTCGGCTCCAATAACGTTGTCTTCTCCGTAATGCTTCTGCAGATGAGGCACAAGCTCGGTGCCGATCTGCCCGCCGGCACCTACAACCAATATACGTTTCATATATTTTTAAATTTAATTGTGTACTAATCTGCAAAAATATAAAATTTTCTGACTATCCGCAAAGATACCCCTTGCCACCTTAAACCATAAGGCATGGGTGTTGCGCTTAACTTTCCTTTAATCAGTGTGTTCTGAATGTATCGGTCGCGTTATGGCCTGAAAAAACAGACCACGGCGCAGCACATTTTACGGTATCGATTTGGTGGGCGACATCTGTTATCAGTAGATTTTCAATTACGACACAATGGGGAACGGCCTGTTGATTTCAAGCGAGCCAGACTTCAGGCGTTGATGTATACCTCATGTCCAACAAAGTACGCTTACAGAAATGCCTGATAACCAAATGCTCTGAAAGAGGACATCTGCTGGACATTGCAAAATGGCTGTGCATGAGACGCAAGTACCCGGGACGCGATCTCCTCCTCACGGCCCGTCTGCCGCACCGGCACTGAATCACGGGAAACGCTGCCGTTGCGGTGTGGAGTAAGTCAACCACACACGCAATAAAGAAGGCCGTGACAGTTGTCTGCCATGGCCCTCCGTGAAGTTTGTCATAGTTTTTCCGGCAGTATTGTTAATCGGACGTTTAAAAATCAATGTCCGCCTGCCCGGCCTGACAGTTTCTAATATTTTGTCTTTCAAATTATATCGGATGCAGAATTTTTTGCTAATTTTGTAAGCAAATTAAACGTCCGATACATTTGCATTGCTCTCGGCTTCTGCGTATATTCGGCTGCACCGCATATACTGTTCACGCCTCGGCATAACAAATGGATTTGCTCTGCGCTCGGCTTCTTCGTATATTTGCCGCATGACTGACACGACTACAGACATCCATGGAAGAGGTGGCAGAACAACTGTCAGCACCGAATGCCTCTCTTGCCGGATACGCAAGGACGAGTACATCCTGTCACTCGGATCATGCTTCTCGACTGAGATAGGCATAAGGCTCGCCGACGACGGCTACCGCATAATGAACAACCCGTTCGGAGTGCTCTACAACCCGTTTTCCATAGCCCGGGCCATAGATTTTTTGGCCGAAAGTCACATTTTCAACGAGGCGGATGTGATTCTCCGGGACACTAATCCCCAAAGACGCAGACAAAGACAAGACACAGACAATACCGACGGTAGCACCTTGCGTCATCGGCCGATAGCACCCGAAGGCGGAGGCTATGTCTCATTCTTCCACCACGGATCATTTGCCAGAAGGACCCCGGAAGAATTTCTGAAGAACGCCAACGAATCACTTAAGGAAGCATCGGCATGGTTCGGAAAAGCCAGCCGGATTATCGTCACATTCGGAACCGCATGGGTATACCGCCACACCGGACGCGACATCATCGTATCCAACTGCCACAAGCACCCGGCACAGGAGTTCCGGCGCGAGATTATGGACATCGACAGCATCACCGCATCATGGGTCCGGACTGTCAACCGGTTTCCGGAAAAGCACTTCATATTTACGGTATCCCCGATACGCCACAAGAAAGACGGCCTGCACGGCAACCAGATTTCAAAAGCGATACTGTTGCTCGCTGCAGACCGCATCATCAGACAGGCCGACAATCAGAATGCATCATATTTCCCCGCATACGAGATCGTACTGGACGAGCTCCGCGACTATTCCTGGTTCACCGAAGACCTGGTACATCCGTCTCCAGCCGCCATCGACATAGTATGGCAGCGTTTCCGCAGCACAGCCCTTTCCGACACTACCCTCTCACTCCCCGTCGGCCACTACAGTGCCACCAGGCGGTAATCATTCCGTATATCATCTACGGTAATACCTGTTGCAGGCTCCATCGCCTCGATAACATCCCCTATAGTATAATCGGCAACCACATTATCTCCGTACAATGTGTATACAGGAGCATCCGTCGAGTCAGGAATAAGATATATCTTGCCGGTTTTCTCGTCTACATATTTTTTCATCTTTTCAATAGCAAAACCCACCTTCAAAGGAACGTATACGCCCTCTACAGGAGGAGATACAACCAAGTCAGCAAGCATTTCCTCACTACGAAATTCATGGATAAAACGCTTCTCGACCCTCAAACCTGGATATAAAGACCTTAACCTATCCAGTTCTTTCTGCATCACATACTTGCTATTTAATACATTGCTGTATTTAGACAACAATATTTTTTCTCCATAACGCGAGATTAAGTCAAACTCAAACAATACCTGTCCATTCAAACGAGTAGTTACTTCCAAATACAATATCGGTTCACGCATAGCATCGTCTTCCGCATAACCGCGCTCCATGACCCGGATGAAGGACTCCCGCAGGTTGTCCTCCTCTATGAACTCGTAAAGCGGCACCAGGGCGTCATCCTGAAATCCTACTATCGTGTGATATTTCTTGTCCTTAAGCGACGCGCACCAGTCCGACATGTCGATGTGGCAGTCATTGACATCCTGAGCCGGACTGAACTGCACACCAAGTGCCGAACCGCCGTACGTACACACGGAGAAGGCAGTCTCCTTAAAATTATGCACTACAGTATCCCCTGTACTCGCACCGCCTCCACCGCCGAAACTGAGTCCTGCAGAAAACAGACTGCCCACATCCACATTGGCCGACATCAGATAATCCATGTTCCGTTCCCTCGCACTGAATACCGTGCTTTTCTTTTCCGTGGCCTTGTAGACAGCGACCGCCTCGGCGCCGGAGATGAAATTCATCAGGACAAAACACCCGTACGCATTGAAAAGCTCGTCCATGGAAGCATTGTACAGATACTCCATGAACACGTCATCCAAATAACCGTCCAATATCCTGTCGTACAAGCCGGAAGGAAGATAGAAACTGTACCGGTCCGCATAATAGCTGACTTTCGTCTCACCATAGACAACATTGGTGCTTGAAGACGCCAGACTGGAGAATATCTCGGAATACTCATACTCCGCACTTGACGAGAGAAGTCCGAACAGATCCATATCCATCTTCATACTAAGTTTGGAGGAGATATCCGACTTGCTGACATGTTGTTTTCATTGTGATAATTTTATTGATAGGTGAATAGTCCGTACACTGGAAACAGAAAGCACCATTCTGCCTGTCGCCATTGCGAATACTGATTCTTTTCCCCAAAAGCCAAGTGCCGATATAGCATTAATTTCTAACTCACGTTGTTTTAAAAATAAAAGTTTACAGACAGGTTCGCTCCGATATTCTCGGTGCCGAAATCAAAACCACTGGAGGTCGGGGTCTGAAGTTCCGTCCATTCTTCAACTTTCTCGGAGAGGGCATTGTATCCCTCTGCGGTGTAATATAGACCTTTTGTCCAATTGACTGCAGCAACAAGATTGACCTCCGCTCCCAATGATACTTTTGGAGCGACGAACCATTCGATTCCGGCAAATCCTACAAGACCAAAATAGTGTGTCGGCGCGTCTGTGAACTGTCGGAGGTATCTTTGATAAGAGAATCCCGGAGCGGAAGGAGCCGTGACATTGTCCAGTCCAGTGCTGGGTTCGCGGTTGATGTCCGTTATCGCATTGCCGTAGGAGTACTTTACTCTATAGGTGCTGAAAGCATATAACAGACCTCCTCCGAAAACTCCTTGAATTCTGCCTTTGCCTACCCTGTACTCGATTCCAGCCATGAAACTGCCTCCGCTGTTGTTGGTTATGCGTGAGTCAATGACATTGGCATTGGACAGGGGGTCTTCAAGAAGGGCTGCGTCATCAGGCGCATAAACATTGTTTTTGTCGTGATGGAGTATCCATCCGAAGTTTACACGGACAGCCAGATTGTCCTTGAGAAAGTACTTTCCTGCAAATGATACGGCCGGCTGGAGGGTTGTCAACCCTGGATTGTAGGGCTCACCACCCAGGTCTGTCAATGAATTTGAGGTTGAATTATTGAAAAGATTGCCGATGAAACTTGTTATGGGATTGGCACTTATGGTGATGCCGAAGTCCCCTGTTTCCGGTGTGAATTGCCTGTCTTTTTTGTCCGGATTGTCGTTGGCGTATGCTGTTGCGGCAGCCAATGCGATAATGATTGTAATGAAAGTAAACCGTTTCATATTCATAGGATATTCTAATGATTAAAGTTGTCAGCAGTAGCATCACTGGTGGCCTCAAGGTTGGCCTCGTATGTGAATTTGTCTTTAATGGACAGATTTACGGTATTGCTGTTGAAGAGAGCGTTTGAGATAAGCCGCAATTCTTCGTCAACAACAACCTTTTTGGTGTCTGTGAATGGAATAAGACTAACAGTAGCACTTACCGGAGCGGCACTTACAGGGATGGATATCTCATAGTGACCGGTGGAATTAACAGTGCAAGTAAATGTTTTGTATCCTTGCGAGCTTCCGGAGGAATACTCCGTGTAGGCTACGGAAACTATGACTGTCTTTCCGGATGCGGGACGCCAGTCTTGAGAATAGGGTTCATCCTTACTGATAGCACCGGCATCATACATTGCTGTTCCGATGATAGTAGCTGAGCCGTTTATGGATTCGATGTCAAGCCTGGACTGTTTGTGACAGGATGCCAAAAGCATTGTGGAGACGATAGACAGACTTAGAAATACTGTTTGCTTTTTCATTTTATAATATTTTATAGTTAGGAAGTGGTTAAATTTGTTTATAATCAAAATTCAATAGGTTGAAGTATTTTCCATAACATTAATGCTGTCAAATCGTCAACTTTTTTTACTTACTGTCCAAAGTTAAGAAAATTATATTAGACCACAAAGAATTATGCAGAAAATATTCAATGCGTACTTAAAAACAGGGGATGTAAAAGTATAAGAGCCGTAAACCCGTGTAGGTGTTACGGCTCTTACTTATTTATAGCTTATATCGTTAGTTAGAGAGCTCTTCTGTAGACCATATTTCCTGCAGGGAATACAGGAAGGTTTCTTGAAGCACGCGATGCCACAGATGAAGGTGTGTAGTCACCGGTTCTCGTAAGAGTCAGTTCTCCTGCTGGCAAGGTGGCTGTTTCATAGTATAAGATAATACCATCAGAAGCTTGTGAAAAGATATCTGTTCCGACTACCTTAAATGTATCTGTTCCAGCCTCATCAAAATATCCTGTTGCAGCCAATGAGGTTACTTCACCATCGGGTGAGCCAAAGAACGCAAATGTCCACTGCATACCTATTACCCAAGCGATGCTCGAGGGATCGTTGTCTCTCTGGAAGAGTCCATACCAATACAGCTCATATTCACCATTTTCTCCACCTGTTCCTACAGAAAACTCCATACCATCACCGAGGAAGCACAATCCCACATTGCCAGCTTCATCCGTAATAGCAGCTCCAATGCAAGGCCAATCAGCACCAAGACCGGAAAGACCATATATGTACAAATAGTCCGGACTTTCAGAGGGTGCTATTATAATCTCATCTATTGTCACAGGCTCGTCTGTCAGAGTAGGATTGGCCCCAGCACTAACATTCAATGCCTGAGTAGATACGAGACTATAAGTTCCGACCCATGCTGCCAAATCATCAGAGGGATCGGTTATCTCTCCTTTGTACTCATAAGTAATAGTCGAAGACCACTGCGACTCGGCGAACTCAGTACTGCCCTCGGCCGGCACTGACTTAACTCTGAATGAATATTCACCAGCCTCAGGTACATCTATTACCACTGAGGTCTCGGTTGTAGTATTCTCTTCGTTGTTGAGCATATAAGTGTATGAAGCGGCGTTCTCTACAGCTGCCCATGCTACTGTCACAGATGTTTTAGTCGTGTCTGTAAAACTCGGCTGAGGAATAGCGAGACGTACGACATCTCCTCCGTTCCCGCCCCCGTTGTCTTCACCAGGATCTTTCTCACAAGCAACAAGCACTGACGCAGCTACAAGCGCCATACCTGCAAAATAAAGGACTTTTCTCATAAGTAATAAAATTTAATAAAATTAATGTTGTTTAAATTTTTAAAATTTGTAACAAAAATAAAACATAATTTCATAAAAACAAAAAAAAGAGGATAAGTTTTGCATCCCACCCTCTTTTTTTTACATAAACCGACCTCCGATTACTCGGCTTTACTGTCAGTTGTCGACTCCTCCTTGGGAGTTGCAGCAGTTTTCTTACGACTGCGGCGGGTTGATGTCTTTTTATTAGATGCATCTTTCGCCGTCAACGCTGCTTCATTGAAGTCAACAAGTTCAATAAATGCCATATCGGCTGCGTCTCCCTGACGGAATCCTGTCTTTATGATGCGCGTGTATCCACCGGGGCGGTCAGCGATTTTGGGAGCCACATTGCGGAAAAGCTCACTCACAGCCTCCTTCTGCTTCAGGTAGGCGAAGACAGTACGGCGCGAATGTGTGGAATCGTCCTTGGACTTCGTGATAAGGGGCTCTACGTACTCCCTGAGAGCTTTGGCCTTGGCGACTGTTGTCTCAATCCTCTTGTGGAGAATGAGCGAGGACGCCATATTGGCCAGCATGGCCTTGCGGTGACCGCTCTTACGGCCTAAATGGTTGATTGTTCTATTGTGCCTCATTGTTTTCTACGTCTGTTTTCTTCTTTTTAACTTCTATGTTGTATTTGGAGACATCCATCCCGAAATTGAGCTTTACCCTATCCATAAGGACTTCTATCTCATTCATGGACTTCTTGCCGAAATTCCTGAACCTGATCAACTCTGCACGCTGATGGGAAACAAGATCTGCAAAAGTCTCTATCTCGGCTGCTTTCAAGCAGTTAAGTGCCCTTACCGAGAGTTCCATGTCGGAAAGTTTGGTCAGCAGCAGATGTCTCATGCGCAGGGCCTCCTCGTCAAGCGCCTCGGGAGCGCTCTTCTCAGGAGGAGTCTCAAGGGATATCTTCTCGTCGGAGAAAAGCATGAAGTGGTAGATGAGGATCTTGGCGGCCTCTGTAAGAGCGTCCTTGGGGTGTATCGAACCGTCTGTCGTAATTTCAAGATTCAGCTTGTCATAGTCCGTCTTCTGCTCGACACGGTAGTCCTCCACAGAATAATTGACATTCTTGACAGGTGTGAAAATCGAGTCGACCGGGATAGTACCCATAGGGGCAGAGTCCACCTTGTTCTCATCGGACGGCACATAGCCTCTTCCCTTCCCGATGTGGAGCTCTATGTTGAGCTTCACGGCAGGCTCCATGGAACAGATGTGCAGCTGGGGATTGAGGACCGAGAAGTTGCATAGGTTCCTGGATATGTCTTCTGCAGTCATCTCCTGCTTGCCTGTAACCGTAAACGAGACGGTCTCGGCTTCCTCTTCCTTCACTTCCCTCTTGAAACGGACCTGCTTAAGATTCAAAATAATGTCTACGACACTCTCGATAACGCCGGGGATCGTGTCAAACTCATGACTCACCCCTTCAATCCTTACGGATGTGATGGCAAATCCCTCCAACGAGGACAACAGGACTCTGCGCAGCGCATTGCCTATTGTTATCCCGTATCCGGGTTCCAGCGGGCGGAACTCGAACTTTCCGAAAGTCTCGGTAGATTCGAGCATTATTACTTTATCCGGTTTCTGAAATGCTAAAATTGCCATGACGTTAACTATTATTTTGAATACAGTTCGACGATAAGCTGCTCGTTTATAGTCTCAGGTATCTCTGTTCTCTCGGGAAGACTGAGGAACTTGCCTGACAGTTCAGGACGGTTCCACTCTATCCACGAGTACTTGCATGTATCGGCGACACTGTTCTGTATCACCTCGAGGCTCTTGGATCTTTCGCGCACGCCTACGGTCTCACCGGGCCTGACGATAGTGGACGGTATGTTGCAGACCTCACCGTTGAGCACAATGTGGCAATGCGACACGAGCTGCCTTGCAGCCGCACGTGTAGGCGCGATGCCCATACGGTAAACGATGTTGTCGAGTCTGGACTCAAGAAGCATCAGCAGGTTCTCGCCTGTACGTCCCTGCATCCTCCTGGCCTTCGCATAGGTATTGCGGAACTGTCTTTCCAGGACTCCGTAGGTGTATTTGACCTTCTGCTTCTCCTTGAGCTGATTTCCGTACTCGGATATCTTCTTGCGTTTCTTGGCCAGGCCATGTTGTCCGGGAGGATAGTTTTTCTTCTCGAAATACTTATCCGGACCGTAGACCGGCTCACCGAACTTGCGGGCTATTTTTGTTTTGGGCCCTGTATATCTTGCCATATCTTATACTTTTTACTCTTGTTCAACAAAATTATACTTTACGGCGTCCTTTGGGACGGCATCCATTGTGAGGCAGAGGAGTCACGTCGATGATCTCCGTAACCTCAATACCAGTGCCGTGGATGGTGCGGATAGCTGACTCACGGCCTGCTCCCGGTCCTTTCACATAAGCCTTGATCTTGCGCAGTCCCAAGTCATACGCTACCTTGGCAGCGTCCGCAGCAGCTACCTGAGCGGCATAGGGGGTGTTCTTCTTCGAGCCTCTGAAACCCATCTTGCCGGCCGAAGACCAACTGATAACCTGACCCTGCGTGTTGGTCATGGTTACGATTACGTTGTTGAAAGTCGATGAGATGTGGGCCTCGCCCCAGGCATCTACCTTCACGACTCTCTTCTTATTGGTTGTTCCTGTTTTCTTTGCCATAGTCAGTTAACTGTTACTTGGTTGCTTTTTTCTTGTTGGCCACCGTCTTCTTCTTTCCCTTGCGTGTACGGGCGTTGTTCTTGGTGCTCTGTCCACGGACAGGGAGTCCGATGCGGTGACGGATCCCTCTGTAGCATCCGATATCCATCAGACGCTTGATGTTCAACTGTACGGATGAACGAAGCTCACCCTCGATCTTGTAGTGCTCAGCGATAGTGGCCCTTATCGCGGCTATCTGGTCGTCGTTCCAGTCACTCACCTTGGTGTCGAAGTCGATACCGCAATCGGTGAGGATCTTTCTGGCCGAGCTGCGACCGATACCGTAGATATAGGTCAGCCCTATCTCTCCTCTTTTGTTTTTAGGTAAATCTACACCGGCTATACGTGCCATATTATTTATTACTTTTTATTTGTTTTACACATTTAATTATCCCTGGCGCATCTTGAACTTAGGATTCTTTTTGCAGATGACATAAAGGCGACCTTTGCGCTTTACTATTTTGCAATCCTCACTGCGCTTCTTTATGGATGCTTTAACTTTCATTGTCGTAGTTTTTTATTTGTACCTGAAAGAAATTCTTCCTTTTGATAAATCATAAGGGGACATCTCTACTCTGACCTTGTCACCGGGCAGGATACGTATATAGTGCATACGCATCTTGCCGGAGATATGGGCTATAATCACATGGCCGTTGTCAAGCTCCACGCGGAACATGGCGTTGGACAGGGCCTCGATTATAGTGCCGTCTTTTTCTATAGCAGCTTGCTTTGGCATAAAGTACTTGTCTCTTACAACTTAATATTGTCTCTTACCTTCTATAAAGTCGAAAGTTGATAGAATATCGGCCTTTTCGTCCCCGACGGCGACTGTCAGCTCGAAATGGGCAGAGTTCTTCTTGTCACAGGTACTTACCGCCCATCCGTTCTCGTGGAGGTAGATAGCCTTGCCTCCCGCATTGATCATAGGCTCTATGCAGATAGTCATACCTTTGACCAGTTTCTTGCCGGTGCCCGCCTTGCCGTAGTTCGGAACCTCGGGATGCTCGTGCATGTCCTTGCCGATTCCGTGTCCTACCATCTCGCGGACCACCGAGAAACCGAAACTCTCGGCGTATGACTGGACCGCATGACCTATATCCCCTATCCTCTTTCCTGCAACTGCCTGCTCTATGCCGCGGTACAGGGACGCCTTGGTGACTTCAAGCAGCCGGGCTGTCTCGTCATCCACTTTTCCGACAGGGAAAGTGTAGGCCGAGTCACCGTAGTATCCTTTGTATACAGTTCCGCAGTCGACGGATACGATGTCTCCTTCCTTAAGCCTGTAGTCCGACGGAAAACCGTGGACCACGACATCATTGACAGAGACACAGAGAGTATAGGGGAATCCGCCGTATCCCAAGAAGCCCGGCTCCGCCCCGTTGTCCCGGATAAATGTCTCGGCCGCCTTGTCGAGCTGCATGGTGGTGACACCGGGAGCAACAAGCTTGCCGACTTCCGCCAACGTCTTGGATACGAGGATCGCATTCTCTCTGAGAATCTCGATTTCTTCTTCGGATTTTATTCTTATCATACTCAAAGAACTTTTTGAGAATTACATGCCCGAACGGCCTTTAAGACGTCCGGTCTTCATCAAACCGTCGTAGTGACGCATGAGCAGATGCGACTCGATCTGCTGCAGAGTGTCGAGCACTACGCCTACAAGGATAAGCAAGGAGGTTCCACCGTAAAACTGGGAGAACTGGTTGTTTATCCCGAACATCATCGCAAATGCCGGCAGTATCGCCACGATGGCCAGGAAGAATGATCCAGGCAGTGTGATACGCGACATGATTGCATCGAGGTAGTCGACGGTCTTCTTGCCGGGCTTCACTCCGGGGATGAATCCGCCGTTCTTCTTCATCTCCTCGGCCATCATGTTGGAATTCACAGTGACTGCCGTATAGAAGTATGTGAATACTATCACGAGGAACGCGAAGATGAGATTATACCAGAATCCGGTATAGTCGCTCAATGTGGCCGCAAGCCCCTGTGAGGCGTCGAAACGCGACAGGAGAAGCGGGAACATCATCAGGGCCTGTGCGAAAATAATCGGCATTACGCCGGCCGCGTTTATTTTCAGAGGTATATACTGACGGACTCCACCGTACTGACGGTTTCCGACAACTCTCTTCGCATACTGCACGGGAACTTTGCGCTGTCCCTGCACGAGAGCGATGGTGGCGATGAACACCAGGAAGAGGAATACAATCTCAATGAGGAACATGAGAGGACCTCCATTGGTCTGATTGAACCTCTGCGCCGCCTCAGCGAAAATCGCGAAAGGCAGACGGGCTATGATACCTACCATGATGATCAGGGAGATACCGTTTCCGATACCTCTGTCGGTAATACGCTCACCGAGCCACATCACGAACATCGTGCCGGCCATCAGCACTATCGTGGCGAAGATATTGAATCCGAAACCCTGTACTAAGAACGCATCTGCAGGCAACTGTGCGTGAAGGTTGGTAATGTACGCAGGTCCTTGAAGCAGAAGGATTACAATTGTGAGATAGCGTGTCCACTGGTTCATTTTTCTACGTCCGCTCTCCCCTTCTCTCTGCATCTTCTGGAAATAGGGGACCATAACACCCAACAGCTGGATGACAATGGATGCGGAGATGTACGGCATCACTCCCAACGCGAAGATGGAAGCATTGCCGAAAGCGCCGCCGGAAAACATATCCAACAGACTGAGGAGACCTGTGGACGCCTGGGCTTCGAGTTCCTGCAGCTTGGTCGGGTCTATACCCGGCACTACAATGAAGCATCCGAGACGGTACACAAGCAAGAGGAGAAAGGTATATCCCAACCTCTTCCTCAACTCTTCAATCTTGAAGATATTCTTGATTGTCTGTATAAATCTTTTCATCGGCCGCTATGTTTATTAAAGTACTATAGCCTTGCCTTCCAGAGCCTCTATCTTTTCCTTGGCTGACTTGGAGAATGCATCGGCCGAAACCTCCAGCCTGGCCTTCAACTCGCCGTTACCGAGGATCTTGACCTTGTCATTCTTTGAAACGAGTCCGGCCATGACAAGTGTGTCGAAATCGATAACAGACACATTCATCCTCTCACTCAGAGCCTGAAGAGCGGACAGATTGACTGCCTTGTACTCGACTCTGGTAGGATTCTTGAATCCGAACTTAGGAAGACGTCTCTGGATCGGCATCTGGCCTCCCTCGAATCCAATCTTGTGACGGTAACCGGAACGTGACTTGGCACCGTTCATACCACGGGTAGACTGTCCTCCGTGACCGGAGCCTTCTCCTCTACCGACGCGCTTTGTTTTCTTGCGGGAGCCCTCTGCAGGTTGTAAATTATGTAGTTTCATCTCTTTTTCCCTTGATTTAGTTTATCTCTTCGACTTTTACAAGATGTAGAACCTTCTGAATCATACCGTTGGTCACGGGTGTGAGTTCTATTTCCACCGTCTGGTGCAGACGGCGCAGACCAAGCGACTCGAGATTGGCTCTCTGCCTCTTGGTAGAACCGTTCTTGCTCTTTATCTGAGTAACCTTAACTTTTGCCATCGTGCTTCCTCCTTATCCTTTAAATACTCTTTGCATTGGAATTCCGCGCACACCGGCCACTGTATAGGCGTCACGAAGCTCTACAAGAGCCGCAATCGTGGCTTTTACGAGATTGTGGGGATTGGACGAACCCTTGGACTTCGCAAGCACGTCCTGAACACCTACTGACTCGAACACGGCACGCATAGCACCTCCGGCCTTCACTCCGGTACCGGGCGCCGCAGGTTTCATGAACACTTTGGCTCCTCCGAACTTGGCCTCCTGCTCATGAGGAATGGTCCTCTTGTTAAGAGGAACTTTTACGAGATTCTTCTTGGCGTCCTCTATACCCTTGGATATAGCTGTAGTAACTTCATTGGCCTTTCCGAGACCATAGCCTACGACACCCTTCTCATCGCCGACTACTACGATAGCAGCGAAACTGAAGTGGCGGCCGCCTTTGGTTACCTTGGTAACCCTCTGTACTGCTACCAATCTGTCTTTCAGTTCCAGATCGGTGGTCTTTACTTTTTTAACATTGATATCTGCCATAGTCTTTAGAATTTAAGACCGCCCTCGCGGGCCGCGTCTGCCAAACTTTTAACCCTTCCGTGATAAAGGTAGCCTCCACGGTCGAAAGCAACGCTGGAAATACCCTTCTCCACTGCACGCTCGGCGATGAGCTTGCCCACCAGAGCCGCCACCTCGGTACCGGTCTTGCCCTTGACAGCCTCAGCGAGAGACTTGTCGGTAGAACCGGCGGAAACGAGGGTGATGCCCTTGGTGTCATCGATCACCTGAACGTATATCTGTTTGTTGCTTCTGAATACGGACATCCTGGGTCTCTCAGGAGTACCGCTCACCACTTTACGGATACGGTAACGTATTCTCTGTCTTCTTTCTATTTTAGTCATTGCCATATTCCTATCCTCCTAATTATTTAGCGCCTGCGGACTTACCTGCCTTACGGCGGAGCTGTTCGCCTACGAACTTGATACCTTTGCCCTTGTACGGCTCGGGAGCACGCATAGAGCGGATCTTGGCGGCCACCTGACCGAGCAGCTGCTTGTCACAGCTCTTGAGAACGAGAACAGGGTTCTGACCTTTCTTCACAGGCTCTGCCTCGGCCTTGATCTCCGAGGGAAGCATGAAATGTATGTCGTGCGAGTATCCGAGTGCGAGCTCGAGGATCTGCCCCTTGACTTCCACACGGTAACCGACACCGATCAGTTCCTGTTTGATGGTAAAACCAGTAGACACTCCAGTCACCATATTGTGAATGAGTGCGCGGTAGAGTCCGTGCAGGGAACGGTGACGGGGCTGGTCCGTGGGACGAGTTACCGTAAGAATATTCCCTTCAACGGATACTTTGATGTCAGGATCAACCTTCTGACTCAGTTGTCCGAGCGGTCCTTTAACCAGTACCACATTGTCGGCTCCGACCGTTGCGGTCACGCCCTGCGGCAGGTGTACAGGCAATTTTCCAATTCTTGACATTGTTTTCTGAATTTTTGGTTTTTAATAAACATAACAGAGGACTTCGCCGCCGACGTTCATATCCTTGGCTTCCTTGTCCGTAATGATACCCTTTGAAGTAGAGAGGATGGCTATACCCATGCCGTTGAGCACACGAGGCATGTCCTCGACTCCGACATACTTCCTGAGACCGGGAGTGGATACCCTCTGAATCTTCTTGACAGCTGCCTGTTTGGTCACAGGATGATATTTGAGCGCCATCTTGATAGTATTGCAGGGTGTACCCTCCACAACCTTGTAACTCAGGATATAGCCCTTCTCATGCAGGATACGGGTTATCTCCATTTTCATCTTCGATGCAGGGACCTCGACGATTTTATGCTTTGCGAGGTATGCGTTCCTGACTCTCGTCAGGTAATCTGCTATTGGATCAGTCATTTTGTTTGTTTTGTTTTTTTGTGGTTCGACGCATTTCTGCGCCCGATATCCAATGGTTTATAAATTAAGTTCGTTTCTATTTTACCAGGATGCCTTGCGAACGCCGGGAATCAGACCCTTGCTGGCCATCTCGCGGAACTGAATACGGCTGATGCCGAAAACACGCATATATCCCTTGGGACGCCCTGTAATAGAGCAGCGGTTGTGCTGACGGCAGGGACTTGAGTTCTTGGGGAGTCTGTCAAGAGCGGCCCAGTCGCCGGCCTCTTTCAATGCTTTACGTTTTTCTGCGTATTTAGCGCACATCCTCGCGCGTTTCACCTCGCGGGCTTTCATTGATTCTTTTGCCATATCTTCTAATTACGGTTTTTATTCTTAAAAGGCAGTCCGAATTCACGGAGAAGTGCATAAGCCTCCTCGTCCTTCTCTGTCGATGTGACAAATGTAATCTCCATTCCGAAGATCTTGGATATCTTGTCTATGTCGATCTCGGGAAATATGATCTGTTCCTTGATACCGAGAGTGTAGTTGCCGCGGCCGTCAAACTTCTCGTTGATGCCGTTGAAATCTCTGATTCGGGGAAGGGACACGGCTATAAGCCTTTCAAGGAACTCGTACATACGCGCCCCCCTGAGGGTCACCTTCACACCGATGGGCTGTCCGCGACGGAGCTTGAAGTTGGATATATCCTTCCTCGAATAAGTCGGAACCGCTTTCTGACCTGCAATGGCAGTAAGCTCCTGCTGTGCGACCTCGACAAGCTTCTTGTCACCGGTAGCAGCACCGATACCTTGGTTGATGGTTATCTTGAGGAGTCTGGGAACCTGCATGACTGTAGGGAACGAGAACTCCTTCTGCAGCTTGCCTACTATCTCCTCCTTGTATTTTTTCTGAAGATTGGGGACATAACCCGCCAAGCTGACATTCTGCTCCTGCTTGGTCTCTTCTGTTTTTTTCTTTGCCATTATTTGATCTCCTCTCCTGATTTTTTAGCGTAACGGACCAATTTCCCTTTCTCGCCCATACGGCGGCCGATCCTGGTAGGGCCTCCTTTTGCCGGATCCACTACCTGAAGGTTGGAAATATGAACTCCTGCTTCCTGTTTTATAATACCGCCCTGAGGATGCTTTGCGTTAGGCTTCGTATGCTTGCTCACCATGTTCACACCCTCCACGATTGCGCGGTTCTTCTTAGTGATGATCTCGAGAACCTTTCCGGTCTTGCCTTTGTCATCACCGGCATTCACGTAGACCATGTCCCCTTTCTTGATATGTAATTTCCTGTTCATGTCTGTACCTCCTATATATTAAAGAACCTCGGGTGCAAGGGAGACAATTTTCATATAGTTGTCACGCAGCTCACGGGCAACAGGGCCGAAAATACGTGTTCCGCGGACCTCGCCCTGATTGTTCAAAAGAACGCAGGCATTGTCATCAAAACGGATATATGAGCCGTCCGGACGACGGATCTCCTTCTTTGTACGCACTACTACGGCCTTGGAGACCGATCCCTTCTTGGCATCACCGCCCGGGATAGCGCTCTTGACAGCGACAACGATCTTGTCGCCGACGCTGGCGTAACGGCGACGGGTGCCTCCGAGTACACGGATGCAGAGCACCTCTTTGGCGCCGCTGTTGTCAGCTACCATTAAACGTGATTCCTGTTGTATCATTTTACTTCACTTTTTCTACGATTTCTACTAATCTCCAGCGTTTGGTCTTGCTCAGGGGACGGGTCTCCATGATGCGGACCGTATCGCCTTCGTCGCATATATTCTTATCGTCATGAGCGACGAACTTGGTGGTCTTGTTCACGAACTTGCCGTAAACAGGGTGTTTTTCCTTGACTCTCACGGCAACTACGATAGACTTGTCCATCTTGTTGCTGACCACCACCCCGATTCTTTCCTTGCGTAAATTTCTTTCCATAACTGTTACTCTGCTTTTGCCTGGTTTTCCTTTTCAGTCAGGATGGTGAGCATACGGGCGATGTCCTTTCCTGCCTTTCTGATCTTTGAGGTATCCTCAATGGGGGAGACAGCATGGTTGAGCTTCATCTGCGCCAGGTTGGCCCTCTCAGTCTCGATACGCTCGCGCAGGTCCTTGATAGACATTTCTCTAATTTCCTTGGGTTTCATTTCTTCTCCTCCGGTTTATTACTGTTCAACATAATCTCTGCGGACTACAAATTTGGTAGTCACGGGAAGCTTCTGTGCTCCAAGACGGAGAGCCTCCTTTGCGACTTCCAAAGGCACACCTTCCGCCTCTATCAGCATACGTCCGGGAGTGATAGGTGCGACGAATCCCTCAGGATTACCCTTACCTTTACCCATACGTACCTCCGCAGGTTTCTTTGTATAAGGTTTGTCAGGAAAAACGCGAATCCAGATCTTACCTTCACGTTTCATGTAACGCACTACAGCCTGACGGGCAGCCTCTATCTGCTGGCCGGTAAGCCATGCAGACTCAAGAGTCTTGATGCCGAAAGAGCCGAAAGAAAGCTCGGTTCCGCGATGAGCATTTCCTTTCATCCGACCTTTCTGCTGCCTTCTGAACTTGGTTTTCTTTGGTTGTAACATTGTCTATACTTTTTGTAAGTCTATTATTTCCAGTCAAATAAACATAATTCACCCTTTATCGGGGCTGCAAAGATATTACAAATTCCTTTAACACCAAACTTTTTTGATGTTTTTTTTCAAAAAAAACAAACATTTTCGACCAAGGAATTTTAAGGTCAAATACCGGCCGATCAAGTTATTATAAAAATATAAAATATCCGGCGGACGACATTTTCGACACATCACTCCGTGAGACTTGCCCTTACACGTGTGCGTATTTTCAGTAAATTTGCAAGCCGACATATAAATACATCAGAGATGACAAAGGACAACGTATATTTTGTAAGCGGCATTGATACCAATATCGGCAAGAGCTACGCTACCGGCTACATAGCCCGCGAATGGAACGCCGCAGGCCGGAGGACAATAACACAGAAACTCATACAGACAGGCAATGACGGCTTGTCGGAAGACATCGAGCTGCACCGGCGGATTATGGGTACCGGACTGTTCCCGGAAGACAGGGAAAGACTGACGATGCCGGAAATCTACTCATACCCGTGCTCGCCCCATCTGGCCGCCGAGATCGACCACAGACCCATAGATTTCGAGAAAATAGAAAGAGCCACCACAGAACTGAGCGACAGGTGGGACGCAGTTCTGATAGAAGGAGCCGGAGGACTTATGGTGCCGCTGACCAGGCAACTGCTTACCATAGACTACATAGCCAGGAAAGGATATCCTCTCATATATGTGACATCAGGCCGGCTGGGCAGCATCAACCACTTCCTCCTCGGGCTCGAGGCAGTGCGCCGAAGGGGCATCCGGCTGCATACCGTAGCGTACAACCTGTATCCACGCGAAGACGACGATACCATACGGAAAGATACAGAAGCCTACATACGGGAAGTCCTTTCAGAAGAATGGCCCGGAACATATTTTATGACTGTGCCGTACCTTTCCGGTACTGTCCGGTCCCATAACCGCTGACAGAGCGCTAACGCAAAGAAGGCCGTTTTCTGGCGATAAGATATACCGGGTTATAAGTCAAAGGCACCTCCGCAGAGACAGACCCATCGGAAAGTCTCTTTCCGTACAAGCCGTAGTACCGCTTCGAGAACGACACAAGACTGCCTCTGGTCCAGGCTGTACGGACTATTCCGGTTACACCTGTATTCTTGAGATGCCGTAGAACTTCAGTCGGAGACGAGAAAGACAGGACCATGTTTTCCTCCTCAGCAGTGACTGTCTGCAAGCCGGAAGCTTCAAGAACATCGCAGTACCATCCAAGCGGACGGTACTGCAGACCACAACCGGTAAGAGCCTTGATCTCCTTCAGATTGTCCGGGCCGAAAGTGCTTATGGCGAGAACACCACCGTTCCTCAGAAGACCCGCACATTTGTGCAGGAACGCCGCCTGGTCCTCAAACCACTGCAGTGCGGAGCAGGAAACAACGAGAGCCATGCCATCCGGCAAGGAACAGTGCTCGGCATCTCCGCAGATGAACTCAGGACGGATGTCCTCCCTGCACAGAATGTCGCCTGCAGCCTGCCGCGCTTCCGGACAGATATCCACGAGTGTCAGACTTTCCGGACGGAAGCAGCGGAGCAGCATGCGTGTGAACATACCCGCACCGCATCCCACCTCCAGCACTGGTCCTATGTCTGCAGGAGAAAGGCCGGTATGCCCGAACTCAGGCAGGGCGCATATCTTGCGGCACATTTTATCCGCGATATCACGCTGGGCTCCGGCAAATTCGCCGTAACTGTCCATTGCCCTGGAAAACCTGCTACGTATCAGAGTCTTGTCCATGAATCCTGTTGATAGAGCAGCTGCCTGAACAGCCGGGTTTCGTAATGAGGCATGTCCGATATGACATACGGCACGCCGAGACTTTCCCATGCCCGCCTCTGATTGGACGCAGGAAAGATCATGTCCTCCGTGCCGACTATGGCGCGCCGCCAGAGACAAGCTGCGGATTCCACATCACTGCACTCAAGGACTGCATCACGTATGGACAGGAGCTCTTCGCGCAGTTCTTCTGTCGTGCGTGTAAGTCCGGATGACAGAAGCTGGTCAAGAGCTTCGGACGAGCCGCACATCCTGCGCCTGAATTTTGCCATACTCCTGTCCGACAGTCCGTCTGCAGTACCGTCAAATATAGCCTTGGGTATGCCCCGCTGATCATCTATCGGAAACGGTGTGCCGCAGACGGCGAGCGAGTCAGTAACCAGCGGGCTGATATCATGCCCGGATGAGGTAGCGGCCAGCAGCCGTCCGGCCATGCTTACCCCCATTGACCATGCGAGAATACGTATGGTCCCGTACCGCCTCGGCACCTCCATGTCGAAATCCATACTACGATAGTCCCAGCACAAAAGTATATCATAAGGAAGCCGTCCCGCCGTCATGCCGGATTCCGGCTCGGCGAACATGCAGGGTTCCGCTCCCCATCCTGCGAAAAACAGCATAAGGGAATCATTCCCGTCCGTATGTCTCAAGAATGTCTGTCTCATCCTCAAAGGGTCTTAATGCTTGCTGCCAGACGGTCCACATCACTGCTGTCCAAAGCGGCGGTAAGGGAAAACCGCAGGCGCGACGTGCCCTCAGGCACTGTAGGAGGACGGATCGGAAGGACGTAGAAACCTTTGCGCCGCATGACTTCAGCTGTCATTACGGCATCCTCACTGGTCCCGGCTATCATGGGAACTATATGACTTTCCGACGGATGGGATATACCTTTGTCGGCCAATGCCGTCCTGAGTTCCGCCGCGTATCCGGCAAGTCTGTCCCTGCGGTCGCCGAAAGAGGAGAGCCGCTCTACTATGAACTGAGTCCAGGCCAGATTGACAGGCGGTATGGCTGTGGTGAATATCAGAGTGCGCATCTTGTTTACCAGCCAGTCCTTTATGACCTTATCGCAGATCACGAATGCTCCGGTCGAGGCCAGAGCCTTACCGAAAGTACCGCAGATCAGGTCTATTTCCTTCAGGCATCCCGCCTCCTCCGCCAGACCAAGCCCGTTCTTTCCGCGTACCCCCACGGCATGCGCCTCGTCCACATAAAGCACGACATTGTTCCAGCGGCGTCTTATCCCGACCAACCGCTGCAGCGGAGCCAGGTCACCGTCCATGCTGAATATGCTTTCTGTGACAATGAAAATGCGGCTGTACTGTCCATGCACCTTTTCTATTATACTCTCAAGCTGGGAATAGTCCTGATGACGGTAGCGTATACAATGACAGGGGCTGAGCCTTATTCCGTCTATAAGACTGGCATGTACGAGCTTGTCGGCCAGTATCAAGGCCCTGCTGTCACACAGTGCCGGAAGGATTCCCGTATTCATGTGATAGCCGCTGCTGAGAACCAGCGCACTCTCCCTCCCGTAAAGAGAAGCGAGTGTGTCCTCAAGTCTGGAGTATATGCCGGAATTGCCTGTGAGCAGCCTGGACGATGAGGAAGAGAAAGGCAGCACACCTACACCGGGCAGTCTCATAAACTCCTCGTACAGAAGGTTGTCAGCCACCAGTCCGAGATAGTCGTTGGATGACAGGTTCAGCATCCAGTGACCTTTATCGTCTACGATCCATTTCCCGCTGTGCTGCACTTCAGGCAACGTCCTGAAAGCACCTGAGTCTTTAAGTTTTTCGAGTTCCCTTCCAAGTCCGGACAGCAGCGGGCTTTCCATCTCCATCATCTTCATGGCCTGATTTCCTTTACTATTTTCAACATCTTGGAAGTCAGGAATGAAAGTTCATCCGGCTGTATGACAAACGGAGGCATGCAGTACACTAAACGTCCGAAAGGACGAAGCCATATTCCCTCTTCCACAAACCGCTTCTGCATCCATGCCATATCCACAGGCTTCTTCATTTCGATGACTCCTATAGCTCCCAGCACCCTAACATCCGCCACCTGAGGCAACTGACGTGCCGGCGCGAGTTCCTGCCGCAACCAGGCCTCTATCCTGCGTACATTCTCCTGCCAGCCGCTTTCAAGCAGCAGCCTGGTAGAGGCAAGAGACACTGCACAGGCAAGCGGATTGCCCATGAACGTAGGGCCGTGCATGAAGACCCCAGGCCCGCTGCCGGATATGGTACCGGCGACAGGACCGGATGCGAGCACTGCGGAGAATGTCATATATCCCCCGGTCAAAGCCTTGCCGATACACATGATGTCCGGCTCCACACCTGTGTGCTCCCATGCGAACAGCTTACCGGTGCGCCCGAAACCTGTGGCTATCTCATCGAAGATCAACAGAAGTCCGTGTTCCCGGCATATCCTTGCCGCCTCGACCAGATACTGCGGGTGATAGAACCACATGCCGCCTGCGCCCTGCACAACCGGCTCGAGTATCAGGGCCGCCAGTTCATCCGAGTAACGTTCCACGACACAGCGCAGAGACTCTGCGTCCGACGGATGCCACTCTCCGTCAAAACGGCTGCTGGGGGACGGGACGAAATGCCTTACCGGCAGAGCGGGACCGAAAAGCGAGTGCATGCCTGTGACAGGATCACACACAGACATGGCATTCCACGTATCTCCATGATAGCCGGAACGGATAGTAACGAAATTTGTCCTCGCAGGCCGGCCTGCGGCAAACTGGTACTGCACGGCCATCTTCATGGCAACCTCCACTGCCACCGAGCCGCTGTCCGCGTAGAAAATATGCTTCATCGACGGCGGAACGATACCCAGCAGCAGTCTGCCCAGATCTATGGCCGGCTGATGAGTCAGTCCCCCGAACATCACGTGCGCCATGGAATCCAGCTGTCTGCGTACAGCCTCATTGAGCACCGGGTTGTTGTAACCATGGACGGCGCACCACCATGAAGACATACCCTCGACAAGTTCCGTTCCGTCTTCAAGGGTGATCCGGCACCCTGAAGCACTGCGCACCTTGTAAGTCGGCAACGGATTTACGGCCGATGTATATGGATGCCAGAGATGGGCACGGTCAAATTCATCGAAACTGATATTTGGATCCGAATTACAATTCATAACCTGCATTTTTTATAAGTTCTCTGTCTTCCGCGACTTTGGAGCCGACAGTCGTCAGCAGGTCTCCTGCTATTGCGGAGTTGATGCCGGCGCGCATGGCTCTCAGGACATCCTCGCGGGACAGTCTGGACCTTCCTCCGGCAAATCTAAGATACGCCGAAGGATGGATGAAGCGGAACACGGCTATGGTGCGCAGGATTTCCTCCGAGGATATGAGCGGGGTATTCTCAAGCGGTGTTCCGGGTATGGGGGAGAGTATATTTATAGGTATGGACCGCACATCGAGACTCCTGAGGAAAAATGCCAGCTCTACCCTCTGCGCCATGGTCTCGCCCATGCCGATGATGCCGCCGGAGCAGATATCCATCCCTGTACGGACGGCTGCCTCAAGGGTATGTCTTTTCTCCTCCTGCGTATGAGTTGTGCATAACTTATGGAAATACGACGGAGCGGACTCCATATTGCAATGATAGCGGGACACGCCTGCCTCATGGAGTCTATGCAAGGCATCCTCGGAAAGAAGCCCCAGAGATGCGCATATGCTGACGTGACTGTTGTCCCGGACATACCTGACCCTTTCGCACACCTCGTCCACTTCCCTGTCTGACAGTCTTTTCCCGCTTGTAACGAGAGAGAAGCGCCCTATCCCGGCCTCCTCGTTGACCATCGCATGTCTCAGGCATTCCTCCTTCGACACCAAGGGATATGTCTCTGCTCCTGTGCTGTACCGGGCGGACTGCGCACACCACTTGCAGTCCTCCGGGCAGCGGCCGGATTTCGCGTTTATGATCGAGCACAGGTCAAATTTCCGGGGCGCGCACTGCTCCGTGATCTTTCCTGCCGCCATGCACAACGGCTCAATCCCGGCCCTCTCAGCCAGCCAGACCGCCTCATCGAAGCAGAGCCCCTGACCAGAGAGTATTTTGTCCTGCAGATTTTCTATCATGTATTTCATCTTGACTGTATGAAATTCTCTATGACTTGCGGGTATGCACTTTCCAGCTCATGTACCTTCGCGAACAGGGTCTCGGGAGTGTCCTCCGGAGCTATCCGGCATCTGGCCTGATAGATTATACGGCCATGGTCATACTGATCGTCGACAACATGTATGGTTATACCGGATTCTTTCTCTCCGGCAGCAATAACAGCCCTGTGAACATTGTCACCGTACATACCCTTGCCTCCGTAAGCCGGAAGAAGAGCCGGATGGATGTTCAGGATCCTTCCCGGATATGCCTCCAGCAGATACCCGGGCACCTTGAGGAGGAAACCGGCAAGTATGATATAATCCGTTCCAAGCTCTGCAAGCACGTCTGTCAATATGCGTCCGTCACTGCCAGCCAACTTGTTGTCTCTGAAATCAGCAGCTGTGAACGTATAATAAGGTATTCCCAGCCTTTCCGCCCTTGTCAGCACGAATGCATCCTTGCGGTTGCAGAACACGGCCTTGACACGGTAAGTTTCCCTACTCTTTGACCACAAAATTATATTCTCGGCGTTTGTACCTGATCCTGAAGCAAATATGACGATATTCGGTATTTTTTCTCCCATTTTACAAAGGGTTTGTATTCTTGCAAAGTTCATAAAAATTTCATTATTTAAAAAATTATATGTTAGTTTGCAGCAAATTTATTTTAAAACTAATTATTAACTAAAATTTAGACCATGGCAGATATTGTTTCTGAAGTAACAGCCATCATCGTCAACAAACTCGGTGTTGATGAAAGCGAAGTAACACGCGATGCAAGTTTTACAAATGATTTAGGTGCTGACTCTCTCGATACAGTTGAGCTCATCATGGAATTTGAGAAGAAATTCAACATCGAGATACCTGATGATGCAGCCGAAAAGATTTCCAAGGTAGGCGAAGCCATCGATTATATCGAAGAGCATACCAAATAGCTCGCAGAGCGAAAACCAGACTGAAGACCGGCCCATATGCCCGGTCAGACGGGTTATAGCGAAGGGATTCATTCCCGCGCTTTAGCCCTTTTTTTTAGCAGGCACGCCCACAGGGACCCACGTTTCCCGGACCGTTACTCCATCAGCCCGTAGGTAATAGTAAGAGCAGGCTTTCTCTCAGATGACGGACCGTTAAGAATAATCTTCTTGTAATTGTAGTTGTCGAACTCGTAATGCGTCTCGTTCAGTATATTGGTTCGATATGTAAGAGGCGCGAGCCACAGGTCCATAGACGCGTCTATGTCCTGAACGTCCATATTGACCAGATTCTGGACGTAGGAAGTGATATCCATGCTGTAATGGGAAAGAGACCTGTTGATCTCGCCTTTGTTTTCTGTCTCCGACAGTTCCGGGAGCATGGTCAGGTACTTCGTACTGTCAGTAGCCCAAGGAACGGACGTGAACGCATAGATTGAAGCCGGATGCTCGAGGTCAAACCGCGAGAAATCCTCTGGCATCTCATATGGCAGAACAAGCTCAGCCCTTGATATGATGAGCGTGTAGTCCCCGAGACGTTCCTCGGCGATCCATGCGCTTATCATCTCCTTGAGAGCAGACGCCGATACGTGCGGCTTGACTCCTGACAATCCTTCAAGATACAGCGAATCCGAGGGTTCATCGGTCTGCAGGCCGGAAGACCCTGTGCTGAAGTAATTGAAGGCCGTGTTGTATCCGAAAGCGAATGACTCGGTGGTATCCCGGGATATTCCATTATCCTGGTCGTTATAAGTATAATTGACCACTATTGTGGAATTCCCAAGCCGTATCTCATTGAGTCTTCCTCCTTCACCTGTACCGAGCGGAGGCTCCGTCTCTATGTAGAATCCGGGAATCCTTTCAAGGAAAAGGTCCGTGTCTCCGAATTCCTCGGGAGTGGTGTCCAGCAGTTCACGCGCGAATTCGTCCTTAAGTCCTATCCTTATCTCTCCGGTACCGTATATCACGGGGTCACTGTCGGTGATAGGCTCCGGATAGTAATCGTCCGGGGATATGGAATTGCAGAATCCCAGCGAGTCTCCGAGACGGGATTTCATCTTGTATATGCGTATTCTCTGATGTATGCCCTGCTGGTTCTGGTCAATATAGTATGTCGAATCGACGGACAGCGCTATGTACGCCGACCTAAGTTCCGGATTCTCTCCGAAATCGGTCGAATCCGAATAAGGAAGGATGTATGACGCCGCATTGCACACCACCGTCCCGAATACAGGGTCAGTCATAGTGCCGACGAGCATCTTGACCACGTTTGCAGCCTGCACGGAATCACTTGACCTGACTGTAAGAGGGAGGTCGAATGTCTTTACGCCCAGATGCAGGATCGACGGCCCTGGCAGCAGTCCTTCACCCATGGCCCTGTCATTCTCGACACAGGACAGAGGGAGCAGCAGGGCCAGGAACGCTCCTGCAACTGCTGCGGTTACTTTCTTCAATGACATCTCAGTCTATCAGTTTGTCGTAAAATTCGTTGTACTTACTGATGTATGTGCCGTCAGGATGGTCTACAGGCGTATAGGGAAGCACTGCTATCTTCCTGGATTCGATGAATGCGGCAAGTTCCGGATCCGTCTCCTCGGAGCCTATTATGACGGCATCTGCATACTGTATCGCCAATTTTGCAAGATTTATGCCAGTAGGGTCCTTCAGCAGTTCCACATCCTTGGCCTTGATCCCGGCAACAGGCACCTTTCCCTTCATGGCCGGGTCGAAATGACGGTCCATGTACTCGTTGTAGGTGGAAATGACAACTTTCGTATCGGAGAAAATGGGGTCGTTCTTGTATGCTTTCTTAAGATACAGCGGCACAAGATGGGAAATCCATCCAGAACAATGTATGATGTCAGGTCTCCATCTCAGCTTCTTGACCGTCTCCAGAATACCTCGTGCGAAGAATATGGCCCTTTCGTCATTGTCTTCCATGAAATTCCCGTCAGCATCCTCATATACCGACTTTCTGTGGAAATAGTCATCGTTGTCGATGAAGTAGACCTGCATTCTGGCTGAGGATATGGACGCCACCTTGATGACCAACGGTCGGTCTATATCATTGATAACCATATTCATTCCAGAGAGTCTGATCACCTCGTGCAACTGATTGCGCCGTTCATTGATGCATCCGTAGCGGGGCATGAAAGTTCTTATTTCCTTGCCCGATTCCTGTATTCCCTGAGGCAGGTACCTGCCTACGATGGAGATGGTGCTCTCCGGCATATAGGGGTAAATCTCCGAATTGACGAATAAAACTCTTCTGGGATCTTCCATTTCAGATACATTTTTTGCAAATATAATAATAAAAAATCTAAATTAATTATCTTTTTATTTATCTTTGGAGGATTTATAAGAAACTTGCCAATGGCTGGAAACGAGGGTAACATACTGTACAGAAGACTGTTGAGATCCTATTTCTCATCAGTGGCCAGTATCAGTCTCGTACTGTTCCTTGTCGGAATGGTGGGTGTACTGGCTGTCAACGCCCGTTCTGTGTCGAACTATTTCAAGGAGAACATCACCGTGACGGCCGTGCTCAATGTGGAAGCTGACGAGGCCGACGCCTCTGACCTCGCAGACAACCTTGAAGACAAGCCTTTTGTACGCGGCATCAGAATCATCACCAAGGAAGAAGGCGTGGAGGAGATGAAGGAAATACTCGGAGAGGACTTCATGGACGTCTTCGAGGTCAATCCGGTACCGGTGTCCATAGAGCTTCAGGTGCCGGCCGGATACATATCCACAGACAGCCTTCAGTCAATCGAGACCTCGCTGCGCGGTTTCCCTCAAGTGGAGGATGTGGTATACCAGCAGTCGCTGGTGGAACTGCTTAACGCCAATATCGAGAAGATAGGCATGGTTGCCGGCGTATTCGTACTCCTGCTGCTTTTCATCTCTGTGGTACTCATCAACAATACCGTACGCCTCAACGTATATTCCAAACGCTTCACGATACATGCGATGCGCCTCGTGGGCGCGACAAAAGGCTTCATATCAAGGCCGTTCATAGGACAGGCCTTTTTCCAGGGTCTTATTTCCGGAGCTGTAGCCGACGTGCTCATCCTGGGATCCCTGTATCTCGTCCGCAATGAGTTCTACCAGTTGTTCTCCCTGTTCGACGCCATGCTGCTCGCAGCCGTGACGGTCGGCGTGATAGTGCTGGGAGTCCTGATATGCATGCTTTCGACAGCAGTCGGAGTCAGAGGCATGATTTCGTTGACCAGAAATGAATTGTATTACTAAATAAAAAGAAAATGGATAAATTCGCAATACCTCGTGAGAATGTCAAGTATCTGGCCGCCGGTCTGGGGATCATGATACTGGGCTATCTTCTGATGCTGGGAGGAGGATCCGACAGTCCGGAAGAATTCAGCTATGCTATTTTCAGCTTCACAAGAATGTATGTCGCACCGTTTCTCATACTGCTCGGTGCTGTAACGGAGTTGGTTGTCCTGCTCAGACGCAGACCCATAAGACTGTTCAATAAAAAGTAATCCCTATGGAATGGTTTCAAGCAGTAGTCCTGGGCCTTATCCAGGGGCTCACAGAATTCCTTCCTGTGAGCAGCAGCGGTCATCTGACCATATTCAAGGCCATTTTCGGCATAGATGCTGACAATCTGAGTTTCGAGGTCGCTGTACATGCCGCGACAGTGCTCAGCACGATAGTCGCTTTCCGAAAGGAGATCTGGAACATAATCAGCGGTGTATTCAAGTTCAAGTACAACCAGCAGACTCAGTATTTCCTGAAAATATGCGTATCCATGATACCGGTGTTTGTGGTAGGCGTCTTCTTCAAGGATGAGGTGGAGGCAGTGTTCGGCTCCGGCCTTGTAATAGTAGGCTCCATGCTGCTTCTCACGGCCGTGCTGCTCACACTGGGCGAATACCTGTCCAACCGTCAGGCGCGCAGGGCAGCTGCCGAGGGAAAGGAGCCTGGCAGGGAAGTCAGTTTTCTGGATGCCTTCATTATCGGTCTGTCGCAGGCATGCGCCGTACTTCCCGGACTGTCACGTTCAGGCACGACTATTTCCACTGGTCTGATGCTCGGCGTGAAAAAAAGTTCGATGGCCCAGTTCTCGTTCCTCATGGTTATGATTCCCATTCTCGGGGAGGCGTTTCTCCAGCTGGTCAGCGGGGACCTTTCGACTTCCGAATCAGGAATCTCGGCTCTTTCGCTTACTCTCGGGACACTGACTGCCTTTGTATCAGGCTATGCGGCATGCCGCTGGATGATCCGCATCGTACAGAAAGCCAGACTCCGCTATTTCGCAATATACTGCTGCGCCGCCGCCGTTTTCTGCTTCGTGTTCGAATTCTTCAAATAACAGCCTGCTGGACATGGATTCGGGCGGCAAGTGCTATTTCATCTCGGACGTGCATCTCGGTGCCGCTTTCTGCGACAAGGCGGCACTTGAGGCCCGTTTCGTGTCGCTTCTTGACAGAATCGCCGCAGAGAAGGCCGGGGCAGTATACCTGCTGGGAGACATTTTCGATTTCTGGTACGAGTACCGCCATGTGATCCCGAGAGGACATACACGGGCCCTCGGTGCGCTGGCCAGACTATGCGACAGCGGTGTCAAGGTCTATTTCATGAGGGGCAACCACGATGTCTGGGTCTACGACTATTTCGAGCGTGAGATAGGTATGACCGTACTGACGCAACCTTATGTGGCCGAAATCGGCGGGCGCGTCTTCTGTATAGGGCACGGAGACGGTCTCGGCAGGACTGACACTATGTTCCGCGTCATCAGATGGGCTTTCCACAACCGGTTTCTGCAAATTCTGTTCAGTTCGCTGCATCCGAGGTGGGCCTTCGGGCTCGGGTACGCATGGGCCGGCCATTCCAGAAAGATGAAGAACTCTCCCGAGAACGCAGGCGTCTATGTGTTCCGTGGCAAGGACGAGCCGCTGTACAAATATTCCGACTCATTCGGGAAAGACTACAGGGCCGCACACGGCGGACGCTGCATAGACTATTATATATACGGACACTACCACACACCAGGAGAAATCGATATTCCCTCAGGCGGAAGAATGTATATTCTGGGATGCTGGGTGGACGGAGGCGAATACGCAGTATTCTCGGACGGAGAGCTGCGGGTCATTGCTGACGGACATCCAGACGGGATCTGACCACCGGTTCCGGCATGCTTCTGCCGAAAATCGACCTGTACAGCCTGTTGAACTCCCCTTTCTGATACAATGCGACCAGTTCCTCGGTCTGCCTGTCCTCCCCAAGAGGGTCGTACGGCCGTTTCATGTCGGACCCGAACAATTTGGCTATACCTTGCCAGAATCCAGCGGCTGCCTTTCCCTTGTAGTCCTTGATGATTTCGTAGGACGTAATGCCCGTCTGCCTGTCGATAAGCCTGAGCAACAGCTTTCCCTGACTTACCGTAAGATTGCGCAGAGGCTTTTCGAACACGTCGAAAAGCTCATCCTGCAGAATGTTCACGTAACGGTTCTTCTGTCTGCGGTTCATGTCTCCGGCAATAATGGTCGAATCTGCCTCCCTGAGTTTTTCCTCAGCCAGAAGAGCGTAAGGATATGCTTTTGCAAAATTGTGCACCAGTCTCGAATACCTCCTCCACTCCTTGCTCTTTTTCTTGCGCCTGGCAGTCTTGTAGAGAGTATCGAGCTGGTCTATGTAGACCGTATCTCCCTTTTCTACGATATATTGCATGAACATCCCGTCCCCATCATGTATGTCCTGAGCGCTCATATCCGAAAGGAAAATGCTCAAGACAAGCAGTATAAGGACGGGATATCTCATGTCGTACAGCAAATGCTATATGATGGTCATGGACTTCTGGAGCTCACGGGCTGATTTCAGGAACTCATCCACACCCATCTCCTTGAAGAACAGCAGGCCGTGAGTGGTCCTGAGCCTGGGGCTGGGATTCTGGTAGAAGAACGGCTTGCCGAGCACGTGCTGTACTTTGGAAAGCTGGTCCACCCAGATGAGCTTGGCCAGATCACTGAACTTGCCGTCCAGCATATAACTCGGGAAATCCGCATGTACCTGCGAGGCATAGCAGTTGCAGAACGCATTGTCGAATACACTCATCGCATTAAGCGAAACAGGAACGATATGCGTAGCCTCGGAAGGCAGGAACCTGTACCACACATTTCTGTACCCCCATATCCTGAGATTGCTAAGATCTGCTTCCTTGCCCCACTCGCGGATAGCCTCTGCTATGGCCTGAAGCACTTTGTAGTGGGTATCCGGACCGCTGCCCTCAGGATCGAACGCAATGCTTATGACTGTCGGCCTGATTGTGCGCAGCTCCTCGAGGATGGGCACAACATCACGCTCGCGGTTGGGCTGCTCCGTAAAGATGTCGCCAGTATAGAAACCGAGTCTGAGATGATGCACGTTCTCGTTCCTGATACCGAAGAAGCCCCATACCAACTCCTCCTCGAACTCCCGGATCATGCCCTTCAGCAACCGGATGTCCGCAGACATCTTCTGCCCGTCATAGCTTCTGCGGGTCTCTTCTATAACATCTGTTATCTTGTCCCGGAGCTCCTTTTTGTTCTTTACTCCATATATCTCGATGAAGTCTCTCACAAGCCTGTGTGCGCGACCTCTCCTGCGTTCCTCGACATTTCCCGAGGCCACATTGATAAGGCTGTGATAGATGTCCTTCTCCCGTTTCTCTTTCCAGCCGCTCTCGAAGAAATCCGGATAGTCCGTCATTTCTATTTTCCCGGCATCGAGGAATCTCAGCGTCTCCTCAAGCGCATCGATGAGGAAATGGTTGGTCACCGCATTGAATCCGGAGGTCATGATGGAAAAATGGGACTCATTGGTCTCATTGCGGGACACCCTGTGTATGTGAGGCAGAAGACCGAGCAGAATGTCGTCGTGGTGAGGACCGGTGTAGTAGAAGACCTCATTGCTCCAGTTCGATGTTCCGCGCGCTATCTTTCCGGCAAGCGAGTCTATAACACTCTGCACGGTGTTCTCGTCCAGTCCGGGTATCATGCTGCAGAACTCGTCTGCCCTGAGGTCGTCGAGAGTGATCTTGTCTCCGTACTTGTTGATCCTGTTGCAGCAGTCAATGACGGCCCTGTCGGTTTTTTCCTGAGACCATGGAGAATCCACATAATAATGGTAGACCGACTCATGCAGCATGGAGGCAGCTCCTGTTGTAAGATAGAATCTTGCATTGGGCAATCTGGACAGCACTGAAGCCGGGTAAAGGTTGCAAGGAGTCTTCTCAAGAGCGTCGGCCACGACTGGCGCCTTCGCCTCTCCTGCCGCGAAAATTATGGCTACTGCATCCTGATTGTGGGTAATGGTCTCAAGACCTATAGTGATCACCGGTTTGGTCCTGGAAATCTCTATGCCGCCGAGATCACTGGCCGATGCAGCCTGCGTCTCATAATTGGTATGTGTCAGACGTGTGGTGGAATGAGGGTCGCTTCCTCTCACATTGAAGGCGATATGACCGTCAGGACCGATACCGCCGAGGAAAAATCCTATGCCACCCATGTCCCTTACCGCCTGGTCATATTCCGCGCACCAGTTGTCAATCATGAAAATGGACTTCTGCTGCATCCGCTCCGCCACGCTCTTGGCCTCACGGTAACGCAGGCTCAGGTCTATGCGTCCATCGGGAAACACTTCCGTAAAATGCTTTCCGTCCACGAGAGGTATCCTGTCGCAGTTTATGAATATACCTTTGGAGGCATCCAGTCCGAAACCCTCCACATAGTATTTCTGAACGTAGTTGTAAAAGCTGTTGTGCTGCCTCGGGTCGATGGGGTAAAACTCGTCGATCTGTACGAAATGCAGTCCTCTCAAGTCTGGTTTTACATTTACGTCCAGTCCATTCTCCTCTCTGGAAGCAGCCCCCTCCTTAGTGTCCCACTCTGCAAGTATCCTCTTTACCCAGGCAATGAAGTACTCCGGGGTCTTGCCTGTAGGCAGGCTTATCACTCCTTCCGGATGTTCTGCCGCCCACTCCAGGAATCTGAATGCAGTCAATTTTCCCAGTTTGGGAAAGTTCTCCACTGTAATGTAGGGAATGTTTGATGTAAACCTGTGTCTTTTTGAGCCTATATAGGCTTTTTCGACATTTGTGAAAAATGTGTCCATATACATCTGTCTATTTTACTACAAAAATAGTCTTTTTTGAAAAAGAATGTCACATTTTAAGAAATTATACATATCTTTACAGTGAACAAACTTCACTGACACCTATATAGGTTGTACTTAAACTGGCCGGTACAGCCGACACAAAGCAAAAGAGGCCACCTAAACTAAACATTTATTAATTCTTTATTTATGAGAAAATTTTTATTGGGAATCGCCATTCTCGGGCTGTCCTCATTTATGGCTACTTCATGCCTGGACAATACCGAGCCGGCGGGCATTGAGGATCTTCGCAATGCCAAATCAGAACTAATCCGCGCACAGGCCGCTTACGAGCAGGCCCGTATCGCCCTGATCGAGGCAGAGGCCGCCATGCAGGAGGCTCTCACCCAAGGACAGCTTCTGGAGAACCAGATAAAGGAGCTGGAACTTCGCCAGAAAGAACTTGACCTCGAATATCAGGAGGCTTGGAACGAGCATCAGATCAAGCTGATGGAGCTGGAATACCTGCTTAGACAGGAAGAGAACAACGCAGCCATCGAAGAGCTCAAGATGCAGATTGCCGAACTTGAGATGCTCCAGATGCAGTTAGATCTTGAAAAACAGCGAATCGAGCTTGAGAAAGAGACAATGGTCCAGCAGCACGAACTCGAGTTGCTTGAACTTCAGACAAAGCTTGCTCAAGCCCAAGCCACTTATGATCAAACACTTCGCGACATAGAGGCCGCCAAGCACGGTCTTTCGGACGCAGAGCAGAACAAGCTTGACCAGTACATCAACCAGATTGACATGATTCAGGCACAGCTGGACGGTGTCGAGTCCGACCTGATAAACGCCCAGAACACTCTTGTTGACCTCAAATACGGTCGCGGATACGACTCTCTAATACTGCATCAGCAGTACGTCAACAATGTAAACGAATGGCAGAGGGAAGTAGACAACCTCAATGCCGAGATAGAGGAAGTGCGTGGTCTCGACCTTACAGGAGGCACTGAGGAACTTATGGCAGAAGTAGAGTCCATCGACAACGAGATAGCCGGACTCAATTCCCAGATTGCACAGATCCGTATAGATGCCGATGCGAAGGCATATGAGAAGATTGAGCCTGAAGCTGTCAAGGCCGAGCTGCAGGACAGCATCGATCTCGTCAACGAGGAAATCAACGACCTGATGGAGCAGATCTACAGCGGAGGAGACAAGTCCGAGCTCGACTACTACGCCATAAGGGAGATCGCAATAACGGACCCCATCGCCAGCATCGTAGGCGGCGCCATCCAGTCCGCAATATATGACCTGATATACAACAACTCCATCGATATAGATATTATCTCGGATTTTGAGTATGTCAATTTCAAGTATGCCCTGCCTTCAGGCGTATTCTCCTGGAAAGCCAGAGAGATAGACAACTACAACTATATCCTGCCTGCACTCACGGACGCCGTCAGCCAGTATGTACTGTCCGATCCCGCTATCCAGAATCTCAGAGACGAATTCGAGAACTTCAGACTTAATCTCGAGCAGTCAAGATTCTACGAGACATACGACCACAACCTGAACCAGTTCCGTCAGGCCAGGGAGGAATACACCGAATTCGCCGCCGAGTACGGCATCATCAACCGCAATTACTATGAGTCCGACAACCTTATGACAAAGGCATTGGAGGCAGCTGCGGAACTTCAGACACTTGTAGACGAAGGCACAGCCCTTGACGGCTCGGCGGTGCAGACCATCGTGACCGCCGCGCTCAACACCATTCGTCAGGAACAGGAAGTGCGCGACACACTCTTCAACAATGCCTATGACGGATGGGAGCTGATCACGTACGCCAACCTTACCTCAGATGCGACAGAGGCGAACCACATTGATATCAATTTCGTAATGTCTGCAGTACAGAACTCAAACTACAACTACAACAGCAGTCTTTATGACATCTGGAGTTCCTATGAGCCTGAATACAACGCGGACACGACCGCATGGAGCATACTGCAGAGATGGAACGAGACATCACAGTACCTGTATGCATTGGAGTTCGAGGAAACAGAAATGACCACCGAAACCTACAAGCTGGGTGAGTACGTCGGATTTGAATTCTCTCCGAATGACATATACAATCCATATATATTGTACTTGACTGATCCTGATATAGTAGACCAGTACTACAGAGACCTCGGCTATCAATCTGGTGCAAATGACTTCCTTAGCTCAAGTACATTCAGTGTATACTATTATCAGTTCATCGAAGAAAGTGTCACCGCATACTTCGACAATCTCACAGAGCTCCCTGCTTTGACCGAGGACATCCAGGCCATGTATGACGAACTCGCGGCAGTAGGCGTCATAGACAACGAGACCATAAAGGGATTGTACGAGAAAGTACTGGAGCTTAACAACAAGATCGTAGACTTATATGCACGTATCGCAGAGCAGGACGACATAATCACGCAGATAGATCTTGAGATACAGGAGATAAACAGCCAGGAGCAGACTCTGAACAATCAGATAAGCAGGCTAAACACCACAAAAGGCATCATCGAAAGCATCATCATGGGAGTTGAAATAGAGATAGATGGCACTATCTACAATCCTCTCACTGACGATCTTGAGGGAATAAGGGATGCCCGCATAGAGGTACTTCAGGGCGAACTTGAAAGCGCCGAGCTCGAGCTGGAGAAAGCCAATGCAAACCTCGAGAGACTTGAGAACGCAGATGATCCGGGCGCAGTAGCCATCGAGGATGCCGAGCGCAGAGTCGAGGATCTGCAGGAACAGTACGATTCCCTGCTTGAAAGATTCAACTTCTACAATGATCTTCTGAGCGACTTCCTTACAAACATCATCGGAGCTGAAGCTTAATTGACAGTGCTATGAGAAAAAATCTATTCATAACAATAATGGCCGTGTTACTGACCGCCTCTCCGGCAGTGGCTCAGGTCTATGACATAGAGGCTCCCAAGGCGGGGGACATGCAGTTCTCGCTGCTGCTGGGTTCATCCAGTTTCTCGCTCTACAACGAGACCTATGGCATGGACTACCTGATGCCCTACAGTGACGGTATAGGAGACGGCACAGAAATAGGCTTCAAGGGCATGCCCCTGAAGTTCCTGGATCTGGGCAGTATGAATGGAAACAGCATTGTCAATACCATAGGTATCCGTTACAGCGTATTTGTGCACGAGCGTTTCGACGTGAACGTGATGTTCGGGATGAATATCAACCTGACACCCAAGAAAGACTTCATCGAAGGTGACTTCACGGTACCCGAGATGCCAGTGCCGGATGCAGGCTACATCATAGGAAGAACGAACCACGTCTTCTATGTACAGTTAGGTACCAACTATTACTTCCGGCCTGAGAACCAGCGGATCGCTCCATACATAGGAGTAGTGTTCGGATACCAGTTCGCCAGACTGGAGACAATGCTTCCATACACCGGTGAAACAGCCTCTGACGGAGAGCCGATAGAGCTGTATGTTCCGTCATACCAGGCCGGACAGGCCTGGGCCGTACAGGGCGGTATCGTAGCCGGTATCGACTACATCCTCGCTCCAGGCCTTGTACTCGGTGTTGAGGTCAGTCCGGCCATGTACCAGTGCAGCGTCATGGAACTGCATCCCTCAGGAATGACCCCTTACAGGGCGATCAATCATGACATCAAACTGCTGACCATGCCGCGTCTCAAGCTTGGTTTCCGCTTCTGACCCATACAGCGGTATACAGACATCAAGGGCCGTTCCACCTCGGGACGGCCCTTTTTCATACTCAGCCCTTAATTTCTTCTGTACCATGAATTGCGATTTTGTCGGCGTACAACTGCATGCCGTGCAGCATCTTGCTTTTGTATATCATTGACAATGAAGTCATTACAAAATATCGCCGATCTTTTCGCCATGTTTTTTCAGGTCAGGAAGAGCACACCTCTTCCTCAAGTATCTGTATGACAAGTAGTTGCAAAACACAGTGATCTTCTGCCTTCCGTTGATGCCGGACTGTCTTCGCCAAAGGCCTTTATCCATGTCTCCGGGACGGTTTTCAGTCCCGTCCGTTCCATACTTCAGCGGTGATATCCGGCTCATAACTGATAAGCCGCCCGTCCGACACCATGCTTCATATCCAAGATGAGATAACAGCCAACTTACCCCACCCCGTACCGGAGCATATCACCATAAAGCACCTCTTGATTAATTAAACCACTGACATCAAAATATCTGACTATCCGCACCCCTTGATCCCCTGCCATAAGTTGATGCTATAATAAAGCCGTTGGCCATATTCTCTTTCCGTATACCAACGACTATCTGCCCATAAAGCAACGGCTCATATCTTATCGATACGATAAAAAAGAGGAGCGACTCTGACAGAGCCACTCCTCACATTCATGAAATTTCAGTCACGCCAGGATTACTCCCCGGGAGCACCGTTTACAATGTTCACACCATCATCAACCTGCATGTCCGCAATCGTATTATCGCCGACATATATGTCTGTAAGACTTTCACAACCAGTTGCAATAAGCTGTCTCAACAATGTGTTCTCACTGAGGTTCAATGTAATCAGGTCAGTATTGCTTACATTGAGTGTCTCCATATTGACCAGATAAGTGGTCTGGCTGAGATCCGACACAGGATTGTTGCTGCAGTTGAAGTTCACGATTCCACTAAGCGACCAGATGTTGAAGTAACTGATCTGGTTGTTGCTGCAGTCGAAGTCCTGCATCGCTTCGTTCATGTGAACATCCAGATCCTCAATCTGATTGTTGGAGACATTCAGTGATATCAGATTGGTAGCATAATCCAACTGAAGCGATGTCATGTTGTTGTATGACAGATCGCATTCCACCAGTTCGTCTTTCTGAAGCTCGATGGAAGTCAAGCTGTTATGATCGAGATAAAGCTCGCGGATATTAGGGTTACGCGTCAGATCGATGGATGTTATCTGGTTGTTTGACAGATTAAGCACTTCCAGATTCTGCAGTGAGGAAAGATCCACCTCAGTAATAGCGTTGTTCGAGGCATTTATTTCCCTCAGTGAAGTGAAATAATCCAGACCGGTAAGAGACTCTATCCCTCTTCCTGAAGCATTCAGACTTGTAAGATACGGAGCCTCATCCTCAGTAATGACATCCCAAGGCTCATAATAGTCACACTGATTTATGACAGCCGCCTTCAGGTTTGGATCAGCTATCCCTGCAGCCAAGTCGTAGGGATACTCCATATCCTTATACTGAATCAGATCGGAGCCGATACCGTTGATCGTAGGAACGTACTGTCCTTCTGTCATGTACAGCACCTGAATATTGTTGCACATATATGTGGACAGCGAGTTGAGCTTCATATTCTTGCTGATGTCTATCGTCGTCAGATTAGAGCAATAATCGAAACTGAGCGAACTGAGTTCCGGGCACATAGTGTGGTCTACTGTAGTAAACGTACAGTTGGTGAAACCGAGTGAGCGCAATTCAGTGTTGGCACTCAGATCTATAGACGACAATCTGTCACTGTTCACAGACAGGCTTTCCAACTTGGTATTGTTGGTCAGGTCTACGGAGGCGATATTCGGCACTGAGAGACTTACCAGCTCGGGGTTGTTGGTGACATCTATCTCGGTTATGCCCTCGGAGCCATACACTGAAAGGAGTACCAAGGCAGGACACTCAGACACGTCAATTGAGGTAAGACCACTGCTGTAAGCGGATATGTTCTCCAGGGCTGCCTTGCCTGAAAGATCTACAGATGTCAATGCACTGCAGAGACCGACATTAAGTTCCACTAATGCATCGCTTCCTTCGAGATTCAGTGTCTCAAGTCTGTTGCAGGAATTGAGCTCTACTACCGTAAGATTGGGCATATTGCTCAGATTGAGTTCTGTCATCATATAGCAGGAATTGAAGTTCACGGTTGACAGATTCTCGAAATACTCGATTCCGGCAGCAGAAATGATATTGCTGTAGCTGCAGTCCATGCTGGTTACAGCCTGGGCCTCGGAGCGGCTGATGGTGCCGTCACCGTCGGTATCGAAGTTATCCCTGAGGTAAGTCTTGAATTCCTCGTCAGTGACGCGGGTAAGCACGTCGCTGGGGAACGAAGGCTCCTGGTTCACCGCTACCTGCTCAGAGGCATCGGCGTTTGAGAACACTACCACGGCTGTCCTCGTCTCATCTCCTTCGTTTTCAGTGGCGGAGAACTCAAAACTCATGTCCTGCATGGCCTTCGTAGTGACATCGGTCAGCCAGTCGGAACCCTCGGTGATCTCGACCTTGACATCGCTCATGTTGGACTGGAGCGCGATGCTGAACGTGTTGGCCGTTCCGGGGATGTCATACTCTGCCTTCTCTACGATGATACGACCTGCAAAGCTCTGGGTAACAGTGAGGGGAACGACGTTGGTGCCACAGATGAACTGGAATGTGGCTTCGCGGGGCTCGTCGCTCTCGTTGGCCTGTGCGTTGAATGTCACCTGCGCACCGGGGTCACCGGAAGCGGCAGATGCGCTCACCCAGTCGGACTCACCGGTCATGACCCATGCACGGCCGCTGTTGACGGTAACGCTAAGGTCTCCGCCGGCAGGCAGGAAAGACAGGGTCTCGGGATCCAGGGCGATGGACTCGCCGGCAGCCATCTGAGTGACGGTCACCGTAACGGGCTCGGCCTGGGGATAGGAAATGGTTATCTCGGCAGTCCTTTCATCCGAGACGTTGGCATCAACCTCAAACGTTATAGTGTTCTCCGTGTCGTAGTTGAATGTATGGATCCAGTCCTGGTTGGACTCGGCTTCCACCTGACTGCCTTCTACAGGATTCGTGATACTGTAGGTCAGTTTGTCGGTGTGAGCGTCAGCGGACACAGTGATGTCCTCCGCTGTTATCACGGGGGGTTCGACCGTCTCCTCGGGAGTACAGCCGACGAGCATCAGCGGCAGAGCCGCCATGATGCTGAGAATTGTTCTTGCGTTCATAGTGTATTAGTATTGATTGGTTGAATGTTGGTTCTTCTATTATAAGGACACATGACGCTCTCCGTCACGATGGAATACCATACGGCTGTCGAGACCGTCCTTCCAGTTATGCAGCGAGACTCCGTTTGCCGTTTTCTCCGCTGTGATGTCAGGTGCGATATAGCGGCCCATGGGATCGAACTCCGGACCGGTGACAATATTTACCGGAACGGGATTCCTGAGAGCAGCCTTGGCATCCTCAATGAGCATAGCTTCCGCACGCTCCTTATAGTCCTTGGGGATGTTGACGATCACGCTGTTCTGTGAAGGATTGCTCCAGAAATCGTAAGGTTCGTCCATATTCACGCCGCGCTGGGGAGTAAACTCTTCGTAATGCCATTCGCCGAATGTTCCGTCAGCTCCCTCGGCCACGTAGGAGAAACTCCAGGTATTGTCGAACCAGGGCCTGATAGTGCCAGTCGGCTGGTCCACGAACGAGGCGACAGGATTCATGATCAGTATCAGCAGCTGGTATACTCCGCCTACATCCTGATAAGCTGACTCAGGAGCCCATACACCGCCGTACCAGTGGACAGCCTTGTCATTGGGGTTGAACTTGATGTACATCACGCAGTCCTCCTGACTTCCCTCCCAGCGCTCGGGATCCATTGCATACAGCTCCGCACCGTCGAAAAGTTCGTAGCTGGCCGTCATCTCAGCATCACTCTGTCCGAAAGGTATGGCCGGGGTATGATGCTCGAACTCATAGAAAGGTGTCGTATTGGTGCCGGCCCAGCCGAAGGTCAGCAGGGTGTAGTCACGGTCGGAGATGCAGGAGAAGTATACATCATTTTCACCCTGTCTTACATAATATGACACGGTATTGTCATAATAATGGGTTATCTCGTCCATGAGAAGCTGCTCGTTCAGGGTACCGTCTCCTTTGCGGAACAGGTCAAGGTCGGAGCTCTGCACCATGAACGGCACCCAGAAGTCCTCGTCGTTGCTCGGAACGACCTTGTAGGTGCCTCCCTGCCAGTTCTCCTCCACAACGCTCACATCGAATGTCATGTCAGACTTGTCGGCCTCAGCGGTGCGCTGGTCCAGACGGGCCACAGCGGTGGTGCGCTCACCGCGCGTGCTGACACCGAACACGTATATGTGCATCAGTGTGTTGGGATTCACTTTCTGCCAGTACAGGTCAGCACGTGCCCACTTGCTCTGCTCGCCCGTATAGAGGGACTCGAAGTTGGTCCAGTTCTGATCATCGCCGTAGAAGCCATCCATAAGGCGCTGGCTCTCCATGTTGATGATGCGCTGGGCCATCTGCTCGTCATTATAGCCGTAGGCCGTAGCCGAATCGATCACAGCTATGTAATAGCGTGTCTCCGGATTGGAGGGTACTATGTTCACCAGAATATCCATGGATTCGACCTGAGGGCACGTAATCTCAAAGGTGCAGTCGTCCACGATCTCCTCTCTCGGCGTGTTGAAACTGAACACTTCCTGAGGCTCAGTTGTGGGAGAGCCACCTTCATCCATGCCCCATGCCACTATGGTGTACTCGGTACCGGCCCAAAGATCAGTGGCGTCCGCCTCGTAGTCTCCCTTGCAGAGATACTCGGAGAGAGGCATGCCGCTCTCCTCACTGGCGGCGCGCAGGTTCAGAATCATATTGTCCATGATGGTGTAAAGGTCGTACTGGGCCATGTCCATCGAAGACACATATGTCCAGTAATATGTATATTCATCCGTCGAGGGATGGATCGCAGTGTGCGCCGACTCCAGAGTGATGTCAGTCGCCTCGCCTTCGAAGGTCATGTCCACAGTCTGGACGACCTCCGTGCGGAACTCCTTGTACAGAACCTCTGTCAGGGCCTCTCCGGTAAGGCTGAGACCGTAGCAGTAGGCATAGTAGTCGCTCTCACGCTCCAGGTCGTTGTACAACTGGACATTCGGCTCGCGGCTGTCAGTGTACACCTGAGGGGCGCGTCCCAGGAATTCGCCAATAGTCATGCCATTGTAGTCCGCCTGATACTGGATCCACTCCAGGTCGGACTCCAGAAGGCCCTCCATGTTGTCGTTCTGAAGATACAGGTCAAAGTCCTCCGCTCCCATAACCAGGAAGAAATATCCTCCGTCGTAACTGATGGGCGTATAGGTCACCTCCGCGCTGTAGGGAGAAAGCACACTGACTTCTATCATCAGTGGAGTACCATCCTCCACGCCGTAGGTGTACTGGTTGACGGCCACCGTAAGGTCGGGGGCATTCGGATACCTCAGAATGATGCGGCCCTGCCTTGGCTGACCGTCATTGCGGCCGGCAGTGAACGTAATCTCACCCTCCTGCCCCTGGGTTATCTCACTTATGCTTATCCACTCGGACTCGGTGGTAGCTGTAAGGGACGATCCGTCGGCATAGCCCTCAATACTGTAGGGCAGCACGTACTCTCCGGAATCTCCGGGGATCTCCAGCGTAGTCGCTTTTATCTGCGAGGATGTAGTCTCATTCTCGCGGCAGGCGCTGAACAGAAGCGCCAGAGAAAAAGCAATTGCAGCAATTTTAATAAACTTGTTCATAAACAAAAAGTAAGTAAAGAGTTGAATGTTGTTTTGTTGTATAGTTATCCTGTTTATTCGTACTGGAAGTCAGTAAAGCCGTTCATCTGCACGGTAGTCACGTTGTCAATCACGTAGCCGGACGATGCATAGTTGACGGACGGTACCGTACACAGACTCATGTCCGGATCCCCTGGCGTCGAGACATACAGTACTATATAAGTGTTTGACGGATCTGAGACACTGGACGGAAGTTCCCCGTTTATGATAATGTGAGCCATCTCCCCGTCCGACACAGCCGGTACCGGATCCCCCGTGAGCTCTGTGAGAGAACCTCTGACGATATGCCTGTGCACATAATGATAAGGATCCTCCACGATACCGTGAGCGTCGTCCTGAAATCCTATGATACTGTCCTCAAGCACATACGCTGCAAGCAGATAATCTCCACCCTCCTTGGCCGCGACAAAGGCGTCTATCCTTATGTCCCTGTCGGTCAATGAAGCCGCAGCCATGATATTGGTCCTTGAAGGGAAATTCTGCACTGCCTCTTCAGCCACTCTGGTCATAAGCATCGCTGTCGACGACGGAGAGTTGAGACTCTGGAATTTTGCAAATCCGTTGAAGGCCACCATAGGAACTGAAGCGACGCTGTACAGTTTCTCAAACGTGTCCGTACCGCTCCATCCAAGCCCGCCATCGGAGTCCGTCCTGTGCATGTTCATCGGGACTATCCGACCGGGCATCTGCTCGTCAGCTATTCCGAAAGCAACCTCCATGAGAGGACAGTTGGTACACCATGTGGCAGTAATCTTGATCATGGCGCTGTGACGGTAGAAATCCCTGCTCCACTCAGGCGATACAACCTGAGTGACCGCAACCTCATCCCCGCCTACGGACACGTAACCACTCCGCAGACTTCCGGAAGCGTTCTCTCCGGCAGCAAGAATTATATCCGCAGTGTAATACTCTGAGACAGTCTCTCCATCGCCAAGGACAAGCGAGTCCGACGTAATCTCCACACCTCGATACGTCAGCCAGTCCACGTCAGAAGACAAAGACGACTCGTCAAACGCAGTATTGCCCTCAATGGATATCCTTACCTCAGATCCCTCATCGGGAGAGACATACAGACCAGCGTCGGAAATCAGGGATATTCCGTCCTCCCCACGCTGAACAACATAACAGGAGACTTCATCTCCGGCATTGACCATGATTGAGACAATGCCTTCCTTTTCATGCAGTGCAGTATTGGCAGATGTTGCTGTAACTGTCAGGACACATGGACCGGCATTGCCTTCCGCAGGCGACACGGAGCACCATTCAGGGGACGACACGACCTCCCATGGCCCGTTGAAATCCAGCTTTACAGTATCAAGGCTGCCTTCGGATGACTCCACCACGAATGTAGCCCCAGAAGAAAGAGTTCCAGGAATCCGAGACTCCTGACACGACGTAATGACTGACAAAAGTAACACAGCCGTGACAAAAATGTAGCACGACGACCAAATTTGCCTCATATATAAAACGAACGATTAAATGGTCAATATTTTTTTCTCAGAATTTGGAGTTTTGTTGAGTTTTTGTATAAATTTGTAACGTTTTTACTTTAACTATATACGTTCATTTTAATTGATGACATAAGTTTCAGCAAATCATTTTATTGATTTTCGTGAAAAACTGTTATCAAATTTTGTTTTTTTAACATGGTTTTATACCTTTGGACGTTTTTTGTAAACATATTAAAATAATTAATCGATTAATGAAAAAAGGTATATCGGTCATCGTTGGATTGATCGCCATGATAATCTTTCCAACATTATCCGTCAACGCACAGGAGCAGCACGCACATTGGAGAACAGACGTAGAGGAACTCGGCAAGAATCTTTACAGGGTTTCTGTAACTGCTATCATTGACTCTACCTGGCATATATATGACACATTGCGGACTGAATTCGGTCCTAACGCCACGATTGTGGACTTCACGATCGCAGACAATAAAAGAGCAGTGAAAGAGGGAGACATGCAGATATCCTCAGAACCGTTCAGATATTACGACGACATCTACATGATGGAGATCGGATATTTCGAGGACAGCGTGACTTTCTACCAGGATATCCGTCTCAAGAAGAAAAACGCCCAGGTAAACGTCTATGTGGAATGGATGGCGTGCGACGACAACAACTGCCTGCCGCTGGCCGATCAGACGCTTTCCATCAGCCTGCCGGACGGCGTGTCCGTCTCTCCTGCCGGAGATGATGAGGAGACAGGCAGGAGCAAGAGCCTGTGGGGTCTGATACTGGAGGCCATCATCTGGGGTTTTGTAGCCCTGCTTACACCATGTGTGTTCCCTATGGTGCCTATGACCGTGTCATATTTCCTCAAAGGTGAAGGCGGTCCGGCCCGAGGACGTATACGTGCGGCAATGTACGGACTGTTCATTGTCATGCTGTATACTCTACCTATTGCGGCAATCATTCTCATTACCAGAATAGTCGGAGGCGATGCCGTCACAGCGGACATTTTCAACTGGCTTTCGACCCACTGGCTGCCCAATATCATATTTTTCATAGTATTCATGATATTCGCGGCTTCGTTCTTCGGAGCATTCGAGATAACCATGCCTTCAAAGCTGGTCAACAAGTCCGATTCCAAGGCGGACACCAAGGGCCTCGGAGGAATTTTCTTCCTGGCTCTGACCTTGGTGCTGGTATCATTCTCCTGTACGGGACCTATAGTCGGTTCAGTTCTTATCAAGTCTACTCAGGGAGAGTTCTGGGAGCCGATTATCACCATGCTGGCTTTCTCTGTCGCATTTGCTCTTCCTTTCACGCTGTTTGCCCTCTTCCCTTCCGTACTCAAGAAGCTGCCTAAGAGCGGCGGCTGGCTCAACAGCGTGAAGGTGGTCATCGCTTTCGTCGAGGTGGCTCTGGGCTTCAAGTTCCTCTCCGTGGCCGACCAGACCTATCACTGGGGACTGCTGGACAGGGAAGTGTACCTGGCGATATGGATTGTGGTGTTTACCCTTCTGGGGCTATATCTGTTGGGCAAGATCCGCTTTGCACATGACGACGAGGTCAAGCATATCGGAGTGGGCCGTCTGACACTGGTGATAGTGGTGTTCTCCTTCGTGGTGTATATGATTCCGGGTATGTGGGGTGCTCCGCTGAAGGCTCTGTCCGGATATCTGCCCCCGCTCACGACTCAGGATTTCATTCTCGGGGACGAGGCTCCGGTGATAGTGACTGGCAGCACGGCAGGATCGGCTGCAACGCAGACTTCAACAGAAGGTAAGGCACCAAAATACAGCGACTTCCTCCATCTTCCGCACAACCTTCAGGGCTTCTTCGAGCTGGAAGAGGCCAGGGCCTACGCGGAGAGCGTGGGCAAGCCCCTGTTCATAGACTTCACCGGCCACGGCTGCGTCAACTGCCGCGAGATGGAGAACCGAGTGTGGTCCGACCCCAAGGTACTGGAGATACTCCGCAATGACTATGTTTTAGTAGCACTGTACTGCGATGACAAGAAGGAGGCCGACGAGAGTGACTGGATTACAGCCGGTGACAGGACGCTGAAGGACATAGGCAAGATCAATTCCTATATAGCCTATACCTACTACGGTGTCAACGCACAGCCCTGCTATGTCCTCGAAGGCCGTGACGGAGAGCTCCTGGCCGACCCGAGAAGCTACAATCTCGACATCAATGAGTTCGTGGCTTTCCTGAAACAGGGTCTTGAAAATTATAAAAACAGCCGTCAGTAAACGTACTGCAAATCACAAAAAAAATTATATTTGCATAATCATTAGTGATAATTAGGAAGACAATACTAATACTTATTTTTATATGAAACGTTTTTTCAAACCGATTATCCTCTGCGGACTCTGCACGGCAGGTCTTTCCGCAGCCTTGACTTCCTGCACGGAAGGAGGTCAGAACACATTGATACAAGGCACATCGATAATGCTGCCCAATGCTGCTGACACAACTATTACCGTACCTATTGAATTCGAAAGCGCATGGCAGGCCAGCTGCAACGCTGACTGGTTCTCCATAGTGCCACTCTCAGGAGAGGCCGGCACCACAGATATCACCATAAAATGCCTTCAGTACAATGAGGACATGGCTGAGAGAGTAGGAACATTCACGATCATTTCCGGCACAGAAGAGACGACATACTATGTCATTCAGGATGTAAATCCCGGATTCGAACTGGCCGACTCATATTCCTTCAGCGGAAGCGAGCTTAGCGGCACAGAGTTCGAGTTCATGGCCAATGTCGGCGACGTTACCATCACAAGCTCCTCTGACTGGCTGACATTCGGTGAGATCTCGTCCATTTCGGACCTGCTCGCTGACGGAACGACTGCTTCGAAGTACAAAACATACACAGCATCCATGTCCATTGCTGCAAACACAGGTGAGGAGGCTCGTCTTGCAAGAGTCACCTTTACCGGTGAGAAAGGTATCGAGAGAACAGTCACATTCGAGCAGAAACCCAATATGGGTGAGGATTTCTCCAGGAATTTCCTCCGCCGCTCTCTCGTAATCAGATTCACCGGAAACTGGTGCGGATACTGCCCCATGATGAACGAAAGCCTGCACCAGGCCATCGAGGAGTATCCCGACCGCATAGTCGCCATGAACATGTATCAGGGATCGGGAGCTCTCAGCTTCAACTATGTCAATGAATACATGAATCAGTTTGATATCGCCGGATTCCCCACAGCCATAGAGAACTACTACTCTACAATCAACAACAACAGCACGGCGATAACAGCAGGCGCATTTGTAGGGGTGGCCCAGGACGCCGTCGAGAACCTGCCTTCCAACACTGGCATAATCGGCTCCGCAGCCATCAACGGTTCCAACCTGACAGTAGACCTCTACATAGCCTCCAAAGAGGCCGGGGACTACTTCATCTCCGTATTCCTGCTTGAGGACGGAATCATCGGAACACAGTCAGACTACACGGGCATCGTCCCTGATCCATACAACTACGAGCACAGCAACGTAGTGCGTTCCGTACTCACCGAACATTTCGGCGACCCTGCATATCTCTCAACGAACGGCATGTACAATGTAAACCTGAGCATACCTGTACCAGGTACCGTCAAGGACACCGAGAATCTGCACGTAGTGGCCTTTACCACCTACGAGGGAGCATACACCGGCCAGTTCAACAACGGAAACGTCATATATGATGACTACGGCTACATCGTCGACAACGTAATAGACATCCCCGTAGGAGGCTCTGTTGAATTCGAATACGAAAACTAACACACTACAATAAAGATGAAAAGATTTCTATTTTTAGCTGCCGCACTGCTTCTCCCCTGTCTTGCATGGGCACAGAAGGACCTGCCCAGCGTTGAGGTGAAGGACATCGACGGAAATGCGGTCAACGTCCAGTCCATCATGGAGGACGGAGTACCTGTAATACTTTCATTCTGGTATACCACATGCAAGCCCTGCCTTCAGGAGCTCGGAGCCGTCAACGACGCTTATGTGGACTGGATCGAAGAGGCCGAGTTCAAGGTAGTGGCTGTCGCTACAGACGACTCAAGGTCGAGCGCCAAGGTAAAACCTATGGTCAACGGCAGAGGCTGGACCGACTTCACCATTCTGCTTGACGAGAACGGAGACCTCAAGAGAGCCATGAACGTACAGACACAGCCCACCGTGTTCATTCTCGACAGGGAAGGCAAGATCGTCTACACTCACACCGGCTATACTCCAGGCAGCGAGGAGGAACTTTTTGACCAAATCTTAAAACTTCAGTAGAATTATGCTCAAAAGATTTACGACTGCAGTAGGTCTTTTGGCTCTGACAGGGATAGTTGCCTTTGCCCAGAACGAGGACAAGGGCAACTTTTCTGCTGGTCTGGAGACCAATACCACCTACTACTTCAAAGACGAGAAAACAAATTCCTACAATCCGGACGGACACATGGGGTCCAACAACTACCTCAAGTTGGACTACTCCTGGAAAGGATTCTACGCCGGCCTTCAGATGGAAGGCTACTTTCCCCCCATTGCAGGATACTTCCCTGACAACATCATGAGCGAGAACTTCATGAGATATGACCTGTATGCCGGATATGCGGCCAACGGTTGGGACGTGAGGATAGGAAGCATACACGAGCAGTTCGGTAGCGGACTTCTCTTCAGGACTTACGAAGACAGGACTCTGGGTATAAACAATGCAATACAGGGTGTCAAGGTAGGCTACACATTCGGGGACTTCCTCACCATCAAGGGTCTGTACGGAAGGATCCGGGACATTCAGGAATACACCAGCAACACCGTCGCCGGAGCGGACCTGTCACTGTCGATATCCAGGGCAGCCAACTGGGACAACTTCGACTGGACAGTCGAGGGAAGCGTACTCGACAAGTACGAGCCCGTGACCATCGAGGGCATGAATCCACATACGTTCGGCTACTCAGCGAGGATGAGTCTCGGTTACGCAGGCTTCCGTCTCAGCGGCGAATACATGAGCAGAAAAGCCGATCCAGGATTCTACAACAGTCTCGATTCCACCAGAAGCGAGGCCATCCAGGTAGACTTCAGCTACACCGGCAACGGATTCGGCGGACTGCTGACATTCAGAAAGCTCAACAACCCTATGCTTCAGGGTATCAGGAACAACGGACCGTCCGACATCTGGACGTTCATCAACTACGTACCTGCCCTCACACAGCAGCATACCTATGCCCTCGCCACACTGAACCCCTACACGGCCCAGAACGATGAGATCGGAGGACAGGCCGACCTTTACTACAACTTCAGGAGAGGTACAGCCATGGGCGGCAAGAAAGGCATGAAAGTACATGCCAACTTCTCGACCTACTACGGCGGCATACTGGACATGATGACAGGTGTAAGAGGCAATGACGAACTGCTGTTCAGAGACCTTACAATAGACATCGAAAGATGGTTCGGAAGCGACTTCAAGATGATCCTGTTCTACTCCTGGCAGACCCTCAACTCGCAGGCCATCTCCAAAGGAACGGACATGTGGAACTCCCACACAGTCGTGGCCGACATGACCTATAAGTTCGACAGAAAGAACTCCCTGCGGCTTGAACTTCAGCACCTGTACACGAAGCAGGACCACAAGAGCTGGGCAGCAGCCCTCCTCGAGTACAGTTTCGCACCGAGATGGAGCATCTCGATCCAGGACATGTGGAACTACGGGGACACAAAGACACACTACATCAACGGCTCGGTAAGCTATTCATACTCCAAAGTCAGGGCAGCCCTCAACTTCGGACGCTTCAAGGAAGGTTACCTCTGCTCCGGAGGCGTTTGCCGCATGACCCCTGCATACACAGGTGTCAACCTATCACTCATCGTCGCACTTTAAAACATACCAGCATGAGACAGATAAACATCTTGTTTGCAAGTATCGCAGCTGCTCTCTGCCTTGCGGCATGCACCGACAATACAGAGACTCCTGTCATTTCGGGTTCAACCATATTTCTGCCCAATGTCAGTGACACCACTCTGACAGTAAGAATGCCCTTCGAGGACGAGTGGAAGGTAAGCAAGAACACATCCACATGGTTCGCGATCACTCCACTCTCCGGAGCGGCAGGCACAAACGAGTTGTCATTCACAATCCTTGACATCAATTCCGACCTCCAGGAAAGAGTCGGCAGTATCAACATCGAAGAGGCAGGAGTGACCACCCAGTACTTTGTGGTGCAGGACCCCACTCCCGGCTTTTCAATAGCGAGCCAGTCCGTATCTATCAGCGGGGATGCAACGGACTTCTCAATAAGTCTCCGGTCTAATGTCGGCTTTGACGTCACCACTGAAGCTGAATGGCTCACCGTCAATTCCTGCGCAGCCACAGATTCCACACTCCTCTCCGACAACACGACATACTCGCAGCTAAAGACATACACTATCAGTCTCTCCGCAGAAGCAAACATAGAAGACGAGAACAACTCCGGAGAAGTACGCGAGACTGTCCTGACGCTCAACGGAAAGGACGGAATGACAACTGCTACAATCACTGTATCGCAGATGGGCGACCTCAAGGCCGACTTCAGCAGGACCTTCCTCAGACGCTCCCTTGCGATCCGCTTCACCGCTACAGGATGCCCCAACTGCCCCAGCATGAATGAGTCTCTGATGGGAGCCATAGAAGACTACCCCAACCACTTAGTCCCGGTTAACATGCACATCTCTTATGATGGCGGCAGCGAACTGGAGTGGGACGGCAGTAACCAGTACTACCGCTACCTCAACTACGGCTACATCCCTGTAGGACTCGTGAACAGCTACGCACGCGTTGAGAATTCGTCTGGAAGCATCGTAAGAAGACTCTTTGCCGACCTCGCCAAAGAAGCAGTGGAAGAACTGCCGGCCAACACAGCCATCGGCGGAATAGTCAACCTCAACGGAGACAACATTGAAATCAGCCTTGGAATAGGTGCAAAGGAATCCGGCAACTACAGGATAAGTGTCCTGGTACTTGAGGACAGCATCGTCGCATACCAGTCAAATGGAGGCAGCAGATACATCCACGACAATGTGGTAAGAGCCGAGGTTACCGAGATGTGGGGAGACCCTATCCAGCTGACAGGCGGTGAAATCAACAATGTCGAACTGACTTGCCCTGTTCCCCAGGATGTCGAGAATCCTGAAAACCTCCACATCGTTGCCATCGTCAACTACGAGGACACGTATAAGGGATCAGTGGACTACGCCATATACGGCTTCCAAACCGGGACCGGATATGTGACAGACAACGTCGTAGACATAAAGATCAACAACTTCGCCATCTTCGAATACGAAGACTGATGACACTGCGCACGCAGAATTGCATAAAAGAAGAGTCCGGAACAGATCCGGACTCTTTCTGTTTCTGCATCTTACACTGCCGACTGCAGCAGGAAGAGGCTACAGCATGCCGCCGTCGCAGATTATGACCTGACCTGTAACATATGAGGAAAGGTCGGATGCGAGGAAGAGAGCCACATTGGCGATATCCTCGGGTGTGCCGCCGCGACGGAGGGGTATCTTCTTGTTCCACTCGTCACGGACCTCCTGAGGCAGAGCATTCGTCATGTCCGTGATTATGAATCCGGGAGCAATGGCATTTGCACGGATACCGCGCGAGCCCATCTCCTTGGCTATGGACTTGGCCAGACCGATCAGACCGGCCTTGGAAGCGGAGTAGTTGCACTGTCCGGCATTGCCGTTCACGCCCACAACAGAAGAGATGTTGATGATGCTGCCACCTCTCTGACGGGCCATGATGGGAGTCAGTGCATGCGTAAAGTTGAACGCGCTCTTGAGGTTGACTGTAATCACACTGTCCCACTGCTGCTCGGACATCCTCATCATCAGGCCGTCACGGGTAATGCCGGCATTGTTGACCAGAATGTCGATATGACCGAAGTCCTTCAGTATCTGGTCTACAGTTGCATGAGCCTCGGCAAAGTCCGCCGCATTTGAGGCATAGCCACGGCACTGCACTCCAAGAGCTGTAATCTCAGCCACTGTATTCCTGAAATTGTCGTCCTCTCTGAGGTCCGTGAAAGCAATGTCGGCTCCGGCTGAAGCCAGTTTCATGGCAATAGCCTTGCCTATTCCACGGGCAGCTCCGGTAATCAGGGCCACCCTGCCTTTTAATAATCCTTCCAGCATAATTATTTTACTTTATCGTTGGGTATCACTGCAAATGAAAGACTGGCCTCGACACATATCTCACCACCCACATATGCCTTTGCATCGATATAAAAAAGCATGGCCCGGTGATTTGTGATGTGAGCATGCACCTCTACCGTATCGCCAGGATGGACCTGATGCTTGAAACGGGTCTTGTCAATGCCAGTGAACAAGGTTGTGTGACCTACCAAATAATCCTTGATAAGCAAGGAGCTGCACTGCCCCATAATCTCGCAGAGGATGACTCCGGGCACTACCGGATAGCCGGGGAAATGCCCCTGGAGGAAGAATTCGTCACCTCTGACGTGATACTTTCCGACACATTCTGTGCCTCCGTTCTGAAGTTCCATCTCGTCAACCAGAAGCATCGGCTCACGATGACGGAGAAACTGCTTGATCTCTTCTCTATCCATTTCAGTTTGGTTTTAGTGATTGATACTGCTTATAAACGTCTGAATGCCAATACTGCATTATGGCCTCCGAAGCCCAGCGAAGAGGACAGGGCCATGGTCAGCGCAGCCTCCCGGGCATGGTTGGGATTGACATCCAGGTCACATTCGGGATCAGGTTCCTTGTAGTTGATGGTAGGCGGAACCACACCGTCGTGAAGTGCCATGACTGCAGCGACAGCCTCGATGCCTCCTGCCGCTCCAAGCGCGTGTCCTGTCATGGACTTGGTGGAGCAGAGAATGGCGCGACGGGCCTCGGTCTCACCGAGGGCAAGCTTGATGGCCGCTGTCTCGGACTTGTCGTTCAGAGGTGTACCAGTACCATGGGTGTTGATATGCAGCAGATCTGACGTCGAATAATGGGCTTCGGTCAGGGCCTGTCTGAATGCTTTGGCAGGTGTGGAGCCGTCCGGACAGGGCGCCGTGTAGTGATAAGCGTCACAGGTATTGCCATAACCGCACAGTTCGGCATATATCTTAGCTCCGCGTGCCATCGCATGCTCGTATTCCTCGATAACCAGAACTCCGGCACCTTCAGCGATTACGAACCCCTGACGGCGGGCATCGAAAGGCAGGGAGGCAGCCATCGGATCCTCGGCGGGAGACAGAGCCTTGCTGTTGGAAAATCCTCCTATGGCCAGAGGAGTAACGGCCGCTTCGGTACCTCCGGCTATTATTGCATCTGCATAACCGTACTTGACAGCCCTGTACGCCTCCCCTATGGAATGGGTCCCGGTAGCACAGGCAGTCACTATAGGCAGGCATACGCCCTTGGCATGATGCGCAATGGCCACATTGCCGGCAGCAATATTCGCGATCATCGTAGGGATGAACAAAGGCGATATCCACTGAGGACCGTCCTTAATCAACTTTGTAGTCTCGTTGACAAAAGAGTGCATACCTCCGATCCCGGAGCCGATATAGACTCCGAAACGGTCAGCCAGGACAGTGCCGGGCGTTTTGTCTTCCTCGTCATCTGTGGACCTGAGTCCGCTCATTGCCACGGCCTGATTGGCGGCTGCAAGAGCAAAGAGACTGAACCGGTCAAACTTCCTGGCCGCCTTAGGTTCGATGCCGTAGTCGGCCGGCCTGAAATCCTTGACCTCACCTGCAATCTTCACTGAAAGCCCGTCAGTCGGGAACTGGGTAATGTAATCAATACCGCAGACTCCGTTGACAATGCTCTTCCAGAAAGTCTCCACGTTATTTCCGACAGGTGAGACCACTCCCATACCTGTCACTACTACTCTTTTTTCCATATAGTTTTGTTTTACTTTGACCAGCGGAGAATACATGCCCCGGTAGTGAATCCGGCTCCGAACGCACTAAGCAACAACATTTCTCCTGTTTTCAATTGATTGCCTCTGTTAAGATCGTCCAACAGGGCGGGAATGGATGCGGAAGAAGTGTTCCCGTACCTGTCCAGGTTGAACGGGAACTTGCTTCTGTCCTGATTGACGAAGTGCCGGATGGACTCGATGATACGCACATTGGCCTGATGCAGCACATACAGGTCGATGTCATCGGCTTTCATGCCGGCCATGGCCAGCACCTTGTCTATATCCTTGATGGATGATGATACAGCGAGCTTGAACACATCCTGACCGTTCATGACCACACCGTCAGTGTCCGTCTCCTCCTTGGTCAGGAAAGGCGTAGGCTGAAGTCTGCGCTTCTGGTAGAGAGCCTCCACCTTGCAGTGGGTGGATACACGGATGGCCTTGAGGTCATCCCCTTTAGTGACAACCACTGCCCCGGCCGCATCCCCGAAAAGGATGCAGGAGGAACGGTCGTGCCAGTTCATCATGCGGGACGGTTCCTCGGCACAGACTATAAGGATGTTTCTCATGTCCTTGGTCGCAAGATACGCCTCGGCAATGTCCAGCGCGTAGATAAAACCGGTGCAGGCACAGTTGATGTCCACTGTGGGACAGGCAGCACCTATCATGCCCTGCACGACACAGCCCAACCCCGGAGTCACGTACTCGTTCACCACATTGGAGCAGATTATGAAGTCTACCTGCTCCGGTGTTATCCCGGCATTCTCCATAGCACTGCGGGCGGCGGCTGCTGCCAGTTCCTCCAGACTCTCGGAGGAGATGAGCCGCCTCTCCCTGATACCCGTACGGGTCACTATCCACTCGTTGCTGGTATCCAGAAAATCCTCCAGCATCGCATTTGTTACGACCTTAGAAGGGCGGGCACTACCAGTTCCTATAATTCTCATACTCTTGCCTGTCTTATGTTAAAATCGTGCAAAATTATACATTTTGCACTAAAAAACAAAAGAAGCGATCCTCTACCCTATCTTGGAGTTAACGATTTCGATAATCTTAGCCTCTTGTTTAACAGCTTCTTCCGCAATGGCAGACGCCTCAGCTACGAGAGCATCGGCCTTCTCGCGGTCTTTCAGTCCGGCTGCATTGATCCTGACGTTGAGGAAAGCTCCAAGGACTGCCGAGCGGGCTGCGAGAGCACCAACACCTGCATCGGATACGGAGTTGGGATTACCCTCGGAAGCCATGGCCTCTACAAGTTCGAAAACCTTGAAAGAAGCCTTCATGGTCCTCAATGGCACCTCCGTAGCATATAGAGTGGCATCCTGCATCGCAGCTGCACGGGCAGCCTTCTCCTCGTCGGTCTTCTTGGGCAGGGACATGGCGTCCATGATGCGGTTGAATGCGGCAGTATCCTCATCCACAAGGTGCAACAGCTCGTACATCAGTTCCTGCCCTTTCTCAGCCCACTGGGAGAACTTGGGGCACTGGTCATCCCAGCCCCTCTTGTGCGAAGACAGATTGGCAACCATCGCACCGAGAGCAGCGCCGAGAGATCCCATATAAGCCGAGATGGATCCGCCGCCTGGAGCCGGAGACTCACGGGAGGTCTCCTCGGCAAAGCCACGTACAGTCAGGTCTACCAGCTTGGGAGTCTTGTCACTGTCCTCAAGTATATATTCGATCACCTTCTCGCGGGGATTGAATGGCTTCAGGTCGTCCAGACCCATGGACTTGACGGCGATCTTCACGATGTCCTCCTCAGGAATACCGCAGGAGCGGTTCTGTTTCGCCAGATAATGCTTGCCGGCATCGATGAGCACTTTCTTGGGAATGAGACCTACTATCTCGGAACCGGTCACCCTGATGCCGCGGGCATGGGCTTTCTCACATACCTCATCGAAAGCTACATGCACAGGAGTCACATTGATATTGGTGACATTCATCGACACCTGAGCGATACCGTACTCCTCTATATACCAGCCTATGGCCTTGCAGCCCTTCAGTGTACCGGGAATCCATACGACATTGCCGTTCTCATCCTTCACCACCTTGCCTGTAATGGGATCCCCCTCTCTCTTCTTACGTCCTTTCTCGCGCACGTCAAATGCTATGGAGTTGGCCCTGCGCGTAGAAGTGGTATTCAGATTATAGTTGATCGCTACAAGAAAATCCCTTGCACCCACTGCAGTGGCTCCTGTACGGGCAGTATAGTCATCGATTACGGCCGGACCGAAGTCTGGCTTCACCCCATCCTCAAATCTCTTTGCCAACCCTTCGTACTCGCCGCTGCGGCATACTGCCAGATTCCTTCTCTCGGGAACAAATGCCGCACTCTCATAGCAGAATACAGGAATACCGAGTTCATCACCTATCCTTTTTGCAAGACTGCGGGCATATTCCACGCACTCCTCCATAGTGACACCTGCAATAGGTACGAGAGGGCATACGTCCGTAGCTCCCATTCTGGGATGCTCACCATGATGATGCCTCATGTCTATGAGCTCAGAAGCCTTTTTCACGGCACGGAAAGCGGCCTCCATGACCTTTTCCGGTTCGCCTACGAATGTCACCACCGTCCTGTTGGTGGCGGCACCCGGGTCGACATCGAGCAGCCTTACGCCTTCGACACTCTCGGCTGCGTCTGTTATCTGCTTGATAACCTGCATATCGCGTCCCTCGCTGAAATTGGGGACGCACTCAATAAGTTTTCTTGTCATAATCTATTTTTCTATCTGTATATTTTCCCATTAAGTATAATGTCTTCTATAAGTTGCGAGGTAAATGAATACGGTATGAACTCATAGGAGGGTATCTTTCTGGTGATGAAGAATGACGCCTTCTTGCCCACTGTGATGGAACCGTAATCCTCACTCACGCCCATGGCAAACGCCCCGTTGACGGTAGCTGCATTGAGCACAGTCTCCGGTGTAAGCCGCATCTTGATCATTGCCAGGGCCATCATGAATTTCATGTCTCCTGACGGGCAGGAGCCTGGATTGTAGTTGGAAGCGATAGCCAGGGGCAGGCTGTATTCCTGCATCTCCTTGGCTTTCGGATAGTCCATATCCAGGAAAAATGTGGCGCCCGGCAGCAGTGTGGCAATGGTACTGCTGCCCTGCAGGACCTTGAATTCCTCGGGACCGGTAAACTCCAGATGATCTACGGATGCCGCGCCATACTTGACTCCGACCTGTACACCGCCAGAGAAACTCATCTGATTGGCGTGAACTTTCGGGGTCATGCCGTACTTCGCTGCGGATTCGAATATCCTGGAAGCGTCCTCCACGGTAAAAAATCCCTCCTCGACAAATATATCCACATAATCCGCCAGTCCCTCGGCTGCAACGGCAGGCATGATATCGCGGATTATCTCATCCACATAACCTTCTCTGTTTCCCTTGTATCTTGCCGGAACGGCATGCGCACCAAGAAATGTGGTACGCACTCTCAGCGGAGTCTCCTCCTCCACTCTTCGGGCCACGCGGAGCATCTTCACCTCATCTTCCACGGTCAGCCCGTAACCGCTCTTGATCTCCACTGCCCCGGTACCAAGAGATACAATCTCCCACGCCCGCACCAGAGTCTGGCGAAGCAGGTCCTCCTCTGAAGTGTTATGCAACAGCTCCACAGAATTCAGAATACCGCCTCCACGACGGGCTATCTCCTGATACGACAGACCGCGGAGCTTGTCCATGAACTCCATCTCACGGCTTCCGGCATATACCAGATGAGTATGGGAGTCGCAGTACGAAGGGAAAACCATCCTGCCGGACGCATCGATGACCTCATCGGCCACGTCCTCTATAGCTTCCATACTTTCCGGAGCAAGATCGCACATACGTCCCATACGGGCTATCCGGTCCTTTTCCGTCAGCAGCCATGCATCCTCGATACAAGGGAGGGAGTCCATCTCCTTCCCCTTCAACGGAGAGGAAACAGACTGCGCCCTTGCATTGACAAGCTTCTTTATATTCTTTATAAAAAGCGACATCTTCCTTAAAATTCGGCTTTCCTTATAAATTCAATTGAATCCTTGATCCTGGTATACATGACTGTATCCTCCTCGACAAAAGGAACAGTCTTACGGTATTCATCGAAGAAACGCTCGATGACAGGTGATGACTTGCCTGCACCGGCGCGGTGACGGAACTCAAGAGCCTGAGCCGCGTTGAGCATCTCTATACCAAGTATCTTCTCCACATTCTCAACTACGCGGACACATTTGGTGGCTGCGTTGGCACCCATGCTGACATGGTCCTCCTGACCCTGCGAAGAATCGATGGTATCCACTACACATGGAGTACACAGCTGCTTGTTCTGGCTGACGACAGAAGCAGCGGCATACTGAGGTATCATGAAACCGGAGTTGAGACCGGACTTGGCCACCAGGAATGACGGCAAGCCTCTCTTGCCGGAAATGAGCTGGTATGTACGGCGTTCGGAAATCGATCCGAGCTCTGCAAGGGCTATGGCCAGAAAATCAAGGGTAATCGACAGAGGCTGCCCGTGGAAGTTGCCGGCCGAAATGACCTGATCCTCGTCAGGCAGGACGGTCGGATTGTCGGTCGCACTGTTGACCTCAGTCATGAAGACGCTCTCCACATAAGCGATGGCATCCTTCGACGCTCCGTGCACCTGGGGCACACAACGGAAAGAATATGGATCCTGAACCTCCTTGCCGGGACCGTCGATAAGTTCACTTCCCTGAAGATAATTGAGGATTACCCGTGCCGTCTCCATCTGCCCCTTGTGAGGACGTACTGCATGCACGCCCGGAGTGAACGGTTCCTTGCGGCCGTTGAATGCCTCAAGTGAAACAGTGGCGATCTTGTCGGCCGCTGCGGATATATGCTCTGCCCTGATGATGCACCATACGGCATGGGCCAGCATGAACTGAGTACCGTTCAGAAGGGCGAGACCTTCCTTGGACGCCAGTGTGAGCGGTTTCCATCCGAACATCCTCTCCAGTTCCGAACCGGGGTATCTTTTTCCTTTATAATCAAACTCGCCAAGCCCTATAAGGGGAAGGCACATATTGGCCAAAGGAGCCAGGTCGCCTGAAGCTCCGAGAGAACCCTGCTGGTATACCACCGGAGTCACGCCCTCGTTGAAAAAGTCAACAAGCCTCTCCACCGTTTCTACACGAACTCCCGAATATCCGTATGCAAGGGACTTTACCTTGAGGGCTATCATGAGACGCACTATCTCCGGACGCACCTCATCACCGACTCCGCAGGCATGGGACATCACCAGATTTTTCTGAAGCTGTGAAAGCTGGTCCTTGTCCACAGAGACATTACAAAGCGAGCCGAATCCCGTGGTCACTCCGTAGATGGGAGCTTTCTGGGCCTCCATACGCCTGTCCAGGTAATCCCGGCATTTTCTGATTCTTTTACGGGCTTCCTCACCCAGATGCAGCCTGCATTCAGGGTCCAACAAGGACCTCACATCGTCCATAGAATGGATAAGAGTATCTATATCAAACTGTTTCATACATTTGTATTTATGAAATAACTTACAAATGTAAGAATAATTTACTCTTTTCCTATCCAAATCAGCGGCTTTCTACGCTCTATCTCCGACATTACGGACTTCATATATCCGCTGAAATACTGTTCGGTATACCTGAACTGAGGGAAATATGGCGAAGGGACCAGTTCATTCCTGATGGAGGCCCGTACAGGACGCGCCGTAACACTGTAACGCGAGTCGGGACGCTGGTCCGGCTTCCAGTTGAAATCCCTCAACTGCATCATGTCCGGCGTCAGCTCCCTGACAGGATATGCGTCGCTCTTGACATTCTCGTTATAAAGCACCCTCTGGACCTGCCCGTCCTTCATGCGTCCGGTCATAAGACGGCACTCCTTCTGGTTCATGGTCGTTATCACAGAATCCTCAGATACATAGAACATCGCCGTAACTCCTCCGAGAGCATCGAAACGCGATATCTGGCCGTCCTTGAAATATCCGGTCATCTCCGGAGACTTGATCTGATGATAATAGCGTCCGGCCTCCTCCTCGGATATGACAAAGGCATTGGAGAAAAGCAGACCCTTGTCCAAAGTCTCGTTACGTATGAGAAACTGCATACTGTCAGCCGTGATCTGCGTTTTCGTCTCATACCATATGACCGGACTTACATAAAGCCTCGCGATGGAGTCAAGCGATGAGAACAGCATCGAGTCACAGCGTACCTGCATATCGTTCCTGTATATCCTGACGTTATGGTACGCCTCCACGAAACTGACTTCCGTGGTGTCCAACTGCACCGCAGCCGAATCCACCGCCACTGAGTCCTGAACCGCGAGCGAGTCCGTGACACCCGGCATACCGCCTCCGGAAATTGAAAGAGAATCCTGTACGGCCGATGAGTCCGGAGACATACCTTTGCCGGCAGTCTTGTTTTCAGTAGAAGTCTGCGTACTTGACGCAGACGGCGGCGGGGCGAGCGGATCGACCAAAGCATCCTCATACCTCTGTCTGGCCGCAGCTGCCACAGCACTGTCCACCTCGAACATTCTCTGGGTATAATATCTCATCATGTCGGCCGCCATGAATACCGAGTCCCGCTCTCCCGCCTCATTCTCCTCCACCAGAACAAGGGCGGGATCACGGTAGACCTCAGCCTTGCGCGGATCGTTCCAATAGAACAGCTCGCCTCCCAGAACCACGACATTGTCAACCGTATCGGTAAGCTGCACATTGCCGAGAAGATGCGAGAACTCAGTCATCCTGTCATAGTTCAACGTATCGCACCACAGCTCGTAATCCTCCGTCAATATATGGACATCGTCCCTGAAAAACAACTTCTCATTCCCCCTGTCATACCAGCCTGCTCCCGATGAAATATGGTTCACATCGTACCAGCCCTCCGTATTGCCATAAAAATCCGCCACATTGCTGCGCGAGTCATACACAAGACGGTCGCACTTGAAGAACATGCTGTCCGAAAACATCTCGACACGGTCTACAAACTCGAAAGTCCGGATCCTTGACTCATACCTGCCGCGCATGCTTTCTATGATGTTTCCGGAACTGTCACGCATGGCTCCTCCTTTAAAGAAAGTCGCGACACTGTCCTTGGTATTGTAATCAAGATAATTGGTCCTCAGGACATTGCTGTCGCGATCCATGAGCTGGACAAGATGGCCACGGAACTTGGCCGTATTTTCATGGATGACATACCTGAGACTGTCTCCGGTGAGCATGGTATTCTCCTGCTCGATACGGACCCTGCCTATAGCATCTATATACTGCCCGTTCACATTCCAGTACGCACTGTCACACTTAAGGTAAGTATTGTTATGGAAAAACACCGCATGGCCTACTACCTTACGGTACTCCACCCCACCTATTTCCACCAGTCTTGCCCTGTCCGCAGACAGGAGACGCACAAGCGAATCCCTGGTCTCCTGCCCGCAGACAGACATCAGGGAGAGAAGGAGCAATGATACCAAAGATACAGAACGTCTCATTTCAGCCATCCTTCACGTTGAAAAACACATTTCTGGAAAATAGGATCAATCACTATGTACGTGGTCTGCTGCTTGTCCTGTATAAACTGTTCTATGGCATCCATGGCCTTCTGATTGGTCGCATGGTCCAGAAGGACATCGAAATCGTCATTGTAAGTAGCCGTATGGGCAGGACGGACTTTATCCAGACGCAGGATCTTGTACACCGTATTGCCGTTCCGTCCCTCATTGTCCGTAGACTCTATAGGTCCCGACACATCTCCCTCCTTCATATTGCGCAGCACTTCGTACTCGTTGGCCTTAAGTTCGTCCACAGCAAAAAAGGGTGCTCCTGTCATGGGATCCGACACCAGCCCTCCGTTGGTTCTTGTCTTAGGATCCTCCGAATACTTCTTGGCAGCCTGCTCGAACGTGATGCTGTCCGTCAATATGACATTGCGTATGGAGTCCAGACGCAGGAAAGCCGAATCCCGGTCCTCCCGTGTATACCTCGGCTTGAGCAATATATGGCGGGCATTGAACATATCCCCCTTACGTTCTATCAGCTGTATCAGATGAAAGCCGTCCGGAGTCTGCACTATCGGAGATACCTGCCCAGGCTTCAGGGACATGGCGGCATCGCTGAATTCCGGCCAGAAAAAGGACTTGGACGTCATGCCGAGCTCTCCACCGCGCATGGCGCTGTTGTCCTCCGAGTAAAGTGTCGCCAACAACGAGAACTTCTCACCGTCAATCACTCTCTGGCGGAATTCCAGAAGACGCTCGCGTACCTCCATCTCGGCTCTTTCCACGTTGGGATATATGACTATCTGGCTGAACTGGTACTTCGTCGGTATCACAGGAAGACTGTCCTTCGGTATCCGTTTGTAATACTGCTCGACCTCCCGCGGTGTCACTTCCCCTATCTTGCCGGCTATGTTCCTGCGCATCTCCCCGGCAAGATTCTGCTCCATCATATCGTTCCTCCACTCATTCCTGAGAACATGGAGCGGCTTGCCGTAATATTGCTCGACACCTTCCTCGCCTCCATGCATTGACAGCTCGTAGTCAACCCTTTCACTGAGGGAGGCATTGAGCATGTCCTGATTGACCGCAAGGCTGTCCAGAACGGCCTGGGTGTACAGCAGCTTCACTACCAGCATCTCCTCCAGCGTACTGCATCTGTCGGATGAAAGGCCGTAGCTCTGTCTGGCCAAAGCCTGAGCCTCTACATCGGAAAGCAGGATAACACTGTTTCCCACAATGGCCACGGTCTTGTCAACCACGCCCTCGTAACGCTGGGCGGCCGACTCCGTCATGGAGAACGCAAGGAGCATCAATGCCGCCATAATAGCCTTTGTCTTCATTTCACTTGGAATAAATTACAAACTTCTCTGACATTATTGCATCATTTAGCAGATTTCGTTCCAAACTGGTGAGAAGCTCCTGTTTTCTTCTATTCAATATATTGTTTCTGATGATGTCCTTACAGTATTCGTAAGGAGCCTGGCTGCCTGCAGGGACATAGCCGTCCAACGATATAAGGTACGTATAGCCCAAACGGCTCGTCTCAAAGTAGGACTTCTCGTCAAGGACTCTGGCCATCTCCTGAACATCCATTCCCGTACCCTCCACGAGTGCGTCAAGGGCAGTCCACGAATCCAGAACGGAGTATTTGTCGGCGGATGTGTAGCACATCTCTTCCAGACGGCCCAGGTCTTCCTCGTTTCTCGACCTGTACAGGGAACGCACAGGACTGAGATTCGGAGAATTGTCACTGATTTTTATATACCAGCCTTTTATAAGCGGGACATGGGTGATTACGCTGGACGGGTGAGTGCTGTAGAAATCCATATATTCCTGTTCCGACACAGCCGTATCCAGACGCTGCTCCACATACTGCTGCTCATAACGGTACACTAAAAGCTGCCGTCTGTACTCCTCCAACTTGTCCTCGACATCCCGGTCTGCCTTGGACAGGCGGCTCTCAGCTATGTCAAGCAGCAGCCTGTCCTTGGCCCAGGAATATATATACCGCTCTACCATCCTGGTACTGTCCGCTGGAGAGAATCCATGTATGTTCAACGCATCTATATCGCTTTTATAAAGGACCTCATTACCTGCCCTGGCTATCACGTCTCCCTTGAAGAGACGATCGTACAGCCGACAGGACGAGACTGAGACACAGAGTATGACAATCCATAGGATCCTTGAGGACATACCGGCGGGAAATATTATCTGCTGTAGTTTGGAGCCTCGCGCGTAATGGTCACATCGTGAGGATGGCTCTCCGCCATACCGGCGGCCGTGATGCGCACGAACCTTGCGTTCTTCAATTCGGAGATACTGTGAGCTCCACAGTATCCCATACCGGAGCGGAGACCGCCGACAAGCTGGTACACCACTTCTGCGAGAGTCCCTTTGTACGGAACCTGCGCGACGATACCCTCGGGCACCAGCTTCTTGATGTCCTCCTCCATATCCTGGAAGTAACGGTCCTTCGAGCCGAGCTGCATTGCCTCAAGCGAGCCCATTCCTCTATATGACTTGAACTTTCTGCCATTCAGAATGATAGTCTCACCTGGGGACTCCTCTACTCCAGCAAAGAGCGAGCCCGCCATGATGGTATCGGCACCTGCTGCAAGAGCCTTGACAATATCGCCCGAGTACCTGATACCGCCGTCCGCGATAATCGGAATGCCCGAACCTTTGAGCGCCCCGGCAACCATCATGATCGCAGACAGCTGGGGTACACCGACACCCGCTATGATCCTCGTAGTGCATATAGAACCAGGACCTATACCGACCTTGACAGCATCCACTCCGCAGTCCCTCAGAGCCTCGGCGGCCTCTGCCGTAGCGATGTTGCCGGCAATGATCTGCAATCCGGGGAACTTCTTGCGTACAGTCCTCAACGTTCTGAGAACCCCCTCGGAATGTCCGTGTGCCGTATCAAACACGAGAGCGTCAGGCTCTACGGACATCAGCATCTCCACTTTCTCCACGCTCTCGGAATTGATTCCGACAGCTGCGGCTACGAGAAGCCTTCCCTTCGAATCCTTGCTGGCCGTAGGATTGTCCTTGATCTTCATAATGTCCTTGTATGTGATGAGACCGGCCAGCTTGCCGCTCTTGTCCACCACAAGCAGCTTCTCTATCTTGTAACGCCTCAACAGCTCGGTGGCCTCTTTCAGATTCGTACCGTTGGTGGTGGTGATAAGATTCTCCTTGGTCATCACCTCGCTTATGGGAGTCTTAGGATTGTCCTGAAAACGAAGGTCCCTGTTGGTGACAATACCGCAGAGCATCCCGTGCGCGTCCACTACGGGAATCCCTCCGATATGGTTCTCCCTCATCAGGTCAAGAGCGTCTCCTACGGTCGCGTTCTCCCTGATGGTGACAGGATCGTAGATCATGCCGTTCTCAGCCCTCTTCACCTTCCGTACCTGCTCCATCTGCACATCGATGGGCATGTTCTTGTGGATGACTCCGATACCGCCCTCCCGTGCAATCGCTATAGCGAGTTCTGCCTCAGTGACCGTATCCATGGCGGCGGATACGATAGGGGTGTGAAGTGTAATCTCTCTCGTGAGCTTTGTGCTCACATCCACTTCCCTCGGCAGCACGTCCGAATGCGCCGGAATAAGGAGGACGTCATCAAAAGTGAGTCCTTCAACAATTGGGGAATTCGTATAAATCTGCATCGTATTGTCTCCTTGTCACTCCGCCTTCTTTGAAACTATCGCACTAAGCTTGTCATACATCACGTCCAGAGAACTGAGAAGTTCTTCAGTAAGGTTACGGTAGTATGACTTTTTATTTCCCTCCGGATGGCTGATCCTTGCCAGAATACCGTCGCGTAGGTCAAGAGCCTCGTTGGTCAGATCGAGAATCTGTCCGGACTTTTCCTCACCTCCATTAAAGCCCATGCTGATAAATGCATCTGACAGGAACTCGTCTATCAGATAATTGACATCCTTTTTAATAACTCTTAAATTCATAATCCTTCGTTTTAATATTGCTTGTCTCTATTATACTCAGTCGTTGAAGTACCACGGATGGTCGGCCACCGTCACTATACCGGGTCCAGTATTCTGGTTTCCGAGAATCCTGACAGCGCCGACAATGCTCTTGTTAGTGTATGAATCCTGCCTTCCCGGCAACAGACTGTTGATCCTTACCCGGAGGGAAGAATGGATCATCATGCCGTCAGACATGTAGATGCCTACATGAGTCACACTGCCCGGTCCTCCGTCCGCTGCGGGACGGCCGAAGAAGACCAAATCGCCGGATCTCAGGTTTCCGAGTATGTCGGTAAAATCCAACGCAGTACCGGTGTTTATCTGCTGACGGGCATCCCGAAGCAGAATGATTCCGTTCATGAAATAACTCATCTTCACAAGTCCGCTGCAGTCAAGCCCCTTGGGCGAAAGCCCTCCCCACAGGTAAGGGAATCCGAGGAACATTCCGGCGGTAGCGACGATATCCTCCCCTGACGGAGACTCCACAGAGGACAGCCATCCGGACATGGACTTCACACTGTGCCGTCCGATGTAGCCGGCCCTGCCGTCAGGCAGCATCACCGGGACATACCCGTCGTTGCCTTCCCCCGCTGCCCATGCCTCGACTATATTGCCCATGACACAGTCCGAAATAACCCTTGCCTGCTCATGCGGATCTTCTCTGACCACCGTGAAATAATCCGTGACTATATATCTTGACGCAGATTTCCACTGCTCGAAACGCTCATCGGACAAAAGAGCGATATTGAGTTCCGTCGTCCAACCGGAATACCCCTCCGGCGTCACAATCGAGTACCAGTACCCGTGCTTGCCGGTAACCTCAACAGGTGTGCCCATAACTGCCTGGGAAATCGTCTCTGACTGATAGTCCGGCTCCGATTTCATATCCGTAACGGATACGGACACCAAGGCCATGCTTTTCTCTGACGCCGCATGGGAGACTGCGCCAAGAAGACAGAAAAGCACGATTGTGAACAAAACTTTCTTCATTCCTGCAAATATAAACGAGTTTTTTATATTTTTGAAATTTATTATGAAAAGGTTTACACTGATTATCCTCATGACAGTCGCAGCCGTCATGACCATGACAGGCCAGAGCCACGTATCCCCGCAGGACACCTGTCGCCAGACCCTGTCCATATCGCTGCTTACATGCTCGCAAGGAAAGGATATTTCCTCGGCATTCGGACACTCGGCCATCCGCGTCCGGGATTCGGAAAAAGGACGCGACATCGTCTTCAACTATGGGACATTCAGTTTCAACGAGCCACACTTCCTGCTCAATTTTCTCAAGGGAGACCTCAATTATTTCCTTTCCATAAGCTATTTCAATGAGTTCAAGAGCGCATACGAAAGAGCTGGGCGCGGCATCACCGAGCAGCCGATGAACCTCACGGAAGACCAGAAAGCCAGAATATACTCTTTCCTTATGGAAAACGCCCGACCTGAAAACAAGTATTACCTGTACGATTTCCTGCAGGACAACTGCGCAACACGCATAAGAGACATATTCGACCGTTACGGCAAAGATGAATTCATCCTTACCGACACTGTCACCGACATGACATACAGAAGCGAGCTGGACAGGCTCATCGGAGACAGACGGTGGATGATGTTCGGTGTGGACCTCCTGCTCGGCGCCAGAGTCGACCGCCGGATAACCTTACGGGAAACAGAGTTCCTTCCCGACAGACTGGCCGGAATACTTGCGACATACCGCAATCAAGACATGGGAGGCATACCGCTGATGACATCGGAAAACACGATAAGCGGACCTGCCCCAGGCCCCGGTCATTTCAAGAAGACACTGTCCAGAATCACATCACCGTTCACAGTATTCACGGCCGTATTCCTGTTCTACCTGCTGTTCTTCCTACGCACAGGAAACAAACAGAGATTTACCAGAATATTCTCAACCGTCCTCTACGCCATACTCGGGACAGGAGGAGTCATTCTGACGCTCATGTGGATAGCCACCAACCATATCTGGACAGCCGAAAACTGGAATCTGCTGTGGATGAATCCCCTGTTCCTCATCCCGGCAGTAATCAGGGGAGGCCGGGTCAAGAACATTATCATAACCATTCTGACCCTCATATCAACGGTAGGGCTGACTGCATCATGGCTGCTGCCGCAGACATTCCATCCTGCCGTATGCATAATCATACTCCTCACCATACTGACAGCCGTCACCAGACGGAGCGTATACAGCAAGTAACACCGACAAGACACTATTGCAAACAATATGATACTGGATTCGTTAAGAAGTTTTGAGAGATACACCACCCTGCACCCGTCATTCGGAAAAGTGCATGAGTTCATCAGGAGTCACGACCTTCACTCCCTTCCAGAAGGCAGGCACGTCATCGAAGAAGGCAATGTATGGTGTACCATATCCGTCAACAAAGCCAAGGAGATCGAGAACGCTCCTCTTGAGGTGCATGATACATTCATAGACATCCACGTCATACTTGAAGGCACGGAAATCATCGGCTTCCGGGACAGGTCCAAATGCCTCGGAATCGATGTCAAGTATGACGAGGCCGATGACATCGCTTTCCTGAAAGAACAGCCGGAGGCTTACATCAGCTACTCTGACGACAACTTCGTAATCTGTTTTCCACAGGACTGCCACGCACCGCTCATAGGCTCAGGATCCATCAGAAAAGCCGTCTTCAAAGTCCGTCTGTGACAACATTCGCAAGCGGCACACCGTATCCTCAGGTCATGAAGTCATGAGCAGATACAACTCATACGTCGGCTATTTCAAGAGAACTTACGGAGAACGGCTGCAAAAGGTCGTTGTGGACGCCGGTTTCACCTGCCCCAACCGGGACGGACTCGTCGGTACCGGCGGCTGCACCTACTGCGACAACGCGGCCTTCCATCCCGGCTACAGCACTGCCGGTATCCCTATCCGCGAGCAGATAGACGAGGGCATCAGGTTCCACCGTGTCCGCTATCGTAAAGCGGAAAAATTCCTGGCCTATTTCCAGCCATACTCAAACACGTACGCTCCATTAGAACGGCTCATGACCGTATACGGTGAGGCCCTGTCCCATCCTCATGTGGCAGGTATCGTCATCGGCACCAGACCTGACTGTGTAGATGCCGGGAAACTGGACTACCTCGCCTCGCTGGCAGCCAGGGGGCATATAGTCATCATCGAATACGGTATCGAATCATGCTATGACAGGACTTTGAAACGCATCAACCGGGGCCACTCCTTTGCAGACGCAGTCAGAGCAGTAAAGATGACTGCCGAACGTGGACTGACACAGGGGGCACACTTCATCTTCGGCCTGCCCGGAGAAAGTATCGATGACATGCTGGCCTATGCGCCTATTATCAATGCCCTGCCTCTGCACTCCGTCAAATTCCACCAGCTCCAGATAGTCCGGGGCACGGCCATGGAGCGAGAATTCGCCTCGCACCCGTCAGACTTCGTCACATTCTCCTTGGACGGATACCTCGACTTCATGACCGGACTGCTGGAACGTCTCCGTCCCGATCTGTACATCGAACGCTTCGCCGGCGAGGTACCGCCACGCTTCGTCAATTCCACTCCATGGGGCCTGCTCCGCAACACCGAGCTCATACGCCTGCTGGAGCAACGTCTCGAAGAACGCGATACCTTCCAAGGCCGCCTCTACCGCCCATCCTCTCCAGCCACTCCGGAAAAGTGACCCGGTTTCCTACAAACCCAGAGCACTTTTCCGTCACGCACCCATTCTGCGCCAATCATGAAGCACTCGCCCTGCCTTGTGGTTCACGTTCCCAGGGTTCCGCAACGGCAGCGTTTCCCGCGATCCGGTGCCGGTGTGGCAGACGGGCCGTGAGGAGGAGATCGCGTCCCGGGCACTTGCGTCTCAGACGCAGCCATTTTGCAATGTCCAGCATATCACCAAAATTCATCCCGCTTATTATCAAAGACATACGTTTTGGCAACTTGCTGGACCAGGCATATTTCGCTACCAAACGGCCATTCTGCCCCATATCTTCACAAGTCCAGCAGACACCCTTCTCCAGAATATCTGATTATCAGGCATTTCTGTGAGCGCACTTTGTTGGACGTGAAGTACACATCAACGCCTGAAGTCTGACTCGCTTGAAATCAGCAGGACTTTCCCTATTGTGTCCGTAATTTTACAGTAACAGTACGCATACCCCTCGGAAAATCTACTGAACCCTTAAGTCTGGCCGTCATCTCTTCCACACTCTCTCCGTCCTCTGGGAGAACTTCGACACCCCGGTAAGCATCACGAACTGTAGGTCTGCATCCGCCGCCTTGAACACAGAGTAGAACCCTTTCAGAACCTCCCGGTTCCAGTCCTCCAGCTTACGCGGCTGTGGAAATAATTCCGCAGGGTAGAGACAAGCAGGCTCTTGCCTAATCTGCGCGAACGGCTCAGAAGATAGATTTTGCCTTTTGTGACCAAGTCGTACAGCAGACCGGTCTTGTCCACGTAGACATAACCGTCCTCGCGTATCTGTTCGAAACTCTGCACTCCTATCGGGTATTTCAACATAACTCCAACATCCAAAGATACGCAAAGTACCCGACTCGCCGTTCAGCTTTTTAATGTTCCGCTACGGGTTGGAGGTTTTTTCAGGATTATGGCCCCCAATTGCATTATGCGCACTCACGGATTGCTGTCTGTCAGTAGCGGCGGGGGCGGAAGAGGGCGGCGGCACTGACCAGAATGACGAGACCGAGCAGGATGAATCCGTGGGGACGGATCTGGCGGGAAGTGGCCTTGATGGTCAGGTCGCCGGCCAGAAGACGGTAGCCGTCTACTTTCCAGACCGGGAGGCCGTCATCCATCAGGTCGGTGTTGGCTGAGGTCAGCCGGCCCGGCATCCGAACCTGGTACATCATGGCGTAGAAGAACGGAGCGGTCAAGCTGCTCTCTATAGCCGATATCTTTTCTCTCCAGACCTCAGCATGGACAGCGGCTGCGTCAGCATAGGCCGGACTGCCGCTCAGCCGGCTCATTTCTTCGGCAATATCCGCCATAAGCGATATGGCCTTCCTTTCAGCCTCATCTCCGAATGGAAACATGTCCTCGTAAAAGTCGTAACGCTTTCCCATCCACTGCATCAGCCTGTTTTTCAAACTGTCAGTCAGCTCCTCCCCGGCATCCGGGCAGATGATACTGTATATCTGCTCACGGTAGCATACATTGACCCATTCGGTATATCTGTCATACAGATCGGTTATGCCGATATAAGCCTCCGCGCCGTTCATCCCCGGGTAGCAGCCGGCACTGCGGAACCACCTGTCAATCTCATCCCCGGTCATGCAGCTGTCAGGCGGGACAGGCATCCCGTCCGCTATGCCCGGAACTACGCAGGTATAGCTGTAGGTGTTGAAAAACAGGCCTTTCTTCCTATCCCACTGCTCTCTGGTCTTGAGATACGGCAGAGCGGCGTACTCTTCCAAGGCCGGGACATCGCTGTAGGAGGAGTCGTACTGCTCAAATGTCCTGCGGGCGTAGAAGTCAAGTGCCGCCGAGTCGTCCAGGAACCACCGGGTCTCCGGAACGGGCATCCTGCCTGTCTCCCATCCTGCCACGGGTTCAAAGAGAAACGGATGCGAGGACAGGTCTCCGGTCAGACAGGCGGAATCAGCGTCAGCGTAGACCGTTTTGGTCATGCTGCCGTCGGGGTGAATCTCCGGGACGACTGCGTAATAGGTGATGCATGAGGGGAAAAATACTGTGGCGAGGACTGCCGTCAAGGCTGATGACAGTTTCCTGCAAGAATGGGTTTGGCTGTTGGTTTTCATAATCTTGGGGTTTTTACGGCCTGCTCTACAGCTCGGTCAGGGACTGCCGCAGGGCCTTGATTTTACGATAATGTTCCAGATGCGTGTCCGCCTCCCGGTATACGGAGCAGGAAGGGATGTCGAGGTTATGGACATCCATGCGGACCGCAGTATCCACATCCTGATGGGCAATCAGCAGGGACAGCATCATGGCAAGGGCTGCCGCAATTCCCGTACACGCGGGAACGATTCTCGTCCACTGCGTCCGGCTGCTCCGCCCCGGTGTCTGAACAGCAGCGGCGCCGCTATCCTGCTTCCGAGGCTCTATCCGCTCCAATATCCGCCCGGTGACCTCCTCCGGATGAGGCATCTGCGGCTCGGAGCCACGCATCTTCTCTATAAATTCGCTGTATCTCATATTATAAATTTACCAGATTATAATTCCTTTTCAAGGGCCTTTCTGACCTTCTGACGGGCAATGTACAGATTGCTTTTAATCTGCACCGCGCTCCATCCGGTGATACGGCGGATCTCCTCAAACGGAAGTCCCTCTATCTCTGCAAGCACGAACACCGTCCGCTGCATCGGAGCCAAGGTCGAAGTTACTTTCCGGAACCGCATTTCCAGGTCCCTTCCGGCCACATCACTTTCCGGATCCAGAGCGCAGTCTCCACCGCGTTGCCTGAGAGCCTCCTGCTCGTACCTCCGCCGCCTCTTGCGCCTGCGCAGCACGTCGTAGCACTGACGGCAGGCGATCGCTCCCAACCAAGTAGCAATGCTGAAACGTATGTCATACCCCGATATGGCCTGCCACGCCCGTACAAAGGTTTCCTGCACCGCATCCTCTGCCTCATCACTGTCTCCAAGTATCCGCACACAGATACGGAACACACTCTGCCGATACTGCCTCACTATCAGAGCAAAGGCCCTGGCATCCCCGTTTTTTGCCTCTTGTATCGTTTCAGACATCATTGTTTTCCGCCATTTTCATCAAATATACGCTCAATGATAGGAAAAGTCAAAAACAAATCTTAAATTTGTTGGTGTTATTTATTAACCTATTATATTCATACCACTATGTACAACAAACAATTATGGGAGCAGAGCGTGGACATGATCATCAAGTCCATCTGGATCTACACTATCGCCGGTATTCTGGGCGCTATCTTCGGAGCCATTGACGACATCCTCAACCCTGTAAGCTTCATGGCCGCCCTTACCGGAGAGGAAGGACCGACAGGAGCGTTCGGCACGCTTGACATCATATGCCAGATTGCAGTAATCGTCGGCTATGTACTGTTCTTCCTCAACATCAAGAAGTTCGTAGACGCTCAGCCCACAGATGCCGACCGTGCGGCCGCCAAGAATGTCTATACCTCCTATCTCTTTCTGATTATCGCCACAGTAGTCGCCTTTATCCCTATCGTAGGCGGCATTGCCTGGCTGGTGCTCATAATCCTCAGTTACGTCAAGTTACTGTCCGGCTATAAGGGCCTTAGAGAGTCTGCGACACTGAAGACCGAGGCGAAGAACGGAGCCGGTATCCTATACACGGCCACAATCTGGATTCTGGTAGGAATGGTGATAAACATCATACCTCTTGTCGGAGGCTTCCTCAACGCAATCATCTCTCTGATAATGTTCTTCTATGTTCTTCGTGGCTGGAAACAGATAGGCCAGAACGCACCTGAGGACACAGGCGCGGCATCAGAACCTCAACCCCAGCCTCAAGAATAAGAAATCACCCCGTCTCAAGCATAGGAATAACAAAAGCCGGCCCGCGTTCTTTTCGCTGACCGGCTTTTATTTTACCGTTGTACGTCAGGACGGCATCAGCCGTTGACTTTGTGGTAGTCCTCCAGGAACTTTGCGAGTCCTGAGTCTGTCAGGGGATGCTTCAGCAGGCCTTTGATGGCAGGGAGAGGACAAGTAGCCACATCAGCGCCGGCTTTAAGGCAGTCGATGATGTGACGGGTATGGCGGATAGATGCAGCAAGTACCATTGTGCCGAAACCGTAGTAGTTGTACATCTCTACGATGTCTTCGATGAGGCCTATACCGTCCTCGGATATGTCATCGAGACGGCCTACGAAAGGAGATACATAAGTGGCTCCGGCCTTGGCTGCGAGAAGAGCCTGGCCGATGGAGAATACGAGGGTACAGTTGGTCTTGATTCCCTTTTCTGAAAAATACTTCACAGCCTTAATGCCTGCTTCAGTGCAGGGGAGTTTGATGACAATATGTTCATTGAGTGCTGCAAGCTCCTCACCCTCGCGTACCATGCCCTCATAGTCGGTGGCGATCACCTCCGCGCTCACATCGCCATTCACGATGTTGCAGATGTCGATATAGTGTTTATACTGATTCTCCTTGCCCTTGATGCCCTCTTTGGCCATCAGGGAAGGATTGGTGGTAACTCCGTCGAGCACGCCCATGGCGTAGGCTTCGCGGATCTGGTCCAGATTAGCTGTGTCGAGAAAGAATTTCATTATTCGGATATTTTTAAATTCTGGTGCAAAGTTAAAAACTGTTTTGCTTTTTCCCATAGAAAATTTGACAGCCTGGTCGTACCGGACCCGGCAGCGCATGCGGGGAGTGTACCTAATCTGCGGTTTTCCGGTATACCCCAATATAAAAAAAGAGGCACCCCTCTGCTACAACAGGTACCCCTTCCTTGTGTACTAAAACCTAAACCTATTATATAGATGCAGGTTTGTTGCATTTCGTTGCATGAAAATCAAAAAAATCAAAAATTTTTATCAACGGCCTTTTCGGGTCTGTAATTTCCGTGTAAAATGGATGGAATGGACCCTGAGGAAGAAATAATTGTCACAGGATGCGGGAAAGTGTCCTGCGGGTTGGAAGTGCGGTGATGATAAGGCCGATAAGGGCGATGCCTCCGAGGGTGAGGAGGATGTCTCCTGGCTTGATGACTACAGGGTAGTATTCGACTACAAAGTTGCCGGGCATGCGGATGACACCGATGTACTGCTGGATGAGACACAGGATGATGCCGATGACAATGCCTATGAGAGCTCCTGACATGATGATCATCCATCCTTCATCGAAAAATATCCGGCGGATCAGGTCCGGTTTGGCCCCGAGATGCTGGAGGGTGGCAATATCATCCCGTTTTTCTATGATGAGCATTGTCAGTGATCCGAAGACATTGCAGGATATGACTATCATTATGAACAGCAGGATCATGAAGATAACAGCTTTCTCTATGCGCATCATACGGTAGACAGTCTCGTTCTGCATGTATCTGTCCTTGACGGTGAATTCTTCGCCGAGTACGGTACGGATATCCTTTACTGCCTGTCTGGCATCTGTGCCGGGGAGCAGGCGGATTTCCACGATGCCGGCCTCGTTGTCCATTAATCCGACAAGCCTGCGGGCCCTTTCGATGGGAACGAAGACGGTGTTGCTGTATTTCTCATTGCCCGAGAAGAATGTGCCGACGGAGAAGAATGTCTCCTTGTTGAGGGATGCTGCTGGATTGACCAGTGAGATGTCCCTGCCTCGGGCAGGAAAATAAACTTCGATAGGATCCAGAAACCTCGGCCTGATGCCCATTTCCACGGCCAGTCCTCTGCCTGTGACAGCCTGTGCAACTTCCCCGTGCATGAGGGTGAATTCTCCATCCACTATGCAGGACTGTATTTCGGCGTTTTCGGTATAGCTTTGTTCAACCCCTTTAAGCAGAGCCGTACCTTCTTCCCGGTCGTAGGTAAGGAAGACAGTTTCTTCGACGCTTTCGTTGACAGAGGCTATGCCGGGCATTGAGCGGACGGCTTCGAAGATTTCCGTGTCGGTGCGGAAGTACTTGGCTGAGTCGCAGGTGACGGTTATGTCCGGCATGGCCCGGTCATACATGCCGTGCACCACGTCCTCGAAACCGTTGTATATGGACAGTACCATGATCAGGGCGCAGGAGCCTACGGCAATGCCTATCGCACTGATTAGCGATATGATGTTGATGACATTGTGCGACTTCTTGGCGAATAGGTAACGCCGGGCTATGAACCAGGACAGACGCATAGGCTACTTGGAGAGCAGTTCGTCGATGTGCTCCACATAGTCCAAAGAGTCGTCTACATAGAAGATGAGTTCCGGAATGATACGCAGCTGCTTGGCCATCTGGCGGCCCAGCTCCCCGCGCATGGACTTGCCCGATTCCTGTATCATCCTGAATACCTTCTCCTGCTTGGCGGAGGGAAAGATGCTGACGTAGACCTTGGCCACAGCAAGGTCAGGACTGATGGTGACTCCGCTGACTGACACGAGGGCTCCGTCCCAGGCGGCCATGCCCCTGGAACGGATAATCTCGGCCAGATGTCTCTGGAGCTCCTTGGCCACTTTGAGCTGGCGGGTGCTTTCTCCTTCCATAACGGTTTACTCGAATTTGAGGATGTAATAGTTCTTCTTGCCCTTCTGCGCGAGGATGTACTTGCCGTCGATGAGATCCGCGCTGTCGATGGTCCGGTCCGCGCTGTCGCATTTGTCCTTGTTGATGGACAGTCCGCCTCCCTGGATCATCTTGCGGCACTCTCCCTTGGAGGGAAATACGTCAGTGGTCACGGCGAGCAGGTCGATGACATTCTGTGGAAGCACATCCTTGCTGAGGCTGTACTGGGGCACTCCGTCGAATACCGAGAGGAAGGTCCTCTCGTCCAGCGAGCGCAGAGTCTCGGAGGTGGACTTGCCGAAGAGGATCTGGGATGCGTCCACAGCCTTGTGGTACTCTTCCTGCCCGTGTACCATGACGGTGATTTCGCGTGCGAGCAGTTTCTGGAGTTCCCGCAGGTGAGGGGCCTTGGCATGCTCCGCCACGGCTGCTTCTATTTCCTCCCGGCTGAGAGTGGTGAATATCCTGATGTATCTGGCGGCGTCCTCATCGCTGACGTTGAGCCAGAACTGGTAGAATGCGTAGGGTGTGGTGTATTCCGGCGAGAGCCAGATGTTGCCCTTTTCGGTCTTGCCGAACTTGCCTCCGTCGGACTTGGTCATCAGGGGCCAGGTCAGTCCGTATGCCTCTCCGCCTAATTTGCGGCGGATAAGTTCCACGCCTGTGGTTATGTTGCCCCATTGGTCGCTGCCGCCCATCTGCAGCTTGCAGCCGTAGTGCTCGTACAGGTATGTGAAGTCGTAGCCTTGGAGCAACTGGTAGGTGAATTCGGTGAAGGACATGCCCTCGCGGCCTTCACCGCTGAGTCTCTTTTTTACCGAGTCCTTCGCCATCATGTAGTTGACGGTGATGAGCTTGCCTATCTCGCGGGTGAAATCGAGGAATCTCCAGTCCTTCATCCAGTCGTAGTTATTGACCAGAATGGCGGCGTTGGGGGCGTCACTCTCGAAGTTGATGAACTTGGAGAGCTGAGCCTTGATGCATTCCTGATTGTGCCGTAGAGTGTCTTCGTCGAGAAGGTTGCGCTCCTGTGATTTCATGGAAGGGTCGCCTATCATGCCCGTAGCTCCGCCGATAAGGGAGATGGGCCGGTGTCCGGCATCCTGAAAATGCTTCAGCATCATGACGCTGACCAAGTGGCCTATGTGCAGCGAGTCAGCTGTGGGGTCAATCCCTACGTACGCCGTACACAGTTCCTTGTTCAACAGTTCTTCGGTTCCTGGCATGATGTCATGAATCATGCCTCTCCATTTGAGGTCTTCGATAAAATTCTTCATCGTATGAGATAAGTCGTCCTTGTTTAATAATCTGCGCAAATGTAGTCATTTTTGCGCAGATTATAGTATGCGTGACAGAAGTACGAATGCTGTTATCGGCGGTAGACGCGCCAAAGTGCCAGCCCGACGCAGACCAGCATGAGGACAAGTACGGTCCAGATGAACCACATGTTCAGGGTCTGAGTCTTGCCGGCGGCTACTGAGAGTGTGGAGTTGGCACCGAAAGAGAGCAGAAGGGTCAGCAGCAGGTTGAGCTGCGCGGCGAGGTCTTTTTTCGCGCTGTTGATTACGGGATTTTCGGATTTTCTGTGAGACTTGAGGATTCTGCCGGATTTTATGTCGCTGATGGTGCTTTTGCGGGGCATCAGGCGAAGGTTGACCATCTGGGGGTATATCTGGGCCAGCAGCATTATCAGGTAGAGGCCGAGTCCTATGAGGGCGAGAGTCAGGAGTATGCCCCTTCCTCCCACATTGTCCACTGCTCCGTGTATGTCGAAATGTACAGGCACCGGCACTCCCTCCAGGCGGGACCATGAGAGCATCGGCAGGAAGCCTGACAGCATTGCCAATGTGGCGATGGAATTAAGGACAAGATTTATATGGCGTGTAATAATCATAACATATGGATTGTCAGCCTACCAGCCACACCATGACATGATTGTCGAATACCTCGTAATTTAGCCTGAAGGTCTCTTCTTCACCGTCGCGGTGGAGGAAAGTGGCTTCGAGTTCTCCTTCATCATGTGGCGTGAACCGCTCTATCTCCATCTGTCTCGCAAAATCCACGCCGTTACGTGACATGCGTTTGTACAGTGCTTCCTTGGCACACCAGTATATGGCCAACTGCTGGTTTGTGTTGTGGTCCGAGAGGTCGTCTTTTTCGTCCTCGGAGAGTACCTTGCGCTCGACAGCGGAGAAATCTCTGTCCAGGCTTTCTATGTCTATGCCTACGCTTTCCTCCGGATGAGCGATAACTACTGCAAATCTTGTGCAGTGCGAGATGCTTATCTCTACAGCGCAGTTCTGGAGATAGGGTTTCCCGTTATCATGATGACCAAGATACAGTTTGTCGGGAAACATTATGTTGAGAATGGCTCTTACAGCAAGTTTCTCCTTGCGTCTCGCAGGACTCTTTGTGATCATCAGATCTTCGAGCTCGTCGTTGGGTATGGGCGCGCATATGCGGCGCAACTCGTCTTCGTCCTCGGAGATCTCCCATACGCAGATCTCCGCACCGTTTTCTAGATTCTCTCGTTTATAAAGACCCATTTCGGATAAAAAATAGGTTACAAAGAAAAGCACTTATCTGCGAACTGCCAAATATTTTTCCAACATAAACGCGGGATGGTAGGACAATTTGGCTTTGCGCAGGCCCTCGTCTCCTGCATCGTCCTCACGGTTGACATACCTCAGACCGGTCGACTCATGCTCGAGAAAAGTGCGGTTGATCATGGGATATGCACCCGTAACATTGGAAAATGCCTTCTCGACATGCACGATAAAAGTATCGGAACAGAGCCGTTCGCCAAGTGTGTAGGCCACTACACGACCGTTGCAGCGCAGCATTCCCCCTCTGAGCCGCAGTGGTACGAAGTCATCGAGAGCCTTGCGCACCGCACAGGCCTCCATCTGCATCGATTCATTGTGTATGCAGCCGTTGAGGGCGCACCATTCGTCAGTCATTGTCCGGCATTCCTCTATCTGGCGGCGGCATAGTTCCGGGTCGTTGTCGGGATGTATACTCTCGTAGGCCCAGTCAGGGTTCTGTACCTTGAATCTGGAAATGAAATTGCGTTTGGGCTGGTATTTCTTTCCTGCAAGGGAGACCATTTTCTCAGTCTCGTAGATGTAGTCGAATGAACGGCGTATGGGGGAAAACTGATAACGGCCCGGAAGAAGTTCTTCTATCCGTTCCTTTATGCCGGCGATTGCCCATAGTGCAAAGCGTTTTCCGATGCTGGCGGAATCTTCCTCCATGACCATGAGGATTTCCCTGATATCTCCGGTACCGGCTGGGAAAATGTAGTTGGCGTATCCATCCTCCCCGTCGGAGCGGATGAGCAGCCAGTCCTTCCATCTCGCGATACGTGTGCCGAAGAACCGGGCCCAGATATACAGCGAAGTGAAGCAGTACTCCGTGGCCCGGTAATCTGAAACAGCAAGGAGCGGGTCGGCCCACTCCTTGTCGCTCAATTCTATATCCTTGAACTGTGGAAGATTACTCATACAGCCACTGGCTCAGGATGGATTTGATCTCTTTCTGGGTCGCTTCATCGAAAGTCGCTATTCGGGCTCTGTGGCTGCCTCCGGGCTGTATGAAGAACTTGATGTTGTCCTTGTGCGGGTCGGACGGCATGACTGCGGACCATGGGTCGAACTGGCCGTAGATAAAGAGCATGCGGGCGTCGGTGGCGAGCAGGAATGCTGATATTTTGTTGTAAAGGTAGTCGTTGAATTTCAGGTCAACGCCCTGGGGAAGCATGAGTTTCTGGAGATAGTTTTTGGTATTCTTGATGCAGAAATACTTCTTGTACTCCCTGAACGGTTTCATGTCATAGCCGTAGTATCCGAGTTCTTTGGCGGCCTGTACGAAGAACGGGGATGTAGTGCCCCATGAGACGAAGTACTCCGGCGAGCATATTTTCATCATATATTCGAACACCTCCTTGTCGGATGCGTTCTTGCCCGGTATAAGGGATGCGGGATATCCCCACTGCCAGAAAGCGAATGAAAACTCCAGCACTCCGTAGTCGTAGATTTCATCGACCGGGATATTGAATGCATATCCGTTGGACTTGCATAGTGAGTCATAGGCCGGCATCAGCCTGTCCTTGCGCAGCAGCAGTTCTATCTGGAAGTTCTTGACAGCCTCTCTCTCTTCGGGTGTCCCGGCGTAGTTCTCTATGAAAGGCTCGTGCCTGCCATCGTACAGAGCTCTGCAAAGGGGACCGACGTAAGGTACGGAGAAGTCTACGTCATCAGGGTAGTAGGCCCTGTATATCATAGTGTTCTGTCCACCCTTGCTGATGCCTGTAGATATCCACTTTCCGTTGAATACGCCCTTAAGGGCAGTTACCACTTCGTGCAGGTCGGCTGCTGCATTGGGGGCGTTCATGTAATCCCAGTCGATTTCCTCGGGGGATTTGCCGGGGTATGGTGTCGACTCAAGGAAGTAGCGGTGCTCGACTACAATATTGTTAGTGTTGAATAGGGCAGATATCTCGTCGCGATAGCGGGGGCTGGCCGCATACTGTGCTCCGTATCCCTCAGTTACCACCACTGTGGCACTGTCTGGATGTACGGCGCATACGTAGACTCTCTGGGTGAATGTACCCATGTCGGGATTCTTGTGATCGACCGGTTGTTCGAATATCACTAAGTATTTTTCTGGAAATGTCGTGCTTTCCATTGCCTGCACGTCCTTGACGTTGGGCAGGGCTGCTATGCGGTCTGCGAGTGTCGCGTCCTGGGCGAGTGACTGCACTCCGAGGACAGAGAAGACCAGCATTGCGGTAAAAAGGAATGTAAGTCTGCGCATAACTGTTGTTCTGTAGGTTTAATGTTGCGCAAATGTAAGATATTTTCGGGAATTGTGGTAGCCCGGTTATGAGATAAGATGCCGTTGTGCCGTGCAGGCTCAGATGTCCCGGGTGCCGCTGACGGTTTTCCATTCCCCGATGGTGCCGGTCTCCGAGGAGAAGGAGGCCCCGATGCGAATGACCTGGCGTCCGTCGGTTCCGTACGGCCTTGCGTAGCCCTTTTCTTCTATCTGGGCCAGGGCCTCGTCCGCCGTGCCGTCCAGCTTGAACTCGAAGATGTAGACGTACTTCGGGGTCTCCACGATGCAGTCCACGCGGCCCTGGCTCTGGGGCTGCTCGACGGTGACGGCGTAGGTGCTGATCATCTTGAAGACAAGGTAGAGGGTGTACTGGAAGTAACGTTCGCGCTCCCGCTCGTCATCCTTGCGGCGCATGGTATAGGGTATGCCCGCAAGAAATGATGTAAGCAGGCCGCGCATCCTCTCAGGGTCACCGTCGCGCAGTGCCATGTACAGTCCCCGCACCGTGCCTCCGAACACCTGTCTGCGGTCCTTGAAATAGGCTGAGGCGGCCAGCGGGATGAAGCCGTCCTGCACTTCCCGGTTGGGGTAGTCCAGCATGAAGGTGTTCATGTCCGGGTCATAGCCCTTGATGGTCAGGTATCCGCTCTGGTAGATAATGGGCAGGATGTAATCGGAATTCGCTTTGTAGTCTATGAATTCAGCCGGTATGTAGTACTTTCCTACGAGTTCGTTGAGGTTCTCGCTGGAGTGCGCCATCAGGCGCATCAGATACTCGGGCGAGCCAGTGGTGAACCAGTAGCTGTCGATTCTCAGCTCGTCGAACGCGCAGAGCAGGCTGAAGGGATTGTAGATGTCCCTCATCGCGATGCTGAAATGGTAGCCGTCGTACTGCTCCTTGAGCCGCTGCAGGACATCCTCGCGGGTGATGCCCAGCTTTGCGGCCATGGCTCCGACGGACTCTGCGAAGTACCTCTCCAGCTCCTCCTGGGTGATGCCGCACAGGGCCTCGTAACGCTCGCTCATGCTGATATCCCTGGCCTGGTTGAATCCGCTGAACACGCTCACCTGGGCGAATTTCGTGACTCCCGTCAGCAGCACGAACTGCAGGTCGTTGTCGGCCGCCTTGAACACTGAGTAGAAACCCCTGAGCACCTCCCGGTTCCAGTCCTCCAGCGGCCTGCGCTGACCGCCCACCTCTATCGTGTAGTCCGTATCCATCACGTCCAGCAGAGGCTTGTCGTACTCGTCCACGAGCACCACGCACCGCCTTCCGGTGGCCTCGTGGGCCCTGCGCAGGACCTCCGCGAAGCGGCCTCCCACGTCCAGGTTCCTTGCCGGTCGACCGTAGACTTCCTCCCATTCCGCCACCTGTGCCTCGATCTTCCGGTCCAGAATACCTCCTTCCGTGAAGTTGCTGGAATTGAAGTCAATGTGAAACACCGGGTATTGCAGCCAGTCCTTCTCCAGAGCATCGATGGCCAGTCCCTTGAACAGCTCATGCCTTCCGAGGAAGTAGTTCTCGATAGTGGACACGAGCAGACTCTTCCCGAACCGTCTCGGACGGCTCAGAAAATAGATAGTGCCGTCATTTACCAGCCGGTAAATCAAGTCCGTCTTGTCTACATAGACATAGTCCTCTTTACGTATTTTCTCGAAACTCTGAACTCCGATAGGAAATTTCATCATGGCCGTGTCCTCCGTATTTTCCTACAAAAATAGTAATAATACGGAAAAGTACCGCTTGCTCTATATGACTTCCCAGTGTCCGCCTTTGTCCGGCCCTATGCGCCGGAGTATCCCTTCTGCTTTCATGCGGGACAGATGTTTCTCTACGGCTTTTGGAGTAATGCCTATCAGGGCTGCAAGGGATGCTGCGCTCAGACTCCCGTCCACGGACAGCAGTTCAATGATTTTCTCCCTACTTTTTTGCTTTTTCTCCCTACCTTTTTTGGTTTTCTCCCTACTTATCTCTTCATTGACGGACTTGAGGAATGCATCTATGTCGTGGCGGAGATTGCGAATCATAAGGCCGGTCATCCAGTCACGGAATATCGATATGTCCTCTTTCTCGCGGGTCTCAACTATGGCTTTGATGTATTCTTCCTTATCTTCTTTCAGGATTTTCATAGGTATCAGGCCCATCTCCATCTGAAGTTGGTTCATCAGCAGGCGGGCTGTCCTGCCGTTGCCGTCCGCCCAGGGATGTATGGTGACCAGCTCGTAGTGTGCGTCGAATGTCATTTCGTACTGTTCTTGAATGCTCATGACGCTGCTGTTATGTCTGGCTTCGTTTATTCTGTTGCATAGTTCCGAAAGTTTTCCAGGAACCTTGTTGTAGCTCATATAAGATTTTCCTCCGAGTCCGGCAGTTACATTCAGTAGTCGCAGTTCTCCTTTGGCCGATGAAAAATCCCCTAATGCTGTTCTATAAACCTTCCCAGTGTTTTTCATGACGAGAGAAGCCAGTTCTGTCAGTATGTCGACAGTAACAGGAGCATGTGTGGCAGCCAGTTCTGCAGATCTTTCATATGCGGCTTTAAGGTCCAGATTCATGTTCTGCTCTTCGATGCTTTTTCCGCGCAGACTGATGCCCTGGTCAAACAGTATCTGGTTCTCCAGTTCGGTGATAGTCGAACCCTCTATGGCTGTGGAGTGGGTAATAATCGAGTACAGATAGAACTTTTCGTAGTCTATCTGCCTGTCGATGCCAAGTTCACGGTATCGTGCAATCAGTATTTCGAGCTCATTGTCCATAATCTCCGCAAACTTACGAAAAAGATTATTGCGCAAGGAATATAGTGGTTACAGTTTCCGGAAAATGCCGTAGACGGCCGAGCCGCTGCCGCTCATGGAGGCGTAGACGGCGCCTTCGTCGTAGAGGGACTGCTTGATGCGGGCCAGCTCGGGATGCAGGGCAAATACAGTGGTCTCGAAGTCGTTGAGGATCCGGTCCTTCCATTCTTCGACCGGGAGGGTGTCGAGGAGATTGCCCAGACCGCATCCCGAGGGATCGGGGGTAAGGGAGGCGTAGGCCCTTGCGGTAGAGACGTGGATGCCGGGGGCAATGACCTTGATGCGGTATTTCTCCCTGATCTGTGCGATGGCGGGTGAGTCGCAGGGGGTGAGAATCTCTCCCCGTCCGCTGCCGTACATGGGTCTGCTGTATATGAAGAAGGGGCAGTCGCTGCCGAGGCGGGCGGCGTATTCCGCAAGACGCTCGTCGCTCAGGCCGAGGCGGAAGAGTTCATTGAGCCCCCGAAGAGTCCAGGCTGCGTCTGAGGAACCTCCTCCCATTCCGGCCCCTACGGGAATGTTCTTGCAGAGGTAGATGCCTACCGGCGGCAGGTCAAATTCTTTCTGCAGCAGCCTGTAGGCCTTTACGCACAGCTCTTTCTCCGTGTCCCCGCCCGGCAGTTCGAAGGGGAACCCATAATAGTTCATCGAGACGGAGTCCGCCTCGATGATTTCCAGGATATCCTTCTTCCAGTTGTCCACCGGGAAGAATAGTGTCTCTATGTCGTGGTAGCCGTCGCTCCGACGGGCCGTAACCCTCAGCCCGATGTTGATCTTGGGCCGGGGGTAGAGTACAATGTTCATGACATCAACCGCATTTGCCGTGGCCGCAGTCCTGGCAGATCAGGCAGCCCTCCTGGTAGATGAGATTGGTCGAGCCGCACTTCTCGCATTTCTGGCCGGACTCGTCCTTGGTGCCGTTGGGGATGTACTGCTTCAGGGCGCGTTCCACTCCGTTCTTCCAGGTGTTGATGCTCTCGTCGTCGAGGTTGAGTCCCTTGACCAGGTTGAGGATGTCCACGATGGGCATGCCGTTGCGGATAACGCCGGATATGAGCTTGGCATAGTTCCAGAATTCCTGGCGGAACATGTGGGAGATGCCTCCGAGGACTCCGGGATAGCCGTAGCGGTCAGTGTAGTGGAAGTCGTAGCGGCTGGCGCCGTCTTCGGTCTTCTCCTTGACGATACGGCCGGTGGTGATGGCGGTGGGGAGGTTGCGGGAGTCGTCCACCATACCGGTGAAGATCTCGTAGGGCTTGCCGTTCTGCTTGCCGACGAAGGCAATCCACTGCTCGTTGCCGTTCTTGAAGCGGATCACGTCGGCCTCGAGGGACTTGGGCCTCTTCTTGGGCTTGATGACTCCGGCTCCGTCCTTGGCCGATACGAGCACTCCGGTGCGGGAACCGTCGCGGTAGACGGTCACGCCCTTGCAGCCGGATTCCCAGGCGGTGCGGTAGACTTCGGCTACCATGTCCTCCTTGATGTCGTGGGGAAGGTTGACGGTAACGCTTATCGAGTGGTCCACCCATTTCTGCATGCGGCCCTGCATCTTTACTTTAGCTACCCAGTCTATGTCGTTGGACGTAGCCTTGTTGTAGGGAGATTTCTTGACCAGTGCCTGTATCTCCTCCTCGCTCATCTGCTTTACCTGCTCCACGTCGTAGCCGTTGACCGCGCACCATGTGAGGAAGTGGTGATGGAACACATAGTATTCCTCGAAGCAGTCCCCGTTCTCGTCCTTGAAAGCTACGACGGCGTTGAGGTCGTTGGGATTGACCTTGCGGCGTCTCTTGTAGAAGGGCAGGAAGACGGGCTCTATGCCGGAGGTGGTCTGGGTCATCAGGGAGGTCGTGCCGGTCGGGGCAATGGTGAGCATGGATATGTTGCGGCGACCGTAGCGGACCATATTGTCGTAGAGTTCCTCGTCCTCCTTGCGGATGCGGGCGATCATCGGGTTGTTCTCCTCGCGCTTGGCGTCGAAAATGGGGAAGGCGCCCCTCTCTTTGGCCATGGTTACGGAAGAACCGTAGGCTGCGAGGGCCAGGGTCTTCTGTACCTTTACGGCGAAGTCTATGGACGCATCCGAGCCGTAGGTCAGGCCGAGGGCTGCGAGCATGTCGCCCTCTCCGGTGATGCCGAGTCCTGTACGGCGTCCTCCGAGGGACTTCTCGCGTATCTTGATCCAAAGCTCGTATTCAGTGCGTTTAACATCATCGTCCTCAGGGTCTTGTCTGATCTTATCGAGAATGGCCTCAATCTTTTCCATTTCTAAATCGATAAGGTCATCCATCAGCCTCATAGCCTTGGTTACATGTTGCTTGAACAGCTCGAAATCAAACTCTGCCTGAGGTGTGAATGGATTATTGACATAGGAATAGAGATTTACGGCAATCAGTCTGCAGGAATCATACGGGCAGAGGGGTATCTCTCCGCACGGGTTGGTGCTTATGGTCTTGTAGCCGAGATCGGCGTAGCAGTCGGGAATCGACTCGCGGATGACGGTGTCCCAGAAGAGGACTCCCGGCTCGGCTGACTGCCAGGCGTTGTGGATAATCTTCTTCCACAGAGCGGAGGCGTCAATCTCCTTGGTCACTTTCGGGTGGTCGGAATCGATAGGGTATTTCTGGACGTAGGGTTTGCCGCTCAGGGCGCAGCGCATGAACTCGTCGTCGATCCGGACGGAGACATTGGCTCCGGTCACCTTGCCTTTCTCGAGCTTGGCATCGATGAAGTTTTCCGCATCGGGATGCTTTATGGAGATGGTGAGCATAAGGGCACCGCGGCGTCCGTCCTGGGCCACTTCGCGGGTAGAGTTGGAGTAGCGCTCCATGAACGGTACCACTCCGGTGGATGTAAGGGCGCTGTTGAGTACCGGACTGCCTGTGGGGCGGATGTGGGAGAGGTCGTGCCCTACTCCTCCGCGGCGTTTCATCAGCTGCACCTGCTCCTCGTCTATCTTCATTATGCCGCCATATGAGTCGGCCTCATGTCTGTTGCCGATGACGAAGCAGTTGGACAGGGAGGCTATCTGGTAGTTGTTGCCAATGCCAGCCATCGGGCCTCCCTGAGGGATGATGTACTTGAAGTCCCGGAGCAGCTCGTGAATTTCGGCTGCCGTCATAGGGTTGGGGTACTGCTGCTCGATCCTGGCGAATTCGTTTGCCAGACGCCAGTGCATCTGGTCGGGGGAGGTCTCGTACAAGTTGCCGAAGGAGTCCTTCATCGCATACTTGTTGATCCACACCGAGGCTGCAAGCTCGTCGCCGTGGAAATACTCCCTGCTTTCCCGCAGTGCTTCATCGTAAGTCTTGTTATCCATGCTGTTACGTATTAGTTCTATGTCGAAAATGGTTTGCAAGTTAGAACTAATTCCGGCAGCGGCAAAGCGGGGAATGGCTAAGTTATCAACGGAGTTTTTAACAGCAGTTGCGACAGCAGCTCTTGCAGTCTGTGAATTCGCCTCTTAGCCTCCTTTCGGTCAGGGTAGCCATCCGCTCTTTCAGTTCCGGGGAACCTATCTTGTCCAGTACGGCGTAGGCAAATGCCAACTGCTGAAGGACTTTTGCTTCTTTCAATGGTATTCCGCGGGAGCGCATGTAGAAGAGTTCATCCTCGTTGAGGCGGCCGTTGGTGGCTCCGTGCGAACACTTTACGTCGTCTGCATATATTTCCAGCTGTGGCTGGGCAAATGCGCGGGCATTGCGGTCGAGCAGAAGGTTGTGGCATTCCTGGTAGGCCTCGGTCTTCTGGGCGTCCGGGAAGACATGGATAAGACCGGTAAATGCCGCTTTGGCATTGTTGTCGAGAATACCTTTGAACAGTTCGCTGCTGCGGCATTCGGGAACGTGGTGCAGGACCTTGAGGGTATTGGTGACGTTTTGGGTCCCGTCCACCAGATACAGTCCGCTGATATCGCAGTTTGCGTGTCTTCCGTCGAGACTGACGGTCAGGTCGTTGCTGATGGTTCCGCCGTGGATGGTGAGGATGACTGCCCTGAGAGAGGCCCCTTCGGCTATACGAATGGCATATCTGGTATTGTGTGTGGCTCTGTTGTGCTCATTCTGCATTATGACGATGTCTGCGGAGGCACCGGCCTCGAGGGTGATGTCTGTCTCTTCATCTGTGCGGAAAGGGTTCTCTGCGAAAGTATGTGAGCATAGAATCAGCCGTGCGCTGCTGCCTTCCCCGAAGTGGTAGGATGTCCTGGCGCTGATATCCTCGGGATGTTTTTCCGTACGGATGCTGATGACCTGCAGGGCCTCGTCATAGATTTTCCCCTTTTCGAAACGGATGTCCAGCGGTCGGCCAGTACCCTGGACCCCGCCGTCAATCATGAATATCTGGCGGCTGCCCGGAAGAGGCACCTTGCAGCGGAAACCGCCTTCAATATTGTGCTCGGGGGCATAGATGTAATTCTCTGTCATTGTCCTGCCTCCCGCTTATCCGTTGATGATCCAGTCGTAGCCTTTTTCTTCTATCTCACGCGCAAGTTCCTTGCCGGCTGTCATGATGATGCGGCCCTTGTACAGCACATGCACCACGTCCGGGACAATATAGTCCAGCAGTCTCTGGTAGTGGGTGATGACGATGGCGGCATTGTCCGGTCTCTTGAGTTTGTTGACTCCGGTGGCGACTATCCTGAGGGCATCCACGTCCAGTCCGCTGTCGGTCTCGTCGAGGATGGCCAGACGGGGCTCGAGCATGGCCATCTGGAAGATCTCGTTGCGCTTCTTTTCACCTCCCGAGAAACCTACATTCACGCCCCTGGAGGAGAATGAGGGGTTCATCTCGACGATCTCCATCCTGCTGCGCATGAGCTTGAGGAAGTCGGCGGCGTTCAGGGGCTCGAGTCCCTTGTGTCTGCGGTGCTCGTTGACAGCGGTGCGCATGAAGTTGACATTGGTCACTCCCGGAATTTCTATCGGATACTGGAAACTCAGGAAGATGCCTTCGAGAGAACGCTCCTCCGGATTGAGGTCCAGAAGGTTCCGTCCGTTGAATGTGATTTCTCCGGCTGTGACTGTATAGTTGTCCCTTCCGGCCAGGACGGCAGATAAGGTGGATTTTCCAGAGCCATTGGGTCCCATGATGGCGTGGGTCTCTCCTTCACGCACTGTCAGATCAATGCCGCGGAGGATTTCCTTGTCGCCTATTGATGCGTGGAGTCCCTTGATGTCGAGTAATATCTTGTTTTCAGTCATAATCTTTCTGTTCTGTGTGGAATGCAAAAATACAATAATTTCCGAATTGCCATGCTCCCTTATTGTCAGGTCATGCCTTTTCGCGATACAGACGCCACCAGTTGGTGATAGAGGCGGCTCCGTTGATAAGATATAGGACGGAAATGATAGGCATGAAGATGTGTCCGACTGAAAGATGCAGGGCAATCTGTGTGATGTTGACGGCTATCCAGGCTATCCAGCAGTCCCATTTCTTGAGGGCGGCAAGGAACTGGGCCACAAGGATGAGCGTTGTCACGCAGGCATCCAGATAGGGGATGGGGTCGTGGGTGAGGGTCTCTAAAAGCCAGCCCCAGAACCAGCCGAGCAGGAAGATGGCGGCCACGGCCATGGCTCTCTGCGGCCAGGTAAGCATCGATACTTTGAGCGACTTGCCGTCTTTCACGCTGACCTCATCCGGTTTCGGGTGAGTCCACCGGTAGTGGCCGAGAATGTTGATGCACAGCGAGACCGGCTGCAGCAGCATGTTGGCCCACAGGTCCTTGTTCCAGAACATCAGGAAGAGCAGGACGGAATACAGGTAGCCTACCCAGAAGTTGTACTTGCTGTTGCGACCAGCCAGGAACACGCAGACAAGTCCGGTCAGTGATGTGATGAGGTCAATCAGCAGTACCGGAGTATCTCCGTTGAAAGTGAAGAGTGTATAATTCAGCCAGTCCATAACGCACCGGGACCGTTATCCGACACTGCCCTCGAGGGAGACTTCGAGCAGTTTCTGGGCCTCTACGGCAAACTCCATGGGCAGCTTGTTGATGACCTCCTTGGTGTAGCCGCCTATGATAAGACCTACGGCTCCTTCTTCGGGAATGCCTCTCTGGCGGCAGTAGAAAAGCTGGTCCTCGCTGATCTTGGAGGTGGTGGCCTCGTGCTCCGTTATGGCAGTGGGATTCTGGTTCTCCACTACGGGAAATGTGTGGGCCCCGCATTTGTCCCCGAGCAGGAGGGAGTCGCACTGGGAGTAGTTGCGGGCGTTCTCGGCCCCCGGCAGGATCTTGACCAGACCGCGGTAGCTGTTCTGGCTGTGGCCGGCGGAGATGCCCTTGCTGATGATGCGGCTGTGGGTGTTCCGCCCGATGTGGATCATCTTGGTGCCGGTGTCAGCCTGCTGGTAATTGTTTGTCACGGCCACGGAGTAGAATTCCGAGACGGAATTGTCGCCTTTCAGTATGGTGCTGGGGTATTTCCAGGTAATGGCCGAGCCGGTCTCTACCTGGGTCCAGAAGAGCTTGCTGTTCACTCCCTTGCAGATTCCTCTCTTGGTGACGAAGTTGAATATGCCGCCCCGTCCCTGCGCATCGCCGGGATACCAGTTCTGGACGGTGGAGTATTTGACCTCGGCATTGTCCAGCACTACTATCTCCACTACTGCGGCATGCAGCTGGTTCTCGTCCCTCATGGGGGCTGTGCAGCCTTCGAGGTAGCTTACGTATGACCCTTCGTCGGCTACGATGAGGGTCCTCTCGAACTGGCCGGTGCCCCTGGCGTTGATGCGGAAATAGCTGGACAGCTCCATCGGGCAATGTACCCCCTTGGGGATGTAGCAGAAGGAGCCGTCGGAGAATACTGCGGAGTTGAGGGCTGCGTAGTAGTTGTCGCCGTAGGGTACTACGGATGCCAGGTATTTGCGGACCAGGTCGGGATAGTCCCGGACGGCCTCGGAGAAGGAGCAGAAGATGATGCCTTTCTCGGCCAGCGACTCGCGGAAGGTGGTCTTCACCGATACGGAGTCGAATACGGCATCCACGGCGGTTCCGGCCAGTACGCTCCTCTCATGCAGGGGAATGCCTAACTTGTCGAAGGTGGCCATCAGCTCTGGGTCTATCTCTTTTTTCTCAGGCGTTTTTTTTGGGGCAGCGAAATAGATGATGTCCTGGAAGTCTATCTCCGGGATGTCTAAATGCGCCCACGTCGGCATTTCCATGGTCAGCCACTTGCGGTAAGCTTTCAGACGGAAGTCCAGAAGCCACTGCGGCTCACCCTTCTTCTCCGATATCAGCCTGATGATATCCTCGTTAAGCCCTTTTGGAATGAATTCCTGCTCCACCTGAGTCTCGAAACCGTGCTTGTACTCGGTGGAGCCTATATTTTTCAGTATATCTTCTTTCTCGCTCATAATCAATCCTTGCTTATTGCAAAAGTCGGACCGCAAAGATGATGATTTTTTCGCTATCTTTGAAGCGTTAACCTTAAAATGTCGTTATATGAAAAAAGTCCTTTTTGTCTTATCCGTTCTGATTATGATGTCTCTCAGAGCTGCTGCCCAGCATATACCGCAAGATGCGACTTTATATTATAAAGCCGGCAACGTCTACACCACCGATGGCGACATCAAGCTGACCAAAGCCAACGCCCTGAACTATTTCCCGCTTCTGGACGACTACGAAAACTATTGGCTTAAAGGCAAGAGACTCTTCACTGCCGGTATTGTGGTCAGTTCTGTCGGAGCGGGTCTGGCTTTGGGTGGCTATCTTTTCGATGTCGTCAACTTTTCATTTTTCTGGGAAAATGATCCGGAGGCTCCTCAGATGTATGTCCCCATTCTGTCATTTGCCGGATGGATTTTCGGAGGAGCAATGTTAGTGGCTAGCGTGCCTTTATATTGGGTCGGTACGGTAAAGCTGAAGAAGGCTGCGGCAGCAGGAGGACCCAAAGGCCTGGCATTTGAACCGGAACTGTCCTTCGTCACTCAGTCAGGCGGCATCGGCCTCGCCATCAACTTCTGACAAGATTCAAACTGCCGCTTTGCCATGCAAGCAGAATGACACAGCCGATGCCGGCTCATTCAGAAATCAGTCGAGATGCTCCTGCAGGTAGCTTCTGACAGAGGCGATGTCCGTGACCTTTTCAACGATACGTCCGTCACTGCCGATAAGGAAGATACCTCCACCGCCACCGGCAATATCGTAAAGTTCCCAGATGCCCTCGGCTCTGTCCAGGTCGTAGAGCTGAATCCAGGGATACCCGTCACTCTCTATTGCATGGCGCATGTCGTCCAAAGAGCCGAATTCTCCGGCCACGCCTATCACTGTAAAACCTTTGTCCTTATACTGCTCATAGACAGGTATCAGCTCTATGGAATGCTTCCTGCACGGCGCACACCAGGATGCCCAGCAGTCCAATACGGCTATTTTACCCTCAATCAGCTCTGAAAGCGTATGCCTGTCTCCGTCTAAAGCCGGCGCGCTGAAATCCGGAGCCGGCATACCGGGACGAACCCGCTCTATAGCCGCCAGTTCTGCCTCAACGCCGCTTATCATATCATTGCCTGGGAACTTCTTCTTATACTCTTCCATCAGACTGAGACAAGATGCGTCTATGGAATCTATCGTGCCGGACTTATACAGTTGTATCTGATATGATATGTCACCCGTCAGCTCCTCCAGACCGGCAAGCGTCTTGTGTGTGCGCATCCTCTCAGCCTTCCATTGCGGATAGTCCGAAGATGCCTTTATGCTGTCATAAACCTCATTGACCCTGTCATACATGGCCATTACAGCCCTTTCTCCCTCAGATCCTTCCTCAGGCCAGCCATCTTCTCCGTAATGTTCCGCTATCCAAAGATCAATCATATAGTCCATGCTGTCGACAACATCATAACCCTCAGATTGTTTTCTACTATACAGATACATCTCCTCATTGTCACTGCTTCCGCTTACCACGGCATTTGCCATTCTGTACTTGGTGCTGAACTGAAAATGCAGAGGAGCTCTGTCCGAGAGCAGTTTGAAGACCTGAAATGAGCCATCTGAGAAATCAGTCTCGAAAATCATATTGTATCTCCTCGACACAGAATCCTGGAAAGACATGTAGAAAGAGCCCTTGTCCAGTCTGTCGTAAGCGACCGGCTCGTCAAAACGTGGATCCGCACCGTCTCTGTAGATAAGTACCAGCGAGCTGTCCGGATAAAAATCCGCGCCCTCACCGCTGACATTGACAGTATATACCTTGGAGTTCTCGCAGGATGCGGCCATGAGCATCGCCTCCGCCGCGCAGAATAGCATCTTAATAGTCTTTTTCATAAAGAAAGAATTTAAATTTCTGCTAATATAGTGCAAAAACAATGAGATTGATGTCCGCTGCGGATTTTTTTGCTACCTTAGCGGAGTTTAGATTTACAGGACAATGGCAACGGAAATATCAGCAATAGGCAAGCAGGCCCTGATGTCGCGGCTCTTCGAGGGCAGCGGCTTCGTGAATGGGCGGGGCTGCGCGTTCTCCGGGGACGGGGACTTCGGCACGGTACACAAGGTGTTCATGGAAAAGGTGGATTTCGACCTGACGTACAATCCGCTGCGGCATCTCGGGTACAAGCTGGCCCTGAATGTCATCGGGGAGCTGTACGCGGGTATGTATTCTCCTGTGGGCATGGACGTGGTAGTGGCTTTGTCCAACCGCTTCTCGACCGAAGATGTGCAGGATCTGTGGGAGGGAGTCACCGCAGCGGTGAAGGAGCATGGTGTGAGGCATCTCTCCCTTGACCTGATACCGTCCGCGGCGGGCATGGTGGTGAGCATCGCGGCATACGGCTCTGCCGGGAAGGAAGTGGAACAGAAACGGAAAAAAGCTCAGTCAAAGGACCTGCTGGTCCTCAGCGGCGACCTCGGTGCGGCCTATATGGGGCTGCACGTATTAGAGAGGGAGAAGGCGGCTTTCGTGGGTACTCCTGCAGGGACGCAGCCCAAGCAGCCGGACCTGACGCAGTACAAATACATTGTAGGCGAATACCTCAGCCCCTACATCAAGCCGGGTATTCCGGGACGTTTCGCAGAGGCGGGTGTGGTTCCGTGCGGAGGATGTTTCGTCAGCAGGGGACTCGGGGAAGCGGCCAAGCGCATTGCCGCTGATACGGGTCTCGGAGTCAAGATCTACATAGGGAAGATTCCGATTGCCTCCAAGACATTCGAAATGGCGCAGGAACTGAATCTCGACCCCATTACTGCCGCCGTCAACGGTGGGGATGACTACCGTCTTCTGTATATTGTCCCCCTCGAGTTCCACGAAACGCTCCGCCATGACTTCCAGGACTGGGACATCATCGGCCACCTCGCCCGTCCGGAAGTGGGAGAGGTCCTCGTCACCCCCGAGGGAGCGGAGATAGGCATCCATGCCCAGGGCTACGAACAATAATTTTACTGAAATACAATGAAAAAGCATCTACTGTACATTGCGGCCCTGTCCCTGCTGGCAGCTGCCGCAGCCTCTTCTGCCTCGGCGCAGGAGAACTACCGGCCTTCGCCCGAGATTGTGGCGGCGCAGGAGCAATTCCGGGAGAACCGGTTCGGAATATTCATTCACTGGGGTATTTACTCCATGTACGGCCAGGGCGAGTGGGCTCTGAACTACAACGGCCTGACCCACGAGGAGTACAGCAAGCTGGCCGGGGGATTCTACCCCGCTGACTTCAACGCTGCGGAATGGGTGAGCGCCATCAAGGCCGCAGGGGCAAAGTACATCTGCATCACGACCCGGCACCACGACGGCTTCTCGATGTTCGACAGCAAATGCACTGACTACGACATCATGGACGCGACTCCGTTCAAGCGCGACATCATCGCCGAGCTGGCCGAGGAGTGCGAGCGTCAGGGAATAGCCCTGCATCTGTATTATTCGCTCATCGACTGGGGACGCAATGACGCGCCGCGCGGACGCACCGGACAGGAGACGGGCCGTCCAGAGGCCACCGACCCCGACACCTATTTTGACTTCATGAAATGCCAGCTGACCGAACTGCTGACCCGCTACGGCAATGTGGGCTGCGTCTGGTTTGACGGCAACTGGGACCACGAGGACGGCGAGCAGCCCTACGACTTCCGCTATGACGAGCTGTATCCGCTGATTCACAGACTGCAGCCCTCCTGCCTGATCGGCAACAACCACCATATCACGCCTTATCCCGGAGAGGACATCCAGATCTTCGAGCGGGATATTCCCGGGGAGAATACCGCCGGCTGGCATAGCGGCGGAGTCAGCACGACCCTGCCGTTGGAGACCTGTCAGACCATGAACGGCTCCTGGGGCTACCGGATGCGGGACCAGGACTACAAGAGCACGGATGAGCTTATCCGCTACCTTGTGTCCACAGCCGGACGCGACGCCAATCTGCTGCTCAACGTGGGACCTCAGCCGGACGGCAACATCCCCGCAGCGGCTCTCGAGCGTCTGGCCGCGATGGGCGAGTGGCTTGCTGTCAACGGCGAGACAATCTATGGTACACGCAGTACTTTGGTTAAACCGCAGCCCTGGGGCGTGACCACTCATAAGGACGACCGGATGTGGCTGCACGTCTTCCCCGCCGATGCCTTCAAGGCCGCCTCGGACGGACAGATATACGTGCCCTACAAGGCCGGACGCAAAGTGGCCTCAGTCACTCCTTTCGGCTCGCCTGACGTGAAACTCGGCTTCAAGCAGTACAAGGAAGGCCTCTTCGTGACCCTGCCCTCCGACATGCCTGCCGACGTACCGGACTATATCGTCGAGGTTACTTTCAAATAGTTTACAGGAGCATTGTCTGCGGAAATAGGTTCATACTGTCTAAAATCTGAAACCGATATATAGGACAGTGCGAAAATCGCATGAGGAAAGCATGGAGGCATCTTCCCTCTGCCATCCGGCGGCATTATCATTGAATGTGGCACCGGCATCGATTCCTATCACGTAATGGGTGAGGAATGTATATTCGTAGCGTAGGCCTGCATTTCCAGCAAGTCCGTTGATGTGGTATTGTGAGGTAAATGTCGTAAAAACCATAGGAGCTACGGTTGGGAACATCTGCTCTGCCCTGAAGCACAGTCCGTCGGCAAAATAGTATCCGATACCTGCGTAGACTGAGAACCGGTGATGCTCATTGTCTATCATGTGGAATACAGGCTTGACCGTGATAGCAAGCGAGTTGTGCCTTATCCACGCCAGATTGTTCAGATTGCTTCCTTGAGCAGCCTGTTCCTGCAGGTAGTCTTTTACTTCAGGAATATCACCTATTCCGGTTATGGAATTGCCGATGGCATCGGAGTAGACATAGGCATCTGCAAAGTCGGGAAAACCGTTTCTATAGGAACTCTGTATGTCCAATTCCAGGGAGAAGCGCTTCACTATGTCTCTCTGGTAGCTGAAACCATACACTGCAGTAGGATAGTGTCTGATATAGCCGACTGCGCCGTTGTCAGTGCCTGACTGATTTGTCCCATAACTGTAAATCCCCCATAGCCCTATACCGCCATAAAAGCGGATCAGGTTAGATGTTCTTTCTTGTTTGTCAGAAGTGCCATGAGTCTGGCTCATGCCGTTGTAGCAGGCTGTACAGGCAAGAATCACGGACAAGAGTAATGATGTTATCTGCTTCATGTTTATGGATTATTTGTTTGATTGCAAAACTTGAGAAGTCTCCCTGATATTGATAGATTCTCATTTTGGGTGATATGTTTTTCAGCTTGAATATAGTATCGCATAGCGGCTGCGTTATCACAGGTATTTCCCCTGATTCTTCCAAAATAATAAAGCGTCTTCTGTCCTCCGCGCAGCCGGGCAGGAGCAGTGTACCAGCATGAAAAAGTAGACACAGAAAAAATAATTCAGTTAAACATTTTTT